>JABLTH010013280.1_pt1 | contig 18119 bp, 20 predicted proteins | sample 7875711 | NCBI WGS metagenome assembly JABLTH01 (sample SAMN14941262, study PRJNA633318) | bioreactor metagenome | isolation source: bioreactor | place: China | collected 2019-03-05 | reverse complement strand
CCGCGGTAGATGCCCGTCTCGCCGAAATACAGGTGGATGAAGTCTGGGGAATCGGCCGCCGCCTGGCCGCCACGCTGCATGCACGTCCACTAGCGATTCACACCGCCTATGACCTCAAATACAGTGATGCCGAAACCATGCGCAGGCGCTTTAGCTTGGTGATGGAGAAAACCATTCGTGAACTGAATGGCACCGTGTGCCTGGAACTCCAAGAAGTGCGCGGGCCGCAGCAACAAATTTTGAGCACACGCAGCTTTGGCCAGCCCGTCAGAGAAATCGAAGGCCTGGCTGAAGCGCTGACGTTGTATACGACCCGCGCTGCCGAAAAGTTACGCAAAAAACAGCTGTGTGCTGGCAGTGTCTATGTGTATATCCGCACCAGCCCCTTCCGCGAGGACAGCCGTTTTTACAGCAATGCCCTCACCGTGCCACTACCGGTGGCCACGCACGACACCCGGCAACTGGTCAAAGCGGCACTCTGGGCGCTCAGGCGCATTTACCAGCCCGGACACGACTATGCCAAAGCCGGCGTGTCCTTGGGCGAATTGGTACCTGCGCAGGCGATACAACAGGATTTGTTTCATTCAGGGCCGCAAGCCGACAACACTGCGCGGCTGATGCAGGCCATGGACGCGATTAACCGCAAAATGGGCAGAGCCACCTTGCGGCTGGCAAGCGAAGGCCGACAACAGCCCTGGCAAATGAAGCAAATGCGCAAGAGCCCGAGTTATACGACCAACTGGAAAGACCTGCTGTGTGTGGATTGAGAGTAGTGACTTAACAAATAAAAGGCTTAGCTTACTCGCTTGTTAGCTCGCATCAATCAGCCCATGTTTCATGGCCAGCCTGACCATTTCTACCGGGCTGTTCACAGAGAGCTTCTGCTTAATCAGGGTGTAGTAATTGGCAACGGTTTTCTGGCTGATTTTCAGCATGTCTGCCACCTCATCCGCCCGCTTGCCCTCGGCCAGCAGCCGAAACACCTCAAACTCTCGTGACGTCAGCTGCTGGAGCGGATTACTGTCGCCCACCAGCGTTTGTAACGCGACTTTCTGCGCCACATCCTGACTTAAAAACGTGCGCCCTTTGGACACATCCAGCACGGCTTGTACCAGGTCCTCAGCCACGCCAGTTTTAGTCACATAGCCTTTCACACCGGTTTGAAGCGCCTGTGCGGCAAACGAAACGGCCTCATGCATAGAGAAAATGACGATTCTGGCTTGCGGGTAGCGCTGCAAAATACGCTTGGCGGCTTCTAGCCCGCCCATGCCTGGCATGGAGATATCCATGAGCATCACATCAGGCATGACCTCACCATACACCTGATAAGCCTGTTCGCCCGTATCCGCCTCAGCGATAATTTCTATCGACTTGTGGCTTTCAAGCAGACGCCTTAACCCTGATCGCACCACTGTGTGATCATCTACCAACACCACCTTGACTGTCATACCGCTGCTTCCTGAAATGCTTCTGTCATCTGAAAATGGATTTCTATGCGCGTCCCCTGACCAGGCGCCGTATGAATATGCATGCGCCCCATCAAGCCCTCTACCCGCTCTTGCATCCCGGCCAAGCCGTAACCGCGCGTTTGCAACTGCGGGTCAAAGCCGCGTCCGTCATCCTCCACCATCAGGTAAAGGCCGTTGTCCGTCTCCTTCACCTCAATCGTCACCCGTGTCGCGGCGGCGTGCTTGCTGATATTAGTCAAACACTCCTGCAAAATCCGGTACACCGTCACCGACAGCGCTTCATCCGGCTGCGACAAATGGTTAGAAATCTGATTCACCACCATAATGCCGCGATTGCGGTCGCGCCAGTGATGAATCAACTCCGCCAGCGCCAGGCTCAACCCCAACTCATCCAGCACCCGTGGACGCAAGCGCGACAAAATATCCTGTATCGTCACCATCATTTGCCGCGTAATCTGCGCAATCGCCTGCGCACTCTCCCGCGCGGAGCTCAGCTTTTTAGCCGCCACCAGCGCACTCGCATCCACATGCACCGCAGTCAAATACTGACCAATCTCATCATGCAAATCGCGCGCAAGTTTTTTTCGCTCTTCTTCCTGCAAATGAATAATCTGCTGGGTCAAGCGGTGGTTATTGCGGATGCTTTGTTCAAGCGTGCTCGCCATACTATTGAACTTGTCGCTAATCTCGCTCAACTCCACCTGCTCAAAGCCCGGCAAGCGGCTCTGGTATTCACCGCGCTCAATCTGGTTCAAGCCATGAATAATCTGCTTAACCGGCTTAAACGTCGCCCGCACCGTCCAATACACAAACAGCAGCACACTCAAGCCAAAAAAACTCACAATCGCAAGCAAGCCAGACGTATCATCCCAAATCTCGCGCAACTCAAAACTAGGGTCCGGCGTAATCACCAGCTCCCCAATAAAGCGGCCATTTAAAATGATATTTTTGCGCTTGGGCTCATTCAGCACACTCGAGATATCCAGCAACTTCACAAACCATTTGGGGGGATCTTCCCCGCTATGCGCCATGCGCGTACTGCGGTTAGATTCGCGCAACCGACCATTGTTATCGTAAAAATCCACCTTCAAATGGCGGATATTCTTCAACTCATCCAGCCGAAAAATCTGCACCCCTTCTTGCTGGTTATGCTGCAACCAGCCAAAGTCCGTCATGTAATGGGCAATCTCCGCATCCAGCAAATGCATCACCAGATTACTGGTCGACTGCACCTCCGCCAGCACATCCTCGCGCGCGTTTTTAACCACCGACACCGCCCACGTCAGCAGCAACCCAAGCAACAACAGGGTAATAATCAGATTGAGTTTGAATTGAAGGCTGAGAGATTTCATCATGCTAGGGGGATTTTAAAGAGTATTCACCAAAAACATTCGGGAATTTTTCCCTATCCATTCATACAGCAAGAAATTAGCTAGGCGCGGGGTCACATTGTCGATTGTAGCGTTGTAACATCTTACAAGAAACCTGCCAGCTCACCACAAAAACCTATTGGACGGATTGCTTCTTGCTCAAGCCAAACTAGAAGGCCTGGAACTGTTCTCGGCAGACTCGGCTTTTGATGAAAATGCCATTAAAAGGTATGGTTTGTTGTGTAGAGCTGATAGAAGTTGACGCAGTTAAGGTTGTATTTTAGGATGGTCTAAAAATTAATAACAGCTTGAAAATGTTAAATAAAAACCTTAAACCTTCAATCAAAAAAGCATCAATGACGGAAAGTTTTGCGTCATTTAGGATGCCTACTGTACGTTAGGGTTTATGTTCAGTTTATTTAGGAAAAAGTCGCCCAACCTCTTGGCTCTCCAGCAACTTGAGCGGATTGAGGCTGAAATGAGGCGCATTGGCTTTTGGACAGATACTCCACCACAGCTAGAAGCAATTGAGTCCGGGCAAGTCTTCCCGACTTTCGAACAATGGCTCCAATGTGTTTTTTTACCAAAAGCAAGAGAGGACGCAAAAAAAGGTAAATCCCAGAAAAATTACGAGTTAGGACTACAGGCCATGCGAGAGTATGACTATCATTCGCGGATAGAAGAAGCCCACCCACTAATGTGCCTACTTAGAGACTATGATAAATTAGGCAAAAATCATGGTTCGAGAAATTAACCCTAACCCATCATTCAAGCGGGACGCCTAACGGCACCCCTTAATTCAAACGTTAGAGCTTAGGTACAAAGATTTGAGACTTATAAAAGCAACGCTGATACTAATATCTTTTGTTTTATTGGTTTGGCTCATTTTTTTTCCATATTGGCATTTTTATTGGGCAACAACTTGTGCTGTTTTATTTCTACCAGCAATGGTTATAGCAAACCTAATTTTCAAAAACACATTTGAAATTAGAGAGCCTAAGTTTAAGCCTTTGCTTAGTAGCCGCATAAATCTGTTCGACCCTCTCTTTATAAGCACTTTGGGTTTGGCGTTGATTTTTGCTTACCCTGTACCATATGGTTTTCAAATACTAAATTTTTTACACTTTTTTATTTCGGCGACGATTATTTTTTGTATTCTTACTGCGGTTATATGGGTGTGCTTTCGAGGGCATGGTAACTTGTCGTCAATTGCAGGCCTCATGATTTTTTATTCTCTTTTTCTAACTGGCTATCTTAACGAAATAGGTCCAATATCTACTGAGGTTGTTTCAAAAGGTTTGATAACAGAAAAATTTAAACAAATCAAAGGCCTTGGTAATACATTCGTGATCGGAACCAACACTATGAAAAATCGAGTTGGGGTTACTAAATCCGACTATGAAAAATACGCTATCGGAATGGAGGCATGCGCAAAAAATGTGACGGGTTGGCTTGGTATAACCACTAGAACATTTATCGAATGTAATACCGCTCTAACCCCTCCATCAAGCGGGACGCGCTAAAGCACGCCCCTTATGTCAAACGTTAGCCATATCAATAGGAGAGCACATAGGAGTGAGCAAAATCAGCCCCGCAGCAACCAAATTACGCAAGTAGTAAACGTTGTGACCGGAAGAGATTTGGGGTCTTCGAAAACCCCTAGCAAGAGAATTACAAACATTAAACCAGCCAATACTGAGCAAAAGGAGGGCCGTAGCCATGAGAAATATTGTCATTAAAGTGAAAGTCAATCTGGAAGTAAAGGGGGCTGCTGGGGTACTGTGCTTGCTACTGGGTGTGTGTGGCGTACACCATGCTCAACCCTATGTGCTTTTAAACAATGTCTAACCCATCCATCAAGAGGGACTGGCGAAAGCAATCTTCGATGAACCAATTTTCAATAACGAGGGTTGAGCCACCATTGTCGCCAGCCCCTTATGTCAAACGTTATTAGGCCACAAATGGACTCAATACGGTTTCGTCAACTGAGGAAGCGCGACTACCGCGACCCGAAAGATTTCTTAAAGAGGCTGCGGTCTGCGGAGCTGGTTCTCAAGCAAGTCGAAGACGAAAAGGTTCGACGTTTGCGCACACAGGGATTGAAGGAGTGGCGCGAAACTCGTGTAGCCGCACTCTTCTGTCACGGCTATGGGGAGAGGATCGGTCAGAAGATCTTTTTCTCAAAGGGAGAGTTCGAGGACGCGGACTGCGTGGCGTTTTGGGCGAACGGCGAAGAAATGCATTTTGCTCCAGTTCAAATCAAGGAGGTCGCGCCCAAGGACCTAAACAGCAAGGCCGAGTTACAAGACGTATTGAACTCACTTGGAAAGTACTCGGGAACGAATGACCTAACGGTTATCATCCACTTAAACCAGCAAGTTCGGTTCAATCCCCATGAACTAGCAATACCACCCAGCCTGAACATTTCCGCGCTTTGGCTACTAGCGTGTGTATCTCCAGACCAGTCAAAATGGGCCATATGGGGAAACTATCTTGACACGCCAGAGAAAAGTGAATTCCTCTACCCAACGTGATCATTTCGGCTCGTACGCGTGGGCAACGAGTTGCCCACCCTACAGACTGGCAGTCGAGCAGCCCACGTAGGGCGTACCCATACACGGTACGCCGCATATTGTGGTGATGCAGAATAAAAAGCAACAATCACCTACCAAGGTTAATGAATCACCACGCCCCAAGGTAAACTCCCCACTGCAATATCCTTAAGCTTGGCATTGGTTTGGGTATCAATCACTGAGACATTATTACTGCGACCGTTGGCGACATAGAGTTTTTTGCCGTCCGGCGTGAGAGCCATATTCCAAGGGCGTTGGCCGACAGGGATGGTGGCGATGACTTCGCGGGTGGCGGTATCGATCACGCTGAGGTTGTGGTCGCCGCCATTGCTGACATAAATACGGCTGCCATCGGCATTGACCTTAACGCCGTTGGAGCGCAGGCCGACCTTGATATTGGCTTGCACTTTCCAGTCGGCGGTGGAGACGATCTCTAGCAGGCTGGCGGCTTCATTTGCGACATAAGCCCATTTGCCATCGGGGCTAAAACCGACGCCGCGCGGGTGTTTGGTGGATGCGATCAGGTATTCTGACTTGAGTGTATTGAGGTTAATCACATCGACATTATTGCTCTCTTCGTTGCTGGCGAGCAGCCATTGCTGGTCGGGTGAAAACACGCAATGCTCGGGGTTTTTGCCCTGGGTTTTGATGGTGTGTTTGAGCTTGTTGGTTTGCAGGTCTACCAGCGAGACCGCGTTTTCTTCTTCCAGGCAGGCGGCCAGCAATTTGCCGTCGGGTGAGATATCAATGCCTTCTGGTTCGTCGCCCACTTTGATCAAGGCAGTTTGTTTGCCCAGCTTGGTGTCTACCACCGAGACGGCGTTTTTATCGCGTACAACGACGTAGAGTTTTTGATTGCTGGGATGTATGGCGGCAGCCTGCACCTTTTTGCCGAGCTTGCCTTTGTTGGGCAGTGTGTTGATAACTTCGTCGGTGCTGGTGTCAATCACCGAGACCGTGCCGTCTTTTTCGTTGGGGACATAAGCGAGCGGCTGGGCGCTGAGAGTGAGGCTGGCTAGCAGGCCTGCGGTGAGGGTCAACAATCGAGCGTATTGCATAGAGCATCCTTAAAAAAAGTCGGCCAGTTGCTGCAACAACTGGCCAGAACATGGAGATATACTTTATGCAAATCAATTAAATTTGAAATTTAAATGACCATTGCATATTAAGCACTTAAAATCCTTGGCAATAGCGTCATGCTTCCCGATTTAACCGGGATAAACTCCCGACGCTATACTCATTCGCCAGCCTCAAACACAAATCCACCGAAGGCGCGCGGCTGTGCCCCAACCTTGACCTGTCGCGGCGAGTCCAGGCGCTGCCCATCAATGACGGCTACGACGTTGTCCATCCAGCTGGTGACCACGAGCTGCTGTTGCTGGCGGTCAAAAGCAATACCTTCGGGCGTACCGGGGACGCGAATTTTAGCCAGCGGCCGCTGGCTGGCCAGGTCAATCACGCTGACGCTATCTTCGCCGGTGTTGGTGACGAACAAGCGCTGCCCTTGCGGGTCTGTGGTCACACAGTAAGGGTGCCGCCCCACGCCTAGCGTGGCCACTACGCGCAGGTCATGCGTGTCTATCACACTCACTGAGTTTGAGTACACATTCACCACATACAGCTGCTTGCCATCGGGGCTCAGCCCCAAACCGAACGGGTGCTCGCCCACTTTAATTCTGCGCAGGTCTTTGTTCGCGCGCGTGTCGACCACGCTCACATCATTACTGTCGCGATTCGCCACGTAGAGCGTCTGACCATCGCGACTTAACTGCAAGCCGCCTGGTGCCTGCCCCACCTCTATGCTCGCCAGCACTTGCCCGTGCACGGGCTCAACCACCAGCAAACTATGGTGATACCAGTCAGCCACATATAAACGGTTACCGGCCTGATTCACGGCCAGTCCGACCGGGGCAATCGGCAGCGCGAGGGTCTGCACCACTTGCTGCCGCGTGATGTCTATCACCGAGATTGAACGGCCATCGACATTGCTCACGTACACTTTTTTCTGTTGAGGATGAATAGCGACGCCGACCGGCGACTGGCCGACCGGGATGGTTTTGATCACCTGCAGTTGGCGCAGGTCTACGACCGATACCGTATGCTCTCCCTGATTGGTGATATAGGCGAACTCTGCCGCGGATGCGCCCAGCGTAAAACAAAGACTGAGCGTAACCGACAACGCTTTCAAGCGCAGGCGCCAGCACGCGCTCACATCAATCGTCCTCATACAAGCGTTACGATAGCGCGATGTTAGCCGTAAGGATTGAGACCTGTTCCCGCAAAGGGTCAGGAATTTTTCATGCAATAGCAGAGGCGCTCTGTTGGGAGAAATGTGCGTTGATGGCGCGCATATCCAGCGCTTGCCACATTTGCAGGTGGTGCTGCAGCTCATGCACCTGCATGGCGCCCCTGACCATATCAATGATGACGCGATCACGCACCGCCATGAGTGCAGGCACTTGTGTCACCTGGAAATTGGCGACCAGATCGGTGGCGACATCGACATCGGCTACCGCAAACGCGACTTGTGGATGCTGGGCAGCAACCGCTGCCAGGACGGGGGCAAAGGTCTGGCAAGGCTCACACCATTCGGCCGTGAACAGTACCACGGCGAGCGGATGCGCCTGCACCCACGCATTGAATTGCGCCTGGCTTGCCAGTGCCTGCACCACGGCAGCGGCTTGGGTAGATGTCAGACTGGATTGCGGATCGGAAGGGTTGGTTGTTTGCATACGAGATTCCTAAGGATGCGCCTGCTCGGGCAGGCGTTTAATGGTACTGAGTGTCCAGTGTTGCGGGCCAGCGATGCTTTGTGAGCACCCCAACTCCTGGCTGGGGTGTTCGGCAGTGAGTTGATGGCGGGTATGGTCTGCGGTCTGCACCTGCATAAACCAGCGGTCCACCCACACCTCCAGTCCGGCCGGGGCAGCGCGCTGGCCGCTGTCAGTCAGGGCCAGCGTGATCAGTTTGCCGCCATGCGCCAGGCATAACGAGTCATCCGTCTCTTCGAGTATCACCCATGCCGCTTCACTGCTGGCAGCGCCCTCTTCCGCCCTGACGGGCAGACTGGCTGCGGCCAATACACAAGCTCCGGCTGGCAGCAGCATCGTTGCCCACTGGGCCAGGTGACTGGCCACTGAAGAGATACATAGCCATCCAGACTGCCGGGATAACCCTAAGTGTTTACTCACCATGACATGCCTCGCTGAATCCACACAATTAACACGGCGGAGCTCAATTTATGCACACAGGCTGGAACCCATGCGTTTAAACAAAGGGCGCAAACTGGCGCAGAGTTTTTGGCGCCAGCCCTGGCTGTTTGCCGCAGCATTCTGGCGACCTTCTTTCAAGCCCTGTAAACCGGCTTTGACAAAGGCATCCACCGCATTTTTGGCGGATTCATCATCCTGGCCTGCAGGGGGTTCATTGCCGGTAAAGGCGCGGTAATAACGGGCACTCCAGGTCACTTTGGCGTTGCTGCCATCAGCAGCAACTTTGATTTTGCCGTTCAAAGAACTCACAGGCAGCGCTTCCAGATCAATGTCCCCAAACAGACGATAAGACACGGTCATGTCTGCCGCAGACACTTCGTCGATTTCCTGCATCAATTGCTTGCCATTTTTCAGGGTCAGCTTTTGCTGGGTGTCGTTCACTGGCTCGCAAGCCGTAACTTGCGGATGCCATTGCGCCAGACTGCATGGGCTGCTGACACGTTTCCATACCGCGTCCGCCGATGCGTTGACCTGAATGGATTCATCCGTTTTTTGCGGCGTAGGCCCGTGTGCCCAAGCTTGCACACTTAACAACATCATCATTCCGCATAAAGACCACTTCATAAAACACTACTCCTTCTTAAAAAATCGTTTAAACATTTGTCGCATGCCAAGCAGCCAGGGGCTATCGGCAAACGTCAGCCCCATAAACATGAGCCACAATAGGCTGGCAGGCACTGCCAGCCAGGGCCGCAAATCCGTCTTGGCCCAGCGCCAGGCCGTCATGCCCAAGCCGGTCGCCCAGTCACCACTTTGTGCCACATGCTCCAGCCTGGCGTAATGCAAACCGGTCTCTACCGACAGACGCTGCAAGTTTTTTTCATCCAGCGCAGATAAATGGGCATTACTTAACAGTTCGTTCCCTGGCCCATGTCCGGAATTGCGGTCATGCTGCCCCTGCTCCATGGCCAGCACTGACAGCGTTTCGGCCATGCCAAAGTTGCCAAACCGTTGAACCTCTTCCTGCTCCCAATAGCCGGCTACGGCATTTTTCTCGTCCAGTTTGGGGATCTTGCTCGGTGTGGGCTTGCCCATGCCCACCAGGTAGCCTTGCACCTCTCCAGCTTTGCCTGCAAATTTGGGCATGTATTGCGGATTGGCCGGCGGCGCTTGCTGGCCATCGGTAAAAAACAGCAAGCGCATCTGTTTGCCCAACAACGGCGCTTGTTCCAGCGCGTTGTAGAGGCCATGGGCGATAAACGAATCTGCGGCCCAGGCCATGCGCCAATCCATGCTGGCGACGGTATGATCCAGCGCGGCAAAATGGCTGCAAACCTCCACCGGCTTCACCACATTGACCGTATTGCGCTCGGTAAACATGCCCAGCGCCACGCGTGAGCCACATGGCAACACAGACAGGGTTTTGCGGATGCTTTGCTTGGCCATCTCCAGGCGGCTGATGCTTTTCCCATTCAGCTGATAGTCGGGCACATTCATACTTTGTGTGATATCCACCACAAAGTACCAGTCATACACACGATTGGGTAAACTCAGTTGCGGATGAAAGAGCGTGAGCGTGAGCAACAGCGCCGTCAGCCACAAACATCGCTTGCGCCAGACAAGCCCGGGCGTCACCAGCGCGTTTTCAGGGCTGCCAACGAGCAAAGCCCTGAGTTGTTTAAACCAAGCCATCATCAGGGCATGCCTCTCGGATTGCCAGGCATCGCAGGCCAGCCACTGGGTTGCTCTTCTGCTTTAATCTGCTCATCTTCGTACTGTTGCGGCCCATTCATGCCGTGGGTGGTCGGCGCCAGCCTGAGGGCGAGATGGTAGTTGTACTTCACCTCTGACCAGTCAGGCTCGATACGCAAGGCTTTCTGGTAACTCTCTTTGGCCAGGGCGACCAATGGCCCCGCCTCGTCCCAGGCTGGCAGGCCACGTTGTTCGAGCAAGCGGATTGCCGTGCGCAAATAGACATTGCCCGAGTTGAAATAGGCCTGCTTGCGCAAGGGTTGGCTATCGGTGGTGCGGGCAATCACGGCGGCATACTGCGCCAGCGCCTGATCAGATTTGAGTTGATCGTCATAAAACACTGCATTGGCAAACAAGGCCTGCGCTGTCTGGTCAGCCCCCAGCAAGGTAGAACGGATCAGCACATGCGGCGCCAGGCTGTGTCTGTAGACTGCAGACTGATAGAGCGCCACGCCCTGACGCGCTAGCATCACCAGTGATAGCACCACCAGCAGCGCAGCCCACAGTCCGCCGCGGCGTAAATGATTGATCCATTGCCTTCTTATGTTGGGATGACTCATGTTTGCCACCGTGTTAACTCCAGTTGTACCATCGCGATTAATAGCAAGGCTGCCAGCCAGGCCAGACCATAGGCGTATTGACTCAAGTCTTGTCGTGCAATCGGTTCCAGGTAACGGGTTGGTTTGTTTTTAAGCTTGGCGATATCGCGCACGGCCGCCATCACCGCCTGCGGACTTTCTGCCTCATACACGTGATAAGGCACATTGAGCGTCTGGAAATAGTCATGCAGGGCCACCTCGGGATAGGCGTCAATATTCTCGCCTTCGGCCAGGCTTTGCTTGATGGTGACGCCATTTTCAGAGCGCAGGTAAATCCAGTACAAAGAGGCCTGTTGCCGCATAAACATGGCACGCAACATGTCCTGGGTTTTGCCATCCAGGTGTGCACCGCCATCAGACACCAGCACAATCGCACGCGCCCCGGTCACCGGCTGATCGGCAAAATAATCGAGCGCCATGCCGAGTCCGCGCGCGACCGCCGTGAAGCCCATGCCACCGGCTTCGGTTGCTTCCAGTGCAGCTTGCACAAACGTCCGGTCATTCCCCAAAGGTGCTGCCAGAATTGGGGAGGTACTAAAGGTCACCATGCCCATCAGGTCTTCATGGCCCTGCTTGACCAATGACTTCAACACCTCACGCGCGGCCTGCATTTTCGGTTGCCGCGCCTGAGCATCGCCCTTGTTCACAAACGGCTCGTTCATGCTGGCGCTGCGGTCCAGCACAATCATCACATGCGCACCGCGCCCAATTTTTTCGATGGATTGCGATTTTAGAAACGGGCCACTCAGCGCAATGGCCAGTGCCAGCAGCAAAGTACTTAAACTGATTTTCCAGGCACGTTCCAGCCAGACAGAGAGCGGGTCTTCGGGCAACCCTTGCAAGGCCGGATGCTTGAAATGCCGTTGACCACGCATGCACCAGGGCAATACGGCTAATGGCAATAACAGCAAGGGCCACACCTGTGTCAGCCCCCATGACTCCCCCAAGCCACTCCAGGTGATGACGGATTGCCCCCAGGCCTGCCACATGCTTAAGCGACCTCCAGTTGACTCAAATCTTTGGCTAATTGTGTCAGCAAAGCGATCGAAGACGTCACAGCTCGGCCAGCAAAAAACGCCTGCTGTACATCCGCGTAAAAGGCCTCAAGCGCAGGCGCATAGGCCTGTAGCCTAGGTTGCTGCTGCATTAACTGTGGCAGATTTTCGGCAGTCACCGCATGCCCGGCAAATTGATCCATGGCCCGCACCAGCAAGCGCATGGCCTGCAAACTATCCGAGGCCGCCCCTCCCCTGAGTTTGCGTATCTGGCGCCAGGCCTGACGGAAAGGCATGTGTTTTTCTTGTGGAAAGGCGATCCAGCCGGCCACCCAGGCCAGGTAAAGCAATGCCAATACAAGCGCACTGCCCCAACCTGCCAGTGACCACAGTTGTGGCGCGAGCGGCCAGCTTGGCATGGGCGCATCCGGGTAAAGCTTGACGTGCTCGGCATCAATCCGCGCAGGCAGCAAACTCGACACAATGACCTTGTCTGGCGGCACATCAACGGTCAACCGTTGCTGGGCGCAGCTGGACTGATCACAGGTGAATTCAAGGTGCAGTTTTTTTAAGGGCAGGATTTTAACCGTGTCGCCGGCAACAAAAATTTGCCAGTCTATCTGCAGGTTAATCACGCGCTCATTCGCCAGGTCCTCATGTTGCCAATGGGCATCGCGCAGCTCAATGGCCTCATTTTGTGCCGGGGCAGGCAAACTGGCCGGATCCAGCACAAAACCAGGCGGGACATGAATCTTGAGATGCTGTGTTGCAATGCTGCCCAGCGTGTAATCTGCCTCACGCGTGGCGCTTTCTACGCGTATGCTGGCGTGCGTTGTGGCTTGGGTGCTTGCTGTGGTGCTGGCGGCATATGCCAGCGTAGTGGCCGCCAGCAGATACCCTGCAAAAAATGTCGCCAGCCAGCGCGTAAACTGCATCGTGCCCGCAAACCGGTTGCTTGTGATACTCATGCCATCGTCTCCATCAAGTGTCGGCTCACGTCTTCCGCACGCCAATCCGGGGCTAGCCACAAAGGGGATCTGGCACCAGCCTTGACCAAGCCAAGATTGAGCGACTGCGTTTGCTGCGCGGCATCCGCGGCGATCTGTGTGCGCAACTTGCGCCGCAATAGCCAGCTGCGCTCCTGCCCGGTTTCCATATCGCGTAATCGCGCCCAGCCGAACGCCGGCAATGCCTCAAACGCCGAGGCATCGCGCAATACCACAGGCACCACATCATGTGGCTGAGCGGCACGCATGGTGGCTTGCAGCAGTGACTCTGGCCAAAAAAAGTCAGAGATGAGGAATACCAGCGCACGCCGTGGACCGATGGCCTCTATCGCAGCAGGGAGCGCGCTGGCCGTGTGGCCGTGATCAGCACCCGAACTACGCGCCTGCTGCCAATAGTCATTGAGCAGCCCATGTACTTGCTGCGCTGTGCCAGGCTGAAAACTGGGCAGGCGTTGCAAACTGCCTGGTAAATGGTCGCTGGCAGCGTGCATGCCGAAGCCATCGCCCTGGCGCGTCACCGACCACGCGAGCGACGCGACAAAACGGGTTAGGCGCTGCTGCAAGTCTTGGGCAGAAGGGCCCTGAAAAAATAAGGAGCTGGAAACATCCAGAATGGCGTAGACATGAATGGCAGCACGTTCAAGATAGGTCCTGACCAGCCATTGCTGTGGCTGCGTGCGTACACTGGCCCGAATATCAATCCGTTTGGGATCCGGGCAAGCCAGTAAAGAAGCATAGCCAGCGAAGTCAGTGCCGTTGCCATGATGCTTGGTGAGCGTCGCGCCCGCGTGATAGCTGTGTGCCCGCCATGGCACCGGATAAAAGAACTGGTGCGGCTCGAAGGCCGCTTGTACGGACGCCGCCGAGAGCGGCTGCATAGGCCCCTGCCCGGTCTGTTGCGCCATTGCGTTGCTTGCAGCTACCATGCTTCACTCACATCCATACACACACATCGGTCTGCATCATGACTTGAACCTGCAGCACCGCTTAGGGCGCAGAGACTTTATCCAGCACGGCTTGCAGCAATTGCGGGGCAATCCGCTCATGCTGCAAGGCATAGGCGCCGCTCAAAAACACGCGGTGCGTCACCACATACGGCCAGACGGCACGGATATCATCCGGGGTGAGATAATCGCGGCCTTCGAGCCAGGCACGCGTACGCGCACTGCGCATCAACATGGCCATGCCCCGTGGGCTGGCACCACCGGCCAGCAAGCGGCTCATATCCACCTCGGGCAGGCTGATGCCTGCGGCCAGCGGATCCTTGAGCACGCGCCAAAGCTCTACTGCATACTCCTGCAAGGCCATCTCTGCACGCACGGTGCTTTGCACCTGCGCAGCCAGCGCATTCAGTTGATCGTAGGGTGTGAGGCCCGACGGCAACTGGCCGACCAGTGCATCGACATCATAAAAGCGGGTATCAAACATCAGTGACCGTTGCAGCTCACGTGCATCCGGCGCCTTCACCGAAATTTCCATCAGGAAACGGTCACGTGCCGCCGCCGGGATCTCAAACGTCTCTTCACGCTCCAGCCGGTTACGGTCAGCAAACACGGTCAGGTGTGGAAAATGATATTCGCGGTTAAAGGCATTGACCGAGCGCTCAGCCATCAGGCGCAGAAACAAGGCGTGGGCCTGTGGTCGGGCACGGTTGATTTCGTTGAAGAAGAATACCGAGAGCGCGTCTTCATGTTGCAACAGTGGCCCCGGCTTGACCGCAGCCTGCCCCTGCTCATTGATATAGGCATGGTACAAAAAGTCACTCGGCATGAGGTCAATCGCGCCCTCAATGCGCTGATAGCCGCCGCCCAGCAATTGCGCTGCCGCGCGCAACAGCGTGGTTTTACCCACGCCGACGTCGCCTTCCAGCAGCACGTGGCCACGTGAAAAAATCGCAATCGTGAGCGCCCTGACTTGCTCAGGCATGCCAACAACCACACTGTTTAATGCTTGCTCGAACGCCAGCGCACCTTCACGCCATGCGGCCAAATCCATTTGTTTTTCCATACACCATCCATGATTCAGAATGAAACAGGCCACTATCGACTGCGCACAATCGACACCGGTATGTCACATGCAAACGGGGGACGAAACTGACACCGGAAACGATGTCAGTCTCCTGGGGGGAATTTAAGATTACTTCACGTCAAATACGAAGTTGCCGCTGGATTTGGCGTTTGCAATGCGTTTTGCATTACGTGCATCCATGGCTTTGATGGCTTCCTCTTGTTTGTTGAGTTCCACCGGATCATGTTTTGGGTCGTATTTGGAACCCGCAATTTTTTCCGGATAGCCGGGTTTGGCTTCCCAGCAGTTACCTGGCTCTTTACAATTTTGACCATCGTAAGCCAGAGCCTGATTGGACACTGCCAACACACCAGCCACGGCCAGTAATGTCATTACGTGTTTCATCACATTTCTCCTTAATCACAAATTAGCTGGTGTATTTTTTTCAATTATCAGAGGGCCCACCAGCCTAACCCTCTGGTAAGTCGTTTAACCGTGAGGCGTTGCCGCACCACCGTTTTTAAGGTTCTCTTCCTCCTGGTGACGAATCCAGGCAATAATATGAATAATCTCATCCACTTGCAGGCGGCCCTGTTGTGGCCCCATCATGCCGTTCGCCCCACCATAAATGGTTTCAAAGATGCCCTTGTCGGTTTGATTTTTAGGATAAGTCCAGTATTCATCTGCCAGCGCCGGACCTAACTTGCCCTCAGCCAGGTGACCATGGCAACCAGAACAGGCGGTTGAGAAAATCGTATAGCCTTTTTTGATCGCTTCAGGATCGGAGCGGTAGGGGTTTTCACCGGTGGCTAAAAAATGCTTGGCTTCAGGGGTAAAGGTCTCACCGTCCATCGGTGCGATCTCCAGCACATCGCCCGAAATCGTGCCACGAAACTCCAATGGCGGACCATCTTTCAACGCGACATGCACGGCAGTTGCTGGTGTTGCAGGCGCCTCTGCTTTAGCCGCAGAAGGACTCGCAGCAGATTCATCTTTGGCGCAGGCCACCGTCAGAAAAGCAGCCATGACCAAACCCGTCAGACCCAAAGCCATGGTCAGCGGTTGACGCAGGCGGCGTAAATGCGGTTGTTGAGATTCTTTCAATTCAAACTCCAAAACTTGATTAACAAAATACAGTGACTTAATGCAGACTCAACAGAGGAATGCCTTCATCCTTGAGGATGGCAGTAATCTCTGCGCCATGCGCATCAATGACACGATTCAAAGCATCCACCAGCTCGGGGTGCTGCTTGTTGACACCCATGACCACGTTGTAGTGCATGGGGATTTTTTCACCGTTGGTTTTTTTGGCGGTATCTTCGACGATCACCATATTCAACGGCACTTCCGAAGCACGCACATAACGCGCAGCTTCTGGCGCCCACAACATCGCCATATGCAAATGCATATTGGCCACATCATTCACCAGCCGTGACGGCTCGACGTGAATGTAACGGTTGCGGGTGGACTGAAAATTCTGGATTTCAGTAAAGTAGTCAAACATGTCGTCAAAACGGTTGATTTGCAGCAACATATTCTTACCGGGGCTATCCGGCATGACACCGATACGGAAATTTTTCTCTTTGAGGTAGGGATGATCCCAGGAGGTCACATCAATTTCACGGTCTTTGCGTGTGATAAACACGTAAGCTGAACGGTAGTAAGGTTTGGTCGTCAGCACACGCGGATCATTCGGATCGGTGCCAATCAACACATCACATTTACCTGCTTCCATGTCTTTTTGCAGGGTGAGTGGATTGGTCCACCAGAAATAGTTAATTGGCAGATTCATGGCCTTGCCAATCACATTTGCAATTTTGTTTTCAAAGCCCTCTTGCTTGTCATTTGAAAAAGGCAGCTCGGACTTACCAGCACAGACATTGAGCGCATTTGCAGCCACGGCAGGCAACGCCAACAGACTGAATGCCAACGTGAGGCAGGCGCTAACCCAGCCAGCACGGACTCTTTTTACATCAGGAAACATATTTGCTCTCTTCACTCTAGGGCTGAGAACAGGGTGACCGGCCCGTCTTGCGACCGACGGCCACCCTGCACACTACATCAACAGGTTCAGGACTTGAATTACAGGCTGAACACCATCAGGCCACCGCCCATTTGTGTGTGGTTTTGCAGTTCTTTGAACGCACCAACCGCACCCAAACCAGCACTTGGGTCTGTCAGGTCAAACACCAGACCAACGCCTGGCCAGCCACCGACACCGTACATGCTGCCGACGTATTGTTTACCCTTGAAGGAGTAAGTCATTGGAGATCCGATACCACCAGATGGCATCTTGAAGTTCCACAGCTCTTTACCGTCTTTGTTATCCAACGCTTTCAGGTAACCATCCAGTGTTGCGTACCAAACCAGGCCGCCTTTGGTGTACAAAGTACCGCCCCAAGCTGCAAATTTCTCCCACTTGGTCCATTTGGCTTTACCAGTAGTCAAGTCAAATGCACGGATCTGACCCATTTCTTTCTTGGTTGGGCCATTCGGGCCAGGGTACATCGCCAGAGTTGCACCGACGAAGAACTGACCGGCACGGTATGGCAGCATGAACGGCTCCCAGTCCATACAAATGTGGTTCAGGCCTGCGTACAAGGTACGGCTTTCTGGGTCGTAAGAGTCAACCCCCTGGTTGTGGAAGCCCATCGCAGATGGACAAATGTTGGTGCCTTTGTGGTCCATACGGGTTGCAAACTCTGGATCACGCACGGGTGTGCCTGATTTCAGGTCCACTTTCTTGAACACGTTCACGGCTGGGTCGACTTTTTCAGCCACGATCAGCTTGCCGTTTTCACGGTTCAGCGTGTACAAGATACCGTTACGGTCAATGTGGCTGAGCAGCGGTGTCATCTTGCCGTCAACAGGTTGGTCAGTCAGCACCATCTGGTTCACACCAGCAAAGTCCCACTCGTCATGAGGTGTCTTTTGGTAACCCCATTTCGCCATCCCGGTGTCGAGGTCACGACCCCAGATAGTCATGGTCCACTTGTTATCGCCAGGACGCATGGTTTCGTTCCATGGTGCTGGGTTGCCGGAACCGTAGTAGAACAGGTTCAACTTAGGATCGTAAGCATACCAACCCCAGTTAGTACCGCCACCGATTTTCCAGGCATCGCCTTCCCAGGTTTT
>JABLTH010039252.1_pt1 | contig 18129 bp, 13 predicted proteins | sample 7875711 | NCBI WGS metagenome assembly JABLTH01 (sample SAMN14941262, study PRJNA633318) | bioreactor metagenome | isolation source: bioreactor | place: China | collected 2019-03-05 | reverse complement strand
CCGCCGAGCGGGACCGTCTGTATAAAGATTACCAGCGCTATCTCAAAGGCAGCCAGGCGAAGGTAAACCCGTTCTCTGAAAGCGATATCGACAACGCGCGGCAGAACTATCTGGCTCAGGACGCGCTGGTAAAAGGTTCAGTGGCGGAACAGACGCAGATCAAAAGCCAATTAGACAGCATGGTGAACGGCGAACAGTCGCAGATTGCCTCTTTACGCGCCCAACTGGCCGAAGCCAAATACAACCTGGATCAGACCGTGGTACGTGCGCCGAGCAATGGCTACATCACCCAGGTGCTGATTCGCCCGGGGACGTATGCCGCCGCGCTGCCGCTGCGCCCGGTCATGGTCTTTATTCCTGAACAGAAACGCCAGATTGTGGCCCAGTTCCGTCAGAACTCGCTGCTGCGTCTGAAGCCGGGCGATGAAGCGGAAGTGGTGTTTAACGCCCTGCCGGGGCAGGTATTCTCCGGCAAGCTCACCAGCATTCTGCCGGTGGTGCCAGGGGGCTCATATCAGGCGCAGGGGGCACTGCAATCGCTAACGGTAACACCGGGAACGGATGGCGTGCAGGCGCTGATAGAACTGGAGCCTAACGCCGACGTTGATGCGTTGCCGGACGGTATTTACGCGCAGGTGGCGGTCTATTCCGACCATTTCGCGCACGTCTCGGTGATGCGTAAAGTCCTGCTGCGCATGACCAGCTGGATGCACTATCTCTATCTTGATCATTAATCCTCGCCGGGCAGGAATGCGACATGCATACCTGCCCTTTTTTCAGCGCTTGATCCATACTGACTTTTTCTGGCATCAAGGATCAGGCAATGAAACTCATCGGCAGCTACACCAGTCCCTTCGTGCGAAAGATCTCGATTCTCCTGCTGGAGAAAGGGATTGAATTTGAATTCGTTAATGAACAGCCCTACAACGCCGAAAACGGCGTTGCGCAGTACAACCCGCTGGGGAAAGTCCCGGCGCTGGTAACGGACGAGGGCGAATATTGGTTTGATTCCCCGATTATCGCTGAGTACATCGAGCTGCTCGGCGTTGCGCCAGCCATGTTACCGGCAGATCCGAAGGCGGCGCTGGCAGTGAAGCAAATTGAAGCGCTGGCCGATGGCATCATGGATGCGGCGTTAACTTCCGTGCGCGAGCAGGCAAGGCCCGTTGCTCAGCAGTCGGAAACGGAGCTGCTGCGCCAGCGTGAGAAAATCAACCGCAGCCTGGACAGGTGCGAGCAGCTCATCCGGGAAGGCAAAATAGCAACGGATAGCCTGAATCTGGCGACGATCGCTATCGCCTGCGCCATTGGTTATCTCAACTTTCGTCGCGTCTCCCCTGGCTGGTGCGTCGACCGTCCGCTGCTGGTGAAGCTCGCCGAAACGCTCTTCCAGCGCGAGAGCTTCGCCCGTACCGAACCGCCAAAGGCTTGACGCGGGTTATAACACTTCGCGTCAGGAGGCGGTACAATCCCTCCACATGTTAACTCCCTCTCCCGTCGGGAGGGGGGATGATATTTACTCGCCAGGCGCTTTCATGACTACTCATCACTCCCTGTACAGCCAGATCCCCGCTACCGACCGACTCCTTCGAGAACCCCTTATTCATTCCGCTGTTGAGCGGTTCGGCCATACCGCGACGGTTGAGATGTTACGTCTGCTTCAGGACGAGGCCCGGCGCCATATTCAGGCAGAAAATGCCTTGCCCGGCTGGTGCGTGGCGTGGGAGCAGGAGCTGGAACAGAGACTGGTTGAGAAAGGGCAAAGCGCGTTGCGCCCGGTGATTAACCTGACGGGGACTGTCCTGCATACCAATCTCGGGCGTGCGCAGCAGGCGGAAGAGGCGGTAGATGCCGTAACGCAGGCCATGCGTTCGCCTGTCACGCTGGAGTACGATCTCGACGGAGCAGGACGCGGGCATCGTGATCGGGCCATGGCGGATCTGCTTTGTCAGCTCACCGGTGCTGAAGATGCCTGCATTGTGAATAACAACGCGGCGGCGGTCCTGTTGATGCTGGCAGCGACTGCCAGCGGCAAAGAGGTGGTCGTCTCGCGCGGCGAACTGGTGGAGATTGGCGGCGCGTTTCGCATCCCGGACGTGATGCGCCAGGCGGGCTGTACCCTGCATGAAGTGGGTACCACTAACCGGACCCATGCGAAAGATTACCGTGCGGCGGTTAATGAAAACACCGCCCTGCTGATGAAGGTCCACACCAGTAATTATCATATCGAAGGGTTCACTAAAACCGTTGAAGAGGCCGAGCTGGCGGCGATAGGCCAGGAGCTGAATGTGCCGGTCGTTGCCGATCTCGGCAGCGGCTCGCTGGTGGATCTGAGCCAGTATGGTCTGCCGAAAGAGCCGATGGTGCAGGAGATGATTGCGGCGGGCGTTAGCCTGGTCAGTTTTTCTGGTGATAAGCTGCTGGGCGGGCCGCAGGCCGGGATCATCGTCGGTAAGCGTGAATTGATTGCGAAACTGCAGCAGCATCCGCTGAAGCGCGCCCTGCGTGCCGATAAAATGACGCTTGCCGCGCTGGACGCGACACTGCGGCTCTATCTCCACCCGGAGAAACTGGCGGAACGCCTGCCAACGCTGCGTCTGTTAACGCGTGATGCCGCCTCGATTCGCGCGCAGGCCGAGTTACTGTTGCCCAATGTCGCGTCGCATTACGCCGATTTCGACGTGCGCATTGAGTCCTGCCAGTCGCAAATTGGCAGTGGCTCGTTACCGGTGGATCGGCTGCCCAGCGCGGCCCTGACCTTCACCCCGCGCGATGGCCGCGGCAGCAGGCTTGATGCGCTCTCTGCGCGCTGGCGTGCTCTGCCTACGCCGGTTATCGGGCGAATTTACGATGGCCGAATGTGGCTGGATCTACGCTGTCTTGAAGATGAAGAGCGATTTCTGGAGATGCTGTTGAAATGATTATTGCCACCGCCGGTCATGTTGACCACGGAAAAACCACTTTGTTGCAGGCCATCACGGGCGTGAATGCCGATCGCCTGCCGGAAGAGAAAAAGCGCGGTATGACCATCGATCTGGGTTATGCCTACTGGCCGCAGCCCGATGGCCGCGTGCTGGGCTTTATTGACGTCCCCGGACACGAAAAGTTTCTTTCCAACATGCTGGCGGGGGTCGGAGGTATTGACCATGCCCTGCTGGTGGTGGCATGTGATGACGGCGTTATGGCGCAAACGCGTGAACACCTGGCGATCCTGCAGTTGACGGGCAACCCACAGCTAACCGTGGCGCTGACCAAAGCCGATCGTGTGGACGCGACGCGTATTAACGAGGTGCGCGAGGCGGTGGAGGCCACGTTGCGCGAATATGGCTTTACCGATGCTGCGCTGTTTGAAACAGTCGCCACAGAAGGGCGCGGGATCGACGCACTTCGCCACCATTTGCAGCAGCTTTCGTCGCGGGAACATGCCAGCCATCATCGCTTTCGTCTGGCCATCGACAGGGCGTTTACCGTTAAAGGTGCGGGTCTGGTGGTGACTGGTACTGCCCTGAGTGGGGAAGTGAAGGTGGGCGATACCGTATGGCTGACGGGTATTAACAAACCGATGCGGGTGCGTGGGCTGCATGCACAAAACCAGCCCGTTGATCATGCCCATGCCGGGCAGCGTATCGCCCTAAATATTGCCGGCGATGCGGAGAAAGCGCAGCTAAACCGCGGCGACTGGCTGCTGTCTGAGGCGCCGCCAGAACCGTCTGAGCGGGTGATTGTCTCCCTGCAGACGCATATCCCGCTCAGCCAGTGGCAGCCGCTGCATATCCACCATGCGGCCAGCCATATCTCCGGGCGCGTGTCGCTGCTGGAAAACGATCTCGCTGAACTGGTTTTCGATACGCCACTCTGGCTGGCAGATAATGACCGTCTGGTGCTGCGGGATATTTCGGCGCGAGAAACGCTGGCCGGGGCGCGGGTGGTGACGCTCAACCCGCCGCGTCGCGGGAAGCGTAAACCGGAGTATTTGCAGTGGCTGTCGGCACTGGCCCAGGCCAGTAACGATAAGGCTGCGCTGGAGGTGCATCTTGAACGCGGTGCGGTGAACCTGACCGACTTCGCCTGGGCACGACAGCTCAGCAACGAAGGCCTCCTCCCGCTGACCCAGCAGCCGGGATTTATCCAGGCCGGTAATAACCTGCTGAACGCGCCGGTTGCGGCGTGCTGGCAGCGTAAGGTGTTAAACACGCTCGCCACCTACCATGAACAGCATCAGGATGAACCTGGCCCGGGGCGCGAGCGCCTGCGTCGTATGGCGCTGCCAATGGAAGACGATGCGCTGGTGCTGTTGCTGATAGAAAACATGCGTGAAAGCGGCGTGATCAAAAGCCACCACGGCTGGCTGCATCTGCCGGAACACAAAGCCGGGTTCACCGCAGAGCAAGAGGCAATCTGGCAAAAAGCGGCCCCTCTGTTTGGCGATGAGCCCTGGTGGGTTCGCGATCTCGCCCGTGAAACGAATACCGACGAGCAGGTGATGCGCCAGGTATTGCGCCATGCCGCGCAGCAGGGGCTCATCGTTGCGATCGTGAAAGATCGTTATTACCGCAACGATCGTATCGTCGCGTTTGCCAGTCTGATCCGCGAACTGGATCAGGCGCGAGGCTCCACCTGTGCGGCTGATTTCCGCGATCGTCTGAACGTGGGGCGAAAGCTTGCCATTCAGATCCTGGAATATTTCAACCGCATCGGTTTTACCCGCCGTCGCGGTAACGACCATTTATTACGGGATTCGTTGCTCTTTCCAGAAACAGCGTGACCCCTGTCGTAAACACCACTTCCGGCTGGCGATAAAATCACCAGCCGGTACTACCCTTGTTGTACACCAACAGCAAGGAGACGGTTATGACAAACAATCCTCCCTCTTCACGCATTCAGCCAGGCGAGTACGGTTTCCCTCTCAAGCTAAAACCCCGTTATGACAACTTTATTGGCGGCGACTGGGTGGCACCCGTCGACGGCGAATACTATTCCAACCTGACTCCCGTCACCGGCCAGCCGCTGTGCGAGATAGCCAGCTCAGGCAAGCGCGATATCGATCTGGCGCTGGATGCGGCGCATAAAGCCAAAGATAAATGGGGACAGACTTCCGTGCAGGACAGGGCGGCGATCCTGTTCAAAATTGCCGACCGGATGGAGCAAAATCTTGAGTTGCTGGCGACGGCAGAAACCTGGGATAACGGCAAGCCGATCCGTGAAACGATGGCGGCCGATGTGCCGCTGGCGATTGACCACTTCCGCTATTTTGCCTCCTGTATTCGTGCTCAGGAGGGGGGAATTAGTGAAGTCGATAGCGACACCGTGGCGTATCACTTCCACGAGCCGCTGGGCGTGGTGGGGCAGATTATCCCGTGGAACTTCCCGCTGCTGATGGCGAGCTGGAAAATGGCGCCCGCGCTGGCGGCCGGGAACTGCATTGTCCTGAAACCGGCCCGCTTAACGCCGCTTTCAGTACTGCTGCTGATGGACATTATCGGTGACCTGCTGCCCCCGGGGGTGATTAACGTGGTCAACGGGGCCGGGGGGGAGATTGGGGAATATCTGGCGACCTCAAAACGCATCGCCAAAGTGGCGTTTACCGGCTCGACGGAAGTGGGTCAGCAGATCATGCAGTACGCCACCCAGAACATCATTCCGGTGACGCTGGAGCTGGGCGGAAAATCCCCGAACATCTTCTTCGAGGACGTGATGGCGGAAGAGGACGCCTTCTTCGATAAAGCGCTGGAAGGGTTTGCGCTGTTTGCCTTTAACCAGGGCGAAGTCTGCACCTGCCCAAGCCGCGCGCTGGTGCAGGAGTCCATCTATGAGCGCTTTATGGAACGGGCCATTCGCCGCGTGGAGTCGATCCGCAGCGGTAACCCGCTAGATAACGTGACGCAGATGGGCGCGCAGGTGTCGCATGGACAGCTGGAAACCATCCTTAATTACATTGATATCGGCAAAAAAGAAGGGGCGGATGTCCTGACCGGTGGACGCCGTAAAGTGCTCGGCGGCGATCTGCAGGAAGGGTATTACCTTGAGCCGACCATACTGTCTGGCAAAAACAACATGCGCGTTTTCCAGGAGGAAATTTTCGGACCGGTGCTGGCCGTGACCACCTTCAAAACGATGGAGGAGGCGCTGGAGATTGCCAACGATACGCCGTATGGCCTGGGGGCAGGCGTCTGGAGCCGCAACGGCAATCTGGCGTATAAAATGGGCCGGGGGATCCAGGCCGGACGCGTATGGACCAACTGTTATCACGCCTACCCGGCGCACGCGGCCTTTGGGGGCTATAAGCAGTCAGGCATCGGGCGTGAAACGCACAAAATGATGCTGGAACATTATCAGCAGACGAAATGCCTGCTGGTCAGCTACTCCGATAAACCGCTGGGGCTGTTCTAGTCATCCAGCTCAGGCCGTCCGTGGGCGGCCTGAGCTATTTGCTGGCGAAGATTATTCAGGACGCCATCCAGAACATATTGCACGCGCCATGGCTGGTATTCACGCTTGCGGAAGATGGCCGTCAGATCCAGCCACCACTCTTCCTGATGCGGGAAGCAGGGAACCAGTGAACCGTTTTTTAACTCTTTTCTCAGGCTCTCTTTCGGCGCAAAGACGATACCGAGATTATTCCTCGCCAGCTCCAGGGCAGTTTGCGTATTGTCGCAAATATAATTCCCGGTAACCCGGTAATCCTGTACATCATCACTGCCATGAACGCGGAACCGCCAGATGTTAGCATCATCCACCAGCATGGAGTCGATTAAAATACAGGAATGATGAATTAAATCTTCCGGGCCGTTTAACGGGTGCTGATTTAAATACTCCTCGGTCGCGAAGGCGGTAACGGAATATTGGGTTAATACACTTGCGACCAGACTTTCATCTTTCGGCTGAGCATAGGTAATTAAAATATCGCAGTCATCCGGAAAGGTCACCCCCTCAGAAAATTCATTGCGATCCAGATTGTATGTTTTCAGCGAAATACGAATATCGCCAATATCTTTTATCTGGTGGATCACATGACGAGAGAGATAGGTCACGATGCCTGTCGGGGCGTAAATCGTCACCTTTCCACGCTTTTCATGCTTATAATCGGCAATAAAATTAATAAGCTGACTATTTTTATCCAGCGTGGCGTTCACGTAAGGAAGCAAGGCTTCACCAAACTGCGTTAGCGCAAGCTGACGGGTGGTGCGCTCAAAGACCTTGAGACCGACTCGTGTTTCAAAATCAGAGAGATATTTACTGACGTTGGCCTGTGCCATGCCCAGCAGGGCGGCGGCGTCGCCAATGCTGTGGGTAGCGGCGATGACGGAAATTATTTTTAATTCACGGGGTTTTAGTTGTAATTTATTCATCATGCCCACCCATCTATATGATTTTATATATAATATTATATAAACGGCGGCGTTGCATACGCAAATTTGTAACCATTATTATTCGCCTCGCTTGTTCGGCGTTTAAATGGATTACATGGAATGACTATTAAAAACAATTTACTCATCGCTGCCACGTTATTTGCGACCTCATCCGCAATGGCCGGTGACTTTTCACTTGGCGCGGGGGCTGTATTTAATGAGTCACCTTATAAAGGGTATAATGAAAATACCACCGCGGTTCCGTTAATTAGCTATGAAGGTGACCGATTCTATGTGCGCCAGACCACAGGTGGATGGATCCTGTGGAAAGACGAAAAAAATGAATTTAGCCTGACCGCGTCGTGGATGCCGCTGCATTTTGATCCCGACGATAACGACGACCCTCAGATGAAACATCTGGATGAGCGTAAAGCGTCTGCTTTCCTGGGTGGCGCCTATTACCGCCATGAAAACTGGGGCTCGCTGAAAGTGGCCGTTTCCGGCGATGCGATGGATGAAAGCGGTGGCGTAGTCGGTGAGATTTCGTACTTCCGCCCCCTCCGCATGGAACGCCTCACGCTGACGCCATCTGTGGGCATTTTCTACAGTGACGAGAGCTATAACGACTACTACTACGGGGTTTCCGGCAGCGAGTCTCGCCGCTCAGGTCTCAATGAATACGCCGCAGGTGACAGCTGGACGCCATACGTGGGTCTGGCGGCAAAATATCAGTTAACCCAGAACCTGTTCCTTAACGCCAGCGCGGTTTATACCGTATTGCCTGACGACGTGAAGAACAGCCCGATGATCGACCGCGACGACAGCTTCGCGCTGATGACCGGGCTGAGCTGGCGCTTCTGATGCTGTAACGCCGGGTGGCGGCTTCGCCTTACCCGGCGTTGTGATAGCGCCTGTATTTTGATCTGCAATTTACCTGTTCCGCCTTTCATTTTGCGTTGCTCCTTCCTGTTCAGACAAAACCCGGCTGCGTTTGCATTTCCTTTCGTCTATTGTCATCTGCACCAGTAGCGATGGTGTGTATGATGTGTATAATCATGGAAGGATTGGAATGTGAAAAGTGCGGATGTCATTACTGTTCTGGTCAGGCATGGCTGGAAATGTGTAAGAACGAAAGGAAGCCATCATCAGTTTCGCCACCCAGTGCATGCGGGGTTGGTGACCGTTCCACATCCCAAAAAGGACATAAAACCCGGCACCCTCGCGCAAATCTGGCGGCAGGCGGGAATCAAACACTGATATCAGGAGTAGTTATGTTTTATCCGGCTTACATTCATTCTGATCCCGACGGTAGCGCCAGCGGTTTTTTTCCTGACGTTCCTGGTTGTTTTTTTGCCGGCAATTCTCTGGATGATGCTTTTCAGGATGCACGTGATGCACTGACAGCTCACTTCGAAGCGCTATTTGAAATGGATGAAGAGTTACCTCTCCCTGGCAATGTTGAAGCACATCTTGAAGCCACACCGGGTGATTTTATCGGCGGACAATGGTTGCTTGTAGATATCAATATGAAGCAATTCGACGGTAAGGCCGAGCGTATCAATATCACCCTGCCTCGTCGATTGCTGGTGAAAATTGATTCTTTTGTGAATGAGCATCCGCAGTTTAGTAACCGAAGCGCTTGTCTTGCTGAGGCAGCGCGTCGCGTGCTGCCTTAACTATCCCTCTCCCGTGGGAGAGGGTTGGGGTGAGGGCATCAGGTCGCAGATATTCAGTCTTCATCCACCCAAATGCGCATGTCCCCTTCTCCCCGGTTAGCCCAGCTAAACCACGGAATAAAGGTCAACGTTTTGGGTTGACGTTGCACCGCAGGACGGTCGTATTGCCATAACGCCTCCGATCCCGCTTCTGCGGCGTCATGCGTGACACCTTCCGCCTGAATCAGCATCTTATGAGCGAAAATTCCTTTACCCTCGAAAACCCGGAATTCACTGTCGGCAGGCAGGGCAAGATTATGCAGGTTGGCGCCATTGTCGGCTTCTTCCAGGCAGTAGACCAGCGGACCGCGCTGCAGCGCGACCTTTCCGGCCTGCTGACGAACCTGTGGGTGACCGTACACGCGGCGGACCGGCATCGGTAAGGTTAGCGTGAGCGTATCGCCCTCCTGCCAGCGACGGGTGAGGTGAAGATAGCCCCGTGATACCTCGCCCGTCATGCCTTCTCCGTTCAGCGACACGTGAGGATTTGCGCACCAGTCCGGCATTCGCAGGGCCAGGGTGTGCGTCATCGGTACGGGCGAGGCGATCTCAATGTTGACCTCTTCCTGCCACGGATAATTACCGCTGATCCGCAGCTTAAGCGTCTCATCGCCCACAGGGATGGTGACCTCATTCCCTACGTAGAGATTAATGAAAAGCGCATCCGGGCGAACGGTGTAAATGTAATGCCCCAGCGACGTCAGCACGCGGGCGATATTCGGCGGGCAACAGGCGCAGCCGAACCAGCGCTGACGAACCGGTTTGACGTGGTCATAGATGTGGTTAAAGGCCAGCGTCCTGGGGTGCACTTCCAGCGGGTTAACATAGAAGAAATGCTTACCGTCCAGCGCCATGCCGCCCAGCACCGTGTTGTACAGGGCGCGCTCCATCACGTCGGCGTAGCGGCTATCCGCTTCCATCTCCAGCATCCGACGGGCAAACATCATCAGGCCAATCGAGGCGCAGCTTTCGGCATACACCGTATCGTTGGGGAGATCGTAATCACTGCTGAAGGCTTCTCCGCTACTTTGCGAACCAATCCCGCCGGTAATGTACAACTGGCGCTGCGCCATGTTGTTCCACAGGCGTAAGCAGTCCTGACGTTTTGCGTCGTCTTTGCTCAGACGAGCCAGGTGTGCCATACCCGCCATCAGGTAGACAAAACGCACCGCATGGCCAATCGCTGTTTGTTGTTCAGCAAGCGGTTGATGCGCCTGGCTGTAAGCTTTGTCCTTGACCATCCATGCCGGGCCGTAGGTGTGCCAGTACGATGTTCTGCCGCGCTTCTCGTATTCGATATCATAGAAGTGAGGCTGCGTACCGCGCGCCTCGATGAAGTATTTCACCAGGTTCAGGTAGCGTGGCTCCTCAGTAACGTCGTACAGCCGCATCAGGGCCAGCTCGATTTCCGGGTGTCCCGGATAGCCGTGAAGCTGGCCTTCCCGGGGGCCGAAAACGGTGTCGATATGATCTGCCAGTTTACACACCACCTCCAGCAGTCGGCGTTTTCCGGTGCCCTGAAAATACGCCACGCCAGCTTCGATCATATGCCCGGCGCAGTAAAGCTCGTGGCACTCGGCCAGATTTGTCCAGCGTTCGTCGGGCGCTTTGACGGTGAAGTACGTATTGAGATAACCATCTTCACACTGCGCCGCGGCGATCAGTTCAATCACCTCATCGGCGGTTTTTTCCAGTTCAGCATCGGGTTTCTGACACAGCGACCACGCCACGGCTTCCAGCCATTTCGCCACGTCACTGTCCTGAAATACCATGCCGTAGAACTCACCTTCTTCAAGACCTGCCGCAATGCGGAAGTTGGTGATGGCATGACTGGGCTCGGCTTCTGCCACGCGATCGTTGAGCGCATCCCACTGATAGGGGATGACCACATCACGCACCAGCCGCTGATACTGGCCAAGAAACGGATCGTTGATTTTCAGGTTATGCAGGTCGGCTTCCATTATGGACATCACGTTCTCCTCAGGACGGTACATGACGCTGGCGCAAATCGGTGGCAATGCGCGACATCATCGGATTGTTGAGTCTGCACCAGCGGATTGAGACCGCCAGCAGCAGGTGGAAAAGGGCAGGGAGCAGCGTCTCCATGGCGGTAATGCCCTGCAGCGAGGCGGGCGTCTGGTTACCCGCTCCCGGCTGATAGGCGACGGCGATAAACACCAGGCTGATGATCCCGGCGCTGGAGGCCCACGCCAGCTTGATGAAAAACAGGTTGAAGGCGAAGTTCATGCCCGACGATCGCACGCCGGTCTTCCACTCGCCGTAGTCGTCGGCAAAAGCCATCAGCGAGAAGTGCAGCGGCAGGGTAAAGCCCAGGATGACGCCGTTACTCAGAATTACGATCAGCCAGAGCGTCTGATGCGCCGGGCCGCCGGGCAGGAACCACATGCCAGCCGCGATCGCGGCGAGCACCAGGTTGGTGTAGTAGTAGAGTTTGACCGTATCAACACGGCGAGAGAGGGGGCTGACGATCACCGCCCCGAGGATCGCTGCGAAGGTCACCATGGTGAAAAACAGCGAGGTGTAGGCGGTACTGCCCTGAAGCACATAGGTGATGAAGTACATGTATCCGCCGCCACGGATATTGAAGACGTTGATCAGCAAAAACGACATCACCAGCATCAGCAGCAGCTGGTCATTTTTACGCAGCCCTGCCAGGTGTTCGCGCAGGGTGAATTTACCCATCAGCGCCAGTGGGACGCGTTCACGGACCCAGAAGAAGCAGCAGAGAAACATCACCACGGCGAGGGTGCACAGGACGCCAACGCCCAGCTGATAACCCCGGGCGGCGTTGCCTTGCCCCAGCGCTGCCACCAGCCACGGCAGGCCGACGGAGACCAAAAATCCCGCAACGCCGCACAGCACAAAGCGCCATGACTGGCAGGAAATAACCTCGCTGTGGCGGGTGGTCATGGTGTTGATCAGCGCGCAGTAGGGCACGTTGATGGCGGTATAGCCGACGGACAGCAGCAGGTAGGTGCCGAATGCCCACGCAATTTTCACGCCCATGCTGGCTTCAGGTACGGTGAAGGTTAGCACCCCGATGATGCCAATAGGGAATGCCACCCACAGCTGCCAGGGACGAAAGCGCCCCCATCGGCTTTGGGTGCGGTCGGCAATCACGCCCATGACGGGGTCAGAAATCGCGTCAAATACGCGCAGGGCAATAAACAGCGTGCCGACAAGCGCCGGGGTCAGGCCAAAAATATCGGTATAGAAAAAGGTCAGGAAATTCATTATCAGGCAGGTAATTACTGTGCCGCCCGCGTCGCCCAGGCCGTAGCCAATTTTCTCGCGAACGGACAAACGTTCTTCTCTCACCCGTTGTGCAACGTCAGACTCGGTAATCGGTGTGGAAGTCATGAGATAACTCCTCGGTAATCGATTTTTATCGTATTTGTGCAAGGTACCTCATTCATTCTGCACTGAACGCAAAGGGCAACAAGGGGAGGGGAAAGTATAAAAAGATGACGATTCCGACCTGATGAAGAAAGTGTGAGTTTGATCGGGCAGCTATAACGTTAATTGTTAATAATCAATGGATAAGTCAATTAAATGCGGCAATAAAAGCGGAATGGTGAATATCCATGCTCGAATTATCCATAGCGCTTCCGATTAAAGTGCAAAACGGCGGATTGTTTATTTCGCGGGGCGTGGGTCGCCACCCGGCGCGTAAATTAACGTCGTGGGAAATCATTTTCGTCGAAAAGGGGACATTAACGATCCAGGAGGAGAACCGTCTTTTTGAGGTGAAGGCGGGGGAGAGTTTATTGCTCTGGCCGAAGCGGCGGCATGTGGGTACAGAAGATTTTCCGGCCGATCTGCGATTTTACTGGCTGCATTTTGAGGTGAAACCTGGGCCTTCCGCTTTGCCGGAGGCTTCTCCGCTGACCATTGAACAACATTGCTGCGTGAGGGATGTCCCGTCGGTGATTGCGCTTTTTCGCCAGTTCCTCAGCGAGCAGGAAAAATTACAGCGCAGCGTGGCGCTGGAAATGCTTTTGCTACTGATTTTGCAGCAAATATCCCTCTCAGCAGGGTATGAGGACCGCCCCGATGAGGCCGGTGCAGCTCTGGCCTGGAAGGCAAAACAGCTTATTCGCACGCAGTTTCATTTACCGCTCTCCACCTCGCTGCTGGCAAAATCGCTGCACTGTAATGCCGATTACCTCGGGCGCGTGTTTCGTCGGACATTCCATTTAACCCTGACGGAGGCGATTCATCGCCAGCGCGTCAGGGCGGCAGAAAAAATGCTGCTGAATGACTCAGCGTCATTAACGGAAGTGGCCACCCGCTGCGGTTTTAACGACGTGGGGTATTTCCGGCAGATATTTTCGAAGCATACCGGGTTAACGCCCGCCGTCTGGAAACGGCGGTACTGTAAAGAACACATTAATTCCGGTTGATCACTGCCCGTAATAGGCATGCGCACCGTGCTTGCGCAGATAATGTTTGTCGAGCAGTTCCTGCTGCATAACCGGAAGCTGCGGCGCAAGCTGGCGCGAAAACAGGCCCATGTACGCGCACTCTTCCAGCACCACGGCGTTGTGTACCGCATCGGCGGCATCTTTACCCCATGCGAACGGTCCGTGGGAGTGCACCAGCACTGCCGGGATCTGCATGGGGCTGATGTCGCGCTCTTCAAAGGTTTTGATGATCACTTCACCGGTCTGATACTCGTAGTCTCCTGCGATCTCCGCCGTGGTCATCCGCCGCGTGCAGGGGATCGCGCCGTAGAAGTAGTCCGCGTGCGTCGTGCCCCATGCGGGCAGATCCTGACCTGCCTGAGACCAGATGGTGGCATGGCGGGAATGGGTATGGACGATGCCGCCAATCTCCGGGTAGCGACGGTACAGCGCAAGATGGGTAGGCGTGTCTGACGACGGTTTCATGCTGCCCTCGACCACCTCACCGGTGGCAATATTCACCACCACCATATCCTTCGCCGTCATCACGTCATACTCCACGCCGGACGGTTTGATCACCATCAGACCGCTGTCGCGATCCACCGCGCTGACGTTACCCCAGGTGAAGGTCACCAGCTGGTGGGCGGGCAGTGCCAGGTTGGCTGCCAGCACCTCGGCTTTGAGTTGTTCTAACATGTCATGCCTCCTTCCTGCATGCGGGCTTCAATCCAGCGGCGCGCCTGGATAATCTCCAGCACCGGCTCTTTTGCTTTTTCGGTCCACATTTCAATCAGAAACGCGCCGCGGTAGTTCAGCTTATTGAGCGTGTTAAACACGCCAACGAAATCGACGCAGCCCTCGCCAAAGGGCACGTCGCGGAACTGTCCTGGGCTTTGTGCCGTGACGGGCTGGGTATCTTTCAGGTGAATTGCCGCGATGCGGTCAATGCCCAGCGTCAGTTCGGCGGCCACATCGTTACCCCACGCGCTGAGGTTGCCGACATCCGGGTAAACGCTAAACCACGGCGAGGCCAGCATCTCGTCCCACTTTTTCCATTTGCTGATGGAGTTCATAAACGCGGTGTCCATGATCTCAACGGCCACCATCACCTGCGCGGCGGCGGCCTGCTCGACCGCCCATGCCAGCCCTTCGGCGAAGCGTTGCCGGGTGCCTTCATCATGCTCTTCGTAATACACGTCATACCCGGCCAGCTGGATGGTGCGAATACCCAAATCACGCGCCAGTTTAATGGCGCTGGACATGATCTCCCGGGCGCGGGCGCGCACGGTTTCGTCCCGGCTGCCAAACGGGAAGCGGCGGTGGGCAGACAGGCACATGGAGGGGATCGACACACCGGTCTCCAGCATCGCTTCCACCAGCGATGCACGCTGTGTGGTGCTCCACGCCAGGCGCGACAGGCGTTCGTCCGTTTCATCTACCGACATTTCAACAAAATCAAAGCCACAGCTTTTTGCCAGCACCAGGCGCTCCGGCCAGGTGAGGGATTTCGGCAGCGCTTTTTCGTAAATACCTAACGGATGCTGACGCATGATTACGCTCCCCAGATGTCGCGGATTTGCGAATGGAAGGCCTCGGCCACCTGCGGTGGATTGGCAGCGCCTGCCAGTGCGCGACCGGCGATAAAGGCTTTGACGTTGATCTGCTTAAACAGCGGCAGGTCGGCCGGGGTGATGCCGCCGGTGACGGACAGCTGCAAACCAATGTCGGAGAGCGCTTTCATTCGGGCGAGATCTGCCTCACCCCACTGCTGACCGCTGGCCTGCGCGTCGCGTCCCCGGTGGTAGATGGCCTGCTTCACGCCGATGCGGTGCCAGGCGCGGGCATCGTCCAGCGTCCAGTTGCCAAACAGCTCCATCTGAATTTCCCCACCGCAGCGCAGCGCCACCGCGTGACCTTTTTCAACCGTGGCCAGCGGCGCAGCGCAGATGATGGTCATCCAGTTCGCGCCTGCGCCAAACGCCTGCTCTGCCAGCGTTTCTCCGGCATCGGCCACCTTCCAGTCCGCCACGAGGGTTTTCCCTGGACACTGCTCGCGCAGCGCACGCACGGCGTTAAGCCCTTCGGTTAGACATAAAATGATGCCCGCTTCGATAATATCGACGTGATCGGAAAGCCTGGCGACATCGCGCTGGGCAGCCTGAAGTGAGGTGTGGTCGAGCGCCAGCTGCAGTAATGGTCGGCTCATAGGTCGTGCTCCTTAACACGGGCGTGATAACCCTGTAGTGCTGAAATCAGTAACTGGTAGCGCTGATACTTGCGCTGATAGGCCGCATGGGCGTGCATGTCGGGTTCAATGACCCGAATGTCGTGTCTGAGCGCGTGCTGCGCTGCGTAAAAATCGGGATAAACGCCGGTGCCGACCAGGGCGGCCAGCGCCGCGCCGGAACAGCCAGTCTCTTCCACCTGCGGGAGCGCAATTGCCAGACCGCTGACATCCGCCAGCATCTGCATCCATACGTCAGAGTGGGTCGGGCCGCCGGTGACGCGCAGTGCCTGTACGTCGGTAAAGCGTTCGAGCATGCGGTTTAGATGGGTCATATGGCTGAACACCACGCCTTCGTAAACTGCCTGTAAAAGATGCGCGCGAGTATGCAGCGCCTGCATGCCGTAGAAGCCGCTCGTCATCTCCAGCCCGGCGTTGCTGCCATAGAGAAACGGCAGAAATAACAGATCGCTTTCGGCTTTCGGCAGGCTGGCCACGGCGCGGTTGATCTCACTGAAAGACATTTCTCCCCACTGGGCGGTCAACCACTCAAGGTTGCCGGAAGAGGTGGGGCTGGCTTCGTGGACGATGTACTGCTGCGGGTGGACGTAACGCCCATAGACATAGGGATGCGGTTCGTTGTCCCGAAGCGCATTGGCAATCCCGCTGGTGACGGCCCAGGTGCCCATGACGGCGTTCAGCGTATGTTCGTCTTGCAGTCCGGCACAGATCGCGGTGGAAACCACATCAAACAGCCCACCAACGACGGGGGTTCCCGCCGCGAGACCGGTAAGTGCGGCAGCCTGAGCGGTGATTTCCCCGCAGATTTCTGCTGAACCGACAACGGGTGGCAGAGCGTTGTCGATTTCACTGATACCCAGCCAGCGCGTGAGCTGCGGATCGTACTGGCCGGTGTTCATGTTGTAGAGATTGGATTCAGAGATGTTGCTCTCTTCGCAGCCTTTTACGCCGGTGAGGCACCAGCGCAGGTAGTCGTGCGCCATCATCACGCAGCCAATCTGCTGATAGCGCTGTGGCTCATTCTCTTTGACCCAGCGCAGAAGGGAGGCCGGATGCCCGGTCCAGAGCGTCTGTCGCGTGTGCGGATAGAGTTTTTCGGGAATACCGTCCTGCTGCCAGCGCTGCACGATGTCCAGTGCCCGACGGTCTGAGGAGAGCATCGCATTGCCCAGAGGACGATCCTGTTTATCGAGAAGAAACAGCCCCTTGCCCTGCGCTGAAATGCCCACGCCTTTGATCTGCTCGCCGCTACCCCGGGCGTTGTTGAGCAGAAGAGCGACGGTGGTGTGACACTGCTGCCACAGCTGGTTCATGTCCCGCTCCGCATAGCCTGCTCGCGGGCTGAGCGTGGCAACCGTGCGGCGTTCAATACAGACCTCTTTGCCCTCGCGGGTGTATAAACCGGCTTTCAGATAAGTACCGCCACAATCGATACCCAGCCAGAAGGGTTCTTTTTCACTCATCTTTGACTCTCTCGTCTTGCTTCCTCTCCCCGTGGGAGAGGGCGGGGGTTCTCGTCTTGCTCCCTCTCCCTGTGGGAGAGGGCTGGGGTGAGGGCATCAGGCCGCACGCTTATGCGGATTCACCGTAGGGTTAGGCTCCGCACCGGCATCGCACTTCGCCGGTAGCAGCAGGGCCAGCAGAGAGGCCAGTGCCAGTGACACCGCCAGGCAGTAAACGCCCGCATCTTTGCTGTACAAGGTGATCAGCACGCCGACCGCATAAGGGCCACAGAACCCGCCGAGGTTACCCAGGGCGTTAATTACCCCCCGCGCGCCGCCTGCCATCTCCGCGCTGAACAGGCGTGCCGGAATGGTCCAGAACACGCCCGCCGCCGACTGCAGGAAGAACCCACACCCCACTAGTGCGGCGTAGGCCAGCCAGGTATGCTCTTTCAGCGCCACGGAGAGGAACATGCAGAGCGCAAAACCAATCAGCGGCAGGGAGACAAACAGCTTGCGTTTACCGGTACGGTCAGAGAGCGAAGAGAAGAGGAACATACCCGCAATGGCCCCGATATAAGGCAGGATCGCGAGCACGCCTACCTGGCCGATGCTGGTGTGCGTGAGCTCTTTGAGAATGGTGGGTAGCCAGAGGGTGTAACCGTAAATGCCGGTCTGGTAGAAGAAGTTCAGGGCAATCAGCTGCCACATGGTTTTGTCGGACAGCACCGCGCTCAGCGAGGCGTTTTTCACCTCTTTACCGGCAATGGCCTGCTGTTCTGCGGCCAGGGTTTTGACCAGATAATTTTTTTCCGCTTCAGAAATCCAGCGTGCTTCCTGCGGGCGGTCGTACACCGTGAAGGCCCACAGCACCAGTACAACGATGGACATCAGCCCTTCAATGATGAACAGCCAGCGCCAGTCGAGTGCGGTAATAATCCAGCCCGACAGGGG
>JABLTH010030730.1_pt1 | contig 18147 bp, 22 predicted proteins | sample 7875711 | NCBI WGS metagenome assembly JABLTH01 (sample SAMN14941262, study PRJNA633318) | bioreactor metagenome | isolation source: bioreactor | place: China | collected 2019-03-05 | reverse complement strand
CGAGTACAAGCGGTTGCGGTGCTCGAACGGAAACTTCGCGTCGCCCGTGCGGCGGTACATCAAGCGGGCCTTGTCCGATGGCGTGGCGGCCGTGAAGAGGTCGCCCAGGTAGCGATATTCGTCCAGGTCACGTTTGGAAAGGCGGTCGCGCACATGCAGCTCGTTCCAGTCGAGCTTGGCCTTGCCGGCCTGCTTGGGCAGCGCGGCGGAGGCAGACCAGCCGTCGGTCTGCGCGCGCTCGATGTGCTTAAGCGCGTAGCGCCGGCCGGCAGCGTCGTTGTCCAGGGCGAACACCAGGTGCGGGCGACGGTGGCCGCCGGCGGCGCATTGCTCGGCCAGTGCGGCCAGCGCGGCGGTCGGGTAGTGCGAGCAGGAGAACGTGGCGACAGCGGCCACGTCGTGATGCATCAGGGCGATGGCATCAAAGATGCCCTCTACCAGCCACAGCTCCTTTGGCTGGGCCGGCAGGGTGGGCGGTTGCCACCAGGTGCCCGCGTAGGAGCCGCTGAAGGTGGCCTTGCGGTCCCCAAAGCGCTCGGGCTGGTCGATGATGCGTTCCCAATAGCGGCCTTCGCTCAAGGGGAAGCGGACGGTGGCGCTGCCGATCTTCAGCTCGTGGCTGTAGTAGCTCTCCTGCGTGTACCAGCCGGCGACGCGCGCCAAGTCGAAGCCACGTGCGTCGCGCATGTAAGCATCGGCTGCAGCGTGTGGCGCTTCGGGCGTTTTGACGTAGCGGTCGCTCCAGGAGGCGAAGAGATCGGGATACAGCTCTTTAGCGTGGAATTCAGCCGCGCACTTGTTCTGCCGGTTGCAGCGCACGACCCAGGGCGCATCTGCAAAGGCCCACAGCGAGCGCTTGCCGCAGGAGGGGCACGTGCCGTTCTCCAGCTTGTTCGATCGTTCCTTGAAGCCGTAGTCGTGCACCAGGCGCGACGCAAGGGCGGAGGAGAGGTCGAGGTTCATTGCGATCAGGGGGGATGGGTCAGTCGTCGACATCGCCGGCGGCGCGGCGTTTGAGGTCGACGGTGGATCGGTTGGCGCGGCGGCGCTCGCGCACCGTTGGCCGCAACGAATGTCCAGCATTTGGCTGTTCCTGCTGTGCTAGGATGCCGCCGCCTCGCGAGGTGGCGCGGCCCTGGCCGGTCTGGCAGGCGCTATCTGCTAGAGCGGGTCGTGGTTGGTGCTCCAACACCTTCCACGTCGCCGCGTCTTTTCTCCGTCGTCGGCTTGATGCCGGCGTGCCCCTTGCGAGGCTCCTCTTTATGCGCTGGCCGATTGCTGGCTGGGCGTTTCAAGGTCGTGATGCAGGATGCCGACTGCGCGTGCGATGCGCACGCAAATGCTGTTGTAGGACGAGGTGAAACAACAAGACGCGTTGCCTGTCAGCGCCGCCTCTCCTCGGCTTCAAACGCGAGCAAGCGCTGCTCGAGCGCGGCGATGGACGGTTGGTCTTCGGATCGGTCGGGTACGACTTTCAGACGCTGGCCGTTGTAGTCCTTGTACTCGGAGTTCTCGAGCAGCTTCGATAACTTGACGCGGTAGCGGGAGTCGATCGCCAGTAAGTTCAGGTCAAACAAAGTGTGGATGTCGGGGCGGAGCAGAATGCCGTTGGGCGTCCGGTAGTCCGTTTTTTCCGCGTGCGGCATGATGTGCGCCGCCTCAAGAATCGCGTCGACGAAGGACCCTGTTACCGCACAACGGCGGCGGTACGCCGCGCGCAGCCGGTTACGAAAGTCGTCCTGCCCGCGTCGAGTTTTGATTGCTCTTTGCTGGATGACGTCTTCTGTCTCGACTGTGTCCTCAGCGGACTGGCCTGTCGGCGTGGGGTCGACATCCGGCTTAATGCCGCGCACGATTTTGCACATACCGGACATGCGGTCATAGTCGTGAACGTACCAGGGCTCGCTGTCTAGGAAACGCCGGCTCACTGCAGACGCCTTTTCCGCTAACTCGGCGCGCTTACGTCGATCGCCTTCGCACACAATGACGCGCACCGGCAGCCGCCTTCCATAGGACTGCTCTATGGCCGCATCGAGATTCCTGGCCCGGTCTGCTTGTTCAGTGGCTCGCGCCCTTGTAGAAGCCGTGTTCGACATATCGGCGGCAATGCGTCGAAGCTCGCTTTCTGTGTCGCGTACGGAATCGGCGAAGTAAGGGACGCCCCCGGTAGCCTTGAACGTTCCGTGCCACAGACACAAGACATAGCCTTCTTCAGGTGAGCCAAACGACCAGTTGTAGCAAAACTGAGGATTGGAGCGGAAGTCATCGACTTCGGTGCCATCTTTTCTCTTGTGCCACCTGTCGACCGAAATGTTCGCCCGCCGCAGGATATCGTAGATGACCTCTTTGCGGCGCGGAACGAGGTAATCCAATGCCTCTTCATCTGGGTGGCTTCCGACCCGATTGAACACCACACATCTGGCGGCAAGATCGACTCGCCATTTGCGCCACCCTGTTGTCATCCACGCGTGGGCTTGCACGTGCGAATCAACCCCTGGCGTGGAGTTTTGCCACCACGCTTCGTGTTTTAGTGCGGATGGCGGCAATTTGGCAGCGATGATCTGCTCAATCTGACTGAATGTCAGTGTGAGGTTACTACCAGGCGATGCGCGGAAGTAGTCTGCGAGAGGAGCGTACTTGCTCATGAATGTGCCGTTGTGGACTAGGTCGGGGGCGCGGACGATAAGCCTTCTAATCCCGGTCTCGTTCGAGGGCGTATCTACCTGAGCAGTAGTAACAGCGGCCCTCGTTCCGTCCATCTTCATCCTTTGAGTAGAAGAGATCGCCGGTAACGGACGCTGTACCGCAGTTGTCGCAATGGGTCGGGATGTTGTCGCCATCCTCGTTGTCGCAGAACGTGCAGCGATACCCTGTGCTGGACGCGTCATTCAGGACCATTGTGAAGTTGCCACAGCCTTCGCAGTCGATCCGAACATCTGGCGCGTCGGGATCATGCGGATCTTGCGGGTGGGCCTCCTCGATGCTGGCCGCAGCTTTCAGGGCATCGTTTAGTCGAAACTGATACTCATCGGATAGCACTTTGAAGGTATCCATCGCCCCGTGAGGAATCGCAGCTTCGATGTCAACATTGCTGTTGTATTCGAGGAATTCCAATACTGCGCGGAACAGCCGGCCGATCGTCGTACGAGCAGTTGGAACGTCCATCTCGAACTTGTGATGCTCGATTTCGTTACGCAACTTTTTAAGCCACTCCAGATCTTTGCGGAACTCTCCGGAAACGGCGTCCTTTTCTTCATTGTTGATGAAGTTCACCGCTTCCCATAATCCGATCGTGCGCGCCTTTTCCACCTTTAGGTTCTGCTCGAACGGATTCATGTAGATCAAAAGGGGGTGCTTTTCAGTGATGTAGTGCTTGAAAATCAGCTCGATAAAATGGGCCATATGGAGCACACAGAACTTGTACGCCTTAGCATCGCCGGCGTCGCCCTGCTGGAACTTCGTCAGCGCTTCGGCAAGGCTGTCCATTGCGTTTTCGAGCAAGTCGAGCTTGTGGTTTGACATCGTGTGCTCCCGTATAGGTGAGTATCTTGCGGGTAGGATAGCGGCCTTCTCGCACGCAGCAATTGCCTGTTAGAGGGGTACGATGCGCCCATCTCTCAATGCAGGGCTATCTGCCGCAGTGCTCGCACATTGGTGCCGACTGGTATTTGCCTGTGGAGAGTTCCAAGGCAAGAATGTCGGCGACCATATCTGCCGGCAGTTGCTGAAGTATCTTCTTCCACTGCTCGGATGCTTTCGTGGGTGTAACTTGCCCGCGCACGTGCATTTCGATTGCCGTACGTACCGTGCGCTCTACGTCTTTGCGCGCTACCTGTGTGTTTTCTTTCATATGGCACTCCCAAATATTCAACGATTCAACGAGTACACCGGCGCCATCTTGGCGTCGTTGTATGAGAATTTCCCCATGCGTAAGGCGCTTGTGGCCGAAGACTTCATTGAGGGCGGCGCTGACGCTGTGACGGTTCCAGATGACTTCGTTGGAGAACGTCCTTCCGATGAGGCGGAGTTCTTCATGGCGACTGCCCGGTGGCTGGTTGACGCCGGCTATATCCTGACCAACGACGCAGCCTTCAGCTATATAGGCAATGCCACCCTCACACCGAAGGCCCTGGAGGCGCTCAACGCCGTGCCGGATAGCCTGTCCGGCAAGGCTTCCATTGGCGAGCGCATGGTTGGCGCCGTGAAGGCCGGGGCCACGCAGGTTTTGCGGACAACTGCACAGGAAGCGATTGCTGCCGGCATTAAGGCCCTCATCGCGTAGTGTCCGCCGTACCAACTTCTTTCAGTCGCGCTGGCGCAATCTCCAGCTCCAGCGCGGTGGTGTAGCCGCTGTCATTCAGGCTATGAGTGACACGGCCTACCGACCACCCCGTCCCATCAATCTGTGGCTTCCACCCGCTGACCTTCGCATGCAGCGAGGGAAATAACTCCGCCCGCCCCCGCGCCAGCGTGATATTGAACGTCGCCACCCCGCGCTGAATTTTCTGCCACTCGGCCCGCGCCGCGCGCTCGGCGTTGGACCGTGACGCGTACGTGTGCCGCAGCACCTTCACGTTGTCCGGGTTCGGGTTGGCCTGCACCGTCTCCGGCTTCTTCTTTTTCTTTTTCCCTTTGGCGGTCCGCTGCTCCTTCGTCGCCACGGCGTTGGAAGCATCGATGACCACCTCGCCGCGCACGCCCGCGCGCGTGTCCTGATAGTGCGCCTTTACGCCGTTGTAGTTCTCCCGATCGGCAACGCTGAAGGTGTGGGTGTCGCCGGATGCGCGGGTGATGCTGACGGCAGGCAGCGGCAGGCCCGATCCGCTGGTTGGCTCGCCGGCGGGGATGAACAGCAGCGTGCCGTTCTTGACGGTAGCGATGGCGTCGAACTCTTTCGCCAGGCGGGAGAGGAAGTTGGCATCTGACTCGCCGGTTTGGTCGACGTGGGTGATGACTTGGCCAGCCAGCTTCTTGCCCACCAGCCAGGTGAACTTGTTGCGCAGGGCGATGGCCTGGACGACTTCAGCGACCGTCCTGCCGGCGTAAGAGTCTTCGCGGCGGGTGGTGAGGCCGCCGTCCATGTCGGCGCTGCGGGCGCGGATGACCAGGCGATCCGGCGGGCCGGTGTGCTCCAGCTCGTCGACCTTGTAGGTGCCTTTGTCGACCAGGCCGGCGCCTTCCCAGCCGAGCGAGAGCGACAGGCGTACCCCTTTCTCGGGCAGGTCGAGCTTGCCGTCGCTATCGTCCAGCTCGATGTCGAGCTGGTCTGCCTCGAAGCCGCTGTTGTCGGTGAGCGTGAGCCCAATGAGCCGGCCCTGGAAGCGGCCGGTGATGTCTTTGTCGCCCACCTTGATGCGGTAGGCCGGGCGGGGCGACAGGTCGGCTGCGGTGTTGTCCGTCATTGCAGCAGGCCGGTTGCAACGCTCGCCACCTTGGAAAGCAGGCCATCATCCACGCGGGTCAGCTTGAGGGTGAAGTCGCACGCGCGGGCGGCGCCGTCCTGAAAGAAGTAGGTACGGGTGGTGTCCAAGCCGTTGATGACGAACTGGCCGTAGTAGTGGCCGGTGCCCTCGATGAGGGTGTAGGCGTCGCCGCTGTCGGCCATCAGCTCCAGGGCGGAGAGGGTCCATTCGCCGCCGGTCAGCTCCGGTAGCAGCTTGCCGGATAGGGTGATGGTTTCCTCATCTGGCCCGAGAAATTGGTACGACGGCCGCCGGCCGACGCGGTTGTTGCTCGGGTGGCGCCAGCCGATCTGGCGTTGGAATTCAGAATAGGGCGCCGTGTCCAGGCTGAACACGAACAGGCCCAGGGCCATCATCATGGTCAGTCCCTGTCTGCAAGGCGCGAGCGCTGGCGGGCAGCTCGCTGGTTTTCGATCTGGCGCAGCTCGTCGCGCACCATGCGAGCGATGGCCTGCGGGTCTGCGCCGGCGAGCGGGTGGATGTGGATGGTGATGGGGGCAGGGGCAGCGGCATCGCCACCGCTGCGCGTAGTCATTGCAGGGCGTGTATCGAACGATGGTGGTGCTGCCATTGCCGGCGCCGTGGCAACGGCAATGCCGGTGCCGATGGCCGCAAGCTTGGTGGCCCCGGCTTTTGCCGGCTTGGGTAGCGCGGCTTCCACCTGGCTGGCTTTGTCAACGGCCGGCAGCGCAGCGGTGTCGGCTCCGAACACGCTCTGGAACCACTCGGCAATCTTTCCCACAGCGTCTTTGAGCGCGGGGAACTTGCTGAACAGCCCCTCGATGATGCCCTGGATGATGTTGCTCCCGAACTGCTGAAATTGTTCGGGGACGAAGAAATCCCACACCGCGAGGAACACGGCCTTGATTGGGGTGATTGGCGACCACTTGAGCAACGTTGCATTCACGTTGACGGTACCGCCGCTTGCGAGGGCGTCCATGTCCTGCCAGAACGCGTTCCAGGTGTTCTTTATCCCATCCCAAGCTGAGGCGCAGGCACCCTTGATGTCCTGCCACAGGCCTTTTATCTTCGGCCCGAGCGTTTCCCAGTTGTCCCAGATGAGAAACGCCGCGGTGGCAATGACAGCAATGGTGGCGAGAATGGGGTTGGCGAGCGCAAGGCGGCCGATCCATTTCAGGGCGAGCCCGACCTTGCCGATACCCACCTTGAGTAGCTTGAAGCCGCCTGCAAGCCGGCCCGCACGGTTTTTCAAGAGGCGCAGCCCGTAACGAGCGATGACTATTGGCCCCTTCATGGCGGCCATGGACAGCGTCAGCCCGCCGGCGGCCAGCAGCAGGGCGCCGACGGCAGCTGCCGCCTTGAGCAGACCCGAGACTAGGCCAGGGTTGTTCTTGGCGAAGGTATCAAATCGCTCCAGCAGCCGGCCGGTGCTGTCGATCAGATCGATGATGGTGGCGCGCAGCCCTCCGCCGCCTTCACTGCTGGTGTTGAAGATGCGGTTTTGCAGGCGCTGCCAGTGTGCGGAGATGGTGTCTTGCCGGGCAGAGAACTCGCGCAACATGGAGCCTTGCGCCTGGTTGCCGTTGGCGAGCCCGATCTGGCGCTGCAGCTCGTCTGGCTTGTCGACCAGTTTGGCGAGGGTGTCGGAGTGCTCCAGGCCCACCAGCTCGACCATGACGCCGATGCGCTTATCTTCCGGCAGGCGCTTGATGGATTCAATGACGCGAAAGAGCGTGCCAGTGGCATCGGTTGCCATGCCGCGCTGGACCTGTGCGGAGGTCAACCCGATCTCTTCGACCGCAGAGCGGAACTTCTTCGTGCCTTTATCTGCAGCGGCAAACTTCTGGATGATCGCGTTGATGGCGGTGCCGGCCGTCTCCGAGCGCTCGCCCAGCGTGAGCAGCGTGGAGCCCAGGGCTGCGGCATCTCTGGCCGACATGGCGACGGTGGACACGACGCCCGACGTGCGGTTGAGCACATCAATGATGTCGTTGCCCTTGCTGATGGCGTTGTCGTCCAGGTAGTTGATGCTGTCGGCGAGCCCCATGATGTCGTTGGTGGGGATGCGGAAGTTCTTGGCGACCTTCCCCATGGCTTCGGCAATTTCGTCGGGCACCGCATCAAACGCGGTCGCCATCATCGACACCGTGCGGGTGTACTCGATCAGCTCTTCGCGGGGTACCTCCATCCGCGCGCCGGCCGTGACCATCTCGGCGATCTGCGTGACGGGGATGGGCAGCTCCGTGCCAAGCTGCTTGATCTGCCGGGCCATGTCGTAATAGACGGGGGTGAGCTTGCCGCCGGCGTCGCGTGCGCCATCCACCTGCCGGGCGATGCCCAGCATGGCGTCTTCAAAGGCAACATAGTCCTTGACCGTCTTTGCGACCGGCGCGAGCGTGACGGTGCCGGCGCCCATGAGGGAGACCCCGGTGCCGAGCATGGCATTTCGGTTTGCCATGCCACGCTGATATTGCCCCTGTGCGGCCGCCAAGTCGCGCTGGCGCTCTGCCATGCGGGTGAGCGCAGCCTCCTTTTCCCGTAAGGCCTGTTTGGTGGCGTCGATACGAGCTTTCAACTCCGCTTCGTGGCGGCTGAATTCTTTGGTTCGGATGCCGGCCTCAAGCAGCTCACTTCGCATCTGACGGAACGTGCCCAGCTTCGTCCTGTGGGCCTGCGTCATCTTGTCGGCGGTTGCCTTGGCTTCCTTGTACTGCCGGCTGAGTCTCTTGACCAGCTCGGTGTTGACCGGCGTTTGCGTGGCGAGCGCCTTCTGTTCTGCCTTGAGCCGGTTGATCTGGCGGAGGGTGTTACCTGTCTCCTCCTGGAGCTTGAGGAAGGCGTCGCGCTCGCCGTCGACGTAGGCGGTTTTCCCTGCCAGCCGTGCGCGCTGGTTCATGGCGACGGTGGCCTTGTCCAACTGCGCTTCTAACGCCCGCAGGCCTTTGAGCTGTTCGTCGATGGCCTTCTTGCGGGCAGCACCGCCCTGCACAGCGTCGAGCTGCTTGCGCAGCGCCTCCGCCTTGGCGGTGGCGTTGCGCATTTCGATGCCGCTTTCCTTGATGCCGCTCTTGAGCTCGCGGAAGCCGTCCAGACGCTTCTGCTCGCGGTTGAGCGCTGTGAGCTGGTCACGGCCCTGCTTCACGGCGCGCGCCAGGTCCTTGTTGGCACCCAGCAGCCGCTGCAGCGGCCGCGTCGCCTTATCGACAGCCTGCAGCACAACCTCCAGGCGCAGGCGGCGGGCGTCGCTCATTCCTGCGCCTCGCTGCGCTCACGCGCCCGCTCGCGCCACTCCATCAGCTCGGTAATGCTCATCGCGTACAGCTCCTCCAGGCGGAAGCCAAAGATCACTGCAACGTCTGCGGCGGCGTTTTCGATTCGGTCAGGAAGGCGTCTTCCCGATCCTGCTTCGAGAGCAAAAAACCGGTCACTTCGGTGGCGATCTTGACCAGGTCGGCCAGGTCGAGCTTGCTCACGTCTGCGGTGGTGAGGGTGGGCGCGGTGATGCGCGGCAGGACGGTGTGCAGGGCGGAGACGTCCATGCGCATGAGGTCCATGAGGCTGACGCCGCGCAGCTCGCCGCTACCGGGCTTGCGCAGGGTCAGCACGCTGATGACCTGGTCGCCGCGCTTGATGGGGGTGTCGAGGGTGATGTTGGTGGTGAGTTGTTCCATGGCGGTGAAGGTTCAGAAAGTGGAGGGTGCCGCGTTGTGGGGCGGGTGAGGGATCAGAGGCCGATGGCCTTGCGCTGCTCGGCCAGGCGGTCGACGCCGAACACACGCTCGATGAAGTTGACGTGGTCGATCTCGATCCAGTCTTCGCCGTTGACGGTGAGCTTGTAGTACGAGAGCGACGACTTGACCTTGAAGGGCTCTTTGCCGCCAGCCTTGGCGTTGCCGAATTCGACTTCGGTGTGGCGGCCGCGCACGGTGATTTCCACGGCATCAACGGCGCCGGTGTCTTCGGACTGATACGCGCCGGCAAAGCGCACCAGGGCGCCGTCGACGGTGGTGGTGCCGTACTGCTTGAGGATGTCGCGCATCAGGCTGCCGTAAGTGGTTTCCAGCTCCAGCTTTTCATTGCCGAGGTCGACATCGATCGGGCCGTTCATGCCGCCGGCGCGGTATTCCTCCAGCTTGCGGGTGAGCTTGGGCAGGGTGATTTCTTCCACCTCGCCGGCGTGCGAGTTGCCGTCGGCAAAGACGTTGAAGTGTTTGAGGATGTGCCCGGCGGGTTGGTGAAGGCGGCGTCGCCAAACGAAAGCGCGGTCACGTCTAGCTGCTTGAAGACCATGTCGACGGCGAGCAGCAGGATGGCCACGGGCGCCTTTTCCATGATGGGCGTGGGCTGGCAGTAGGTGCCGAGCAGCACGCCGTTATCCAGGTACAGGCCGAAGCCGTAGGTGGTGTACTGGTCGGCGCTGTCATCGCGGATGGTGGCGTGGACGGTGTCGGCGGCGATGGTCTCGCCGGAGATGGTGGTCAGGCGCCTGTGCTCGTTGGGTAGCGCCTGCAGGCCTGCGTCGAACGCGAAGGGCGCGGTGGCGATGCCGGCCTGCACGATCTTGCGGGCGGCGGTGCCGGTGTGGTCTGCGTTGACCAGGGCGGCGCGGCCGGCGTCGGTAATGTTGATGGTGGTTCCAGCCATGTCAAACGTCCGAAAGTGAAAGGCGGGTGAAGAGCGCGGGGCGGATGGCGGCGGCGATGCCGATGCCGCCGGGCTGGTTGAAGCCTTGGGTAAAGGTGTAGTGCGCGCGTACGGGCTTGGTGCGGTCGATCTCGGCAACGATGTCGCCGATGAAGTCCGCGGTGGGCGGGTTGCCGTCGCGCGCGCTGACGGTCATGACCAGGTCGAAGGTGTACGGCCGCCCCTTGGGTTCCATCTGCCACCACTCGCGCAGTGCGATGTTGGCGCCGAAAGACGCCACGACTTCGCGCACTGCAGCCGCTGTGCCCTTTTTGCGGGCGATGGAGATGGCAGAGCGCACGCGGGCGCGCTTGACCTGTTCGGGCCAGTAGTCCTTCCAGGTCTCAATCCCCAGGTGCCAGGCGAGCCACGGCAGCAGGTGCTCGGGGATGGCGTCCGGGTCGATGAGCGTGCGCAGCGGCACCGGCAGATCGCTGATGACGCCGGCCACGGCCGTGGCGTTGCGCTCCAGCTCCGTCGCGTTCGGTGGCAACAAGCTACGCACGCTGGGCTCCCGGCGTGACTGTCATACCTGTGCAGTACGGGGCCTGCGTCATGTCAGGGCGAATGTGGTCGGTGGGCTGGTGCAGCTCCACTTCCTTGACGCCTGCAACATGCAGGGCGGCATCCAGGCCCGAGCGGACCACCACGCTCCCCAGGCGGTGGCAGGCCTCCACGTAGGTGGCCAGGCGCTTGCGCGCCTCGGTCACCACAACCGTGGCGTCCGGCCCCGGAAACAGGTGCAGCGTGGCCGAGACCTCGTAATGCAGGATGGTGGCCGACTGCACGGTCACGTAGTCGGTCAGGGGCCGCTTGTCTTCGGCGCGCAAAGCAGCCTTGACCTTCTCAAGCAGATCTGGCGCAGCGGTGCCGTCGCCTTCGCGCGAGAGCACGGTGATGCGCACCTCGCCCTCGGTGGGACTGGTGGCCGACACATCCAGGACGCGCCCATCCGCATTCCGGCCGAGCGAGCGGTAAGCGCCTTCGGGGCCGGCCGTTGAGAACGACTGGGGTGCGAGCTGCACGCGCAGACGCAGGTCGGCGTCTTCTTCCATCTCGGCGGGCGTCCCTGCCACAGGGTCGGCTGGTTTGATGACCAGGCGCTGTATGCCGAAGAGCGCAGCGATGTGTTCCAGGTCTTTCCCCTTTGCGTAGGCCAACATCACCGCGCGGGCGGCTTCATTGATGCGCTGGCGCAGCAGCAGCTCGCGGAAAGCGGATTCCTCCAGGAACTTGGTCAGCGGCTCGGATTCGAGCGCGAGCACTGCCGCGATACTGGCCTGCTCTTCTGCCGGGTAGCGTGCGATGAGCGCGGTCTTGCGCTCGCCGAGCAGCGTTTCGTAGTCCAGTTCTTCCACCACGTCGGGCGGTGGCAGTTGCGAAAGGTCGATCAGGGCGCCCATGGTCAGCCTCGCAGGGGAATGCTCAACGTGCCAAGCGCTTCGCCGCGCGGGCCGTCGATGCGGTCTGCCTCGATGTCGAGCGCTGCGCTGCCGTCAGCGCCCACCGAGAAGCGAACCGAAGCGATGCGGATGCGCGGTTCCCAGCGCACGAGGGCGGAGACCGATGCAGACATGAGGCGCAGGCGGGTGGCGGGGTTCGCGGGCTGGTCGATCAGCTCAGGAATGAGCGAGCCGTAATCGCGGCGCATGACGCGTGAGCCGATGGGCGTGGTGAGGATGTCGCGCACGGATTGGCGGATGTGGGCGACGTCGCCCACGGCGCGGCCGGTGGTGTTGTTCATGCCGGTCATTTCGGGCCGTCCGTATCGCTGCCGCCGCGTTGGACGCCGCCGTGCTCGTGCGTGTGGAGGACGATGCCGTTGGACGAGAGCTTGCCGTCTTGGTGCGTCAGGTCGCCGGTGATGACGTTGCCGTTGTCGCCGCCCTGGCCGGCGATGCCGTTCATGAAGGACAGCAGGCCTTTGACCGTGACCGAGCCGTCGAAGGTGGTGTCCGGGCACTTCACCAGCACGCTGGTGGCGGCTTCCAGAAAGACGGTTTTAACGCCCTGCACGGTGAGCAGGCCTGCCGCGTGGTCGTACTTGGTGAGGGCGCCGTCCGGGTAGAGCGTGACGGTTTCGTTGGGCGAATGGCTCGGCACGTCGTTCGCGGCCGATGGGATGGCGCAAAGCACGATGCCGTTGGATGGGTCGCCGCTGGGGCAGAGCAGCACGACCTGCTCCCCTTTGGTGGGTGGGTTCCAGGTGCGGGTGGCACCGGCGCGGGATTCGCACCACGGGCGCCAGGTGGTGGTGATGCCGCCGGTGCGCACGCGTACGGCCGGTGGGTTGCCGTGGCGCACGTCGGCCACGGTGCCGATGCGGATCAGGTTTTCGATGAGGCGGGCGAGTTCTGCGAGGTCCATGCCTGCAGAGTGCCGTGCGCGCGCGTGGGGGTCACGTGAGGGGTGTTGTGGGGGGCGCAGCTACAACCTATGGTCGGGGTGGAAGCCGGTCATCTCTTCGCATAATCTATTCCCACTCCCGCGATAGAGAAGGAGGCTCGCTCATGAGTGACAGGTTGAGCATTTGGGCGGTCGAAACACTGCGCGCATTGGTGCAAGGCGAGTACGGAGGTGGGCGCTCCCTACTAGTTGGCGAAGAAGCAGAGCGAGTGCGCTGTGCTTACTATCGATTTTGGGTGGATTGTGGGCGACCTAGCACGCGGCTGCATGCGCGTATAGCACGCTCGCTTTACACAAACCGCGCAATTCATAAAGGCCTGATTTGCCCCGCCTTGGCGGCCCTTCTTACCGGCCGTCGACGAAGCATGCACAGACGCCGCCGGTCTCGCGCGCAGCCCCAGTGACTTGCTTCACACCTCAGTGTGGTTGATAGGAGCGATCCACGACGGATTTGGCCAGGGAAAGAGTCCCCAGCACTGCCTCTTGTATCGAACACCTTCTCACCTCCGTCCACGCGGCAAGCCCGGAGTAAATGGGGCCGACGGAGGTGATGTCGACGCTAACCTTGAACGAGTCGTCTTCTCCCGTCAGCGCGAGCAGGATGCCGAAGCCGCGATAGACCTCGTGTATCGATTCCTGCATTTTGCTTCCTTTGCTGGGCCCAGCGCTGCAGCTTGGTGCTTTTGAGTGCATGAGCGTCTACAGATGAAGCAATAATCGCACCGCTGGGCGGCGGCCATAAACACTCATGGCACTGGCGATGATCGGCGTCCCGCAGTAAAGCTGCTTGTCCGACGCATGCCGGGGCAACATAACGGTCGGTAAATTTTCTCTTTTTCCTACGCCGCAGACCAAAGTGGTGTAGGGTGAAGATCCTCAATACTCCACTAGCGCAAGCACTGCCGCCCTTTTGCGGTGACGCCTGGAATCGGACACAACGCCGGGCGTCCAGAAGTTGAACCATTGAAGCACCAAATGGTGGCCGCTTTGGATGGCCATCATGGGTCCGCTAGCGGAGTCTTCTCCGGGAACAGCTCAGTCCCAGTCGATTGGGGTGCTCGTCGCGGCAGCCGCCACACAGCAATTGCAACGGGTTAACGGCATCTACGTTGACGCGAACCGGGGTATGTCATGCCTGAGCACGACCTTGATGGGAGCCACGGCATGCGCCTGGGCGAGCTTGAGCGGGCAATTTTAGATGCGCTCCCCAATGCAGCGCTCCTAAGAACTCACGAAGATTGCTTGCATGCCCTCGATGTGCATGCATGGTGGATCATGCCAATGGGACGGGGCGCGGAACGAGTCAACTCGTTGTCGTTTTTCGTGACTGCAACGATGATCCAAGCATATCAATCGCAGACGGCCTCTGAACGCGCTGCGACTTGCGTTCGGCTCACGGAGTGGACGACGTTGACCGTCGATTTTGCGACTTGCGCGGACAGCGAAGTATCAGATTGCGATATCCGTGCGGTAGTACCCATTCGGATTTTTACCCCACCATTCTTGATGCCTCCGCATTGAATCATCGACTCTTTTTTAGCGCTTGAAATCGAGCCGAATTCGACGCTCCATGGTGTCGTAGCGCTGAAGGCATTGCAGCGATCGAGCCTGAACGAAGACGTTTGCCACTCGAAGCGTGCGTCGGCTTGCCTAGAGATACAGGTGCTGCAAGACCAAAGAGGTAATGCAGCCGACGTCTGCATCATGGAAGCCTAGGAGTTCGCGGGCCGGGTACTTGGCTGTCAGCCCATTCTTGTTGACCCGATCCCGCAGCCCAAAGTGATGCACCGACGCAATGCGCCGCACCTTGCCCGCGAACGAAATGACCGCCGCGTTCGGGCTCGCCTCAATGCGCATGTACTTCGCCATCCGCAGCCGCGTGAACATGGAACGCCGGATTCCGCCGCGCTTGTGGCGTAGCTGCGGCTTGCGCGGCTCGTAGGCGGTGCCATCCGGGTTGCGCTGCTCGGCAATGCGGGCCGACTGCCGGCGGCGCAGTTCCACTGCAATGGCGCGGGCCAGCACCCGGCGTTGCGGTGCATCCAATTTCGCCAGCAGGCCGACCAGGTAGGCGTCAAGTTCATGCAGATCGCTCACGCAGGCTTCCACGTCGCAGGGTCGTCGTAGTCGTTGATGGGCTCTGGGTGGTGTTCCACCTGGTAGCCCTTGCCATCCACCTTCACCGTTACTCGCTCGGTCAGTCTCAGCTTGATCGAGATATCGGCCGTGGAGTGGTTGAGGATTTCGGCTTCGAACTTGAAGGCGTCTTCCCGCTTGTCGGGGTTGGTGAAGGCGTCGGGCTGGTTGGTGCGCAGCCAGGCCAGGACGGGTACGACGACGGTGTCGGAGTTGTCCGGGTAGTCCGTCACGATCAACGTGAGCGTGTACCGGTATTCGAAGCTGAGTGACCGCGCGCCGGTGCCGACTACGTTCCCTTGATCGACAAAGACATGCAGCGCATCCGGGTGCGCGGCCAGGTAGGGCACTGCGGCCGTCAGGGCTTCGCGCAGGCTGTTGGGCTTCATCATGGCGCGGCGTGCTCCCCAATGATCGTCACGCCCTGATCGCGCAGCGTCTGCTGCAGGCTGGTCAGCCGCGCGGCGTCGACGTGGCAGTCGGTGTAGTTGGCTGCGACGGTGCCGGCGACGGCAGAGAGCGCAATGCCTGCGGGGGCCGCATCAGCATCTCCGGTATCTGAATTTGGCACGGTGCCGGCGGCTGCGGCGTCGTGCAGGCGCATAAAGCCGCGAGGGACAACGCAGGCAGCGTCAGCTTGAACGGGGACATAGCGGGGGACTTCCTTGATGATGGTGTCGCCCTTGAGGCGGATGACGCGCTCGCGGTCGACGTACTGCGTAACGGTGACGGTGGCGCTCTTGGCATTGTCGAGCTGCGTGCGCAGGGCGGCTGCGCTGGACTCGGCCCGGTTGGCGCGCTGGACTGCGGCGTTGTAGCTGGTGGTGCCCCACCAGGCGAGGCCTGCAGCGATGGCGAGCAGCACGAGGATGGCGGCGGCGCGCTTCATGCCGCGACCTCTTCTTCTGCCTTGTAGCGGTCAAAGGCGCGAGCTAGCTTGACGTCGTACAGGTTGGCTTTGTAGGCGGGGCCGTTGTACAGCTCGGCAAACGTGGGCCATTTGCGGGCGCGCAGCGCCTTGAGCAGGGTGGGGTCGGCTTTGACGAAGCGCACGAAGGCATCGAGCTGCGCGGCTTCGCTGGTGCGCATGGAGGCGACGAAGTGCTGGACGCTGGGGTAGTCGAGCAGGTTCCAGTGAAACCCCATGATCTGGAAGGCGCCCCAACTGGCCGAGGCGAGGGCGCAGTCTTCATCGATCTGGATGGCGCGCGCCAGGCGCATGTGCTCGCCGGCGTTGCCGACGTAGCCGCCACGCTTGGGGTTGACCAGGTTGGGAAACTGGCGGGCCAGGGCCTCGGCGTCTTTGCCGGCCCGTGCGAGCTGGCGGTACATGATGTGCCGCTCGAACAGGATGACCGGGCGGCCGTCGGGCAGGAAGCCGTTGCCGAGGCTTTCGACCTCGTTGACGGCGCGGATGGCGGCCAGGGGCACGTCGAGCGTTTCAGCGGCGGCCTGCAGGTCGGCGGCGGTCAGGTGGCGGATGTTGCGCGCGCCGGACTGCAGCGCGGCCATGGTCTTGGGACCGGTTATGCCGTCGACGACCAGGCCGAAACGGATCTGCGCCACGCGCACGGCGGCGGCGGTGTCTGCGCAGTAGACGGCGGTGTCCGGGGCAGTGAAGCCGTTGGCGGTAAGCAGCCGCTGCAGCTCCAGCACGGCAGCGCCGACCATGCCTTCTCGCAGGATCGTCATGCGGACCTCCGCAGGATGCGAACAAACCACCCCTGACGCGCGCCGCCCATGCGGAACAGCTCGACCACGTTGCCGCGCACGGCGTAGACGGCGACGCACAGCACGGCGGTGATGCCGTTCTGCGCGGCGAGCGCCCAGTCGTAGCGGTCGAACAGGACGCTGATGGTGACGGCGCCGGCGAGCACGACCAGGCCGTACGCCAGGCGTGACGCCCAGGGGCGGTGCGCGGCACCGTCACGCTTGAACAGCAGCAGGCGCAGGGCGATCAGGGCGCACAGCGCGCCTTGCACGATAAAGAGCGTTTTCATGGTTGCTTGCCTCCCTTGTCTGCGCCGCCCTTGAGTGAGGCGAAGAGGCGGTCGCTGTTGTCTGCCAGGCGGATGAGGGCCAGGAGCAGCTTGACCACGACGGTGGAGGCGACCAGTGCGCCCACGGCGTGGCTGACTTCGGTGTTGGTTGGTAGAGCCTTGGCGATGAGCGCGGCGGCCAGCGGGGCGGACAGCAGCCCTGCGACGATGGACGCGGCCAGGAAGCCGAGCTTTTTGACGGTGCCAAGCTCGCCGCTGTTGAGCACGAAGACGGCGGCGCCGGCGAAGGCGCCCAGCACGGTGCCGGGGTCGACGCCTGGCAGCAAGGACAACGCGCCCACGCCCGTGACGGCGAGGGTGGCGGTGGAGCCGGTGGAGATGGGTTCAGCCATTGGGTTCCTTGTGGTCAGTCCCAGAGCTGGACCATTTGCATGGCCGGCTGCGGGGAGATGTCGGGCATGACGAGTTCGGTGCCGTGCGGCAGCACGGGGCCAAGATCAGCAATGCCCGGGTTGGCGGCCAGGACGGCCTCTGTGACGCCTGCGGTGCGGCCGTAGACGCGGTGGCAGATGGCGTCGACGGTGTCGCCCTGGATGGCCCGGACGCGCATCAGATGAGTTCGACGGTGGTGCGGGCGGCGCCCTGGATATCGCTGATGGCCCAGCGGGCGTCGCGGCGCAGATCTTCGACGCCGAGGTTTTCGGCTTCGGCCTTGCGGTCGCCGGCGGCGGTGGCGTCGATGGTGCGGTAGCGCTCGATGAGCCAGGCGGCGGCGAGGCAGTGGACGGCACGCCGGTAGCGATGCAGGTGGGCGCTTTCGCCGTCGATCTTGGACGCCGGCACGTCGGCCAGCGTGTTGCGACCGAACGAGACCTGCGCGACCTTCCAGGCCTGCAGCTCGTCATTGACGGAAATGACCGCCTCGACCAAGGCGGCGCGCATGCGCTGCTGCGTGACGGTGCCGTCCAGGCGCATGGCGGCGTAGGCCTGGTCGACGTCGATATCGGGGAAGAAGCCGTCGTTGCCGATCGGCTCCCCGCCGGGTTGTGCCTGCGCGGGCACGGATGCGGCTGCGATGAAGGAGGACATGGGTTCAGTGGGCTGGGAGGCGGTGGACGGGGCGAGGCTTCGCGGCACGCCGGAAGACTGCCCCGTGCCGCCTGATGCGCGGGGTCACGCTCGGTGTCAGCTCTTCCCGTCCGCTGCTTTCGCGTGCGGCGTTTGAGCGCTTTGTGCTCGATTGGCAGGTGTTTGGGAATGGATATCTAGAGAACCGACTGAGCCGCGCGGGTTCAAGCATGGGCTTGGTGCCGGCGATGGCGAAGTACGTGCGGCGGGGCGTGGACCTGTCGACTTACTACTTTGTGCAGGGCTGGAAGGAGACGCACGAATTTGCGCGCGGGACCATCTTTCATCTGCAGGAGCCGGACATCAACCAGGAGGTGTATGGGTTGCCGGAATACCTGTCGGCGCTCAATGCGACCTGGCTGAACGAGTCG
>JABLTH010080152.1_pt1 | contig 18155 bp, 11 predicted proteins | sample 7875711 | NCBI WGS metagenome assembly JABLTH01 (sample SAMN14941262, study PRJNA633318) | bioreactor metagenome | isolation source: bioreactor | place: China | collected 2019-03-05 | reverse complement strand
GTACCAGCAGCCGGACGGCGGGATCTATGACAGGGTGATGCCCAGCTACAACACGTCGATCTGCGCCGCGGCCTTGGCGAAGATCGATTCGCCCCAGGCCGCCGACGCCACCAGGCGCGCGATCGAGTTCCTCAAGCAGATTCAGTACGGCGAGGCGGCGGCGGCGACCTCCGGCGGCCCGGAGGCCGCGGTCGCGGTTGGGCCCGAGCATCCGTTCTACGGCGGCTGGGGCTACGGCAACCGCGGGCGTCCCGATGTTTCCAACACGCACTTTGCGCTCGAAGCGCTGCACGAGGCGGGCGTCCCCGAGAGCGACCCCGCGTTCAAGCGCGCCCTCGTGTTCCTGCAGCGCATGCAGATGATCGAGACGACGCCCGACGGCACGAGGGTCAACGACCAGGAATACGCCAAGGGCTCGACCCAGGGAGGGTTCATCTACGCCACCGCGGTCGACAAGGACTCCGTGGGGCGCGGGCAGAGCTTCGCGGGCGAGATCGTCGAGAGCGCGTCGGGCCCCCCGGGATGCGAGGCGACGCTGACGATCGACAAGGGCGTGAAGAAGGCGATGTCGCGCGACGACGCCGGGGCACGCCTCAGCGACGCGGCAACGAGGGAGGACGGCCTGAAGGACGGTTTCATGGTGGTGCTCGGGCCCACGGGCGACGGCGTGTCGTCACGAGAGATCACGGTCCGCGCGCCCATGACCGACCCGGAGAAGTTCCGCGCGGTGATCGCCGGAGCGTTCGCGGATGTGCTGGGCGAGAACCCGTCGATCACGGTGCGCCGGATCGAGGCGTGGCGGGGCGTCAGCCGCCTGCGTGCGTACGGCACGGTCTCGTACGCCGGTTTCAAGAGCTATCTCTACGCGAACCTTTCGAAGAACGATCCGCGTGTGCTGGCGGTGAAGGATTGGGTGTCGCGGCATTACACGCTCGACGAGAACCCGGGGATGGGCACCGACGGCCTGTACTACTACTTCAACGTGTTCGCGCCGGCGCTCGCGGCCAACGGCGAGGACATGCTGCGCGTGATCGGCGCGGACGGCCGCGTGACGCCAAGAGACTGGCGGGCGGACCTGGTCGCGAGGCTGGCCATGCTGCAGGAGAGCGACGGCTCGTTCCGGCCGGTGGACGATCGCTGGCTGGAGGACAACAAGGTGCTGATCACGGCGTATTCGCTCCGGGCCCTGCAGCACGCGGCGCGGTAGCGCGCGCAGGACGGGCGCGGGGCGACATTGCCCACGCCGTCGCGGCTGGTCTGGACCTCGGTTTTTCGTCGGCGGGCGCGGATGGCGTGGCGACGCGCCCCGTGGAGCGCGCCGACACTCGGGCGGCCGACGGCGGGCTCCCGCGACCGGGCGGCCCGCAAAGCAAGGCATGCTGCTCACCCGGCACTTCGAGGCGGTGCGTTGGCCGCCTGGATTCTGCCCGTTGGGCGCCATCCGGGAGATGGTTGTCCATCCACCTGCCCGAGCCCTCCGCGGCGACCGTCCTCTTGCAGACACGTCCTCCATCCTGGGTGGGGGCGGACGCGTTGGTGCGCAAGGAAGCGGTGGTGCGCGGGGACTTGGTGGTGGGAATGGGGCATGGGGAAGGCAGGAAATCAAGGCCGTGCAGGGGTTTGTGCGCGTGGGAAGGGGGCGCGAAGAAAATCCTGGAATTTTGGGGAGGGTGCTGCGGGCTGGGACGGTTGGGTGCGCACGGGCGTGGTGGTTGGGCGGGACGAGTCGGAGGGCGTGCGTGGCGATCGGAGGGGGGTGGGCGGGTGGCGCGGAGGCGGGAAATCGGGGCGAGGGGGATGGAGGGGGCGTACGCTGGGGATCGTTGCACGACGGTCCCACGCGATGGAGGCAGGTCATGTCGAAGAGTCTTCCGCCGAACTATGCCGAGCTTTGCAAGCTGATGTACGACGCCGCCACGCTGAACGCGGTGGGGTCGCTGCTCAACTGGGACCAGGAGACGTACATGCCGCCGGCGGGGGCGGGGAACCGTGCGGACCAGAACGCGATGATCGCGGAGATGGTGCACGCCAAGCGGACGTCGGCGCGGGTGGGGGAGCTGATCGCGTCGTGCGAGCAGGACGCGGAGGTGATGGGGGACGCGGTGCGGGCGGCGAACGTTCGCGAGATGCGGCGTGACTTTGACATGGCGACGAAGCTGCCTGGGGATCTGGTGGCGGAACTGGCGAAGGTGGGGAGCCAGTCGCAGGAGGTGTGGAAAGAGGCGCGGGCCAAGAGCGACTTTGCGATGTTCAGGCCGTGGCTGGAGAGGATGATGATTTTGACGCGTCGGAAGGCCGAGTGCTACGGCACGCCGTCGGGCGGGGAGTTGTACGACGCGTTGCTGGATGAGTATGAGCCCGGGATGCGGTGTGCGCAGGTGGACGCGATCTTTGGGCCGTTGCGGGAGCGGCTGTCGGGGTTGATCGCGGACGTGTCGAGGTCGAAGAGGAAGATCAGCACGAGGTGCCTGACGGGGAAGGTCGACGCGCGGGTGCAGAACGAGTTCGGGCACATGGTGCTGCGGGCGATCGGGTTTGATCTGAACGCGGGGCGGCTGGACGTGACGACGCACCCGTTCTGCTCGGGGTTCGGGCCCGGCGACACGCGGCTGACGACGCGGTACCGGGACGAGAAGTTCACCGACGCGCTGTACGGCACGATGCACGAGGCGGGGCACGGCATGTACGAGCAGGGGCTGCCGAAGGAGAAGTTCTTCGGGCAGCCGATCGCGGACGCGATCAGCCTGGGCATCCACGAGGGCCAATCGCGGATGTGGGAGAACTTTGTCGGGCGTTCGCGCGAGTTCTGGGTGTGGGCGTTGCCGAAGGCCAAGAAGGCGTTCGGGAGGGCGTTGTCGGGCGTGGACGTGAAGACGATGTACGCCGCGGTGAACACGGCGCGGCCGAGCTTCATCCGCGTGGAGGCGGACGAATCGACGTACAACCTGCACATCATGCTGCGGTACGGCCTGGAGCGTGAGATGGTGTCGGGCGGCCTGAAGATCAAGGACCTGCCGGGCGAATGGAACAAGAGATTTGAGACGTCGCTGGGGCTGAAGGTGCCTGACGACCGGCGCGGGTGCTTGCAGGACGTGCACTGGTCGTTCGGGCTGGTGGGTTACTTTGCGACGTACACGCTGGGCAATCTGTACGCGGCGCAGTTCTGGGAGAAGATCAACAGGGACATCAAGGACCTGCCGACGCGGATCAGCAAGGGCGACTTTGCGCCGTTGCTCGCGTGGCTGCGGAAGAAGATCCACCAGCACGGGAAGCGGTATCGGGCGGGCGAGTTGTGCGAGCTGGTGACGGGCAGGCCGCTGTCGTCTGAACCCTTGCTGCGGCACCTTGAGGGCAAGGTGCGGCCGATCTATGGGGTGTGAGGCCAAGCACGCGCGGCGGGCGAAAGGGCGCGCGTTGGGTTGGTGGCCGGGGGCGCGACAGCGCCGGGCGATTGAACGCCTGGGCTTGTTCTTGGCCGGTGGAACTTCGTGCGTGAGAGGTCAAAGGCGGGTCGATTTCGGCGCTTGTTGCGCGAGAAATCCTGGTTTTGGGGATTGAAACGACTTTCGCGTGTCCGGCGTGTGTGGTAGCGTGCGACGCATGAATACGACGATGACTCCCACCGAGACCGATGTTGTGGCCGCCCGCCTGCACGAGCTTTGCAGCATGGGGAAGTACCATGAAGCGATGCAGGAGCTCTATGCCGACAACGCTCGGCATGTTGAGGCGATGGAGATGCCCGGCAGCGACTGCAAGCGGATTCTGAAGGGGAAGGGCAATCTGCTTCAGAAGAGCGAGCAGTGGGGCAGGACGACGACCATTCACGGCGCGTCGATGAGCAAGCCGCTGGTGAATGGCGATCAGTTCGTGTGCGAGATGAAGCTGGACTGCACATCGAGCGAGGGGCCCATGGCCGGCCAGCGGATGCAGATGAGCGAGACGTGTCTGTACACGGTGAAGAACGGCAAGATCACCGAGGCCAAGTTTTTCTACGGCATGTGCTGAACTCGCGCTGGCGTTCCGAGCATCCCGATCGACGCTGACGTTCGCCGTTGAGTGACGAGGCGGCGCGACGGCCTGGCTTCATCCGGGCCGCCGTCTCTGGTACGCTGCGCCGCGATCACATCGCGCGGTTGGCGCGGGAGGTTCGGCATGGTGACGCGGCGTCTCTGGGTGGCGGCGATGACGGCGGCGATGGCTTGGGCGGCGACATCGGCGGTCGCGCAGGGCCAGGGAGCGACCGGGTCTGTCCCGCCGGTCACCACGGGGTCGAGTGATCGCGGGCGTGGCGGGACGGATGGGTCGGCGCGGGCGTCGGGATTGCCGGCGTCGGTCGATCTTCGTGCGAAGTTTGCGGGGTATGGACTCACGCCGCGGGTGCAGGGCGGGCGTGGCACATGCTCGGTGTTCGCGGTCACGCAGGGGTTGGAGTTTGCGGTGGCGCGGAAGAAGGGGACGGGGGAGCGTCTGAGCGAGGAGTTCCTCAACTGGGCATCGAACCGGGCGATCGGCCAGAGCGCGGACGGCGGCTTTTTTTCTGATCTTTGGAAGGGGTATGAGAGGTTCGGGGTGTGCGGCGAGTCGGCGATGCCGTACCGCGAGAAGTTCGATCCCGATTCGCCGCCGAGCGCGGAGGCGATCGCGCAGGCGGCGGAGCTGCGATCTCTGGGGCTGCGATTGCACTGGATCAAGGAGTGGGACGTCAAGACGGGGCTGACGGCGGAGCATCTGTCGGCGATCAAGAGCACGATCGCGGGCGGGTGGCCGGTGCTGACCGGACTGCGTTGGCCGAAGAAGGCCGAGTGGAAGGACAACGTGCTGCAGATGGCGGCGCCTGAGGACGTCTTTGACGGGCACAGCATTTTGTTCGTCGGGTACCGGGACGACCCGTCGATGGCGGGGGGCGGCGTGTTTCTGTTCCGCAATTCTTCGGGGCCCGCGCGCGAATCGGAGATGACGTACGAGTACGCGCTGGCGTATGCCAACGACGCGGCGTGGATCGATGCGGACGGGGTCGATCCGGTCGAGGACGATCGAGCGGCGGAGGGCGTGTCCGCCGGCGGTCTTGGCGGGCGAGCGGGCGGATCATCGCTGGCGGAGTTTCTCAGCCCGTCGGCGCTCGCGCCCGCGGGTCGGAATCGGCGCGTGTCGAGCAACATGCAGCCGGCGTGGAACACCGAGAATCTCGACATGACGTGGCTCCAGCCGGGCGAGTCGATCGAGATGCCCCGGCTGGACGGCCCGGGGGTGATCACGCACATGTGGTTCACCAGCCACGCCGGCTGGGCGGGGGAGCTGAACGCGCTCTCGCTGAGGATTTACTGGGATGGGAGCGCCACGCCGGGGGTGGAGGCGCCGCTGGCGGATTTTTTCGCGGTGGGTCAGGGCCGACCCGCGGTGGTGGAGAGCGAGGTTGTGCAGGTCTCGTCGACGGGCGCGTTGTCGTGCTACTGGCGGATGCCGTTTGAGAGATCGGCGCGGATCGTCGTGACCAACGACAATCCGGATCGTGGCACGGGCCTGTACTGGCAGGTGGATTGGGTGCAGGTGGCGTCGCTGCCGCGGGGCACGCCGCGGTTCTACGCGAAGTATCGGCAGGAGTATCCGGCGGTTGGCGGTCGTGACTATGTGCTGGCGGAGTTGGCGGGCAAGGGGTGGTATGTGGGCACGGTGATGTCGCTGACGCTGGCGCAGGACGGCTGGTTCGGCGAGGGCGACGACTTTTTCTTCATCGACGGCGAGCAGACGCCGAGCCTGCAGGGGACGGGCTCGGAGGATTACTTCAACGACGCGTGGGGATTCAGGGCGCGCACCAGCCGCTGGTTCGGCACGCCGCGCTGGCAGGGAGATTCGACGGGTGACAGCGGGGTGTGCTACCGCTGGCACGTGGCGGACGGCGTCAACTTCGAGCGTTCGCTGCGGGTTGCGATCGAGCACAAGGGGAACCTTCCGGAGGATACGGCGGGGTTCTTTGTGGAGCGACCGGACTTTGTGAGCAGCGTGGCGTTCTGGTATCAGGAGGGCGAGCCGGCGCCGTGGGCGCCGCTGCCTGGTTGGCATGAGCGTCGCGTGCCGTGGGCGGGGCACCATTTCGTGCGCGACTATCAGGCGGCGCGGCGGACGCTGGGCGACGCGGTGCGGATCGACACGTCGGGCCTCTTCGGCGCGCGCCCGGTGCTCCTGTGGAACAACCGCGCGGCGGAGGCGTCGGCGTCGTTCGCGTTTGACGTCGCGGACGACGGGGAGTACGCGGTTCGGCTGACGGCGGCGAGCGGCGCGGATCATGGCAGGTACGGTGTTGCGATCGACGGCCAGAGCGTCGGCACGCTGGACTTCCGTACGCCCGATGGCGCGGAGCTTGATCTCTCGCTCGGGCGGCGTGCGATCTCCAAGGGTGCGCACACGATCACCTTCACATCGACGAAGGACCAGCCCGGGCCGATGGCGATCGAGATGCTCCGGCTCTTGAAGCTGCCCCCGGCGGCGAAGCGCGAGCCCAAGACGCACCATGAGGCGCACTTTGTCCGCCTGGCGATCGGGAGGGCGGCGTACGCGTTCCGCCTGGCATTCGGGCGTGTGCCGGATTCGCTGGAAGAGCTGGTGGGGTCGGGCGTTCTGGACGCGCGCTACCTGAACGACGAGAACAACGTGCCGCTGATGTCTCGGCGTGAAGGGGAGTACCTCGTGGTTGAGAGCACGGGCGGGGAGGTGTGGAAGCACCGGTGGACGGGCCTGGACGCGCGGCGGTAGGTGCGTCGGGCTGGTGATCCGGCGCTGAGTAGACGTTCCGCGTGCGGGCGTGCTTCGGTATGCTGGGCGGCATGGGCCGCGCCGAACGAAAGAGCCTGGGCTGGCGGGGAGCGGGAGCGGCGGCGGCATTGGCGCTTGGATCCGCGGGCGGGGTCGCGGCGGGCGGGCCGCCGGAAGCGATCAATTTCGACCGGGATATCCGCCCGATTCTGTCGGACTCATGCTTCGCGTGCCACGGCCCGGACGCGGGCAAGCGGAAAGCGCGCCTTCGGCTGGACACTCGTGAGGGGCTGTTCGGCTCGACGCGCGACGCGCTGGATGAAGGGCGCGACGGCTCGATGCCATCGCGCATCGTGGCGCCCGGGGATGTGGCGGGCAGCGAGCTGGCGCGACGGGTGGCGTCGGAGGATGAGGACGAGCGCATGCCGCCGCCCGATTGGGTGAGGCAGTTGTCGGAGGGGGACCGTTCCAAGCTGCTCGCGTGGATCCGTGAGGGCGCGGCGTGGAGCGGGCACTGGGCCTTTGAGCCCGTGAAGCCCGTGACGCCGCCCGACGTGGGCGATGCCTCGGCGTGTCGCAACGAGATCGATCGTTTCGTGCTGGCGCGGCTTGGACGGAGCGAATCGGGCCCGCGCAGGCTGTCCAGGCCGGCGGATCGCGCGACCCTGATCCGGCGGCTGGGGTTGGATCTGAACGGATTGCCGCCTTCGCGCGAGGAAGTCGCGTTGTTTGAGAGCGACGCCTCGCCGGATGCGTACGAGCGATTGGTCGATCGTCTGCTTTCTTCGCCGCGGTTCGGCGAGCACTTCGCGAGCGCGTGGCTGGACGCGGCGCGGTACGCGGACTCGAACGGATTTCAGCTCGACCCGGACCGAACCGCCTGGCCGTGGCGTGATTGGGTGATCGGGGCGTTCAACAGCAACATGCCCTACGACCGGTTCGTGTTCGAACAGATCGCGGGCGATCTTGTTCCCGGGGCGGGCCCTTCGCAGGTTCTGGCGACGGCGTTCAACCGCAACCACCCGATCAACGGCGAGGGCGGGCGCGACGTCGAGGAATCCCGCATCGACTATGTGCACGATCGCGTGGACGCGACGTGCACGGCGTTTCTGGGGCTGACGATGTCGTGCGCGCAGTGCCACGACCACAAGTACGACCCGTTCACGCAGAGGGACTATTACCGCTTCTTCGGATTCTTCAACAGCATCGATGAGACGGGTGGCGGGGAGCAGGGCGACATGCCGCCGCTCATGGACTGGAGGAGCGGGGATGGGCGCGAGCTGAAGGTGATGGTGATGCGCGATCGCGGCGAGGCGCGCCGGACGCATGTGCTGGTGCGTGGCGCGTGGGACCAGCCGGGCGAGGAGGTTGAGCCGGGCACGCCCGTCGCGATCACGCCATCGGCGCTCGTGGCCGGCGCGCCAGCGAACCGGCTGACGCTCGCGGCGTGGCTGACCTCGCGTGACAATCCGCTGACGGCCCGGGTCGAGGTGAATCGCCTCTGGCAGCAGGTCTTCGGCCAGGGATTGGTCCGAACGCCGGACAACTTCGGCGTGCAGGGGGAGCGGCCGACGCACCCGGAGCTGCTGGACTGGCTGGCGTGGCGGTTCATGGAGAGCGGGTGGGACGTGAAGGCGATGCTGAGGCTGATCGTCTCCAGCGCGGTGTATCGCCAGTCGTCGGAGTGCTCGGCGGATCTTCGGCAGCTCGACCCCGAGAACCGGCTGCTGGCGCGCTCGCCGCGCTACCGCCTGCCGGCGGGTGTCTTGCGCGATCAGGCCTTGTATGCGTCGGGGCTTCTTGTGGAGCGGTTGGGCGGCCCGCCGGTGAAGCCGTATCACCCCGGCGGGGTCTGGGAGGACGTGAGCTTCGGGCGGATCACGTACGAGCCTGGGAAGGGCGATGACCTGTATCGCCGGAGCGTGTACACGTTCTGGCGGCGGACGGCGGCGCCGGCGAACCTGTTCGACGTGCCGCAGCGGCAGAAGTGCTCCGTCCGCGTGATCCGCACGAACACGCCGCTGCAATCGCTGGTGCTCATGAACGACGTGACGTACGCCGAGGCGGCGGCGGCGCTGGGCGAGCGGGCGCGGCGTGAGGGCGGCGACGACGACCGGGCGCGTCTGGCGTGGGCGATCGGGGCGGTGGTGTCTCGGCGCGCGCGCGACGCGGAGGTCGATGTGCTGCTGTCGCGTCTGGGGCGGTTGCGCGAGTACTACGCCTCGCACCCGGACGAGGCGCGCGACGCGGCGTGCGTCGGGGAGCGCCCGGACCCGGAGCCCGATCAGTACGCCGAGGCGGCGGCGTTCGCGGGCGTGATGAGCGTCATTCTCAACCTCGACGAGACACTGACCAGGGAGTAGCCATGCGGCGTGCGTGCGAGGATGTTGCGGGCGCGGTGCGCGGCCTGGCGAGCGGATCGCTGTCGATGACGAGGCGTCAGTTTCTCGGGCGATCGGGCGTGGGCGTCGGCTCGGCGGCGCTGGCGCTCATGCTGTCGGGGCGCGCGACGGCGCAGCCAGGGGAACTTCCGTCGGGGGTGAGGACAATCGCGCCGCGGGCCAAGCGTGTCATCATGCTGACGCAGGCGGGCGCGCCGTCGCAGATCGACCTGTTCGATCACAAGCCCGGGCTTGTGAGGTGGCGTGGGGAGCTGATCCCGGACTCGGTTCGCATGGGCCAGCGCGTGACCACCATGACGTCGGCGCAGCCGCAGAAGCTCCTGCCGAGCGAGTTTTCCTTTGCGCAGCACGGGCGGTGCGGCGCGTGGATGTCGGAGCTTGTGCCGCACACCGCCCGGATCGCGGACGAGATCGCGATCGTGAAGACGGTGTTCACGGAGCAGATCAACCACGCGCCGGCGATGACATTTTTTCAGACCGGGCACCAGATCCCCGGGCGTCCGTGCCTTGGCGCGTGGACGGTGTACGGCCTTGGGAGCGACAACCAGGACCTGCCGGGCTTTGTGGTGATGGTGTCGAAGGACGTGGAGCGCACGTGCGACCAGCCGCTGTACGAGCACCTCTGGAGCGCGGGATTCCTTCCGGCGGAGCACCAGGGAGTGAAGCTGCGCGCCGGGCGTGATCCGGTGCTCTATCTGCCGAACCCGCCGGGGGTGTCGCGCCAGGTGCGGCGCGGGCAGCTCGATGATCTGGCGGCGTTGAACGCGGCGCACCTGGACCTGACGGGCGATCCGGAGATCGCGGCGCGCATCTCGCAGTACGAGCTGGCGTTCCGGATGCAGGTTTCGGTTCCCGACCTGGTCGCGATCCAGAACGAGCCCGAGGAGACGTTCGAGCTGTACGGGCAGGCGGCGCGCCGCCCGGGCTCCTATGGGGCCAACTGCATCCTCGCGCGCCGGCTCGCCGAGCGGGGTGTTCGATTCATCCAGCTTTACCACGTCGGATGGGACCAGCACCGGCACCTCCCCGAGCAGCTCCGCATCCAGTGCGAGCACACCGACCAGGCGTCCGCGGCGCTGGTGCTCGACCTGAAGCGGCGTGGGCTTCTCGACGAGACGCTGGTCGTGTGGGGCGGAGAGTTCGGACGCTCTCCCGTGGGGCAGGGGGATATCGACTCGCCCGATCACGGACGCGACCACCACCCGCGATGCTTCACGATGTGGCTGGCCGGCGGGGGCGTCAAGCCCGGGCTGAGCTACGGAGAGACCGACGAGTTCGGGTTCAACATCGCCTCCGACGGCGTCCACATCCACGACCTGCACGCGACGATCCTGCACCTTCTGGGCATTGATCACGAGCGGCTGACCTTCCTGTCGCAGGGGAGACGATTCCGTCTCACCGACGTGAGCGGGAAGGTGGTCGCGGGGCTGGTGGGATAGGCACCCCTGACGGGCGAGCCTTGACTCATGGCCCGGCGCTGCAATACTTGCACAATGACACAAGTACGCAAGCAAACGCGGAGGCGCGCGGGCGGGATTCCCGTGCCCGGCGGGGCGCCGCGTGGGGGGAGTCGCCCGGCGACGCCCAAGCACGCCGCTGCGTGGCGCCGACCCATCGACGCGCTCCTCACCCCGGACCTTTTCCGGGCTCTTGGCGATCCGACGCGGGCGTCGCTGGTCGCGTGCATCGCCAAGTGCGGTCGAGGCTGCTCGGTCGGCGAGGTCGCCGAGTGCTGTTCGGTCGACCTTTCGGTGGTATCGCGGCATCTGTCGTTGCTGGCGGACGCGGGCGTGCTCGAATCCAGGAAGGAGGGTCGGGTCGTGTATTACGCGGTGCGGTACGGCGAACTGACGAGCACGCTTCGTGCGTTGGCGGATGCGATTGACGAGTGCTCGTGCGATGGGCGCGGTGAGGGAGGCTGTTGTGGCGGGCGCTGAGCGGATCCGCGTTCTGTTCCTCTGCACGGGGAATTCGTGCCGGAGCCAGATGGCCGAGGGCTGGGCCCGCGCACTGCTCGGTGACCGCGTTGAGGTCAGCTCCGCCGGGACCAGGCCGCAGGGCCTGAATCCGCTCGCGGTGCGTGTTATGCGTGAAGCGGGCGTCGATATCTCCTGGCACGCGTCGAAGTCGGTTGATTCACTCTGCGGCCGCCGGTTCGATTGCGTCGTCACGGTGTGCGATTCGGCGCACGAGGCGTGCCCGGTGTTCAGCGCGGGTATCCGCACGATCCATCACAGCTTCGATGATCCGCCGCGGCTGGCGCGTAACGCACGGAACGACGACGAAGCGCTCCACCATTACAGGCGTGTGCGCGATGAGATCAAGGAGTTTGTTGGGCGTCTCCCGCAACTCTGGGAAGGAGTTCATCCATGATCAATGACACCACCGACAGCACCCGGTTGGAGCTCGAGAGCACGAAGCGATCATGCGGCTGCACCGACGCATGTTGCTCCGAAGCCGGCGTCGCATCGCCCCGCGCCGCGAGTCATCACGCTGCCGATCACGAGGTTCGAGAGCAGGTCCGCGAGGGCTATGCCCAGATTGCCCGTTCGGGATCCTGCGGCGGTCCGAGCGGGGCCGCCGGTGGCGGATGCTGCGGCGCCACGGCGTTCACGCCCGAGCAGCTCGCCCGAGCGATCGGATACGCCTCGGACGAACTTGCGGCGGTTCCCGAGGGCGCCAACATGGGACTTTCCTGCGGGAATCCCACCGCGATCGCGTCATTGCGTCCGGGCGAAGTCGTGCTCGATCTCGGCGCCGGCGGCGGGTTCGACTGCTTTATCGCCGGACCCAAGGTCGGTGCCTCCGGGCGTGTGATCGGCGTGGACATGACGCCGGACATGCTGGCCAAGGCGAGGCGGAACATCGTCTCGTACCGGGAGCAGACGGGGCTGGACAATGTCGAGTTCCGCCTGGGTGAGATCGAGGCGCTGCCCGTCGCGGATGCGGCCGTCGACGTGGTGATTTCGAATTGCGTTCTGAATCTGTCGCCGGACAAGGCGCGGGTATGGCGGGAGATCGTGCGCGTGCTCAGGCCGGGAGGTCGCGTGGCGGTTTCGGACCTGGCTCTGACCAGGCCGCTTCCCCGGTCAGTGCTCGCGGACGTGGAAGCACTCATCGGCTGCGTGGCGGGCGCGGTGCTGGTGGAGCAGACCCGTCGGATGGCGCATGCCGCGGGCTTGGTTGACATCGTGCTGACGCCCAAGAGCGAGTACATCGAGGCGATGACCAACTGGGACGATCCGCTCTATCGGAAGATTGTCGACCAGTTGCCGTGCGGCACAAGGCCCAGTGATTTCATCTCCAGCGTGGAGGTGACGGCCAGGAAGCCCTGATGTTCAGGCGCGATCGCGGGCCCGCTCGGCCCTTGGTCGGCGCGACGGCGGGTTCGATTCGGCGGAGACGGCGGAGGGTGGGTCGCCGGCGGCGGTGTCCCGGGGGGCGTCGCGGCTCGGATCGTTCAGATCGCCGGCGAGACGGGAGGGGCGGCGACTTGGCGCGGTGCGTTTGAAGTTTGCGACCTGTCGTGCGGCCGAGTGCGCCGCCAGGGGGTGCTCGGGTGAACAGATCTTCGCGCCGAGCACCAGTCCGATGTAGAGTTCGTGATCGGCCTCGATGTCGAAGTGGCGCACGACCTCGCAGTCGATGGCGATGATGGCGCGGCTGAGGATGGGCGAGGTCGAGACAAGGCGCTCGGTGGGGATGGAATCGAACTGATCGCCGTGCTCGGAGAGGTGCCCGGAGAATCTCCGGACGAGCACACGGTCGTTCGGGTCGATCATGGAGACGGCGAAGGAGTGGCTGTCGCGGATGATGGGCTCGAGTCCGTGGCCCTTCCAGGTCGCGACGGCGAGCAACTGCGGCTCTTCGGCGACGGGCATGACCGACTTGACGATCACGCCGCCGCGTTTGCCCTCGAAGCTTGACGTCATGACAAAGAGCCCGCCTGGGATGCGGGTGAGCACGTCGCGAGTCCGTGCGAACTTGTCTTGCACGCCGCCAGCCTCTCTGCGGCCCGAGGCCGCTGCGCTTCTGGTGGTCGGCGTTCAATGTCGCCCGATCCAGCCGGAATGAGCGCCCACGCATGAAAAGGATTCGGTGTTGCCGATCTGAGGGGCAGAACGCCCCGGTGACAGATGTCTTTGCGCTTCTTTCGCCTGTCGAGTTTCACCAGATTCCCAGGAGAAAGACCGCAACAGAGGCAGAACACGGACAGGTTCTGCACCGGTTATTCACAAGTGCGCGAAGTTTCGCATTCTGTGTTGAAGCGTGGGGCAAAGTGGGGCATAATCCACCGCCGATCTAGGAGTGAGGCGGTGCGTATTGCTGTACGTCGGGTACTCGGAGCTGGTGATCGACGCGAAGGCGCGGCTGGCCGTGCCGGCGCGTTACCGCGCTCAGTGGGATGCCTCGGCGGACGGGAAGCACTGGGTGCTGGTTCCGTGGGAGCGTGGGGTGCTGCGTCTCTACACGGAAGTCGGGTTTTCACAATTGGTTGCGGAGATGAAGCGGTCATTGACGCCGAGTCCGGAGCGGGCCCGGCTGCAGGCCGCTTTGTTCGGGTTCGCCGAGGCCGTCGAGATGGACGGCGCTGGGCGCATCGTGATCCCGAAGCACCAGTTGGAGCGGACGGGTCTTTCGGGCGAGGTGGTGATGATCGGGTCGGGAGACCGGTTCGAGATCCGGGCCAAGGGGGCGTGGAAGAGCGGGGAGGACGAGTTGTTCGCAAGCCTGCCGTCGCTGGCGCTGGAGGTGGAAAAGTCCGAGCGTTCGGTCGGTGGGGAGAAGTAGTTGTGTGAGGGAGCCCACCCCGGGCTTTCGCGGGTTCGGGGTGGGGTTGACGGGTTTCGACAGTTCGATTCGTGATCTTTGAGCCGGCGCGGGCCTTCGAACGGACTCGGCGCCACGGCAGCCGCGGGACTTCCTCCAGGATTTGGGGGCTCGCGCGGTTCTGGCAAGGCCACACCCGTGCAGGGACGCTCGGGAAACTGGCCTCGGACGACCCCGCGAGGGGTGCCACGGAATCTCCTGACCAGAGGTTCACGGCCTGATCCGGCTCTCGTGCCCGGGTGACCCACCAACATCCGGGCGCATTGTCTGGCGGCGGGTTCACCACCCACCAATCGCCCGCCGCCGATTTCACTTCTCCGCCCGTGAGCCCACCCTCGCGGGCGGGGTTGTTTTTGGAGAAGGCGGAGGGCAAGAGATCGCGGGGAAGGTGCTGACATGGGGCGTGGAGCGACGTCGTCGATGGCCGGGTTGCCAGGAGGACGCGGCACGAGGGGGCGGGGCGTCGGGCGAGGACGGTCAGAGGCTCAGCGGGCCGGTGCTGTCCGCGAAGTGATCGCGCGGGCAGCCGGCCTTTTCCAGCATCGAGAGGTACAGGTTGCAGAGGGGAGTTTCGCGTGGCGATTGGATCAATCGCCCGGTCTCGACCGTGCCGCCGCCGCGCCCGGCGAGGACGATGGGCAGGTCTTCGTGGTTGTGCGTGTTGCCGTCGCTGATCCCGCCGCCGAGCATGACGAGGCAGTTGTCGAGGAGCGAGCCATCGCCTTCGCGCGTGTCGGCGAGCTTTTTGATGAAGCGGGCGAAGCCCTCGACGTGGAAGCGGTCGATGCGTCTGATTTTTTCGATCATGTCGTGGTTGTTCTGATGGTGCGAGAGCTGGTGGTGCCCCTCGTTGATGCCGAGCTCCGGGAAGCTGCGGTTGCTCCCGTCGACGGCGAGCATGAGCGTCGCGACGCGGGTGGTGTCGGTCTGGAACGCGAGCAGGAGCATGTCGTACATCAGGTCGAAGTGCTCGCTCAGCTTGTCGGGGATGCCCTGGGGGGCGTGCATCGGGGGGAGCTTTCGGGGTTCGGTCTCGTTCCGCGCGCGCTCGATGCGGAGCTCGATCTCGCGCACGGCGTTCTGGAACTGGTCGAGCTTCCGGCGATCGCCCGTGCCGAGCTGGTTCGCGAGCGATCGGGAATCTTCCAGCACGAAATCGAGGATGCTCTTTCGGCGGGAGAGTCTTTCTCGTGCGGCGGCGGCCTGGGTCGCGTCGGCGAAGAGGCGTTCGAACGCCGCGGCGGGATCGACGAGCTTTGGCATGGGCGTGGATTCGTCGCGCCAGGAGATGTTGGAGGTGTAGGCGCAGGAGTAACCGGAATCGCAGCTGCCCGACGAGGGCGCCATCTCGCAGCCGAGTTCGAGTGAGGGGAGGCGTGTCTCTCGCCCGAGTGTCTGCGCCGCGACCTGATCGATGCTCACGCCGTTTTTGATGTCGTTGCCGGCGGTTTTTCGGGCCTGCATGCCGGTGAGGAAGGAGGCGGAGGAGCGTGCGTGGTCGCCCGGTCCGTCGCCGTTGGCGCGGGCTTTCTGGAGGGTGAGGCCGGTGAGGATGTTGACGTTGTTGCGGACGGGCGCGAGGGGTTGGAGGGTGGGCGAGAGCGTGAAGGCGGTGGGAGCAGAGCCGGCGAGGGGCGCCCAGGCCTGGTAGTTCACGCCGTTGGGCATGAAGACGTAGGCGAGGCGGACGGGTGGTGCTGTATCGGCGTCGTGGGCGATGGCGCGTGCGGCGCCCCGCGCGTGGCCCGCCATGCATTCGAGGGCGGGCAGGGCCATCGAGACGCCCAGGCCGCGGAGCATGGTTCGGCGTGAGAGTTTGCTATTCACGTTCGGGGCTCCTTCCGCGGCAGGTTCTGAAGGTTTCGCTCAGGACGACGGATTCGATCAATGCGGACATGCGGTCTCCGCGGGCGCGTGTTCGTCGCGCGATGGCGCGCACCGCGGGGCGATCGAAGGGCTCCATGCCCCGTCCGATCGCGTAGGTGAGGATTTTTCCGGCGAGGGATTCGATGAATTGATCGCTGCGTTGCAGGATGGAGGCTTTGACGTCGTTGGCGCCCGCGAGCGGGACGCCTCCGGGGAGCGCGCCGGTGGCGTCGATGGGTCGGCCGTGTTCCGAGTCGCGCCACTTGCCGACCGCGTCGAAGTGTTCGAACGCGAGCCCCAGTGGATCGAGGCGGTTGTGGCAGGCGGCGCAGGTGGCGACGGTGAGGTGTGCGGCGAGCTTTTCGCGGGTGGTCGCGTCGTGGGGGACGTTGGGGGCCTGCTCGAGTGGCGGCACGTCGGCGGGCGGTGGGGGCGGCGGCATGCCGAGAAACTGGTCGAGGACGAACAGGCCGCGTTTCACGGGGCTGGTGCGTGTCGGATAGCTGGTGATGGTGAGGACGGCGCCCATGGTGAGCACGCCGCCGCGGGGCGAATCGGGTGGAAGGGTGACGCGGCGGAACTCTTGGCCGGAGACGCCGGGGACGCCGTAGTAGGCGGCTAGGCGTTCGTTGAGGAATGTGTCGCGTGAGTCGACGAGATCGAGGACGGCGCGGTCGGACGCGAGGAGATCCGCGAAGTAGAGGCGTGCCTCTTTGAGCATGTCGTCGCGGAGGGCCGGGTCGAACTCGGGGAACATGGCGTCGTCGACGCGGTGATCCTGGAGTGCGCGGAGCTGGAGCCACTGGCCGCTGAAGTTGTCGATCCACGCGGCGGCCTTGGGGTCTTTGAGCATCCGCGAGGTCTGGGCGGCGAGTTGGTCGTCGGACAGGATCGAGCCATCGGCGGCCTTGGCGAGCAGTTCCTCGTCGGGCGCGCTGCTCCAAAGGAAATACGAGAGGCGGCTGGCGAGCTCGTACCCGTCGAGGACGTACGTGGCATCGGGGTTGCCGGCGTCGGGATTGTTGACGCTCCGGAACAGGAAGCTCGGCGAGACGAGCGCCGCCGAGAGGGAGGTGCGCACCGCTTCTTCGAACGTTCGGCCGGCCTCGCGCTCGGTGGAATACACGCGGAGGAGGGCCCGCACCTGCGGTTCGCTCGGCGGGCGGCGGTACGCGCGGCGGGCGAAGTCGGCGAGCACGCGGCGGGCACGGTCGGCGTCGGTCCCCTCGCCGTCGGCGGGCGCGAACACGCGGGTCCATATCGGCGGGCGCTCGGTTGTTGCCTCGTCGATCGGGCCGGCGACGCTGATTGATTCGACGCCCAGGTTTCGGTCGGCCTTGTCGGGCACGTAGTAGTCGTTGGTGAAGTGGGCGACAATCTTGTGCTCGCCCTTGGAGAGGCGCACCTTGACGCTCACTTCCTGCGGCGATTCCCTCGGGGCGCTGATGTCGAACTCACCGGCGTGCCTGGCGTCGATGCGCAGGCTCAGGTGTGCGTGGTCCGGTCCTGCGGGCGTTTCCCACGCCTTGACGCGGATGATGTACTCGGCGGTCGCGGGGGCGTCGAAGCGCGAAGCCGCCGGGCCGTTCGAGTAGAGGAAGAATCCGCCGCGCGGGAGCGGCTGCCCGTTCTGTCCTTCGAGCGGCGTGAGGGGGCGGGGGTGATCGCCGATGACGATGACGGGCCCGAGCGCGAGGTCGATCGACCGGTCAGCCGCGGCGAGGTACTGCTCGATGGCGAGCGGCGACGTGGACAGCACGTCGGCGATGTTGTCGAAGCCGTAGCCCATGTCGTCGGCGGGCAGCTTGTCGGCCAGATCGACCTTGGCGGGGTCGATGCCGAGCAGATCGCGGAGCGTGTTGCGGTATTCGCCGCGGTTGAGGCGGTGGATCGTGAACCAGCCGGGGTCGATGGGCGCATCGATCGGCACATAGGCCAGCGCGGCGTCGATCCACTGGGTGAGGATGAGGCGCTCGTGATCGCTGGGCTGCTTCGCCTTTTTCGGCGGCATGTTCCCGGAGGCGGCCATGTCGCGGAGGACGTGGAGGTCGAGGTTGCTCGTGAGCGTCGCGCGGATGCCGGAGAGTTCGTCAAGCCGGACGTCGCGTTCGGCGTCGTCACCGGCGTGGCAGTCGAAGCAATACGAGATCAGGAGGGGGCGCACGTCGTCGCGCAGGCGGCGGTCGAGCTCGGTCTCGAGTTGATCGGCGGAATCGGCGGGCGTGGCGTGCGTGACGGGCGGGGCCGGCGCGGCGGCGTCGGGCGGTTCGGCGGCCAGCGCGAGCGAAAGCGACAGCGCGCCAAGGC
>JABLTH010066425.1_pt1 | contig 18155 bp, 5 predicted proteins | sample 7875711 | NCBI WGS metagenome assembly JABLTH01 (sample SAMN14941262, study PRJNA633318) | bioreactor metagenome | isolation source: bioreactor | place: China | collected 2019-03-05 | reverse complement strand
TAGGGTTGGCACGCAGACCGGTTCCTGTTTTTAATACAGACCGTTTTAAGCAAAATTTGGTTGGGTGCAATGCGAGTTACCGGCCAAAAGAAGCCAGTGAGCTAATATTAACGACCGTCGGTTGTATGCTCATTTGCTGACGTTTACATTGGCCATTCTGGCGTTCGACCGGAATAGGTAATCACTAGCAAAATATCTTCGATCTCTTCGTTCTTGAACCGGTTTTTCATTTCTTCAGTATCCGGCAGAGTCAGATCCCATTCGCCGAATGGCGATTTACCGATCATCGCCGTCCAGCTTCCACCATTGCCTCGGCGGGTGCTGACAACGCCATCGATAGGGGTGGCGCTACCGCCGATAGTCCCCTGGTTGCCCTGCTCAGTAAAGCTCAGTTCGGTAATGGGTAGCTCAAATCTTTTCTGACTGGTTCGAACGAAGTAGAGTAAGACCTGCTGAATTTTGATGGTTTCAATATTGGGTGGAAAGTCTTCCCGAAAAGTCTGGAACTTGACTTTCATTGGGGTCTTGGTTTGGTCGGGATTGTGCAGGTCATACCACTGGTCAGCGAATTGGTTGCGGAAGCTGAATGGCCGATCGGCGCTGAGATTTGGATTCAGGGTTTGGATCACTTGTTGCCGGTAGTCAAAGCTATTAAGAGCAGTGTATTCGATCGTAATTAGGATATCGGCAATTGTGCGGTAGTCAAACTGATTGGCGGCTTTGGGCATGCGGAATTCCCAAGTGCTATCAACGCCATTGCCCTCAAAGGGTAGTAACATATCGGGCTGCAGGGATTCTAGTTCAAACATGCCGGTGGAGTTGGCAGGGGATGTGAGCGCCACATACTCTGGATCGCGGCGAATAGGCACCGTTTGGAATATGTCAGGACCGATGATAGTGCGTGATAACCCGGTAGAAGTAAGAGTGGCATGGATGCCCTGAGTCGGAGGAATTAAGGCAATGACCGAGGTGCGAACACGTCGTATCAGGCGCAAGTAATGTCCAGGGAAATCCCGATCGAACAATTCCATCGGTGTTGTAAAGAGCAGAACTCCTGTCTCAGTAAACTTTTGAAACTCCGCAGGAGAGAACAATGCCAGCGAGATCGTCTTGGCAAGCTGAAGCTTTCTTTTGTTGGTGTCAAATGCGTATTGATCCAACTCGTAAATATCTCGAAGAAGTCGAGCGGACCCCGTCAATCCTTTACGGTCAGGCGCTTTTGCATCCATTCCAAGGCCTTCAGTGGGTGCGACCCAGTAGTCACTCTGAATGTAAGCGGGCGGTGTCTCTTGTCGCTCAAATGCAAGCTGATTTTGCGCCAATAAAGCAAGTGAAGTTGACTGTTGTAGGAAGAAACCATAGACATCTTCCAGTATCCCACTCATCCAATCATATAATTCTTGGTTGTTGAACTTATTATTCAGAAACTCGATAGTATCTTTGGCATTGGAAGTCTGTATCTCGGCAATCGTTTTCTCTTGCTCGACGATCAGCTTGTGATCATTCGCAATCAATACTTGCTGTTGTCCAATTTCGACATCCTTGTTTCCAAGCGACAATTGTAAATCCCAGTCTTGGCGACGACGCTCGTAGCTCGCTTGAGCTTGCAAAGCGGAAGCGCGAGTCTGCCTCTTTGCTCCAATGCTGGAATACGCACTGGCAACCGATGAAAGAGCTCCAGCAACCCCGCCCAAGTTACCCATTAGAGCGCTCAAGCCTCCTGCAAGTGCTCCCGCCGCGCCTCCTCCAGCCGTTCCCGCCCCAGGCGCGACGACAGAACCGCCTGCTGCACCAGCGGCTGCTCCGGCAACCACAGCAGCAATTACTGCGGCTCCACCTACCGCCGCTGAAGCGAAGCTGTAGCCCGATGCCTCCGCATACGCTGCAGCAGCTTCACTTAACAATTCCAACGCCCGCTGCTCAGAAGCCAATAGCCCTTGGTCAATCAAAACTTCAAAATGATTAACTGTAATTTCCGCTCGCGATTTTTGTTGTTCGGCCAGCGTTATCCCGTGTTCCGATTCGGTCAGGCGCAAGCTCTGCAAACGTACATTAGCCTGGGCAAGCCCAAGTTCCTGTCTTGCTTTAAGCAGGTTGTATGCTGCATCGGCCCCCTTCTCCAACGATGCTAGCAACGCTGCCTCAATTTGTGCTGCCAGTTGTACGAGTTGTTTGGCACGCTCAATCAATACGGCATACCGATATAGCGTTGGACGAATTGTCGAAATACTCGGTAACGTAATTTGTCCACCTGGACCAGCAATTGGCAAACCACTGAATGTATCAGTGGGTGCGGCATAAGGGTCAACTTGTCGCTGTAGCCCGGCAATATTCCGGCATGTGCGAATTTTTCGCAGATTCAGTTCGGCATGAAGGTGCAAGCTATGCAATATTGGGTTGGGTGGAATACAGAAGGTCACTGACGGATAGTTCCACGCGGGTAGGGTATGAAAACCATCCAGATTTTCGAAAATCTCACTATAACCATCAGTAACATCGGGATCGATAAGCCAAGGCAATATAATCTTTTCCTGTTCTAATAATACTGGGTCAAGATTAGCGATCGACGCAACTCGTTTTTGAATATCTCTAGCAGCGGTCTGTCCTACCGCATCCATTACTTGGCTCACCGTTTCGCTTTTCAGCAGAGTTACCTGGTGGCGTGCCGTAAGCACAGCCTGTTCAGAAATGGCTTTTCCGAGGGCCAACTGAGGAAAGGATTTGGAGCGAGCAACAGTCACAAGCTCACGAGTCTGCCTAAAACTATCCTCTTCAAGTACTGCACCAGTTGGTCTCAGCTCCGCATTAACTTTGGATATCGCACTCGACAAAATTTGAAAGTCTGTAATCTTTCCTAGCTTTTGTGTTACGTGACTAAATTCTGCTTGGTAAAGAGGAGGTGCTTCAAGAGGAACCTCCAGTTGACCGACTAACGCCGCACAACCATCAAACTGCTGCTGTAACTCTCTGTTGGCAAGTAAATCTAATTCATTAGTATAAAGTTCACGTGCGAGGGGGAGAGATTCCGACGTATCGCGAGTAAACTCCGCATCGGCAAATTCTTGCAGACATCGTGCGATAGAAAGCATAGTAAAGCGCGTGTACGTGTTCCGCCGTGTTTTGGCAACCGCGTGCGGATCAAGCGGATCTAGCTCCCAGTTAGGAGGGCGTTCATAAAGATCAGTTAAATTTTCTTCTTGCCTGAGGCCGTAGTAAATTTTTCGATCCTTTTGCGGTAGGCCATAGTCATAGACAGTCCGATACCAATCGAGAGCAGCCACGTACTCGCCGCTCGCTTGCAGGCGAGATGCAATATACATAGGCACCAGGAAATAGGATTCTTCAAGCAGTGCCAGGACTGACTGGGAAGCCAGATTATTTGCCTGATACGCTTGCTGTTGATGCTGAAACTGTTTCACCTGGTCTTGCCCAGGCATGGAAACTTGGATGGGTTGATTGCTAGAAATTACAGGTAAGACCAGAATTGGTTTTCTACCAGAGATGATATCTGGTGAATTACTTAAGCGGCAACAGCAAGTTGTCTCTGCTAAGCCAGTTTTCTCCACATAAACAAGATAGGTGTCTGTCTCTGGAGCGCTGCCCCAATTGGGAATCGCTCGGACCAAATTTGACAATGTTGGATGGATAACAATTTTTCCCTCATTTGGTATGACGAAAACGTTATCGTATTCAGCTCTGGCACAAACAGGCTTTTGCGTACCGTTTTGTCGGAAGAATGCTACTGAAGTGATCTGAGTGTAATCTCCTCTAGAATCAAATTTATCCGCGCTACCGAGGACATACATTCCTAGCCATTCATCGCCTCCTAAGGAATCCTCATACCATCTATATAGCTGATCATGGTTAACTGTTACGAAATGTTCGCTGCTGCTTGAATGAAAACCAAACTCATCAGTTAATGCTGCATGATAATCTCTAATCGGTAACAAAGCCTTAACGGCGTTAACGACACTTGGAGAGCCTTCTTGCCCCCACATCCAGATAAACTGCTCCCATTCGGGCTTCGATGTATCGTACGGCGAACCCCATCCATCACCAGCGGAGTTAAGAGGCCGTTGGATGACGCCACCATTCATATTTGGAAGATTAGTGGGCCACAATGATATTACGGGCGGAAACTTTTCGGTAATTCCTTGATGAACTACAACTCTTAATAAGTTCTTAATGACGGGCGGATCTGGGAGATCGAGAATATTTGTCTCCCATTCCTGCCTAATCAAATCAAACCGCGCAAAACTAATTTTGATGTCTGGCGGTGCCCCTGGTGCAGTTGGAACGTTTGATTTTTTGATGAAAAATAAATAGATAAATCTTCGATCAGAGTCAATTGAGTATGGTGTTGCTCCCCGGATCGTTAACGCAACCTCTCCAAATGGCCACAAACGCCATGGCCTCTGTGGATGGCCTGTTACTTCGCTTGGATCGAATACCGACCAGTAAACTTTGCCTGATGGCGTTCTACCAAAGAGGTATAGCAAGTGTCTTTCATCTATAACATCTGCCTGACATGTACCTTGTTTATAGATCTTTGTCTTGGTCTGGCAGGTAGCCTCAACAGTCAGTGAACACACGTCTTTTACATAATCAGCATATTCTCTGGCCGCCGCACACGCTTTCTCGGGTGTTAATCGGCGATTCGAACGAAGCTTATCAATCAGACTTTCAAAAGCGGGCGTTTTATAGCGTTTGAGATTGGGTAGAAGGAGATTCTCCGGATACAGAAATACAAACATGGCTGCACGCCAGGTCTCATAGGAGCCGATCCATTTCCACTCCTCATCAAACCGGGGAGCCAGTAAAGTGAGTGAAAATACGGAGAGATTCCATGGCGCACCCGGCGCAGTCTGGGAGGTGGTCAGTACTTGACTTCCTTTCGCTAGGTACAAATGGATTGCCCCAGCGGAATCAAAGCGGGCTGCAACCGGCAATCCTGTAGCACCGGTAGTATCGCCGACGGGCTCCCAATCCGGCCCCACCTGCTCGTAGACTCTACCATCGTTTCCCATTGTGAAGAGTCGAATGCTGCCAATGTCGCCTGCCATGGTGACAATCGCATCCGAAGTAATGGTTATACTTCCCTCACGCGACCACGCAGCCCAATCCCCACTCATCTCATTCCATGAAGTGCGGTAGATCCCTCCAATTTTGTCGACAGCAATCAGTTCAATAGCAGCGTCTCCGAAGGCTGCTCCCTTTACAGAGATCTTCGCGTCAGGAGAAAAGGTCACATCCCCCGCGGCATCTATGGGAGTCCAATTATCGAATACATCGCGGTTTACTTCAGTTTTGTAAAACTTTCCATCATTACCAACGACAAAGAGATGGACCGCCTGTTCCAGAGAGGCAGCCGCGAGAGCGGCATTTATCGGGACTGTAAACGCACCGTCACCAATACGGCTCCAGTCATGCCATTCAGTGTCCCACCAGTTTCCATGAATCTCACCATCGTCTTGCACGACGAACACATGAACAATCTCCTCTTGTACCGCTGCGGCGACTGCGAGCTTGGCATTAGTTCGTACCTGAAGATCGCCTATGGGAGCCCAGGATGACCAGGCATTACCTGAGCTAGAGAATGTAAAATTGATATGTCCATCCTGGTCAATTGCAAAAATAAATGCTTGTCCCTGGCTTTCGAGGGTGAAAAGGCTGGGCTCGAATTCAGCGGGAAGAGTTTGGTCACTCTCGTCTCCCACATAGGTCCATGGACCATCGAACATCAAAGATGCAAACGTACTGTAGATTCGATTATCCTCGCCTACCACTGCCAGTACATGGTCAACAGCTCCTCCTATCGTTAACGGTGCACTTAATAGGGCCGAACCCGGCCGGATGGCCGGCGAATTCTCTAAATAGACCCAATCCTTACGTTCTTGAATTTTTCCGGAGCGTAATCTGAACAAGAGCAGTTGAAGAGTTTCTATGGCTTGGGCAACACGCGTTGTTTTATGGCAACCGCCCATTTTGGTGTCAATGAGCAATCTGTCCATAAGCTGCTGCGCCGTTTCTTCGATGCCAACTCCTGTCGCGCCTAACGCCTGGATCAAGGCATTACGGAGTGAAGTCAGGGTAGCGTCTTCGGTAGCGTCGATCGCATCTGAAATGCCTGCAAAAATACTTAGTTCGGCATTAATCCGAGCATCTAATTTGCCTTTCCAGTCTTGTTGCGCAATTCGAGTTGCCCGCCATTCGGGGAGCGGTGGCGGGGGGCTTGACAGAGCAGCTGTATCTGTAGGAACAGGCAACTGAAAATGATCCTGCGAAAGAGTAATGTTGTCCTGGCCTTCTTCGTCCCGCCATTGGGCGTATTGCCTTTCCTTCCAAACCTGTATCAGAATCGAAAAAACATTCTGCCATTCAGCCTCGAGCATCTGATTAGCCTGTTCGAGCAGATGACGAAACTTCAGCAGGTAATTGAATGCTCCAATGCTCAGGGATAGTTGCGCCAAGTCCTTTTCGATAACTCTGCCTTCTGTGCGCTTGGCCTCTAGCTCCAGAAATCTGCTTGATGGCGCACCTAAAGCTTTTTTAATGATGCTGTCAAAATAGGCTAATTCGTCATCGCCAGCTGATTTAACGGCTTTTAGTCCATCCGTATGATCTTTGATAAGCTGATGAATCCTCTCATAACGTTCTTTCCAGCGCGTGCGGGCCGGCCCCACTAGCGGGTCAGCCAAATAGTCGGCAGGCACAAGATCAGGATCAATGATGGCTGGTTGGCTACGCTGCCTTAATGATTCCTGCCATACTTGACGCTCTGCCTTCGAAGCAAGCCACTTGGGAAGATCGTCGGGTTCATTCAGGGCAATCCAGAAGTCGTTCGGTCCGAGCACAATTCCATCGTCCTTCTCCTCGGCGATCCATGTTGGGATCTCAGCGGTCTTCTGTGCCTGGGTCAAAATGGCATAAACATCATCCCATTGATCGGGTTCCAGGGAGGCTGCAGAGCCCAGCAATGTAACCAGTTCATTGAACGACTCAATAGTTAAATGCAGGGCGGCTGTAATTGTGTCGTACGCTTTACGCTGCTTCTCGGCATCATTCGTTTGCTCGTAATCGGCTTTGATTCCTTTTAATTCAGCGAGTGTTTTGCCAATGCTTGCAGCGAGTACCGCATTTACGCCCTTGTCTGCTTGGGCTGCGTTCGTTTCTCTCTTTACTTTCGTGGAATTTCGGAGCGTGTCAACTTCGACTCTTCTTGCCTTCCAGCGGGTTATTATGGGGTCCGGTATTCCTGGCTGTAGCGGTCGGAAATCGTCAGGGCCTACAATGTCTGGGTCAATTATGGGTAACAGATGTGTGCTGTATGGATCTTCGGGACGATCTTCCTTTTCCCAAAGCTTACGCAAGTGCCTCAGTCGCCAACTGAGCAAGCGTGGGACGGCAACAATCTCAATATCCGCGATATCTACGATATAGGAAAAATGAATACTACCGAATAACTCGCTATTGTTGCTGGGTAGTAGTGAAACGGTATCCTCTGGCTGGGAAGACTCAGCCGATGCCAGAAGCTCCATTCGTGTTTGATCCTTAAAGAGCTCGATGCGATAGACGTTTGCAGCAGCATCATGGGTCAGGCTAAGGAAGACCGAGCCGTTGATGTCGGTATTTTTATTCCAAAAAATATTATCCAGGTTCCAGCGCTTGATCTGGCTGCCGCTATCGCCCAATTTGGCGCCTTCCGAAAGCACGTCGCGGTTGGTGTCGACCAAGCCAAACAACTCTTCCAGCTTTCGTTCTGAAAGTGCTCGATCCTTTTTTGAAGCGTTCTTATCCAAATCGAGCAATAATTCACCTAGCTCATCATCAAGGGCAAGGGACGGTGTCAGCTCAATACCTAGGCGCTCGGCAAGCCCTTGACGCTCGTCATTGCTGGCGTTTTTTGCCCGGCGGATTTCGTCAAAAGAGGCGCCGATTTTATTCAAAAGAGAAGTGTAGGCAGCAATACGATAGAACCGCTCTTGTTCTGTCAATGCCGGAAATTGAGCTGAGGATGGGTTATTGGCCTTCAAATAGCTGCGCAGCACTTCAATACAGATGCGTACCTGTCGAATCTTCCGTTCGCTGGCTTCGCAGGACAATGAAAGGTCTCGAAAAGGCTGATGAAAGGTCGTTACCAGGTAATCAATATCGATCAGTGTGTTGGTGTTTTTGACATGCTGTGTGGTGTACCGTATCAAATCAGCAAGATAAGCAAGAGGACTAACCGCCGCTTCACAGTCCTTGCAACTGCAATTTTTTGGGTGGCCTTCAGTCAGTAATTTCTGTTCATCTGTTAGTGGAAAATTATTGGCTTGGTCCGCCCAGGTAGTGATGATAAAGTCGTTCAAGAAGTTGCTCTGAACACTTGCAATCGTATGCAATTTTACTGCCTTAAAATCTCCTAGTTCTTCTCGTGTTTGTTTGATGAACACGAATCGTTGACTGTTTGCAATAGCTGAAACACTTCCGAATCCTTTACCTATCAGTGTCATATTCGATTGAACATCCGGCGAGATTCGGTCCAAATCTGCGAGGGACTCCAGCTTAGTAATAAAGGCTGGATCATCTTTCGGCAGGTCGGGCAAATAACTCAGACCGCCTTTTCGGCGGATATCCGCAAACGTCTGAATCTTTAATTCTTCGGTGAGAAATCTCTGTAAAGCGGGAGGGGCATCTGACAAAACGTTATTGAACGCTTCCTGTCGTTCGGCGATTTCCGGCTTGGGGATTTTTATGAAAGCCAGGACGATATCAGCTTCCGGCTTGGTCAGGTCAACGGATATATAGCCGTCTTCTGGAAGCTTTTTGCCTTCAGGCGTTTGCACTTCCAGTCGGAACTTGCGTTTCGGTAGCCTCTCCGGCTCGCTACGTGGGATATAGAAATCGAATACGAACCACCCTCGGTTATCCGTGATGTCGAGCCCGCGGTTCTCGTCGCCGGCATCCTCGTCGAAGGTCATCACGGTGTAGCCCGCCAATATGATTTTGGTTTCTTCGTCCAGAAGTTGGGCCTTTACCGTGCGAAGTATTTGGCCTCGTCGTTTCAGTTGCCGGACGATTTCATCCACGCGCTCACGCAAAATCGCTGGAATGATATCCTCGCCGATAGCCTTCAGGAGTCCCTGACGAAGTTCGTCCTCGGAAAGGTAAGTCAGCTTTTCCAAGACTGACGGCAATTTCTCAAACGCAATCACTGCGAGCGCGGCGAAGGCATCCACCAAGTTAACACGTCCCCAGCCATAGAAAGCTTCGGTGGGAAGATTGGTTTCTTGCGCCAATAATGCGCTACGGCGGAGCCATTCGATTTTCTGCTGGGTTTCGAGATGTTGGTCGACTCCGAGTTCGTTGAGCATGAAGCTGACGTCTTCGTCGGTCAGTCCGTTCAGCGGCACGCCCTCTATGACCGGAGCTATCAGCGCAAGGAGTTTTTCATACTCGGAATCGCCAGCTTGCCGAGGGGATTCGACGTAGATACTGACTTTCAATTCCGGCGGTGCATTGAAGATGATCTGGTCGGGAACGAAGTCCAGATCCATTGCTTCGATACTCTTGATGCTCAGTTCTTGCCCGGATCGATCGAAAATACGAAAACTCAGGTCGACATTTTTCGTTCGTATTCTGCGAAAAAGCGGAATCCCTTCTCCGGCCTGGAACTGTTCGAGCGTGTAGGTGATCTGGAAGCGCCCTTCGGCGTTGGTGGTAGCTACTCCCAACAATTGAGGCGTCGATCCTTGGCGGCGTTCCAGGCTGGGCAGGTCGCGGTCGAAGACTTGAACCTTGATGTCAGCGCGGTCAACGCTTTCAGGCGGGATGATGGTTCCGGTAATGGTGTATTGTTCTGGCATCGGTCTGACTCCTGATTACGTTGTCATTGATAAGGCCATATTCTTGTTTTGTTCAATTAGACTGTCTGCTCCAATTTTATGGCCTGTTTCCGGCCTTGACAGCGCGAAACATCGGTTACATCCGGATAGGCCTTAGGCCAAACCGGATTTTCATCCCGTCATACCGTTAGCCCTTACTTTCCCATCGGTAAAATAATGCCGCCATTCCCAAAAACGCTCGGGACCGTTCAATTCCAGTCCTTTGTTCTCCTGGCAGTAACGCAGTGACTCGGACAGAATCTGCCAGCGGTTGTGGCGATCAAACAGGTAATACCAACGCTGGATATAGTTAGCGTTAGGTAATACGTTCCGGCATTCATGTCAGCAGCCACGCGGCGCGAAGGCATGGTATTGTTTTCCTCTAAATTTTTACGCCTGTACTAAATTCTATGCCGACGGGATATTTATCTCGTCCGTAATGTTTTCATGGGTGCAGCAACAGACATGCTTTCGGTCATTTCACCACATTGCAAACGTTCGGGACGGGGTGCATACTCCGTCCCGCTTCAGACCCGTCAGCCATATCAACACAATTATGCAATTTAGGCTTGACTGGCAAAGCGGTATCTACGCGGGCTTCAGGTTCATCCTCACCCCCTATGTAGGCTAATCACCTCGAATAAAAGCTAGTATCCTGCTAAATGTCTTGTCGATTTTTCGAGGATCAAGACTCAAAGGAGGGGATTTTGGGCTGTTCAAAAGGTTATGACCTTCTGCTTTGAACTTATCGTGATAGAAAGCTTCTGCCCCCATACTAGCTTCCTCATTGGAGTGCACAGCCAGAACTTCCACTTCCAAATCTTCAGCCTCAGCAAATGCCTCCCAAACGTGGTGGTTCTTACGCAGTCTTGAGGCTAGTACCTGATTAGGAGTACCACAACCTTTAGCACGACCAACGTAACGGATTCCCTTATTGTTTTTGAATACATATGTAATAAATGTTTGTCTTACCTTCCCTGACCCTCCTACACCGGACCCAATACCGACGTTTCCGACGAACGCAAAAGCGGGAGCCTTGATTGCTGCCTTCATTGCTGAACCGGCCCTCCGGAATGTACTTGCGACCTTTGATGCACCACTTACGGTCTTTGCTCCAGATACTCCTTTCACGCTAGGCACTGGTGCCGCACTTTCAACCCCCGCTGTAAAGCCGATCCCAACCGCTGTGCCAATTAGATCAGCTCCCCCCTCTTTCGGGTCCACTTCTGCCTTAGGCAACAGCGGAGTCACTAAAGGACCACAGAGCGGACCAAGAATCTTTTCCAATGCCCAGCGACCCACAGGGTCAGCAACTGACTTACCGAACTGTTTGACAGTCGCCGAGGTGATTCGCCCTCTATCTTCAGCCTCTGCTACACGTTTCGGATTAGATACTACAGGCTCATGGACCTCTTCGACATATCCGTAATCGGTGACACCGATTGTTTGTGTACCATCATCAGTTACTTCTGAGGTGACCTCTGATTTAGTCACATTCCATTTATACCAATCCACTGTACCTGTAACTTGCGTTTCCGCCGTTGTCTGGTTTGGAGATTCGGTGTCTGTTCCGTTAGGATCAGACAGACCGACTGGATTGCTTCGGAAAGCCTGATATAGATTAAGATCGTCCACCGCACCTAGAGGATCGCAACTGACCCATTTGCCGAGCCACGGCTCGTAATACCGCGCCCCGTGATAATACAACCCACTCTCCTCATCTCGCTCCTTCCCACCAAACCGATATCGCTTTCTGGCAAAACTGCCAAAGCTGGTCTCACCATAAGGCGAATATTCCTCACGATTTAGCCAATTGCCCGAATCATCAATTACCAGGATACTGCTGCCCAAATGGTCGCCCAAGTGATACTTCACGCCCGGTGTAGTATCATTGGCGAACGCATTCCCAACCCGCACCAAGGCAATACGGCTCTGGTTATCCATCACATGCAAAGTGTTGTTATGCTCGACCGTGGCGCCCTGTTCAATACGCTGATACTCGAAGACGCCATCAATATAAACGCTGACTTCAATCAGGTTTTTTTTGCGCACCAGCTTCTTTACCCGCTGTCCGCCCGAATCGTAGAGATAATGGGCATGGACCGAGGGTTCGCTACCGCCGGCCTGGGTGCGGAACACCTTCATCCGGTCCGCCCAGTCCCACTCGAAATGGCGTGATGTAGACTCCTCGGTCATGTTGCCGTTGGCGTCGTACCGGTAGTCAAAATCGGTAGCGCCGATGCTCAGCTTGCTGAGTTGGTTGTTGTCGGCAGCCAGGTCGAATTTGCGGGTAAAACCAGCGCCGTTCGACCGATGTTTGAGCTGCTCGATATTGCCCACCAGATCGTAAAAATACTCTTCCGTATAGCTCCGCGTCCTGGTCAGGTCGGTACAACGATGCTTATCATCCCAGGGTACATCCGGCGGCCGGTCGCACTCGCGGCCGGTAGCCGAACGCAGACGGTAAATCGCATCGTAGGTGAATTTGCGATCCAGCTGATCGATGCCCGCAACGGAGCCATTGATGCCGCTCTCCGGCGTGCGGTCGTGGATGCCCAGAATATTGCCCACCAGGTCATAGTCGTAGCCGAAATCCTGAAGAAGCGTTCCTGTGTGACGATAGGTCAGGTCGTTGGGATTGTTGAAGCTTTCGGTCCGCAGGTGCGTCAGGCGGAAGGTATGCGGGTCGTAAGCATGACGAGTCATGATTTTGTTGCCGTAGGCGATCAGTACCCGTTGGCCTTTGGCGTTGTAGGCGATGCGCTCGACGAGAGTTTCGCTGAGGGGTGCGCCGCCCGCGCCGGTCCGCTCCAAGACCACGCTTTCCAGTGTCCCGGCACGGTTGTAATGCGGGACCAGTTTTCGCCGTTGGTTTTCAACATCCTCGGGATAGGTCATCACCTTGACCCGATTGAGGGCGTCGTAGCTAAGCGTTGAGGCGTAAGCATGGGCATCGAGCGGCGTCGAAGCCGGGTTGTCCCAGTCGACACGAAAAGCTTCGACCTGCCATCCTGGTGGAGGCGGATTGAACACGCCGAGAATGGCTGCATCGCTCACCACACGGCGGGTTTTTTCCAGCAAGTTGCCCTTGAAGTCGTAGCGTTCGAATTCCAGAAGGCCGGCTTCGTCGTAGTATTTGAAAGGCTTGCCGAGACGATTCGCCGCCCGGTTATTTGCCCGATCTGCGCCTGTTTGGTCAGGGCGGCCGCCATCTCCGTATTCCAGCCGCTCGCGCAGGGTCAGATTCTGGCCGTTGCCGTCGCGCGCCCACAGCCGGATCGGGCGGTTCAGGTTGTCGTAAGCATGGAGTGTCAGCGCATCTTTGCCGTCGCGTTGTTCGATCACGCCGCCCAGGGCATCCAGCACGGTGAGCCGCAGCCCGGCGTCGATGCTGTCCAAGCACAGCTTGCGGTTGGCGTAGTCGTAGACGAGTTTGAAGGCTTCCCGCTCCCGTGCATCGGTAATGGTCAGCACGTTGCCGCGAATGTCGTAGGTGGTTAGCGTGACGATCTCTTGGACCGGCGATCCTGGGGCGGTGCCGGGCTCGTGGTTGCGCTCGACTGCTTTGATGGTGCGCCCCAGTGCATCGATCAGGATGCTGGCCGGTGTATCCCAGCAATGTTGGTAAGATGCCGACTCCACTGGATGAGTTCGTCCGGCGTTGTCGTTCGCATCGTAGGTGTAGGCTTCCCAGGGCGTTGGCTCGAAGTCGTCCGGCTTGGTCAGGTCGGGTGCGGCGATGGTGTCCGGCACGCCGTAGATCACCCGCTGCTCCGAGCCATCGGGATTCAGCGTGCGGATGGCCTGGCCGCGCGGGTCATAGAACATGGTCACCTTTTGGCCGAACTGCTTGTCTTCCGGACGGCCATAGTCCCAGCCTTCGGAAAAGAACGGCTCGTATTTTTGAACGACCTGGCCCTTGTTGTCGTAAACCTGCCAGCCGCTGACGACGACATTCGGGTTGAGTGCGTCCGTATTTTTCGTGCCGACGACATCGCCACCCGCGCCGCCGCGTTGTTTTGCTGGCAGTATGCTTTCGCCGCCTCCGAAGTACTCGTCGCCGAAGCGCACTTCTTCGCCCTGGGTACGGGTTTGCAGCAGACGCCCGAAGCCGTCGGAATATTCCACCATAGTGATCGTTTCATCTATTTGCGAAGCCGGCTCGACATCCTGTTCGGTATCGTGGTGAATCTGGCGGATGGTACGCACGTAGATCGGCTGGCGATTTTCCGGAGGGCTTTCTTCAAATGCCAGAAACCGGTACTCCATACGCACGCTAGGACGATCTCCATCCCCTTCCGTGAGATCTTTTCCGCGAATAAAACTGCTCTCCAACAGCCCCAGGGGCGTGAAGGTAAACGCCGATTTGTTTTCGTTGGGGTCTATGACTTCCCGCGGCTGGAATAAGCGGTAGTCATAGACGGCCTGCATGCTCAGGCCGGCCGCATCGGTGACTTTTTCGGGCAGGAATTGGTATTTGTCGTAGGCGATTAGCGTCCTATGCGCTGTCGGATCGATTGTCTTGTCGTATAGAGGATCGACCGTTTCGAAGACCAGCCCCCGTGGCTTAGGGGCTCCAGGTGCAATCGGGGTTTGAAAGTCATAGCGCCGCCGATCGGTATTGACGAAATAACCTCTGGGGTTTGAAGGGTCGGCGCTACCGGCGTGGAAGGTATAGCCGGCTCTTTTGGGCAAAAGTGTTTTGAATTCGTCAGGGTATTGTCCGGCTGGCCAGGCGGGATTGCCGGAAGGTTCGAGATACAGGGGAATTTCCGCACCGTAGGCTTGCTGCAGGATGTCATCGGTGAATACCAGACTCTCGGTTCGCGTGACTGCGCCGAACTTGCCTACTTGCCCGAGCGGCAGGCCTTCGAAGGCATTGCCGTCGTATTAGCTGAGCGACTGGCCGAACAGTTTGAGCTGCGGAACCCCTTGGTCGATTTTGATTGCGGCAAGCTCCGTTACGCGCTTGCCGGCTGATTGTGTGATTTCGTAGCTGGTGGTTTTCGCAACGCGATCATGGATATAGACATCGGCGTTATTGGGCTTGGCGTAAACGGTACGCGTGCGCGTGGCGAAATATGGCTCGGCCGGTTTATCATCCATGGTTCTCCAGCGACGCGGGCAGGCGATCTGGGTTTGTGCCAGCGGTCGGCCGAAGGGATCGAAATTCTGGTCATCATCCCGGTAATGGGTGTAGGAGAATTGCGTCAGCGGATCGTTGCCGCGTTCCCACTGGGTGGTACGCTGGGCAATGAGATGAGGGTAGAAGATGTGCAGCCGGTGAGTATCGCTGTCCACCGGACGATTGATTTCTTCCAAACCATAACTCGATTCTGTGACAGTGTAGGGCCGGTCTTCCCGCTCCGAACCGTCGAGGACATACAGTTCTGTGCGGAGAATGCTGCCACGCAAGGTTCGCAGGGCGTCCCGTTTTACCCTCCGGCCATCAGCCGTCGTCGGCCATTCCTTCAGGAACTGGTTGACGTTTTCGGTATGCTTGAGAATTTGCGGGTCGCCCGGCCAGTATTGATCCGACCAATCCAGTTCCTCCCAATCCCCGTATTCTTCTCCCACCGGGCCTTGATGAAACCAGATCTTTGTCAGTGTTGGCGGGGAGAAAAATTGACGATCAACCTTGGCAAATAATGCCTCTGCCCCATGCAATCCGCTGCTGTCGTATTTTTCGAAGGATTCGGTGTCAAGCTGCTCGACCATGCCGAAGCCGCGGAATTCGCGTTCCACCCCGTCCCAATGGCCGTGGTGGTAGCGGTATTCGGTGGTCAGCTTGCCCTTGGAAAAATGATCGATGACTTCGACGCGGGAAACGACGTGAACAGGAAACGGCAAGGTCGTCTTCCAACGAGTTTCGGGGCGCTTTTGGTCCGCCAGATAGAAGCGCGTCGATGGCGCATACTCGACCTTGGTTACGGCGCCGATGTGGTTGTCCATCTCGTCCAGGAGATACGGCTTGAAGCCGCCGGTAAAGTCGTGAAAGAACAAGTGGTCTCGGGATAGTCCATAGGCGTCACGACTCCACAGCACGCCACTGATGCCACTGCCGAGCAGGTCCACGAGGCGGACACCATCCATATCGGATACCGGCGGCGTGCCTTGGATGGTGATGGGTTTGCTCCAGCCGTTGCCGCTCTGGTTGATCCAAAGTGTGATCTTGGTGTCGTCGACGTATACGATATCCGCCAGGCCGTCGCCATCCACATCGCCAATTAAAATTCGCTTTGGGTCATAGCCGTATGGCAGTTGAGGGCTACTCGGACTGTTGCGCATGTGAATGCGTTTGCCCCAATTGCCATGACCCAGGTTAGGCCAATATTCGATGTTGCCGTCGTAGACCAGGACGATGTCCTGCAGGCCGTCGCCCGTCATGTCGGCCCATTTGACGCGCGGATCTGAGAAGTTGACGTTGGGAAAATCTTCCAGGGACTGTTTACGCTCCACCCAACGCGTATTATTCCATCCATCTTTCGGTTCATTGAAAAAACATTCCAGGCGGCTACCGGAACGAATGGCGTCGGTGACGCCATCGCCGTCGAGATCGACGAGTTTGACCTCCGGATCTTCCAGATTGAAGCTGGGCGCCTGACGGAAACGCTGGAAGGATTTTCGATCCCATTGTCCGCTAAAGCTGAGGGGAAAATAGCCCGAAAGTACCGGAGTGGTCACGAGCAGATCGGTTCTGCCGTCGCCATTGGCATCAATGAACTGCACGCCGGCATCGGCCAGCGCGAGACCGGCCGGGGCATCCTGCATGAATCGGGGCAAGCCGAAACGGCCGTTGCCGAGGTTGCGCCAATAGCGCACCGTGCCGTTCATCTCGACGAAATCCGGCAGGCCGTTGCCGAAGAGATCCACGAGTTCAAGGCCTGGATTGGTGAGCGCGCGGCCAGGCAGATCGGAGCCTTGGAGCGGGAAGAAATTGCGTTTTTCGGGCTCGAAGCGGGTGTACTTGAACTCCAGCGGCGGCAGCGTTTCGGATTTAGGTCGCGGAGCCTGCGTCTCATCGTCGTGGCCGGTGACCTTGACTTGCGATAGAAGCGAAACCCGATTGATGGGCAAGTCGGCCTTACGCTCAGGACGCTGGTCGAGATAGACGAAATCGTAACTGCGGACGTCGCAATCAGTGTCAGCGTGAGTTCGTACGACGATGCGGCGGCAACGCTTGCGGGTGCGGATTTCGAAGCCGGATCGATACTCGGAAAATGAGTCCAGATCATGGCCTTCCGCATCAAGGCGGTCCGCGTACTCGAAACTCACCGAAACCAGAAACTTGATTTCGCCGTTATCTTCGTAGTCCGCATAGCGGATCTGTTTTAGATAAAGCTGATCCCAATGATGTGGCCCATCTTGGGCAGTGTCGCGTTCATATTCGTATTCGATGCGGTTGCCGAAGGGATCTACAGTACGGGTGAGTTGCCAAGCGAAGATATTGGTGCGGTCGACTGGATCGGCGATCGTAGAGGGATCATTATCGAACGATGATTCGGTGCCGTAGAAGCTCTTCAGACCATTCTTGCTGCGGACCTCCCAGTAACTGTTGGTGGCGTCACGGTGGTAGACGATCTCGGAGAACAATCCCTCGGTGCGTGGACGAAAATAAGTGGCTGATCCAAGCTCCTTTACCGGAACAAGGTCTTCCGCTCCGGACAGGATGAAAACGTCTTTGTCTTCATCGTAACGAGGAATGCCTTTGGAAGTTTTTCGGCTGACGCCAGGGATGCTCAGATTCCACCCGAGCCCAAACGGTCCGTTTCCGTTACCAGTGCTATAGACAAGATTGAGTTGAGGCTGAAAACCGTTGCGCCCAGGAGGGAGGGCAATGGGAATGGTGAAATTGCCGGTACCGGTTTGGAGGTCTGGCGAGAACTTTTCACCCATACCATGAAGCGCACCACCGCCTTTCGGTAGAGAGATTACCTCGCTTGATGTACCCTTCGACATCGGCGCCCCCAATTTCTAAAGAGAAAACTCCCCATGCTTCCAATGAGCATTAACGGCGCGCATGGTAGCGTCTTAAATCAGTTGACTGAATTAAATATTATCTTACTAAATAAGTCAACATTTCAGTTAGTGACAAATTAAGAATCACTTTTCTTGAACGATAAGCTATTTCAACCTTTCACTATGATCGTCCGCTTAGGGCCTGCTACTTGACATTAAAAGTACCGGTTCGACTGGCCGCTAGGGGTCGCTGACAGTCATTTGTTTTAAAAATATATTACGTCAAATTAAAATCAAATACGTATAAATACCTATTTCGTATCTAGCATT
>JABLTH010119799.1_pt1 | contig 18167 bp, 15 predicted proteins | sample 7875711 | NCBI WGS metagenome assembly JABLTH01 (sample SAMN14941262, study PRJNA633318) | bioreactor metagenome | isolation source: bioreactor | place: China | collected 2019-03-05 | reverse complement strand
TGCTCATCGTCGTGCTGTACACCCTCAAGGCGCTCCTTTTCTTCGTTGCCGACTACACGTTCCGCAAGGTCGGCATGCGGGCGACGATGCGGCTGCGCGAGGACCTCTACTCGCGCTCGCTGCGCCAGTCGGACCTATTCTTCCTCCGCCACAGCACCGGCGAAATGATCTCGCGGGTCCTCGGCGACGTCGCGCGGCTGCAGTCGATCCTCGGGTCCGACATCGGCCAGATGCTGCAGTCCATTCCCACGGCACTCGCCATGCTGGTCGTGTCGTTCTGGAGCTCGTGGCAGCTGTCGATGTTCTGCTTCGTCGCGATCCCCGTGTTCGGGTACGCGGCGGGCCAGCTCGGGCGCCGGATCAAGAAGGCCGCGCGCCGCAGCCAGGAACAGTCCGCGGTGCTCGTCGGCCGGATGGAGGAGGCGCTGATCGGGCGGCGCGTCGTCCAGGCCTACGGGGCCGAGGAGTACGAGGAGCGCCGCTTCGGCGCGACGATCGCCGCCAACCTCAAGCAGGAACTCAGGGTCGCCCGCGCGACCGCGGCCACCCCGGCGTTCATGGAGATCGTGGGCATCGCGGCGTTCTCGTCGCTGCTGCTCTTCGCGTCCACGCTGACGCGCGCCGGAGTCCTCGATCCGGCCAACGTGCTCGTCACGATCGCCTCGCTGCTGGTGATGTTCACGCACATCCGGCGCATCGGGCAGCTGAACAGCATCGTGCAGAACGCGCTGGCCGCCGCGCGCCGGATCTTCGAAGTCCTCGACGAACCCGTCGCGGTCCAGGACCCGCCGAACCCGCAGCCGCTGCCGCGCTTCGCGCGCGAGGTCCGCCTCGAAGGGGTCACGTTCGACTACGGCCGCGGCACGGTGCTGCACGGCGTGGACCTCGTGCTGCGCGCGGGCGAGGCGCACGCGCTCGTCGGCCCGTCGGGGGCGGGGAAGAGCACGCTGGCGATGCTGCTGCCGCGCTTCATCGACCCGACCGCGGGCCGCGTGTCGATCGACGGGCTCGACCTCCGCGCCGTCTCCGTCGCGGCGCTGCGCGCGCAGATCGCGCTCGTGAGCCAGGACACGCACCTGTTCGACGGCACGATCCGCGACAACATCGCCTACGGCCAGCCCGCCGCGACCGCGGACGACGTCGAGCGCGCCGCGCGCGCGGCGTTCGCCCACGACTTCATCGCCGCGCTGCCCCACGGCTACGAGACGAGCCTCGGCGAACGCGGCCTGCAGCTCTCCGCCGGCCAGCGCCAACGCCTCGCGATCGCCCGCGCGTTCCTCAAGAACGCGCCGATCCTGATCCTCGACGAGGCGACCTCCGCTCTGGACTCCGCCTCCGAGCACGAGGTTCAGACGGCGCTCGAGGCGCTGCTCGCCGGCCGCACGGCGCTGATCATCGCGCACCGCCTCTCGACGGTCGCGCGCGCCGACCGGATCCACGTGCTCGAGGCCGGGCGGGTGATCGAGTCGGGCACGCACAGGGACCTGCTCGCGCAGGGCGGGGCCTACGCGCGCCTGCACCAGCTGCAGCAGACCTGAGGGCGTCCGGGCCGGCGCGGCCCGCGGGTCAGGGGATGACCTGGAACGCCCGCAGCGCGAACACCACGACGACGACGGCCATGAAGACCGCGGTCATGCCCTCGCGGTTGCGCGCGTGGCGCTCCTTGAGCCAGCGCTCCCCGTTGTCCGGGAACGGCGTGAGGGTCGGGAACAGCGCGGGGACGGCCGCGTTGTAGACGCGGTACGGCTCGCCGTGCACGCTGAGCAGGCGCGCGGGCTCGATCCGCTCCTTGCGGCGCATGTAGTAGCCGAAGAACACCGCCCAGCCGACGAGCAGCACGACGATGTTGGCGCCGTAGGGGAACCAGGCCATCAGCGCGATCCCGGTCAGCAGCAGGAAGCGGCCGAGGTACATCGGGTTGCGCGTGAAGCGGTACGGTCCCGAGGTGATGAGCTTCTCGGTCTTGTGGAGGTGCCCGCCGGCCCACAGGCGCACGGCCTCCCCGAGCACCACGAGCGGCGCGCCCGCCGCGACGGACCAGGGCTGCGGGTGCGAAAGCCACACGAGCAGCGCGAGGACCAGGAACAGCCCGAACAGGCGGGCGATCTCCGCCCCGGAGCGTCCGGCCATGAGGCAAACCTCCCGCGTCGGTCAGTAGAATAAGCGGCGCATTATACGTGCGGAGGCCGCTTGGGTCAGGGAGCGTCGATCGTGCGGCGGGAGGACCTCGCCGCACGCCGCGGGGCCGACATCGTCCGGGGATCCTGGACGAAGGCCGACCTGTGGGTCAGCGCGCTGCCCGACGGGACCCCCGTCGTCGTGAAGGACTTCGCGGCCAAACCGCGCATCGTCCGCGGGTGGGGCCGGCTGCAGATCGCGCGCGAGGTGCGCTTCCTGCGCCTCCTCGCCGACCTCACCGAGGTCCCGCGCCTCGTCGCGCGGCTCGACGCGCACGCGCTCGTGATGGAGCGGCTGACCGGAACGCCGCTGTTCCACTTCCCGGTCGGCCCCGGGTGCCGGCCGTACCTCGTCGAGCTGCGGCGCGTGCTCGACGCGGTGCAGGCGCGCGGGATCGCCCACCTCGACCTGCGCGGCCGCGAGAACGTGATGATCGAGCCGGGGGAGCGCGTGGTCGTGCTCGACTGGGCCGGCGCGCTGCGGCTGCCGCCGGGCTCGCTGCGGCACCGGCTGCTGTTCGGCGCCATCAAGGCGATCGACGACAGCGCGTACCTCAAGTGGAAGGACATGCAGGATCCCGAGTCCCTGACGGACGACGACCGCGAGTTCCTGCGCCGCTTCCGGCGCTGGCGCCGCCTCTGGCCGTTCAACCGCAAGGGCGTGGGATGGACGAGGACCGACCCGTGACCGAAGCCCCGCGCGTCAGCGTGATCATCCCCGTGTACAACGAGGTCGAGTGCCTGCCCGGGCTCATCGACGAGCTGAAGGCCGCACTCGTGCCGGCGCCCTTCTCGTGGGAGGTGCTGCTCGTCGACGACGGCTCGTCCGACGGGTCGGCCGAGCTGCTCGACGCGGCCGCGCGCGCCGACGCGCGCTTCGTGCCGCTGCACTTCCGCAGGAACGCCGGGCAGAGCGCCGCCTTCGCCGCGGGCTTCGCGCACGCGCGCGGCGCGGTCGCGGTCACGCTCGACGCCGACGGCCAGAACCCGCCCGCGGAAATCCCGCGGCTCGTCGAGGCGCTCGCCGACGGCGTCGACGTGGTCGCCGGCTACCGCGCGACGCGCAACGACTCGGGGTGGCGGCGGTTCCAGTCCCGCTTCGCCAATGGCGTGCGCAACCGGCTTTCGGGCGAGACGATCCGCGACACCGGCTGCTCGCTCAAGGCGTTCCGCACGCGGTTTCTCAAGCGCATCCCGATGTTCAACGGCATGCACCGCTTCCTGCCCACGCTGTGCCGCCTCGCGGGCGCGAAGACCGTGGTCGAGATCCCGGTCGCGCACCGCCCGCGGCAGGGCGGGACGTCGAAGTACGGGATGTGGAACCGCGTCTTCCGCAGCCTGGCCGACCTCATGGCGGTGCGGTGGATGCAGCGCCGCTGGCTGGAGTACGAGATCCGCTAGGCCGCCGTCCGCCGCGGTCAGTTCACGTAGTAGCCCTCGCGCGTGCGCGTCGTGTAGCCCGGCCGGGAGACCTTCACCTGGACGGGGCGCCACGTCTCGCCGGGCCGCGCGGCCGGCGGGCGGTAGGCGATCCAGTACTGCTGGCGCAGCTCCTCGACCACGGTGCGGAACGCCGAACCGAGCCGGCGCCAGCTCGTCACCGCGTGGTAGTCGCCGCCGGTCGTGCGCGCGAGGCGCTCGAGGATCTCCGACGTGCGGTAACGCCCCGTGAAGTCGGTCGTCGACAGCTCGCCGCCGAGCCCGATCGTGAAGACGGTCGCGTCGGCCATGTGGGCCGCGTGGATCGCCTCGTCGAGGGTGTGGAACGAGCCCGGCTCGAGTCCCGAGGCGGCCTCGTCGCGACCGTCCGAGAGCAGCACCATCACGTGGCGGAAGCCGGGCGGCACGTGCGTCAGGCGCGTCGCCGCGTCGTGCACGGCGTCGTAGAGCGCGGTGCCGCCCGCGGCGACGAGCCCGTCGACCGCCGCGAGCACCGGCGCGCGGTCGTCGGTCAGGGGCCCCATCTGGCGCACGTCGTCGCTGAACGCGAGGAGCATGATCTCGTCCTTCGGATCGAGCTTCTCGACGAAGCTGCGCACCGCGCGCTTCGCCTCGGCGATCGAATCGCCTTCCATGCTGAGCGACGTGTCGAGCACGATCGACACCGCGAGCGGCGAGTTCGTCGCCTCCCAGCGCTCGACCTCGACCGGCTGCCCGGCGTCGAGCACGGTGAACTCCCCGCGGCCGAGGTCCTTGGCCGCGCGCCCGCCGGCGTCGCGCACCGTGACCGCGAGGTTCACGAGGCGCACCTCGACCTCGCTGACCGCCGGCTTCGCGGTGACCCAGCGGCCGGCCACGACCTTCCCGGACGCGAGCGTCACGCGGACCTCGAGCGTGCGGTCGCGCAGCTCGTCGCCCGCGTCGATGGTCGCGCGCCACGGCGGCGCGGCGAGCCGCGCACGCTCCTTGCCGTCGAGCAGGACCACCGCGCCGCGGACGTCCGCCGGCGCGATCCCGACGAGGTCGAAGGCGACGGTCACCGGACCGATGACGGGCACGCCCTGCGCCGGGGCGAGGAGCCGGACCGCGGGCTCCGCGGCGCGGGCGGCCGCGGGCAGGGCGAGCAGGACGAGGAGGCCGGCGGCCAGGGAGCGGATTCGCGTGGGCATGCGGGCGATGTTGTCACGGCGCGATCGCACCTGCACGGGGACGTCGCCACGCGCTGCGGGCGGCGCCCCGCGGCGCGGAGCGCGACGGCTGCCGGCGCCCGCGGCGACCGGCTGCGTGCGCGTCGCGGACGGGAGTAGGATCTGACTCCCGCCCCGAGGAACCCGCCGTGGAACAGGCCGTCCCGCTCCGCCCCGAGGACCTCGCCTGGCGCTGCCCCCCCGCGTGGCTGCAGTTCCAGACGACCGGCGACATCAGCACGTTCGACGAGCTGGCGCTGCAGGACGAGGCGCTCGCGGCCCTGCGCCTCGGGCTCACGATCCGCGCGCGCGGCTACAACGTGTACGTGGCCGGGCTTCCCGGCACCGGGCGGACCAGCACCGTGCGCTCGCTCCTGCGCGAGGAGCGCTCGGGGACCGTGCCGGACGACCTGGTCTACGTGCACAACCTGCGCGACCCGCGCGCGCCGCGCTTCATGCGACTGCAGGCCGGGCGCGGCAAGGTCCTGCGCGACGCGATGACGGTCGCGGCCGACACGTTCCGCCAGGGGCTGTCCGCGCTCCGCGCGTCGGGCGCGCACCGCCGCCGCCGCGATCGCGTGGCGCGCCGCTTCCGCGAGCAGCAGGGGAAGGTGCTCGCGCAGTTCCAGGACGAGGTCGCCCGGCAGGGGTTCGCGACGGTCGAGGTCAACCTCGGTCCGACGCGCCGGCACCAGGTCGCGCCGCTCGTCGACGGGCACGCGGTGCCGATCGGCGAACTCCCCGCGCTCGTCAAGGCGGGCAAGCTCACGCGCGAGCAGGCCGACGCCTTCGATCGCGCGTACTCCGACCTCTCCGCGCGCCTCGCCGACGTCTCCGCGCGCCTGCGCGCAATCGCGTTCGAGCTCGAGCAGGCGCTCGCGGAGGCGGACCGCGAGGGCGCGCGCCCGCTCGTCGAGGAGTCGCTCGACGAGATCCGCGAGCGCGTGGGCCTCGCCGCGGGACAGAACCCCAATCTCGACCACTACCTCGAGGAGAGCGGCGAGTTCCTGCTCGCCGTGTTCCCCGCGCTCTTCGCCGCCGGCGAGGCCGCGCCGCTCGAGGCGGGCGACGACGGTGCGGGCGATCCGCTCGAGGCGCTGCGCGTGCACGTGCTCGTCGACCGGACGGGGCAGGAGGGCCGCCCGGTGGTCGAGGAGTCGCAGCCTTCGGCGGCGCGGCTCCTGGGTTACGTCGACGTCCAGCGCCTGCCCGACGGAACGATGCGCGCGGAGCTCGGCGGCCTGCGCGCGGGGGCGCTGCACCACGCCGACGGCGGCTTCCTGCTCGTCAACGCGCACGACCTCATGAACGAGGACGGCGCGTGGCCCGCGCTGCGCCGCGCGCTGCGCACCGGCCGCGTCCCGATGCACCTCGTCACGGCGGGGGACGGGCCGCCGCCGCTGGTTCCGGCCGAGGCGCCGATCGACGTCACGGTCGTGCTCGTCGGGAGCCTCGCGCTGCGCGACGCGCTGGCGCAGGGCGACGAGGAGTTCGGCAAGCTGTTCAAGGTCACGGCGCTGCTCGAGGACCGCGGGCCCCTCTCGCAGGAGGCGGTCCGCTCCTACGCGAACTACGTCGCGCGCACCGCGGCGCGCGAGCGGCTCGTCCCGTTCGACGCCGGGGCCGTCGCGCGCCTCGTCGAGTCGATGGTGCGCCTCTCCGGCGCGCGCACGAAGCTGTCGACGCGCTTCCGCCTGATGACCGATCTCGCGCGCGAGTCGTCGTGGCACGCCCGCGAGGCCGGCGCGGCGCAGGTGGCCGATGCGCACGTCGATCGCGCGATCGAGGCGCGGCGCACGCGCCAGGGCATGCTCTCGCGCCGCATCCGCGAGTCGATCGAAGAGGGCACGCTGCTGCTCGACGTGCACGGGCTGCACGCGGGGCAGGTCAACGCGCTGGCCGTCGTCGAGACGAGCCTCGAGCGGTTCGGCTACCCGGTGCGCGTGACCGCGACGGCCTCGGTCGGGCGCTCGGGGATCATCGACATCGAGCGCGAGGCCGAGCTGTCGGGCGAGATCCACACCAAGGCGTCGCTGATCCTCGCGGGCTGGCTGCGGTCGCGCTTCGCGCGCCTGCACCCGCTCGCCGTCACCGCGAGCCTGTGCTTCGAGCAGTCGTACGGCGGGATCGAAGGCGACTCGGCGTCGTGCGCCGAGCTGATCGCGCTGCTGTCGTCGCTCGCCGAGGTGCCCGTGCGCCAGGACCTCGCGCTGACGGGAGCCGTCGACCAGCAGGGGAACATTCTCGCGGTCGGCGGGGTCAACGAGAAGGTCGAGGGCTTCTGGCGCATCTGCCGCGCGCGCGGTCTCACTGGGACGCAGGGAGTCGTGCTCCCCGCCTCGTCGGTCGAAACCCTGCAGCTCGACCCGGACCTCGTCGCCGACGTCGCGGCGGGCCGCTTCACGGTGTACGCCGTTCGGCGGGTCGAGCAGGTCGCCGAACTCCTGCTCGGCGTCCCGCTCGGCGAACCCGCCGCGGACGGCGCCTGGCCGCCCGGGTCGCTCGGCCTCCGCATCGCGTCCCGGCTGCGGGAAATGGCCGAAAGCATGCGTTCGTTCGGGGACGTGGCGGGAGCACCCGGCGTCTGACGGACGCCGACGGATTCGTAAGTCTCGTCCTGTCGTCTCGTCTGGACGGCCCTTCCAAGAAAAAAACTTGGAAAACGACAGGATTATAGAATAATATTCGCGCATGGAGCCCAAAAACGAAACGCCCATGCTGCCTTCCGGAACCAGCTACGAGCCCCCGCGGCTCGACCAGCTCGATCGGCAGATCCTGGAGATCCTCCAGCGGGACGCACGCCGTTCCCGCGCCGAGATCGGACAGGACGTGGGCCTTTCGGCCGCTGCCGTGCACGAGCGCATCAAGAAGCTCGAGCGTTCCGGCGTGATCAAGCGCTACGCGGCGCTGCTCGATCCCGAGAAGGCGCAGTGTGATCTCCTCGCGTTCGTCGAGGTGTTCATCGACGAGCCCCAGCACGAGGCGCTCTTCCTGCAGGAAGTCGCCCGCATGGGGGAGATCCAGGAGTGCCATCGCGTGACGGGCAAGGCCACGTGCATCCTCAAGGTGCGCGTGCGCCATCGCCGCGCCCTGCAGCGCCTGATCCTCGACCGCATCAACGCGATCCCGGGCGTGCACGGCACCGAGACCGTGGTCGTGCTGTCGACGACCAAGGAATCGCCGCACATCCACCTGGGTTCCGAGAACTTGGACCTCGAACGGAACGGGCCGGACGGGGGTCGGCCACTCGGAGAGTGATTCGTGAGCGACCGCGCCATTGCACCCCGCGACGTGCTGGGCACGTTGCGCCGCCGCATGCTGGTGGACGGCCTCGACCTCGTCCTCGATTTCGAGGGCTCGCGGGGCTGCCGCCTGCGTGATGCGCGCAGCGGGAAGGAGTACCTCGACTTCTTCTCCTTCTTCGCGTCCAACCCCTTGGGCATGAACCACCCCGCGATGACCGACCCGGCCTTCCTGGCCCGGCTCGGGCGGGTGGCCGTCAACAAGATCAGCAACAGCGACGTCTACACCGACGTCTTCGCCGAGTTCGTCGACGCGGTCGACCGCATCGCGCGCCCCTCCTGCATGGAGTACCTGTTCTTCGTCGACGGCGGAGCGCTCGCGGTCGAGAACGCGCTCAAGGTGGCGTTCGACTGGAAGGTGCGCCGCAACCAGCGGAAGGGGATCCCGGGCGAGCGCGGGCACCAGGTGATGCACTTCGAGTGGGCGTTCCACGGCCGCTCGGGGTACACGCTGAGCCTCACCAACACGGCCGACCCGCGCAAGACGATGTACTTCCCGAAGTGGGACTGGCCGCGCCTGCCGTCGCCGGCGATCCACTTCCCGCTCGACGCCGCGGAGACGCAGCGGCTCGAGGCGCTCGAGGCCGAGGTGCTCGCCGCCGCGAACCGCGCGTTCGACGAGCGCGAGGACGACATCGCCGCGATCATCATCGAGCCGATCCAGGCCGAGGGCGGCGACCGCCACTTCCGGCCCGAGTTCCTGCGCGCGCTCCGCCGTCTGGCGGACGAGCGCGACGCGCTCCTGATCTTCGACGAGGTGCAGACCGGTGTCGGCATGACCGGGCGCTTCTGGGCCTTCGAGCACTTCGGCGTGGAGCCCGACATCATCTCGTTCGCCAAGAAGATGCAGATCGGCGGGATCATGGCCGGCCCGCGCGTCGACGTCGAGCCCGACAACGTGTTCCACGTCTCGTCGCGGATCAACAGCACGTGGGGTGGCCACATCGTCGACATGCAGCGCGCCGCGCGGATCCTCGAGGTGATCGAGGCGGAGAACCTCGTGGCCAACGCGGACACCCTCGGCCGGCGCCTCCTCGCCGGCATCGAGCGGCTCGCGGCGGACCACGCCGGCCTCGTCGACAACCCGCGCGGCCGCGGCCTCCTGTGCGCGATCGACTTCCCGGACGGCGCCGCGCGCGACCGCGTCGTGCGCGCGTGCCACGAGAGCGGGCTCCTGATCCTGCCGTGCGGCCAGAAGTCCCTGCGCTTCCGGCCGGCGCTCAACGTCGCGGCCGCCGAGATCGACGAGTGCCTCGAGCGCCTCGACACGATCCTCGCGGCGCAGGACCGCACCGCCGCCGCCTCGTAGACCCGGCGCCCGTTCGCCTCCGACACGCCCGGCCGCCGTGCCGGGCGCGTCTTTTTCGTTCGCCGCGTGCCGCGCCCGCCCGGAACGGCTACATTCCTCCGGAGATCCATCGCCCGGAGGATTCCCGTGACCCGTCGCTCGTCCGTCGTCATCGCGCTCTTCGGCGTGCTCGCCGCGGCCGCGTCGACCGCGTTCGTCATCCGCCAGGACGGCTCGCCGCCCACGGTCGAGGAGCTCGTGCGCGAGATCGAGCAGCTGCAGAAGGACGTCAAGGAACTGCGCGCCGCGCTGCCCACGGCCGGCACGGTGGGCGTGCTGCAGAACCTCGAGGTGCCCGACGCGATGACGCTGTGCGGCCAGCCGGTGCCGCTCGACCGGCCGGAGGTGCGCGAGGCGCTCGCGTTCGAGCTCGTCCTGACCGCCGGGCGTCCGACGATGCCGCTGCTCTGGATGCGCCGCGCGCCCGCGGTCCTGCCCGCGATCGAGCAGCGGATCGCCGCGCGCCAGCTGCCTGCGGACCTCAAGTACCTGCCGATGATCGAGTCGGACATGCGCTGGATCCCCGAGTCGCCCGCGGGTGCGGTGGGGCTCTGGCAGTTCATCCAGTCGACCGGCAAGCACTACGGGCTGCGCGTCGACCGCACGCTCGACGAGCGCATGGATCCCGATCGCGCGACCGACGCGGCGCTCGCGTACCTGACCGAGCTTCACCGCGAGTTCGGGGACTGGTTCCTCGCCTTCGCGTCGTACAACGTCGGGGAAGCGTACGTGCGCCAGGCCATGGCGGAGCAGGGGACGCGCGACTACTTCCAGCTCTGGCTGCCGCTCGAGACGCGGCGCTACGTGTTCCGGATGCTCGCGGCGAAGCTCGTGTTCGACGCGCCCGAGAAGTACGGCCTGTTCCGGATGGTGCCGCTGTACAGCCCGAAGTACCGCACCCTCGAGGTCAACGTCGGCCGCGGCACGTCGGGTGACCTGCGCGAGATCGCGCGGCGCGAGAAGGTGCCGTACCTGGCGCTGCGCGCGCACAACCCGCAGGTCCGCGGCAACCAGCTGCCGGCCGGGAAGAGCACGCTGCGCATCCCCGAGTGAAAACAAACGAAGGGCCGGGTCGCCCCGGCCCTTCGCGACGCGGACGCCGATCGCGTCACGACCCCGAGCTGATCTTCGCGGCCGCGAGCGCGGGCTTGGACGCGCCGGTGTAGGCCTGGAACACGCCGAGCACGTTGGCCACGTAATCGCGCGTGAGCGTGCCGTGCGCCTGTCCGTGCTCGAGCTGCTCGGCCATCTTCGGGTCGTCGAGGAGCGGCATGACCTCTTCGACGTTCCCCGTCCAGCGGTCGGCGTCGAGACCCCGCGCGGCGGCGAGCGCGCGCGCGTCCTCGATGTGCGCGATCCCGATGTTGTACGACGCCACCGAGAAGGCGAGGCGCTGGTCCGGATCGTGCACCGAGCGGAACAGGTCGTAGAGCCAGCGCAGGTGGCGCGCGCCCGCGCCGATGTTCTGCGCGGGATCCATCGGGTCGTCGGCGCCGAAGGCCTTCGCCGTCTCCGGCATCAGCTGCATGAGCCCGAGCGCGCCGCCGATGCCGACCACCGACTGGTGGCGCGATTCGGCGTGCGAGATCGCGGCGAGCAGGCGCCAGTCGAGCCCCTGCTCGCTCGCGGCCTGCTGGAACAGCCCGTCGAACGGCGTCAAGGACGGACCGTGCGGCTCCTGCGGATCCTGCGCGCGGCGCAGCTCGTGCAGGCGGTCCGGGTTCTCGAGGTAGCGCCGTTCGAGGTCCGCGACCATGCCGACCGTCCGCATCTCCTGCAGGAGCTTGGACGTCAGGCGAGCCAGCTGCGGCGAGTTCGGCCGCACGGCCCAGCGCACCGGCAGCGCCTGGTCGAGCGGGGCGCTCACCTCGAGGCCCTCGAAGAACGACGACTCGAGGCGCGCGCGGTCCTGGTCCATCAGCACGAGCGGGAACGCGCCGCGCGCCGCGCCCTGCGCGATCTCGCGCTGGGTCATGACGATCGGCAGGCGCTCGAGCCGGAGGTCGCCGCCGAGGCGCGCCTGCCAGCGCACCGCGAGCTCCTCGTAGGCCGAGTTCTTCTGCACCGCGATCGTGCGGCGGCGCAGGTCGGTGATGCTGCGCAGGTCGCCCGCCCCCTTGCCGACGAGGACCGGGGCGCTGCTCTCGAAGGGGTTGGTCCAGGCGATCTTCTGGCTGTCGGCCGCGGGCTGCGGGCCGGCGTCGATCACCGCGAGGACGTCGGCCTTGCCGCGCAGCACGTCGCGCAGCCCGGCCGAGGCGTTCGCCACGACGACCGGCTGGAGGTCGACCCCCAGGCGCTTCGCCACGCGCCAGGCGAGGTCGTAGGCGAGGCCGTGCGGCCCGCCGTTGTCGGCCGCGTAGGCGATCTCGTCCCGGCAGAAGGCGACGCGGAGCACGCCTTCCGCGGTGATGTCGGCCATGTCGCGTTCGACGGGCCGCAGGGCGGGGAGCCACGAGGGATTCAGCGGCTCGAGGACGAACAGGGTGTGAAGGGCGAGCAGCACGCCCGCGGACGCGAGGGCGGTCAGGCAGACGAGCCCGAGCTTGCGCTTGGCGGATCTCATCGGTCTGGACCTCCTGGAGCCCGGTGCCAACTCCCCGTTCACCGCGCGGGCTCGTGCCGCAGCGAAGCACCGGGACGGAAACGCCCGGGATCAGTTGCAACTGGGTCCCGGGCGGCAGCCTTATTTGACACGGCGGGAGGGGGGAGCGCAAGCACCCCGGCTAACCGTTCAGTATGCGGACGTAAGGCGGCGGCGGGCGTCAGTAGGCGCGCGCGAACACCACGCGGCGCGGCGCCGCCGTGCCGCAGTGCACGCACGGGCCCGCGTCGTCGGGCTCGTCGAACGGCAGCACGCGCACGGTGGCCTTCGTCTTCTCCTTGATCGCGTCCTCGCAGGCGTCGTCGCCGCAGTGCCGCGCGCGCAGGAACCCGCCGGTCTCGATCCGTTCCGCGAAGCCGGCCCAGTCGTCGACGCCGTAGGTCATGGCGTCGCGGCGCGCGCGGGCCGCGTCGAACAGGGCCGCCTGGATGCCGTCGAGGAGCGCCGGGACGGCGGTCGGCGCGGCGTCCCAGCCCACGGTCTGCTTCGAGCGGTCGAGGCGGGACACCGCCATGACCTGGCGGCCGTCGAGGTCGCGCGGGCCGAGTTCGAGCCGCAGGGGCACGCCCTTGAGCTCCCACTCGGCGTACTTGAAGCCGGGGTTCACGTTGTCGCGGTCGTCCACCGCCACGGCCAGGCCGGCCGCGCGGAGCCCCGCGGCCAGTTCCCGCGCCGCGGTGGTGGTCGCCTGCTGCTGCTCGGCGTTGCGCCAGATCGGGACCACCACGACCTGCACCGGGGCGATGCGCGGCGGCAGGATCAGCCCTTCGTCGTCGCCGTGGCTCATCACGACCGCCCCGATCAGCCGGGTCGACACGCCCCACGACGTGTTCCAGGCGAACTCCCAGTCGCCGGCCGCGGTCTGGTACTTGACCTCGAAAGCCTTGGCGAAGTTCTGACCGAGGTCGTGCGACGTGCCGGCCTGCAGCGCCTTGCCGTCCTGCATCAGGCCCTCGATGCAGTACGTCGCGAGCGCGCCGGCGAACTTCTCGCGATCGGTCTTGCGCCCCGTGAGCACCGGCACCGCCATGTAGTCCTCGGCGAACGTGCGGTACACCTCGAGCATCCGCAGCACCTCCGCCTCGGCTTCCTCGTGCGTCGCGTGCGCGGTGTGGCCTTCCTGCCACAGGAACTCGGTCGTGCGCAGGAACAGCCGCGTGCGCATCTCCCAGCGCACGATGTTGGCCCACTGGTTCATGAGCAGCGGCAGGTCGCGCCACGACTGGATCCACTTCGCGAACATCGAGTAGATGATCGTCTCCGACGTCGGGCGGATGATCAGCTCTTCCTCGAGCTTGCTGTCCGGGTCGGGGACCACGGCGTCGAGCCCCTTGCCGCCGGTCGCCTTGAGCCGCGTGTGCGTGACGATCGCGCACTCCTTGGCGAACCCCTCGACGTGCTCGGCTTCCCGGGCCAGGAACGACTTCGGGATCAGGAGCGGGAAGTACGCGTTGACGTGCCCGGTCTCCTTGAACATCCGGTCGAGCACGCACTTCATGTTGTCCCACAGCGCGAAGCCGTGGGGCCGCACGACCATGCAGCCCTTGACCGGGCTGTAGTCGGCGAGCTGGCTCTTGGTCACGACGTCGGTGTACCAGCGCGCGTAGTCGGTCGCGCGCGGCGTGATTTCCTTGGCCACGGGATGCCTTCCTTCCTGTGCGGAAAAACGAACGCGGAATGTTAGCAGCAGGGGCGCGGCACGCCCGCCGGGCGGCGCCGGCCCGGCGCTACATTTTCTTCTGGGCCTCGCCGGTCATCGGCACGAAGCGGACACCCCCGGCCGACCAGCGCGTCAGGGACCCGTCCGCGCCCTTCTCGATCACGAGCAGCTCCTGGCTCGTGCCGCCGACCGGGATCACCAGGCGGCCGCCGGGGGCGAGCTGCCGCACGAGCGGATCGGGGATGTCCTGCGGGGCCGCCGCGACGATGATCAGGTCGAACGGCGCGGCCGCCTCCCAGCCCGCGTAGCCGTCGCCGCAGCGGGTCGTCACGTTGCGGTAGCCGAGCTGCGCGAAGCGCTTCTCGGCCTCCGCCGCGAGGTCGCACAGGATCTCGACCGTGTACACGTGGCCGCAGATCTCGGCGAGGATCGCGGCCTGGTACCCGGACCCGGTCCCGACGTCGAGGGCCTTCCGGCCGGGCGCGGCCCGGGCGAGCTGCGTCATCAGCGCGACGATGTAGGGTTGGCTGATCGTCTGTTCGTGGCCGATCGGCAGGGGCGCGTCCTGGTAGGCCGAGCCCGCGATCTCCTGCGGCACGAACAGCTGCCGCGGCACCTTGCGCATCGCCTCGAGCACCCGCGGGTCGGTGATGTCGCGTCCCGCGAGGTCGGTGCGCACCATCTCCTCGCGCCGCGCCCTGAACCGCGCGTCGTCGGCGGGGTCGGGCAGGGCGCCGCCCGTGCCGCAGGCCACGAGGAACGGGGCCACGAGCAGGGGCACGAGCCAGAACGGTGAGAAGGACATCGGCACGCCTCCCGGGCTCCCGCCATGTTAGCGCGCGGGCGGCGGACGGGGTGGTAATCTGAACCTTCCGGGAGGCGACCGATGCGCCGTCTGCTGCTCGTGGTCCTGGTCTTCACGCTCCTGGCCGGCTGTGGCAAGGGCGGCGGCTCGACGCGCGAGCTGACGCTCGTCGCCGGCGCGTGGTTCGGCGCGATCCACCGCGGCGACCTCGCGCGGCTGCCCGAGTTCGACGCCAACGCGCCGCGCACGGCCGGGCCCGAACTGACGGACTGGAAGATGAAGGTCGAGACGCTCCTCCGGCAGTACGACGAGGAGAAGGCCTCCGGGCAATGGCAGCCCGACCCGACCGGCTACAAGCTCGTCAAGGCGACGCTGGTCGGCGCGGAGCCCGGCGCCGACTGGGGCGTCCCCGCCCGCGAGGGGCCCGTGGACGCGCCCGTCCTCACCGTGCGCATCACGTTCGGTTACGACGACGTGCCCGCGCAGCACCTGTAGCCGGGGACGAAGATCTACGTGCAGGGCTTCCCCGTCGGACGCGTGTACCGGCTCGAGATCGGCAGCAAGGACCAGCCCGAGGTCGACCTGCTCGACGCGATCGACGTCAAGGTCACGCTCCAGCGGGACGACTCGCTCCCCAAGAACGTTCCACCGTACAAGGTCGTGCGGGCCCAGTACGTGGACAACTCCGCCAAGCACCGCCGCGTGAAGTGGGTCTACTGAACGATGCCCGGATGGCACGCGCCGTGGCCGGCGTCCGCGTATTTCCTCGGCGTCGGAGGGGTCGCGATGTCGGCGCTCGCGACCGTGTTCAAGGAGGCGGGCGTCTCCGTGCGCGGCTCGGACCGCGCGGTCTACCCGCCGGTCTCCGACATCCTGCGCGGCGCGGGCATCGACGTGCTCACGCCCTTCGACGAGGCGCACCTCAACCCGGCGCCCGAGCTCGTCGTCGTCGGCAACGCGATCTCGCGCGGCAACCCCGAGCTCGAGCGCGCGCTCGAGGCGAAGCTGCCGCTGACGTCCCTGGCCGAGGCCGTCGAAAAGCTGCTCGTCCCGGGCCGGCGCGTGTCGACCGTCGCGGGGACGCACGGCAAGACCACGACGACGAGCCTCCTGCTCTGGCTGCACCACGCTGCGGGCCGCGCGCCGTCGTTCCTCGTCGGCGGCCGGCCCGGCAACTTCGACAGCGGCGGCCGGCTCGGCGCGGGGAAGGACCTCGTCCTCGAGGCCGACGAGTACGACACCGCGTTCTGGGACAAGAACCCGAAGTTCATGCACTACTGGCCCGAGATCGCCGTGCTCGGCCCGGTCGAGTTCGACCACGCGGACATCTACCGCGACCTCGAGGCCGTGCTGCAGGCGTTCCGCTGGTACGTGCGCCTCGTCCCGCAGGGCGGCACGCTCGTCGTGGACGGCGACGACCCGGCGGCGCTCGCGCTCGCGCGCGAGGCGCGCTGCCGCGTCGTGCGCATCGGGCTCGGGGCCGACAACGACCTGCGCGCCGAGGAGCGCGTCGAGGACACGCTCGGCCAGCGCTTCCGCGTCACGCGCGGCGGCGTCGAAGTGGGGCGCGCGACGCTCGCGCTGCCCGGTGCGCACAACGCACGGAACGCGCTCGCCGCGCTCGCCGCGGCGGAGGCGGCGGGGCTCGCGCTCGCCGAGGCGGTCCCGCACCTCGCCACGTTCGTCCCCCCGCGGCGGCGCCTCGAGCGGATCGCCGAACGCGGCGGCGTGGTCGTGTACGACGACTTCGCGCACCACCCGACCGCGGTGCGGCAGACGCTCGCGACCCTGCGCGGGCTCGTGCCCGCGGGCGGGCGGCTCATCGCCTGCCTCGAGCCGCGCTCGAACACGATGGTGCGCGCCGTGGTGGGCGAGGGGCTGCAGGACGCGCTCGCCGCGGCGGACGTCGTGTACCTCGGCACGGTCGACCGCCCCGAGCGCTTCAAGGACGACGAGCGTCTCGACGTCGGGGCGCTCGCGGCCGCGCTCGCGGCGCGCGGCGTCGACGCGGCGGGTCCGCTCGCGCCGGCCGAGATCGCGACGCGCGTGCGCGAGGCGGTGCGGCCCGGCGACCGGGTGGTCTTGATGTCCAACGGTGCGTTCGGCGGGCTGTCGGGGCTGCTGCGTGCCGCGTTCGCGGCGGAGGCGCCGTGAGCCCGCGCGGCCCGGTCGCGCTCGATCGCGCGCTGTGGCAGGAATTCGTCGCCGTGCTCGACGAGGCCGCGGCCGGGGGCGCACGGCGCGCGCTCGCCCGCCTCGCCGCACGCGAGGGGCTCGCCGCCGAGGAGGCGCAGCGCGAGCTCGCCGCGTTCCCCGCACACGACTGCGTGGCGCGCGAGCGCGGCGCGGGCGTGCGCGCCGCGGCCTGCACGTTCGGCTCGGGCTGCCCCGTCGCAGAGGAGTGCCCGCTGGTGCGCGGCGGCTCGTCCGCCTCGATCGCCGCGTCCGCCCTGGGCCAGCTCGTCCTCGCCTTCGCGGAGCGCTGCACGCGGCCGCTGGCGCCCGCGCCGATCGCGCGCCTCGCGGAACTGCCGCCGCTGCTCGACGAGCTCCTCCAGCGCAGCGGACGGCTCGGCGCCGACGCCCCGCCGCGCGCCCGCACGTCGCTCACCGTGCTCGACCTCGCGCTGCGCCGCGGCGGACCGTTCGGCGCCACGGGCCCGTACCTCTCCGGCGCGGAGCTCGAACAGCTCGCCGCGTTCCTGCCGCCGGGGAGCGGCCGCGACGACGCGCGGCTCGGCCCGATCGAGGCGTTCGTGCGGCGTGCGGCCTGCGCGGAGGTGGCGCTCGTCGACCTCCGGCCGCGCGGCTGACGGATCGCGCGATGCCGCCGCGTCTCGGGGCGCACATGTCGATCGCGGGCGGACTCGACCGGGCCGTCGACCGCGCCGTCGCGGCGGGCTGCGAGGCGCTGCAGGTCTTCACCCGCTCGGCGAGCCAGTGGGCCGCGCGGCCGCTCGACGCGCTCGAGGTCGGGCGCTTCAAGGCGAAGAGCGCGGCCGCCGGCCTGCACCCGGTGCTCGCGCACGACTCGTACCTGATCAACGTCGCGTCGCCCGACGAGGCGCTGTGGACGAAGTCCCTCGCCGCGCTGCGCATGGAAGCGGAGCGCTGCGCGACGCTCGGCATCCCGTACCTCGTGATGCACCCCGGCGCGCACCTCGGCGCGGGCGAGGCGGCCGGCATCGCGCGCATCGCCGCGGCCCTCGACGTCCTGCACGCCGAGGGACCGGAGTCCGTCACGGTCCTGCTCGAGAACACGGCGGGTCAGGGCACGAGCCTCGGGCGGACGTTCGACGAGCTGGCCGCGATCGCCGCGCGGACGCGGCGGCCCGAGCGGCTCGGCGTGTGCGTCGACACCGCGCACGCGCTGGCCGCGGGCTACGACCTCGCGGACGAGGCGGGGTGGGACGCGGCGTGGCGCGCGTTCGACCGTGCGCTCGGGCCGCGCGCGCTGCGCGCGCTGCACGTCAACGACTCGAAGAAGCCGCTCGGCTCGCGCGTCGACCGCCACGAGCACATCGGACTCGGACACCTCGGGCCGCGCGCGTTCTGGCGCCTCATGAACGATCCGCGCTTCGACGGCCTGCCCGCGTCGCTCGAGACCGACAAGGGCGAGGACGGGCTCGAGGACGCGCAGAAC
>JABLTH010059160.1_pt1 | contig 18180 bp, 15 predicted proteins | sample 7875711 | NCBI WGS metagenome assembly JABLTH01 (sample SAMN14941262, study PRJNA633318) | bioreactor metagenome | isolation source: bioreactor | place: China | collected 2019-03-05 | reverse complement strand
TACACGCCGCTCCAGATCTCGCGCAGCGCGCCGTGGCCGCGTGCCACGACCGGTTCCGCAAGCCGCGACGGCGGCGGCAGCGTCGTGACGCCGGCCGAGCGCATCACCTTCGCCTCGATCGTGCGCATCACCGTGTCGGCTTCCGTGTGCCGGCCCGCATGCTCGAGCCAGCGCGGCGATTCGGGCACGATCCGGCGCACGACGAGCACGAACACGGCGGGAATCGCGAGCAGCGCGAACACGGTGCGCCAGCCGAACTGCGGCAGCACGAAATACGCGACGATGCCGGCCGTGATGAAGCCGAGCGGCCAGAAGCCGTCCATCAGCGCGATCAGGCGGCCGCGTTTCTCGGTCGGCACGAATTCGGACAGCAATGTTTGCGCGACCGGGAATTCCATCCCCATCCCGATCCCGAGCAACACGCGGTAGACGATCAGCGCGTCGACGCTCTGCGCGGTCGAGCACAGGTAGGAGGCCGCGCCCCACAGCACCATGCTCCACTGGAATACCGGCCGGCGGCCGAAGCGGTCGGCGAGCAGGCCGGCCACGGCCGCGCCGAGCACCATCCCGAAGAAGCTCGCGCTCGCGACGAGGCCGGCGGCCGCGGTCGACAGGCCGAACTCCTTGCGGATCGAGCCGAGCACGAACGTCATCGTGCCGAGGTCGACCGAGTCGAAGAAGAACGCAATCGCGATGATGAAGAAGATCCGCTTGTGATAGCCGGAGAACGGCAGGCGTTCGAGCCGGGCGGCGGCGGAGGCGGGAGCAGTGGCGGCGGGCATGGCGTCCTCTGAAATGAAAAGGGGCCGCGAAGCGCGTGCTTCGCGGCCCCGATGCTTCGTCTTCAGTAGACGCGACCACAAAATGCCGCATCAGAGGAAAAACGCCGCCTGCTTGCCCAAATGCGTCATCGGCGGCGGCGCGAGGTGCGGCCGCTTTGCATCAGTTCTTCAGCTTGTAGCCGGTGCGGAACATCCACGCGACGATCGCCAGCAGGATCACGAGGAACAGCCCGGTCGCGGCGAGGCTGATCCACACGTGCACGTCGGCGAGCCCGTAGAACGACCAGCGGAAGCCGCTGACCAGATAGACGATCGGGTTGAACAGCGTGATGACGCGCCACGCGGGCGGCAGCATGTCGACCGAGTAGAAGCTGCCGCCGAGGAACGTGAGCGGCGTGATGATCAGCAGCGGCACGAGCTGCAGCTTCTCGAAGCTGTCGGCCCAGATGCCGATCACGAAGCCGAACAGGCTGAACGTGACCGCCGTCAGCACGAGGAACAGCACCATCCAGAACGGATGCAGGATGTGCAGCGGCACGAACAGGCCGGCCGTGGCGAGGATGATCACGCCGAGCAGGATCGACTTCGACGCGGCCGCGCCCACATACGCGATCACGATCTCCCAGTACGACACGGGCGCGGAGAGGATCTCGTAGATCGTGCCCGTGAAGCGCGGGAAGTAGATGCCGAACGACGCGTTCGAGATGCTCTGCGACAGCAGCGACAGCATCACGAGCCCCGGCACGATGAACGAGCCGTAGCCGATGCCGTTCACATCGCTGATGCGCGAGCCGATCGCAGAGCCGAACACGACGAAATACAGCGACGTCGAGATCACCGGCGCGATGATGCTCTGCATCAGCGTGCGGCGCGTGCGGGCCATTTCGGCGCGGTAGATCGCGCGGATTCCATGCAGGTTCATGCGTCAGGCTCCTTGCTGCACGCCGTTGCGGCGGTTGTCGATCAGGCTGACGAAAATGTCCTCGAGCGAGCTCTGCGTCGTATGCAGGTCGCGAAAACCGATGCCGGCCGAACCGAGCGCGTTGATCAGCGTCGCGATGCTTGCATCGTCGCGCTGCGAGTCGTACGTGTAGACGAGCGCTGTGCCGTCGTCCGCGCGTTCGAGGCCGAACGGCGCGAGCGCGGGCGGCACGTCCGCGAGCGGGTGCTCGAGCTGCACGGTGAGCTGCTTCTTGCCGAGCTTGCGCATCAGCTCGCGCTTCTCCTCGACGAGCACGAGTTCGCCGCCGAGGATGATGCCGATCCGGTCGGCCATTTCCTCGGCTTCCTCGATGTAGTGCGTGGTCAGCAGGATCGTCACGCCGCTTTCGCGCAGCGAATCGACGAGCTTCCACATGTCGCGGCGCAGCTCGACGTCGACGCCGGCCGTCGGCTCGTCGAGGAACAGGATGCGCGGCTCGTGCGACAGCGCCTTCGCGATCATCACGCGGCGTTTCATGCCGCCCGACAGCGTCATCAGCTTGTTGTCGCGCTTGTCCCACAGCGACAGCGCCCTCAGCGTCTTCTCGATATGCGCGGGATCGGGCGCCTTGCCGAACAGGCCGCGGCTGAACGACACGGTCGCCCAGACGGTTTCGAACGCGTCGGTCGTCAGTTCCTGCGGCACGAGGCCGATCATTTCGCGGGCCGCGCGGTAGTGATCGCGGATGTCGTGGCCGCCGACCGTCACGCGGCCCGAGGTCGGCGTGACGATGCCGCAGATCGAGCCGATCAGCGTCGTCTTGCCGGCGCCGTTCGGCCCGAGCAACGCGAAGATCTCGCCGGGGCGGATGTCGAGGGTCACGTGCTTCAGCGCCTGGAAGCCGGACGCGTAAGTCTTGGAGAGGTCGGAGACGGAAAGGATCGGTTGCATGCTCACGGATGGCACGGCCGGCCGGCGCAACGGTGTGCGCCGCGCGTGCCCGGCGCCGCCGCCGCTGCGAAGCGGCCGGGACCGGGGACGGCATGGCGAACGGGCGTCATGTCGAACGGCGTTGTGGTGCGGGATCGCGGGATCGCCATATTAGCAATCGACAGATGGAAATGCATTCTCGTGGAAAGGGCGAGCATTACCGGTGCCGGATTGGCGCGAATTGACGGCGCATTACCCAATAACATGGGTGATTTATTTGCGGCTTGCGAACAATGAGCGCCATTTTCCGCGAACAGGGAGGCGATCGCGTGTCCGGCCGGATGCGGCGCGGCCGGCCGGCCGACTGTGCCGCCCGAAGCCCGTCGCGCCGTACCGGGACGGCGTGTGCCGCGCTCGCGATAATGCGTTCCTTTCATCGTTTACGGAGCGAAACGCATGTCTTTGATCGATTTCAAATCCGTGGCGGCCGCGCAGGCCGTCGCGTGGAAATCCACGATCGTCGGCGAGGTCGGGCCGGCCAGGATCAAGGTGCTGCGCATGGATGCGCAGGCTTACGAAGCGGAAGTGCACGACTACAACGAGGGGCTGCTGGTGCTCGACGGCCGGATGATGCTCGAGGTCGGGGGCGAGACGGTCGTCGTCGAGGCCGGGCAGATGTACCTGGCGCTCGCCGGCACGCCTCACGCGGTGCTGCCGGGCAGCCACGGCACGCTCGCGATCGTCGACGTATGAGGTTGCGCTGCAGCATGCGGGCGGAGCGTCGAGGGCCGGCCGGCAAGGCAGAGCGTGGATCGGCCATGGTTATTCAAACGCGTGTTACATGGGCCATGTATTTGTCTGAGCAAATAAATTGAAGGCTGTTTGAAAATCTGTCAAATCCCCGGCACGCACTGCGATTGCGCGGTTTCGGCCGTTTGGAACTCTGCATCCATTTACTTGTAGGAATCGTCCGATCATAGTCTCGTCAAACGACGCATCACGATAACGAATCAAGCGTACGGATGGAGACCAATTGATGAGACGCCTATCCGCGGGGCCAGTCGGACTGCCGTTTCCCGTTTTTTCGCTGAACGCAGGCGCGATGCAGGTCGCGTACCTGCGTTGTCATATCGCCGTGTAGCGGCGAACCACATCCCGTTTCGATTGTTCTCACGGCGCCGTGCCGCATGACGGCGCCGCGGGAGAGCGCTTGCCTGCCGCCGCGGCGCGTGCCGCATTTGCCTGACCGGCATCGCGGCAACCTGGCGCACACCGTCATGCGCCGCGCGTTCGTGCGGCGGCGCGATACCAACCGGCGGGCCATGCAGCCTGTCCGGACGAGACTTGTCGTACCTGAAAAGGAGGGGTTGATGATTTGCATTCCTGAATGGCGGAAAGCGATCCTGTCGTGCGCGGTCATCGCTTTGCCGTTCGTCGCCGGTTGCGGCGGCGGCGACGATCCGGGGCCGATCAACGTGCCGCAGTGCTCGGGGAGCGCATGCGGGCCGAGCGGTTCCGTCACGACGCCGCCCGTCGTCACGAAGCTGTGCCCGGACGCACTCGATTACACGACGACGTACACGGGTGGCGCAGGCAGCGGCGAGTACGTGAAGGTGAAGTTCGACACGACGAAGATGACTTACCAGATGCAGTTCATCGAATCGTCGGTGCCGACGTCGGCGGGGCAGGTCAACAACACGCGCGCAGGCCTGACGATCAGCGGCGCGTTCCATCATCCGACCACGCTCCCGACCGCCGAGCAGAACCGCTGTGCGTTCGTGCTCGACAGCGGCGCGACGAGCGACGGCGCGTATTCGGTGACGATCAACCGTGCGGATCCGCCGATGCTGTTCGTCGGCAATGGCGTGGTGGGCGGCGGGATTCCGGGGGCGACGATTGCGTTCGCCGGTATCCCGCTGCTCCCGGGCATCACGCTCGGCGTCGTACCGTCGCGCACCTTCGATTTCTATCCGTTCATCGGCTTCACCGACACCGAAACCGACTTCACGAAAGTGGCGGGCAACTACAACGAGGTCGGCATCCATCTGTCGCCGATCGGCGGTGATGGTCAGAGCCCGACCGGGCCAGTCGGCTGGGAGCCCGACGTCGTCAACTGGAATCAGACGTTCAATGCGGACGGTTCGTGTTCTATCACGCAGGGCAGCGACTACTCGTGTCAGACGACCGGGACGCCGTGGGCGCAGCGCAAGAACGCGGACGGATCGGCAGACAATGTATTCGTGAGCAATCCGGTGGGGCAGGGGTATCCGATCGCGGGGCAGGGCTCGACGCTGATCATTGCACCGAGTCAGGCGAAAGGCATCATGATCGTCGGCAGGCTGAACGGCGTACTTGTGCCGATCGTGATTCGTGTCGGCTATACGCACGTCGATACGGTCAATCTGTTCGCATCGGTCGCCGATGCCGAAGTCGGCATCTCGATGCTGGCGTCGACGAAAGCGATTGCCGCGAACTCCCTGAAGGGGGGATATATCGGTGCGACCAGCGCATCCGCATGCGGCGTTGTGACATCCAGCGGTCAGGCGAACAAGGTGACGTCGCCGGGGCCGAGCTTCAACCCGAACATGCCGCACCCAGACCTGCCCGGTGTCTTCACCAATAACACCTTCTATTCGGTAGCAGGCAGTTGCGATGACGGCACGGCCGTCTCGACGATGGCCGCGAACTATACGTCCACGCTGTTCCAGGGCAGTACCGCGGCGTTCATCGATCCGCAGACGTCGGGGGTGACCTCGCAGTTCGGGCTCGACTACACGCAGGCGACGCCCGGCAAGATCAAGGTCACGGCCACGCAGGACTTCAACGCGAAGGGCGCGAGCGGCAACGTGGCGATCTTCAAGAAGGGCGACACGGGCTGGCTCGTGACGGCCGGCAATGTCTACGCGATGGTCGTCAACAACAGCCAGGTCAACCCGTTCTTCACGGTCGGCGCGTTCGTCCAGTAACCCTGTATTGAACACGTAACACCGGCGGCGCATGCGTCGCCGCCGGCGAATCGAATTTCAAGAGGATTCCTATGAATGTGAAGAAATGGATGGCCGCGGCATCGCTCGCGCCCGTGCTGGCTGCGTGCGGCGGAGACGGCGACCCGCCGCCCGCGCCGGTAGTCCGGCTGTGCCCGCAGACGATCGACTACAACACGGTGTTCATCGGCGGCTCGGGATCGGGCGAACTCGTGAAGGTGCAGCTCGACACGACGAAGATGACGTACCGGATGACCTATCTCGCGTCGCCGGTGCCGACCACGACGGGCACCGTGCAGCCGACGCGCGATACTGCGCCCGCCAATGTGGTCGACGGCACGCTGGCCGACGAGACGGGGCTGCCGACGGTGAAGCTGAACCAGTGCACGTTCCGGATGCAGAACGCGAGCCTCGACCCGAGCCGGCCCGCGCGGCTGTTCCTCGGCGAAGGCGTGCTGGGCGGCGCGATCCCCGGCGCGACGATCCAGTTCGACGGCGTGATCGGCGTCGGCAAGATCCCGAAGACGACGTTCCCGTACTACCCGTTCATCAGCTTCTCGTCGCTGGAAACCGACCTGACGAAGATCGCCGGCAAGTACAACCAGCTCGGCTACCACCAGGTGCCGTCGCAAAGCTTCCAGCCGGTGGCGCTCGACCAGCAGGTGACGATCAACGCGGACGGCAGCTACGTCGAGACCGACAACTTCGGCAAGAAGAACGGCGGGCAGCCGCTCGCGTCGAGCGCGACCGTGAACCAGCCGTTCACGCTGCGTCCGGATGCGCCGGCGTTCCAGTCGCTCAACTACCTGCCGCAGATTCCGCCGACGCTCGCGGCGGTCGATCCCGCGAAGGCCGGCAAGGGGATCCTGATCGTCGGCAAGCTGCGCAACCAGCTCGTGCCGATCTTCATCCGCACCGGCGCGGCGAATGCGGACCTGACGCAGGGCTCGCCGAGCGCGGACGACGAATCGGGCATCTCGTTCCTGAGCCCGCAGACGGCGATCACGCAAGGCTCGCAGAACGGCGAGTACACGGGTGTCGACAGCGCGTTCAACTACCGCGCGACCGCGCTCGTCGGCGCGCAAGCCACGCTGCTCGATCCGTTCAACGCGTCGCAGGCCGCGCTCACCCGCGCGCTAAACCTCGATTTCACGCAGAAGGTGCCGGGTGTCGTCACGACCGTGCATGCGGATGCGGCGTCGGGGCCCGCGACCGGCAAGTTCGTGTTCACCGGCGGCGTGTTCGGGTTCCTCGACATGAACGATACGGGCAATCCGTATTTCACGGTCGGCGCCTTCGTGCAGTGACGCAAGCCCGGATGGAGACACGGCGGCGCCGCGCGAAGGGGCGCGGCGCCCGGACAGAACGAGAAGGAGACTTCATGAAGAAGCTGATTGTCGCGGGTGTCGTCGCAGGCATATCGACGCTCGCATCGGCCCAGCAGGCGGGCGACAACGTCGCGACGCTGGGCTGGTTGCACATCATGCCGCAGGATTCGACCAACGGGCTCACGACGAATCTCGCCGGCATGCCGATCAACGGGCCGCTGCGCCTGCCCGGGTCGTTCACGTCGCCCGGCACGAGCCTGACCGTCAACAACGCCGATACGGTCGGCCTGACGCTCACGCACTTCTTCACCGACCACATCGCGGTGACGTCGGTGCTCGGCGTGCCGCCCGAGTTCACGCTGACCGGGCACGGCACGATCAAGCCGCCGGGCCCGTCCGGCGCGCTGGGCAGCGTCAACATGGACAACCCGGCCAACCAGCCGGCCGTGAAGAACGCAAGGCAGTGGAGCCCGACGATCATTCTGCAGTACTACTTCAATTCGCCGACGGCGAAGTTCCGCCCGTTCGTCGGGATCGGCGTGGCCTACAGCTGGTTCAGCAACATCGAGCTGAACGGCAACTTCGCGAAGGACATCAACGAAAACCTCGGCAGCGTGCTCGCGGCGGGCGCCGGCAAGCCGGGGCCGACGTCGGTCGAGGGCAAGGCGTCGTCGTCGTTCACGCCGGTCTACAACGTGGGCGCGAGCTACGCGATCGACAAGCACTGGGGGCTGACGGCGACGCTGACGTACATGCCGCTGAAGACCTACTCGTCGCTCGTGATCAAGGCGGCCGACGGTTCGACGCTCGCCACCACGCGCACACGGTTGAAGGCGGATCCGCTGATCACGTTCGTCGGGATTTCCTACAAGTTCTGAGCCGTCCGGCGCGCATGACGCGCACCGGCGGCTTCCTGCGACCGTCGGGCCGGAACGATCCGGCCGGGCGGTCGCGTTCCTGGCGGCGTGCCGCCATTTGTGAAGAGAGGGGGCAGTTCAAATGAGCATTCGCAAAATCGTATCGCTTGTTGCTGCAGTGGCTTTCACCGCGGTTTCCGCCGCGCCTGCTTTCGCAGTCACCGTTTCGCGGGCTGATGGTCAGCCGATGAACCCGAATGGCGAGCCGTTCTCGGCGACCGGGCTCACGAACCTCAGCAAGGGCGCGATCAGCGCAGGCTGTACCGCGACGTTCAACGGCACGATCACGTCGACCGGCATCGTCAACATCACGTCGACGACGTTCTCGGGCGGCGCGACATGCTCGCTGATCAACGGCAGCGCGAGCAGCACGTCGCCGTGGACGGGGCAGGCCGACAGCACGACGCAATTGTCGATCAACAACGTGAAGGTGAACGTCACGCTGCTCGGCACCTGCGGGCCGAGCAAGGTTGTCACGACGTGGAGCGATACGAACTCTTCGCTGACGTTCAATAACGCCACGCTGACGCCGGATTGCACGGTGGGCGGCACGGTGCTGACGTCGCCGAAGTTCCACGTGCAGTAAGCGTCGCGGATCGAAGCGGGTACCCGCCGCGCGCGAGGGCCGTGTGACAGGTGCGGCGGGTATTCGCGGTTTCGATGGGTTTGTGCCGTCGCGTGCATGGGCGCGGCGGACGGATTCATTCGGCAGAGCGGTCGCGTTTCTCGTGTAAGGCCGCCATATATCAAGAGAGAGGCCGTACAGATGAACATTCGTCAAATTGCATCGCTTGTTGCTGCAGTGGCATTCACCGCGGGTTCGGCCGCGCCTGCTTTTGCAGTGACCGTTTCGCGCGTGGACGGCCAGCCGATGAATCCGAACGGCGAGCCGTTTTCCGCGTCGGGGCTCACGTCGGTCCAGAAGGGAGCGTTCAGTCCGATCTCCTGTACGACGACGGTCAACGGCACGGTCACCCCGACCGGCATCATCAACATCACGTCGACCCAGTTTACCGGCGGCACATTGTGCGTGTTGTTCACCGGTAGCGCGAGCAGTGCGGCGCCATGGACGGGAAACGTGGACAGCACGACGCAAGTGTCGATCGACAACGTGAAGCTGGACATGCGGGTGCTCGGTACTTGTGGGCCGAGCAAGGTCACGGTGGCGTGGAGTGATCCGGACTCGCGGCTGACGCTCAACAACGCCGTGCTGACGCCGGATTGCACGGTGAACGGCTGGATCATGACGTCGCCGAAGTTCCACGTGCAGTAAGCGTCGAGAGTCGAAGCGGGGAACTCGCCGTTCACGAAGGCCGTGCGGGATGTACACGGGTTGCCGCTTCGTCGATGCGCTCGAGCCGTCTTCCGTATCAGCGTGACGACAGGCTGGCCGCACGTATCGCGATCCGATGCGTGTGGCGTTGCAGGATCGGTACGGCGTACCGCGCCATCCGATTCGACTGAATTACCACTATTCCAAATTGGCCAGAACTATCCCGGAAGACCCATGCTTACCGATCCAGCAAAGTATGGCGAATCTCGCGGCGCGACGCCTGACCGGCTGCGCACGGCCGCGTGGCTGCAGTACCTGATCGAACATCTCGACGCTGCCGCTTGCGTAGCGATGGCGGCCGATGCCGGCGACACGACCGTCGCCGCGTCGCAGGCGATACGCATGCGGACAGGCGCGAATCTGTCGCGTGACGCAACGGCCGTGCTTCACGGGCTCGCGCCGTGGATCGCATCGGATGGCAGCGCCTGTGCATGCGACCTGACCGACCCGCACGGCGCATGCTCGCATGTGCCTTCGATGCAGCAGCTCGCCGAAGCCGAACGCAGTTGTCCCGGCTCGCGAGCCGTGTTCGACACCGCGCACGGCGTGATCGATGCGTGCGCATTCGACGATCCCGATGTCGGCTGGGCCGCACTCGAGCGGATTGCCAGCGGTCTCGAATGCAGCGGGGGGGATGCCGGCACATGCACCGCACATGAGACGAGCGTGCAGGGCGACACGCTGCCTGCGAAGAACCTGAGAGACAGGCTCGCCGTCATCGCGGCGGCGAGCGGAGAAACGTCGACCCTGCCGGGCGCCGTCATCGACGCGATCGTGCTGCGTGTATGCGGGCCGCGCGACGATGCATCGCGCATCGACGAGATGGCTGCGCTCGTGACGTTCTCGGCCGTGCTCGCTGCCGGCAACGGGACCTCCATTGCCGCGTATGGCGGTGAGCACAACCTCGTCGCGCGGGCGATCCGCACGCATCGCGCCGATCTCGCGTCGGTGGACGGGCTGCTCGCGGCGTTATCCGTATGCAGGCTGGATCGACTCGTCGGCGCGGGCAGCTTTTGGGCTTACTACGCGCTGGCGGGCATCGCGATCGCAGCGCCGGACGTCGTGCGCGAAATCGGTCGCCGCTTTCATGGCGACGAGTGGCAGGCGTGCCTCGATCACGTGCTCGCGTGGCCGGCGGTCAGCCGCTTCGGGCCGAAGGAGGACGTCGCGTTCGATCACTTGCGTGGCGCAATGAGCCTGACATCGCGATGGAATCCGATCGTCCGCGGGAAGCGGATGCGGAAGCGGGCCGGTGTAGCGCCCTGATTCCACGAGCAAGGGGGCAAGGCCGGCTGACGCGCCAGCTTTTCCGAAGCCTCTTTCGAGGTAATCCGCAAGGATGCCAAACGATTCGCGTACGCGCATCCTGATTCGCGCGCCATGCCGGACCCCGTTCGCTCACGCGAACGGGCATCGGGCGGCAGCGCGCCGAGCCGTCATGCCGTCACCAGTTCACACTGGCCGCACACCGCACCATCCATCCCGCCTGCGCGCCCCGATTCCGGCGCCATCGCCCGAACGCAGTATGATTCCGCAGACGATGCCGGCGACCGCTTCGACGTCACTGCCCGCCCGCGTCGCCGAAGAATTGCCAAGCTTGCTGTAAGCCGGACGCAAACAGCCGCCGTGTGAGAGCGCCGCCGCGAACCCGCGTTCCGATCACCTTTATCGAAACGGTCAGTCAGATGTCAAAGCAAAACAAGAAGATCCTCCTCCTGAGCGTCAGCGCCGGCGCCGGCCATACCCGAGCGGCCGAGGCGATCCGCGCATTCGCCGACCATCATCCCGCCGGCATCGAAGCCACCCACCTGGACGTGATGGATTTCGTGTCCACCGGCTTCCGCAAGCTGTACACCGATCTCTACATCAAGCTCGTCAGCAGCCAGCCGGCGCTGTGGGGCTACCTGTACCAGAAGACGGACGAAGTCGATCCCGCCGCGCCGTCGCAGAAGATCCGGCGCGCGATCGAGCGGCTCAATTGCCGGGCGCTGCTCGCGGAGATCGAACGCCAGCGCCCGGACGCGATCATCTGCACGCACTTCCTGCCGGCCGAGCTGCTGTCGCGCGAGATCCGCAAGGCGCGCGTCGACACGCCGGTGTGGGTGCAGGTCACCGATTTCGACCTGCACAGCATGTGGGTCGTGCCGAACATGCGCGGTTATTTCGCGGCCAACGACGAGATCGCGTGGCGCATGCATGCCCGCGGCATGGCGCCTGAAACGGTGCACGTCAGCGGCATCCCGATCATGCCGGCGTTCGGCCAGCCGCTCGATCGCGCGGCCTGCGCGGCCGAGTACGGCCTCGATCCCGCGCGCCCGACCTTCCTGATGATGTCCGGCGGCGCGGGCCTCGGCGGGCTCGACGTGCTGGCGGCGCGTCTGCTCGGGATGGACGCCGACTTCCAGCTGATCGCGCTGGCCGGCAAGAACCAGGCGATGCTGGCGTCGTTGCAGGAACTGGCCGCGCAGCATCCGGGCCGGTTGTTTCCGCAGGGCTTCACGCAGCAGGTCGAGCGCCTGATGGCCTGCGCCGACCTCGTCATCACGAAGCCGGGCGGCCTGACGACGTCCGAATGTCTCGCGATGCAGTTGCCGATGATCGTCAACTCGCCGATTCCGGGCCAGGAAGAGCGCAATGCGGATTTCCTGCTCGAACAGGGTGTCGCGCTGAAGGCAATCGACGACGACGCGCTCGTCTATCGGATCCGCGCGCTGCTGCAGGCGCCGGAGCGTCTCGCCGACATGCGCCGCCGCCTCGCGCCGCTCGGCCGGCCGCTCGCCGGCCGCTTCGTGCTCGATCGCGTGCTGGGCCTGGAGCCTGCCGCATGAGCGTCGCGCGCTTCGTGCCGACGCGCCATACGCTGTTTGTCGTTGCATGGGTCGTGTTGCTCGCGTATTTCTTCGCGAACGTGGAGATCCAGATCGAAGGCAGCGCGGGCTGGGCGGCCAACCTGCCGACGTGGCGCATCGAGCATCACTGGCTGCTCGACATCTTCTGGGGCGGGCGGCCGATGACCGGCTACCACGCGTGGGTGTTCCCGTTCGTCGCGCTGTTCTTTCACTGGCCGGCCGTGTTCAACCGACGTTGGTCGTGGCGCATCGAAGCGCGGATCGTCGCGTGCATCATGGTGTTCTGGCTGACCGAGGATTTCCTGTGGTTCGTGCTGAATCCGGCCTACGGTCTCGCCCGCTTCAATCCCGCCAACGTGCCGTGGCATATCCACTGGTTCGGCGTGGCACCGACCGACTACTGGACGATGAGCGCCGCAGCGATCGTGCTGTTCATTCTTTCCCGCGAGCGCAAGCGCGCGTTTTACTGATCCCCGACCCGACATGAAACTCGCCTTCATCGCCGCGCTCTCCGTCACGCTCGCCGGGCTCGTGCAACCGGCCCATGCGGACCCGGCCTCCGAGGTGTCCGCCCGGCCGAGGCCGATCAAATGGGCGCAGGGCGTGACCGATGCGCATGTGAACAACCTGCATCGCATCACGCCGACGCTGTACCGCAGTGCGCAGCTGTCGCGCGCGGATGTGCCGGAACTGCAGAAGCTCGGGATTCGCAAGGTCATCAGCTTCCGTTCGTTTCACGCGGACGACAGCATCCTGGCCGGCACGCAGATCAAGATGCAGCGCATCCGGATCAACACCTGGGACATCCGCGACGAAGACATGGTCGCGGCGCTGAAGGCGCTGCGTACGGCCGACCAGGACGGCCCGGTGCTGATCCACTGCCAGCACGGCGCCGATCGTACCGGCCTCGTGTCGGCGTTGTACCGGATGGTGTACCAGGGCTGGACGCGCGAGCAGGCGCTCGACGAGCTGCAGCATGGCGGCTACGGGTTCCATCCGATCTGGCAGAACATCACGAACTACCTGAAGCGCGTGGATGTCGAGCGGTTGCGGCAGGAGGTCAATAGCGGTTGAGCCCGACCTGCGACGACCAGCTCCCGACGTCACCGTAGCGCTCGGCGCTCGTCTTCGCTGCAGCAGCAGAAAGCCGACTTTCCCGGCATGCAGCCGGCTCTTCACCCACGAGCTGCAGCAAAGCCCAAGCAGCCGGTCGGCTCCGCCACGATCCTCGAAGAGGCGCGAACAAGCCGTGCACCCGTGCAACACGGAATCCGGCCTTGGCACTGCCCCGGATCGTTCGCGCAGCCGCGGGGCGATCTGATCGACCGCATCTTTGAGGGGAAGCCACTTAAATCCAACATACTGTGGCTAAGCGGGTCATTTTGCCGATAAAACGCAGAATTAAAGAATTAGCCTCCTTGAGCCAAGGTGGCATTAATTCTATAATTTTGGGTGTTAACCGGCATGGACAGGGTGTAAGACACACTATGTTGGATTTAAGCTTCAGCAAGCCGAGCGAGGTCGTCAAGCGACTCTGCGAGCGCCTGCGCACCGAACGTCTGGCTGCGGGCATGACGCAATCGGATCTTGCCGGGCGTGCCGGCATCGCGACCAACACCGTGTCGAACCTGGAGGCCGGGCGCAATGTCGGCTTCGAGGCCGTGGTCCGGGTGGCGATGGCGCTCGGCCGGATCAAGGAGCTCGAAGGCCTGTTCCAGCCAAAGCTGGACAGCATCGAGGACATTCTGCGCTACGAGAAATCAGCCAAGCGCCTCCGTACGAGGAGGAAATCCGGCGATGCCTGAACAAGTGAATGTTTTCTATGAGGGCTGGGGGGAGCGGTGGCTTTGGGGCACGCTGGTCTCCACGACTGCGCTGACCGGTCGCCCGCTGATCGTGTTCGAGTACAGCAACGAGGCGAGGCAGAGGGGCCTGGAGCTGTCTTTGTACACATTGCCGCTGGAGGGGCCCCGGTTGCGGCGAGATTTCCCGGTTCATCAATTGCAACTGCCGGGGCCTGTCTATGACGCGTTGCCGGACGGATGGGGCATGCTGCTGATGGACCGTATGTTCCGGCGCCGTGGGCTCAACACGGCGCGCATTGGCGCCCTGGAGCGGTTGGCGTATATCGGCAGCAACGCGATGGGGGCCATGGCGTTCGAACCCGTCGCACCCGAAGGGGAAGCGCGGGACGCCCACATCCCGCTGGAACAGCTTGCTGCCGAAATTCAGGACGTGCTCCATGGTGAAGGGGGGGAGTTCCTGCAGACGTTGCTGCGGGTGGGCGGCTCGCCCCAAGGTGCACGGCCCAAGGTCCTGATCTATCGCGATCCGCAAACCGGCGGGTTGACCACGGCCGCCACACCGGGCTTCGAAGCCTGGCTGGTCAAGTTCCCCGCAAGAGACGAGCACGCCGAGGTGTGCGCCATCGAGATGGTCTACGCCGAATGTCTGCGCAGATGTGGCATCGAGACTCCGGACACGCAGTACTTCAGTTTGCCCAATGGGCTGGCGGCGTTCGCCAGCAAGCGCTTTGATCGGCATGAGGGATCGCGTGTCCCCATGCAGAGTCTCGCGGCGTTTACGGGGGCCGATTACCGGCATGCGGGTTCGCTGGACTACCTCAACTTCTTGCGGGCGACCCGGATCTGTACCAACGACGTGCGAGAGATGAGGAGGGCCTTCGAGCGCGCCGTCTTCAACGTCGCGTTCAACAACCGCGACGACCATCCCAAGAACTTCGCCTACGTCATGGCGCCACATGGTCAGTGGAAACTGGCGCCGGCCTACGATGTGACCTTCTGCGAGGGGCCCGGTGGATATCACCAGATGGACGTGATGGGGGAGGCACTGGAGATTTCCCGCACGCACATGCTTCGGCTTGCCGAGGAAGCCGAAGTGCCCCACGACGTTGCCGGTAGGATGATCGACGACATTTGCGAAGTGGCCGGTCAATTCTCGGGCATGGCCGAGAACATGTACCCGCGGATCATTACTCGAGATACCCTGCGCACGATCCAGGGCCGCATCAACGAGAACGTTGCCCTGCTTCGCCAGGCTCCGGTGGGTCGCGCTCACCGGTGAGGATGCACGTAAAAACGCCGCCGACAATCCCTGTCGGCGGCGCTTCGTCAGTATATTGATGAGCGGGCAGTGCGTCCGCCGTCGTCAAACCGTCTCCGGTTGCCGCACGGCCTTCGCGACATTCCGCGCCATCGCCCCGTTCGCGACGAAATAGGGCACGTCGACACGCGCGAGCGGTTGCTTGCCACGAATCTTGTCCGCGATTTTCTCCGCGATCATGATCGTCGGCGCATTGAGGTTGCCGGTCGTGATGATCGGCATGATCGACGCATCGACCACACGCAGCCCTTCCAGCCCGTGCACGCGGCCTGCTTCGTCGACCACCGCCATATCGTCATAACCCATCTTGCACGAGCACGACGGATGGAACGCGGTTTCCGCGCGGGCCCGCACGAACGCGTCGAGTTCCTTGTCGGTCTTGCAGTCCGCGCCCGGGTTCAGCTCGCGGCCGCGATAGCGGTCGAGCGCGGGCTGCCGCATGATTTCACGCGTCGCGCGGATCGCATCGCGGAACTCGCGCCAGTCGAGCGCCTCGGCCATGTAGTTGAACAGGATGCTCGGATGCTGGTTCGGATCGCGCGAGCGCAGCTTTACGCGGCCGCGGCTCGGCGAGCGCATCGAGCCGACGTGTGCCTGGAAGCCGTGCATCTCGATCGCGTTCGAGCCGTTGTAGTTGATCGCCACCGGCAGGAAGTGGTACTGGATGTTCGGCCACAGGTCGTCGTCGCGCGTGCGGATGAAGCCGCCCGCCTCGAAATGGTTGCTCGCGCCGAGGCCCGTACCGTTCAGCATCCATTCGAGGCCGATCTTCGGCTGGTTCCACCACTTCAGCGCCGGGTACAGCGAAACCGGCTCCTTGCACTCGTACTGGATGTACATCTCCAGGTGATCCTGCAGGTTCTGGCCGACACCGGGCAGGTCGAGCACGACGGGAATGTCGAGCTCCTTCAGCCACGCGCCGGGGCCGACGCCCGAGCGCTGCAGCAGTTGCGGGGACGCGATCGCGCCGCTGCACACGAGCACTTCGCGGCGCGCATGCGCGGTCGCGCGTTCGTTGCCGCGCAGGTACGTGACGCCCGATGCGCGCTTGCCGTCGAACAGGATGCGATCGGCGAGCGCATGCGTGACGATCTCGAGGTTCGGCCGTGCACGCGCCTGGTCGAGGTAGCCGCGCGCGGTGCTCGCCCGGCGGCCCTTCGGCGTGACGGTGCGGTCCATCGGGCCGAAGCCTTCCTGCTGATAGCCGTTCAGGTCGTCGGTGCGCGGATAACCGGCCTGCACGCCCGCGTCGACCATCGCCTCGAACAGCGGGTTCACGCCCGGCTTGCTGGTCGTGACCGACACGGGGCCGCTGCCGCCGTGATAGTCGTTCGGGCCGACGTCGCGCGTCTCGGCTTTCTTGAAGTACGGCAGGCAGTCGAGATACGTCCAGTTCTCGAGGCCCTTGTGCGTCGACCAGTTGTCGTAGTCGAGCGCGTTGCCGCGGATGTAGCACATCCCGTTGATCAGCGACGAGCCGCCGAGCCCCTTGCCGCGCCCGCATTCCATCCGGCGGTTGTCCATGTGCGGCTCGGGGTCGGTTTCGTACGCCCAGTTGTAGCGGCGGCCCTGCAGCGGATAGGCGAGCGCCGCCGGCATCTGCGTGCGGAAGTCGAAGCGGTAGTCGGGGCCGCCCGCTTCGAGCAGCAGCACCGTCACGTCCGGATCTTCCGTCAGGCGCGTTGCGAGCACGTTGCCCGCGGAACCCGCGCCGCAGATGATGTAGTCGTATTCGCGTGTCGTCATGACGGTCAATCTCCTTTCGTGATCCTTAAAACACCGGGTTGTAGCGGCCGAGCTCGACCTGCACCGACTTGATTCGAGTGTAGTGCTCGAGCGTCGTGATGCCGTTCTCGCGTCCGACACCGGATTGCTTGTATCCGCCAACCGGCATCTCGGCCGGCGATTCGCCCCACGTGTTGATCCAGCAGATGCCGGCTTCGAGGCGATGGATCGTGCGGTGCGCGCGCGACAGGTTCTCCGTCACCACGCCGGCGGCGAGCCCGTAGTGCGTGTCGTTCGCGCGGGTAATCACTTCGTCTTCCGATTCGAAATCGAGGATGCTCATCACCGGCCCGAAGATTTCCTCGCGGACGATCTTCATGTCGTCGCGGCAATCGCCGAACACGGTCGGCGCGACGTACTGGCCGCTGCCGAAGTGGCCGTCCGTCAGGCGCGTGCCGCCCGCGAGCAGCTTCGCGCCTTCGGCCTTGCCGCTTTCGATGAAGCCGAGCACCTTGTCGAGCTGCGCGGCCGATACGAGCGGGCCGAAGTTGGTGTCGGCGTCGGTCGGCTTGCCCACGCGGATGCGCTTCACGCGTTCGAGCACCTTCTGCGTGAACGCGTCCTTGACCGAACGGTGCACGAACACGCGCGTGCCGTTGGTGCAGACCTGGCCCGAGCTGAAGAAGTTGGCGGTGACCGCGATGTCGGCCGCACGGTCGAGATCCGCATCGTCGAACACGATCAGCGGCGACTTGCCGCCGAGCTCCATCGTCACTTCCTTCAGCGACGATGCGCCGGCCAGCGACATCACCTTCTTGCCCGTCTCGACGCCGCCGGTGAACGACACCTTCGCGATGTCCGGATGGCCCGTCAGCAACGCGCCGACCGAGCCGTCGCCCTGCACGACGTTGAACACGCCGGCCGGCACACCGGCTTCCGTGTAGATCTCCGCGAGCTTCAGCGCGGTGAGCGGCGTGACTTCGCTCGGCTTGAACACCATCGCGTTGCCGGCCGCGAGCGCGGGCGCCGTCTTCCAGCACGCGATCTGGATCGGGTAGTTCCATGCGCCGATGCCCGCGCACACGCCGAGCGGCTCGCGCCGCGTGTAGACGAACGATTCGGCGCGCAGCGGCACCTGCAGCCCTTCGATCGCGGTGGCGAGGCCCGCGTAGTACTCGATCACGTCCGCGCCGGTGACGATGTCGACCGCGAGCGTCTCGGCGATCGGCTTGCCCGTGTCGCGCGTTTCCAGCGCCGCGAGCTCGTCGTTGCGCTCGCGCAGCAGGT
>JABLTH010037590.1_pt1 | contig 18183 bp, 12 predicted proteins | sample 7875711 | NCBI WGS metagenome assembly JABLTH01 (sample SAMN14941262, study PRJNA633318) | bioreactor metagenome | isolation source: bioreactor | place: China | collected 2019-03-05 | reverse complement strand
CGAGGTCCGAGCCGTGCGTCGCGTAGCCCGTGACGCGCAGCGGAAACCGGCCTTCCTTCGCGAGCGCGCGCAGGCCGTCCCACTCCGCGGACGAGACGTCCATCGCGTGCACGCCGGTCAGCCCGACCGAGAGCAGCCGCTCCGCCGCGAGCGTGAGCGCCTCGCGCACCTCGCGCGCCGACGGCGCGGGGATCTTCCTGTCGACGAGGTTCATCGCCTCGTCGATCAGGATGCCGGTCGGGCGGCCGCTCGCGTCCTTGTGGATCACGCCGCCGTGCGGGCTGGGCGTCGTGCCGTCGATGCCGGCCTCGGCCAGCGCGGTGCGGTTCACCCAGTAGGCGTGCCCGTCGATGCGCGCGAGCGCGCACGGGCGGCCGCGCACGACCTGCTCGAGCCGGTCCGCGTCGGGCCACGCGCGTTCGGGCCAGTCGTTCTGGTCCCATCCGCGGCCGAGGATCCACGCGTCGTCGGGGTGCTGCTTCGCGTAGGCCTCGATGCGCGCGAGGGTCTCGTCGAGCGTCTGCGCGCCCACGAGCTGGACGCGACGCTGCGCGAGCCCGAGCCCGAGCACGTGGCCGTGCGCGTCGGTGAGACCGGGGAGCGCGAGCGCCCCGGACAGCTGGCGCACGGAGCCGCCGCCCGCGACGGCCTTGGCAATCTCCGCACGGTCGATGACCGCCGTGATGCGGCCCTCGCTCACGACGACCGCGTCGGCCCACGGCCGCGCGGGGTCACCGGTCCAGAAACGCGGGCCGGTGAGGACGTTCACTTCGGCGGGGCCGACGGGACCGCCCGCGCCGCAACCGGCGGTCACGAGGATTCCTCCGAACACGAGCATCCCGACGAGCAGCGGGCTGGGAAAGCGCATCCCCAGATCCTAGCGCGTTCGGCCCGCCGGGTCCGGCTCGCGCGGCGGCCGGCCGCGGTTCGTCAGTGGCACACCGGGATGTTCGAGTCCGCGCGCGACGAGCCGTACGTCCCCACCGCGCAGCTGTTCGCGCCGCGCACGAGGTACCAGTACGCGGTGCCCGACGCCGGCGCGGGACGCGCGTCGGTGTAGAGCGTCGCGGCGGAGGCCGACAGGCAGCTGGCCGCGGCGAAGTTCGGACCGCCGCCGCCGTTGGTGAGCGGTCCGGACACGAGGTCGTACAGGGTGCCGGGCCCCGCAGCCGCCGCCTGGCCCGACCACGACACCGTCGTCGACGGCTTGCCCGCCGCGGTGAGGCCCGCGATCTCGAACGGGGCGTGGAACGCGCCGTCGTCGCCGTCGTTGCAGTCGTCCCCGCCGCACGAGGCCGTGCCGTGCCCGTCGCCGTCGGCGTCGAGACAGCAGCCGGGCAGCTTGAACGACCCGACCTGCGTCTTCCAGTTGAACGTGCCGTTCGCGGGGATGAACATCGTCGTGTACCAGAACGTGCAGTCGTCGACGGGATCGACGGACATGGAGCTGTAGTCACCCCAGCGCGTGAGCGACGAACCCTGCGATCCCGGGCCGCCGATGATCAGGTTGTCGCCCTGCGTCATCGATCCCGCGGGATCGGCGGCGTAACGCGCGGTGAAGCGGATCTCGGGGTGGATCGCGCTGCTCGACACGCTGTAGCCGAGCCCGATGTTGCCCTGCGTGTCGAGCGCGGCGCTGGCCATCCAGCGATAGCTCGTGTCGGGCGCGTACGTCCCGACCTGGTAGACCGTGGGGGTCGTGTTCGGGGTGCGGATCTCGTACCAGCGCACGCCGACGGACGTGCCGACGGTCACGCTGTGGTTGGTGACGAGCGACTCGTGGTCGGCAAAGGCGCGGTACGCGAAGCGGTTCATCAGCCGGTCGGAGAGCGAATCGAGGGACCCGCCCTGGAGCTGCGGGATGCACGTTCCGCTGAATCCGCACGCTTCCTGGTAGGTCGGCACGGTCAGCGTGGTCGGACCGGTGAACGTGCTGTTGGCCGGCGTCGTCCAGTCGACGTGGAACTTCCAGAACGCCAACGTGGTGCTGGTCGTGCCGAGTCCGAGCAGGTAGTTCGGTGAGCCCGGCGGCGGGAGCCGGCGTCCGTCGAGATCGGCGGGCAGCAGACCTCCGTACGCCGAGCTCGTGTCGAAGCACTGCTGCGTGGCCGCGGCCCCGGCGAGCATCTTCGTGCGGTCGTACGCGCACACCTTGGAGTCGAGGTAGGCGGTGCCGGCGTTGTTGAACAGGTTGGCCGCGACGTAGTACGCGTCGGGCCACACCCCGGCCTTGGGATAGTCGGGGAAGCCGTCGGGCGTGGTGAACGAGTAGCGGTAGTACGGGCCGGTCGGGTCGGGCGTCTGCGAGACCGCGACGCACTGGCCGAAGGGCTGGGTCGTCACCTGGAACTGCAGGACGAACCAGCGGTCCGCGATGGGGTCGTACAGCACGATCGGATCGCCGTCGTTGGCGGACTGGCAGCCGCCGCCGAAGCCGCTCCACAGCGTGTTGATCGGCACGGGTCCGTAGAGCGGCGTGCCGACCTTGTTGAACACCGCGAAGTCGGTGTTGACGGTCTGCACGTAGTGGTTGGGGCCCACGTCACCGTTCGTGTCCGGCGGCGCGGACGAAACACTGAAGGAACCGGCGGGCCCGCTGAAGCCGTTCCCGACTCCCGCGAAGTCGGCGATCACGGGGATCGACTCGGGGCGGCGCGTCAGGGGGCCGAGCGGGGCCACGGGCTCCGCGTCCTCGTCCGCCTCGGTCTGCGGGGGCGCGACCATGCCGGGCCGCGGCAGGCGCTTCACCTCGTGCTCGACGCGGGGCTGCCGGGCCGCGGGCGGGATCAGCCACAGCGGCGGGGACAGGTCGTGCCGCTCCGCGGGGAGAACCGCGGCTCCCTGCCGGACCTGGACCGGCTCCCGGTCTGCAGCCGGGGCCGCGGCCGGAGCCGGGGTGACCGCCTGGGCGACCGCGGCCGGTGCGAGGAGCATCGACAACAGAAACGCGCCGCAAGAGAGCGGAAAACGCGAGCGGAAAGACATCCTGCCTCCTGGCAAAAATCCTTCTGCATGATCGAGTTAGCTGGCGGAAAACGTACGGTGGCAGGGCTTCGTCAACAATGCGAATCGGAAGCGTTCGCGTTCGGGGAGGGAGACGCGCCGCCGCGGGTGGGGATAATGCGGGCATGACCCACGCGGTCCTGTTCGACATCGACGGCACGCTCCTGCGCGCCGGCGGCGCGGGGCGCGAGGCGCTCGCCCGCGGCGCCGCGGACGCGCTCGGCGTCACGCTCGAGGCGGCCCGCGCGGCCGCGTCGGCGATGGACTTCCGCGGGCGCATCGATCCGCTCCTGATCGACGAGCTGACGCGGCGGCTGGGCTTCGATCCCGGCGCACGCGATCACGACGTGCAGCGTGCGTACCTCGCCGCGCTGCCGCACACGCTCGCCGGGTCCACGGTCGAGCTGCTGCCGGGCGTGCCCGAACTGCTCGCCACGCTCGAGGCGCGCGGCGCGGTGAGCGTGGGCCTCCTCACCGGCAACGTGCGCGACGGCGCGCGGCTGAAGCTCGGCGCCGTCGGGCTCGCGCACCTCGTCGAGCGGACGGGCGGCTTCGGCGAGGACGGGCTCTCGCGCGGCGAGGTCGCCGCGAGCGCGGTCGCCGCGCTCGCACGACAGGGCGTCCCCGCGGAGCGCGTCGTCGTCATCGGGGACACCGAGCACGACGTGTCGGCCGCGCGCTACGCCGGAGCGCGGGCCGTCGCCGTCGCGACCGGGTGGACGCGGCCCGAGGTGCTGCGGGCCGCGAGGCCCGACGTGTACGTGGACGACCTGACGGACCCGGCGCCGGTGTTGGGGTTGTTAGGATGAGACCATGAGCCCGCGACGCCTCGCCCTCGCGCTCCTGGCCGTGCTCCTGCTCTCCGGAGCGAGTTCGGCCGGGCCTCCTTCCGGCGGCACCCTCACGGTCGGCATCTCCAACGACGTGACGTCGTTCCTCGACTGGACCGTGAACTCGGTGAGCGAGCTCGAGGTGATCGACCTCGTGTTCCGGCAGCTCGCGTACTACGACCGCACGACGGGCGAGTTCGTGCCCGGTCTCGCGCGCTCGTGGGCCTTCGAGAAGGGCGGCACGGCGCTCGTGTTCACGCTGCAGAAGGACGCGCGCTGGGAGGACGGCAAGCCGGTCACGCCCGAGGACGTCGTCTTCACCTGGCGCATGCAGACCGATCCCACCGTCGGCTGGTTCGGCCGCGACGACAAGTCGCAGATCACGACGGTCGAGCCCGCGGGCCCGGGCCGCGTGCGCTTCGTGTTCAGGACTGCGTACCCCGCGGCACTCTTCGACGCGGTCTCGGGCCACGTGTACCCGGCACACGCGCTCGCTTCGTGGACCCCTGCCGGCGTGAAGAAGCGCGCGGCCGCGTGGGCGCCCGTCGGCTGCGGCCCGTTCCGGGTCGGGCGGCGCGAGCCCGGGCAGGGCCTCGAGCTGCTCGCTTCCGAGACGTACTTCGGCGCGCGGCCGAAGCTCGCGCGCGTCGTGTTCCGCGTCGCGGACAAGGAGAGCCGCGGTCTCATGTTCGAGAAGGGCGAGCTCGACGTGCTGCGCGGTGCGTCGGCCGAGCACTTCACGCGCTTCACCGCGGACGGCAAGCACAACGGCTACGCCACGCGCACGCAGTACGTCGTGCTCGGCTGGAACTGCCGCACCGCGCCGTTCGACGACGTGCGCGTGCGGCGGGCGCTCGCGCTCGCGATCGACCGCGAGCGGCTCGTCGCGCTGGCCGCGCGCGGGCGTGGCGCGCCCGCGTACGGGCCGGTCCCGCCGGTCTCGTGGGCCGCGAAGACGTGGCCCGCCGCGCGGCCCGATCTCGCGCAGGCCCGCCGGCTGCTCGACGAGGCCGGCTGGAAAGCGGGCGCGGACGGCGTGCGTACGAAGGACGGAAAGCCGCTCGCCTTCGAGCTGAAGCTGTCCAACGCCCAGTTCTTCCTCGACACCGCGGAGCTCCTGCGCGCGGCGTGGGAACCGCTCGGCGTGCGCGTGACCGCGCGGCCGATCGAGGGAAAGCTCCTGAACTCCGAGCTGCACGCCGGCAAGGGCGACGCGTGGCTGTACCAGGAGCGGCCGAACGACAAGGTCGACCTCACCGACCTCGCGCACTCGGCCACGGCCGCGCCCGCGGGGCTCAACTTCGCGGGCTACCGCAGCGCGGCGTTCGACGCGCTGTGCGAGAAGGCGCGCGCGGCGAAGGACCGCAAGGACGCGCAGCGGCTGTGGCGCGAGGCGCAGGACCTCCTCGCCGCGGACCAGCCGTACACGTTCCTGATCTGGCGCGACAACCTCGACCTCGTCAGCACGAAGTTCGACCACGTGCGCATCGACGAGAACGGGCTGTTCTTCCACGTCGACGAGTGGCGCGCGGCCGAGGGGCGCCCCACCCCCGCGCCGTGATCCTGCGCCCCCTGCTGCGCCGCGCGCTCGCGGCCGCGCTCCTGCTCGCCGCGGTCGCCGTCGCGTCGGCGGCCCTGGTCGCGCTCGCACCCGGCGATGCGGCCGGAGATCTCGCCGAGGGCCTCGGGCGCGGGGCGGCGCAGGCGGCCCGCGCGTCGTCGGTGCCGTCCGCGTGGGCGTGGCTCGCGGGACTCGTGCACGGCGAGCTCGGCACGTCGACGCGCTTCGGGCGGCCGGTCGCGGAGCTGCTGCGCGACCGCGTGCCGCGCACGCTCGCACTCACGGTGAGCGCCGCGCTGCTGCAGCTCGCGCTCGGTGTCGCGTGCGGCGTGCTGCTCGCGGTGCGGCGCGGCGGGGCGCTCGACGCGCTGACCTCGACCGCGCTGTTCGTGCTCGACGCGCTGCCCGCGTTCTGGCTCGGCGTGATGCTGCTCCTGTTCCTCGCGGTGCGCACCGACCTGTTCCCGGTGAGCGGCTGGACGTCGTTCACGTTCGAGGCGCGCGGACTCGGGACGACGATCGTCGACCGCCTGCACCACCTCGTGCTGCCCGCCGTGGCGCTCGCGCTCGGCGGTGCGGCCGCGATCGCGCGCTTCGTACGCGGCGGCGTCGTCGACGGTCTCGCCTCCCCCGCGGTGCGCCTCGCCCGCGCGCAGGGCGTGGCCGAGCCGCGGATCCTCGCGCGCCACGCGGTGCGGCCCGCGCTGGTGCCGCTCGCGACGCTGCTCGGGCTGTCGCTGCCGCACCTGGTCGGCGGCGCCGTGCTGGTCGAGCAGGTCTTCAACTGGCAGGGCGTGGGCATGCTGGTCACCGAGGCCGCGGCGGCGCGCGACGTGCCGGTACTGATGGGGACGACGCTCCTGTTCGCGGCGCTGGTCGTCGCAGGGAGCACGCTGGCCGACGCGCTGCACGTGTGGCTCGACCCGCGCGTGCGACGGGGGACGCGGTGAGGCTCGCGATCGCGTGCACGATGCTCGCGCTGCTCGCGGCGCTGGCGCTCGCGGGGCCGGGGCTCCTGCCGGCCGGAGCCGCCGATCCGCTGCGGCCGCCGTCGTGGGCGCACCCGCTCGGGACCGACCCGCTCGGGCGCGACGTCGCGGCACGCATCGCCGGCGGCGCGCGGACGTCGCTCGCGGTCGCGCTCGGCGCGGTGCTGCTGTCGTCGCTCCTCGGCGGCGCGATCGGGCTCGCCGCGGGATCGCTGCGCGGCGCGGCGGCCGAGGGCCTGATGCGCGTGACGGACCTGTTCTCCGCGCTGCCGCAGATCGTCCTCGTGCTCGTGATCGTCGGCCTGTGGGGCGGCGGCTCGCGGACGCTCGTCGTGACCGCGATCGGGCTCACGACGTGGATGGGCACCGCGCGCCTCGTCCGCGCCGAGACGGTCGCCGCGCGCGCCCGCGAGTTCGTGCCCGCGGCGCGGGCCGCCGGCGCGACGCCGTTGCGCGTGCTGCTCGCGCACGTGCTGCCGCACGTCCTGCCCGTGGTCCTCGTCGCGGCCACGCTGCGCGTGGGCGGCGCGATCCTGCTCGAAACGTCGCTGGGCTATCTCGGCCTCGGCGTGCCGGTCGAGGTGCCGACGTGGGGCCGCCTCGTCCGCGAGGGCACGGCCGAGCTGCGCGGCGCGTGGTGGATCGCGGCCGCGTCGGGCGGCGCGATCGCGCTGGCCACGCTGGCCTTCAACCTGCTCGGGGACGTGCTGCGCGACCGGAGCGCGGGACGGGCCTGACGGGTTCGGGCACGGGACCCTCGCGCTAGAATGGCGGCCCGAGGAGCCCTCCCATGGCCGAGTTCAGCTGGCAGGAACCGTTTCCGCTCGCGAAGGACACCACCCCGTACCGCCTCGTCACCACCGACCACGTGACGGCCGTCCCCTTCGACGGCCAGACCGTGCTGAAGGTCGCCCCGGAGGGGCTGCGGCTGCTCGCGCGCGAGGCGCTGCGCGACGTTTCGTTCCTGCTGCGCACCGAGCACCTGCAGCAGGTCGCGGCGATCCTCGACGACCCGGAGGCGTCGCCCAACGACCGCGGCGTCGCGCTCGCGATGCTCAAGAACGCGGAGGTCGCCGCGCACTTCGTGCTGCCGCTGTGCCAGGACACCGGTACGGCGACGATCGTGGCCAAGAAGGGCCAGCGCGTGTGGACCGGCGGCGGCGACGAGCGCGCGCTCGCGCAGGGCGTGTTCGACACGTACGCGAAGGAGAACCTGCGCTACTCGCAGACGGTGCCGCTCTCGCTGTACGAGGAGAAGAACTCGGGCACGAACCTGCCGGCGCAGATCGACATCTACGCGACCGACGGCGACGAGTACAAGTTCCTGTTCGTCGCCAAGGGCGGCGGCTCCGCCAACAAGACCTATCTGTTCCAGGAGACGAAGGCGCTCCTGAACCCGGCGAGCCTCGAGGCGTTCCTCGCCGACAAGATGCGCTCGCTCGGCACCGCGGCGTGTCCGCCGTACCACCTCGCGGTCGTGATCGGCGGCACGTCGGCCGAGACGTGCCTCAAGACCGTGAAGCTCGCGAGCGCGAAGTACCTCGATCACCTGCCCACGTCGGGCAACCTCGGCGGCCAGGCCTTCCGCGACCTCGAGTTCGAGCAGCGCCTGCTCGAGATCGCGCGCAAGACCGGCATCGGCGCGCAGTTCGGCGGCAAGTACTTCGCGCTCGACGTGCGCGTGGTGCGGCTGCCGCGGCACGGGGCGTCGTGCCCGGTCGGCATCGGCGTGTCGTGTTCCGCGGACCGCAACGTCAAGGCCAAGATCACGAAGGACGGCATCTTCCTCGAGCAGCTCGAGCGCGACCCGGGCCGCTTCGTGCCCGCGAAGTACAAGGGCCGCGCCGGCGCGCACCCCGGCGTGGTGACGATCGACCTCGATCGTCCGATGCAGGAGATCCTCGCCGAGCTGACGAAGTACCCGGTCGCGACGCAGCTGTCGCTCAAGGGCACGATCGTCGTCGCGCGCGACATCGCGCACGCGAAGCTGAAGGAGCGCCTCGACCGCGGCGAAGGCCTGCCGCAGTACTTCAAGGACCACGCCGTGTACTACGCCGGTCCCGCGAAGACGCCCGAGGGTCTGCCGTCGGGCTCGTTCGGGCCGACCACCGCGGGCCGCATGGACTCCTACGTCGACTTGTTCCAGTCCCACGGCGGCTCGATGATCATGATCGCCAAGGGCAACCGCAGCGCGGCCGTGACCGAGGCGTGCAGGAAGCACGGCGGCTTCTACCTCGGCTCGATCGGCGGGCCCGCGGCGCTCCTCGCGCAGGAGAACATCCGCAAGGTCGAGCTCGTCGAGTACCCAGAGTTGGGCATGGAAGCGATCTGGCGCATCGAGGTGGAGGACTTCCCCGCGTTCATCCTCGTCGACGACAAGGGGAACGACTTCTTCAAGATGCTGCCCTTGCCGAGCGCGCAACGCTGATGGCCGGTCTCGAGGCCCCCGGGGCGATGCTGCTGTCGGCGTGGAACCGGCTGACGCCGCTTCCCGGGGGGCGCGCGCTCTTCGCGCGCTTCCTCGGGTGGCTGGTGCCGTACACGGGATCGATCCGGCCGCGCATCGAGGAGCTCTCCCCCGGGCACGCGGTCGTGCGGCTGCGCGACCGCCGGCGCGTGCGCAATCACCTGAAGTCGGTGCACGCGATCGCGCTCGTGAACCTGGGCGAGGTCGCGACCGGGCTCGCGACCTTGTCCGCGCTCGGCAGCGAGGTGCGCGGCATCCTCGCGGGCATCTCGATGGAGTACCTCAAGAAGGCCCGCGGGACGCTGGTCGCGACGGCCGACACGCAGGTGCCCGCGACGGTCGACGGCCCCACCGACCACGTCGTCGTCGCGGACATCCGCGACGCGAACGGCGACGTCGTGGCGCGCGCCACCGCGCGCTGGCGCCTGGACCGCGCGCGGCGTTAGGCGGTGTGACGTCGAAGGACGGTGCGGGCCCGCGCCGCCCTCACCCACCCGATCGCGTCGTCGAGCACGCTGTACGCGGCGGGCACGACGAACAGCGTCAATAGCGTCGACACCGCCATGCCGCCGGCCAGCGCGAGCGCCATCGGGCGCTGCACCTCGGCTCCCGGACCGATCGCGAGCGCGGGCGGGAGCGCGCCCGCGATGGTCGCGATCGACGTCATGAGGATCGGGCGCAGCCGTACGGGGCACGCCGCGAGCAGCGCGTCCCGCGCGCCGAGCCCGCGGTCCCGCGCCTGGTTGGTGAAGTCGACGAGCATGATCGAGTTCTTCTTGGCGATGCCCATCAGCAGGATCAGCCCGAGCATGCTGTAGACGTTGAGGCTCTGCCCCGCGGCCCACAGCGCGAGCAGCGCGCCGCTGACGCTGAACGGGAGCGCCAGCAGCACGGTCACGGGATGCGTGAACGAGTTGAACTGCGAGGCCAGCACCATGTACGCGACGAGGATCCCGAGCGCGAAGGCGAACCACAGCGACTGGAACGACTCGCGGTAGGCCTTGGTGCTGCCCGCGGGCACGGCGCGGTAGTTGTCGGGAAGGACGCCGCGCGCGATCGCGAGCGACCGGTCCACCGCCTCGGCCTGTGACGCGCCGGGAGCGACGTTGGCGAAGATCGAGATCGCGCGCTCGCGGTCCTTGCGCGTGATCTGCTGCAGCGTGGGCTCCTGCTGGATCCGCACGATCTCGCCGAGGTGCGCGAGGCCGCCGCCCGCGGTGCGGACGAGCAGGCGCTCGATGTCCTCGGGCCGCTGGCGCTGCGGTGCGAGGAGCCGGACGCGGATGTCGAAGCGCCGCCCCTGGTCCTTGAAGCGGCCGACGCGCTGGCCGCCGATCGCCGCGTTCACGGTCTGGCCGACGGCCGCCATGCTGACCCCGACGTCGGCGGCACGGTTGCGGTCGGGCACGACCTGCACCTCGGGCATGCCGACCTGGTAGTCGGTGTCGACGTCGGTGACGAGCCCGCTCTGCCGCATGCGCTCGGCGATCTCGCGCGAGGCCTGGGCCAGCTTGCCCCAGTCCGGCCCGCGGATGTTGAACTCGATCGGGAAGCCGCCGCCGCGCGTCGGGCTGAAGCCCGTCTGCGAGATGTCCTGCAGCACCACGCGTCCGCCGGGGATCGCGTTCGCGTAGCGCCGCACGACGTCCATGATCTCGAGGTGCGTGAGCGAACGCCCCTTCTCGGGGTCGATCGGGCGATCCGACGGCTCCTTGAGGTTGACGTAGGCGTTGCCGGAATTGACGTCGCTGCCGCCGCCGATCGAGCCCGCGAAGAGGAGCACCTCGGGCCGCGCCATCACGAACGACTCGACCTGGCGGAAGTAGCGGTCCGTGGCGTCGAGGCTCGTCCCGACCGGCGTCGAGACGCGCATCGTGAAGCGGCTCATGTCCTGGCTGGGGATGAACTCCTGCCGCAGGAGGCCGATCACTCCGAGCGACAGCGCGAAGAACGCGACCGCGGCGCCGAGCACGAGGAACCGGTGCCGCAGCGCGGGGACGAGCAGCCGCTGGTACAGGCGCGAGAGGCGCTGGAACAGCGCGTCCATCGCGCGGCCCACGCGTCCGCGGTGCTCGACCTCGAGGAACTGCGAGCAGCGCATCGGGGCCAGGGTCAGCGCCTCGAGCAGCGACAGCAGCACCGCGACCGAGATCGTCACCCCGAACTGGAAGAAGAACTTGCCGATGATGCCCTTCATGAACGCGACGGGCAGGAAGATCGCCACGATCGCCAGCGTCGTCGCCGCGGCCGCGAACGTGATCTCGCGCGCCCCGATCGAGGCCGCGAGGACGCGGCCCTCGCCCTGCTCGCGGTGCCGGTAGATGTTCTCGAGCACCATGATCGCGTCGTCGACCACGATGCCCACGACCAGCGTGAGCCCCAGCACCGTGTACGTGTTCAGCGTGAAGCCGAGGAAGTAGATCACGATGAACGTGCCGAGGATCGAGGTCGGGATCGCGAGCAGGATGTTCAACGTCGTGGACCACGAGCCGAGGAACAGCCAGCACACGAACCCGGTGAGCAGCGCCGCGAGCAGCAGCGTGAACAGGATCTCGTGGATCGAGCGCTCGATGAACGTCGTCGTGTCCCAGTTCACGTCGAGGTGCAGGCCGTCGGGCAGCTGCGGACGCAGCTGGTCGATCTTCGCCTTGACGTCGCGGCCCACCTGCACCGCGTTGGCGCCGCGCAGCTTGCCGATCGCGAACCCGATCGTGGGCTCGCCCATCGCGCGGTTGAGCCGGCGCCGGTCCTCGAGCCCGTCCTCGACGACGGCGACGTCCTTGAGGCGCACCGGCGCGCCGTTCTTGTAGGTGACGACCAGTTCGCCGAACGTCGCGACGTCGATCGCCTCGCCCTCGGCGCGCACGTTCATCTCGCGCTCGGCGCCCTCGATCCGGCCGGCCGGCACCTCGACGTGCTCGCGGCCGATTGCCGCGTTCACGTCGAGCACCGTCAGCCCCTGCGCTTCGAGCCGCGCCGCGTCGTACCACACGCGCACGTTGCGGTCGCGGAACCCGAACAGGTGGATCTCGCCGACGCCCTCGATCATCTGCAGCTGCGGCCGGATCACGTTGCGGACGTAGTCCGCGAGGAACGTCGGCGACCGATCGCCGGACAGTGCGAGCCGGATGATCGGCTGGTCTTCGGGGTTGGTCTTGGTGATCGTCGGCGGGTCGATCTCGCGCGGCAGGTGCCGCGCCGCCTCGGAGACCTTCGTCTGCACGTCCTGCAGCGCGGCGTCGATGTTGTGGCCGATGTCGAACTCGAGCGTGATCGTGCACGAGCCCTGGCGCGCCGTCGACGAGATCTGTTGCACGCCCTCGACCGTCGTGACCGCATCCTCGAGTACGTCGATGACGTCGGTCTCCATGATCTCGGGCGAGGCGCCTTCCCACGAGACGGACACGTTGACGATCGGGAAGTCGACGTCGGGGTTCTGGCTGATGCCGAGCCCGCGGAACACGCCGCCGTACCCCGTGTAGCAGATCACGCCGAAGCCGATCAGCGCGATCATCAGCACCCAGGCAAAGACGTGGTTCCTGATCGAGATGTCCGCGAGGGTCATGCCCGTCGCGATCTTGCGCGGGTCCTCGCTCATTGGGCGGCGACCTCGATGCCGTCGGCGAGGCGATCCGATCCGAGGGCGACCACGGTCTCCCCGCTCGCGAGCCCGGAGAGCACCTCGACGAGCCCGTCCCCTGTGCGCAGCCCGATGCGCAGCACGCGCTGGCGCGCCTTGCCGCCGTCCACGACGTAGGCGACGAAGCCGCTCTCGCTGGCCTGCACCGCGCCCTCCGGCACCACGATCGCGTTCGCGTGAACGTCGGTGGCCAGCTCGACCTCGGCGAAGAACCCCGGCTTGAGCGGGCCCGGGTTCTTGACCCACGCGAGCGCCTCGACCTGGCGCGTCGCGGGGTCGGCGACGTCGGCCACGTGGTAGACGTCGGCGTTGAAGCGCGAGTCCCCGAGCGCCGCGACGCGGAACGTCACCGTCTGCCCCTCGGCGATGCGCAGCGACTCCTTCTCGGAGAGCTTGAAGCGCAGCCGCAGCCGCGACGTGTCGACGAGCGTGGCGAGGGTGGTCCCGACCTGCACGAACTGTCCCGTGTCCACCTGGCGCGCGTTCACCTGCCCGGCGCGCGCGGGACGGACGTCGGAGCGCCGCTGGTTCTGGAGCGCGATGTCGAGCGCGGCCTTGGCGGCGGCCGCGTCGGCGGCGAGGCGCTCGGCCTCGAGCCGCGTGCGCTCGAGCTCCTCGGTCGAAACGAGCCGCTCCGCTGCGAGCGTTTCGCGCCGCTTGAAGTCGGCCTGCGCGCGCTGCTGGTCGGCCGCCGCGCGGCGGTACGTCGCCTGGGCCCGCTCGGCCTCGAGCCGGAAGCGTTCGGGGTCGATCCGTGCGAGCACGGTCGCGGGCGTCACCCGGTCCCCGGCCTGGAACCGCACTTCGGCCACGGCACCGCTCACTTCCGCGGTGACCTGGACCATCTCGTCCGCCTCGAGCGAACCGAGCGCGCGCACCGCGTACGCGACGTCGCGCGACGCGACCTTCGCGACCTTCACGTTGAGCGCCCTCCCGCCGCGGCGCGGGCCCTCGGCCTTCTCGGCGCCGGCGCCGCGACAGCCAAGGGCGGCCGCGACGACGGCGAGGCACAGCACACACAGGAAGCACGGGAGTGCGACGGATCGGGCTCGCGACAAGGATGCGTTCTCCACCGTGGGCGCGTCGGGGACTTCCTATTGTGCGCCCAAGATGGTCTACGGCGTGGGCCAGTGCGGCCCGTTCCCGCCGTCGGTTCCGGCGGCGATCACCTGGTAGAACACGTACGGCGCGTCGACGACGGCCTCCGTCGACGACGTGCGCGCGAGCGGGTGCCGCACGAACGCGGCCCACGAGCGCGGATCGGACGCGCCGTACACGCGATAGCCCGCGAAGCACGCGTCACCCGCGGCCGCATCCCAGCGGAAGCGCACGCTCCCGCCCGCGAGCCGCTCGGCCGTGAGACCCGTCACCGTGCTCGCCGTCGCGCAGCCCGCGACGTTCGTCGTCACCACCGGCAGCAGCAGGTACGAGGCACGCGTCGCGTCGTGCCAGATCGTGTTCGTCGCGCTCTCTGTCACCGCGTCCGCGCGGAACGGGTGGCCCGTGTTGGGATTGGGGTCGAAGCGCGTGTCGTTGGACGACGAGATCTCGACGCGGATCCGGTGCCCGGCGTCGAACACGAGGCTCGTCGTCCACAGGTCGACGACGAACTCGTACACCTGGCCCGGCACGAGCAGCGTCTCGCCCGCCTCCGACAGACGGTGCCGCGCGCGCAGGACGCCGTCGGTCACCGACATCGCGCGGCCGCTCGGGTAGACGTCGACGAGCTTCGCGGTCCAGTCGGTGTCGGTCGCGTTCGACGAGGCGAAGAGGTGCAGCTCGACGTGCCCGGTCACGTCGACGGCCGTGCCGAGCGGCGCAGTCGTGTAGGACATGATGTCCGCGCGCGACTCGATCGGGGCCTGGTCGTAGGGTCCCGCGGCGATGGTGAGGTTCGCGCCGCCGATCGTGGGCGCGGGGTTCGACGGGTTGTACGTGAACGTGTCCGAGCCGCCGTTCGCGGCCGGCCGCACGACGTCGAGCTTGCGCGCGGGCTGCAGGTAGTACGTCCACGTCGACGACGGCGGCGGCCAGCCCGGCAGCGTGCGCCACACGTTGCCGGGCGCGCGCGAGAACAGCCCGTCGGCGCCCATCACGTACTCGCGCACCGGCGGCTCGTCCATGATCCCGGTGTCCTTGCCCTTCAGCCAGAAGTCGAACCAGCGGATCGTGTCGGGGTTCGGGTCGTCGAGCGCGGTGAGCGGGTAGATCGACTGCCCCGCCGCGTTGAGCCCCAGCCCGCCGTGCGTCCACGGCCCCATGCGCAGCTTCTGGTTCCACAGCGCGCCGGGCGCGGCCTCGCTCTGCAGCCGGCGGAACGCGTCGGCCGTGCCCTGCCCGAAGATGTCGTACCAGCCGCCGTAGTGGTAGATCGGCGTGGTGACGTACGGCAGCCGCGTGAAGAGGTTCTGCTCGTCCCAGTACGCGTCGCGGTTCGGGTGCTGGCGGTACTGCTCCTGCATGTAGAGCGCGTTCTGGGCCGTGAGCCAGCCGTCGACGAGTTCCTTCCGGTACCCGCCGCCCTGGAACACCATCTGCGCGTACGCGTCGGGCGTGCCGACGATCGCCCACGCGGCGTCGAGGTGCGGCGGCGGCAGGCCCGCGAGCATGTACTGCACGATGCCCAGCGCCGAGCCGCCGTACGTGCCGACGTGCCCGTCGGACCACGTTTGCGCCGCGATCCACTCGACGGTGTCGTAGCCGTCGCGGTGCTCGCCCCAGCCGTCGTCGCGGAACGGCGTGTAGAAGCCGCCCGAGGCGTAGCGGCCGCGCACGTCCTGGGCGACGGTGGCGTAGTCGTAGCTGACGAAGAACGCGGGATACCCGGGGACGATCGCATCGCGGTTGTACGGCGTGCGCACGAGGATCGACGGCCAGCGGCCGGTGCGCGACGGGAACCACACCGAGGTCGCGAGCTGCGTGGTGCCGTCGCGCATCAGCACCATGAAGTCGACGCGGTTCGAGAACAGCGCGAAGTCGACGCCCGTCGGGTTGCTGTGCATGTTCACGGGCGTGACGCCGGGCTTCGACACGTCGCCCACGCGCGGCGCGTAGCCGGAGGTCTCGACCCCGACGCCCGGGCTGCCGAAGAGCTGGTTGTAGTGCACCCCGTCGCGCGTGAACACGAGCAGCTGGTCGATGCCGGCGACGTCGTCGGCGACCGTGAACGAGTAATTGCCGCTCGCGTCGGTGGTCGCGTCGGCCTCGGCCGGGATCGGCAGGTCGGGCGCCCCGGACACGACCGCGAGGCGCGTGATGCCGACGTGCATGCTCGCCAGCGGCGCGCCGGTGGCCGCGTCGGTGACGCGGCCCGTGAGGGTGGCCGCGCCCGCGGCGGTCACGACGAGCGCGTACACCGCGGCGCAGACGATGCGACGGCGAAAGTCGATTCCGGTCATGCCCGGGAATGTACGTCGTCAGCGCGCGACGAGGGCGTCCGCGATCGAGACCGCGTCCCAGCGGCACCCCTCCGCAACGGGACACCTCGAGCACCGCGGCCGTCCCGGCAAACACGTGACCTGCCCGTGCCGCACGAGCAGCGGGTTGATCTCGATCCAGTGTTCGGCGGGCAGCACGCGCCGCAGTTCGACCTCGGTCTCGTCGGGGGTCGCCGCGCGCACGAGGCCCCAGCGGTTCGTGATGCGATGCACGTGCGTGTCGACGCAGATCGCGGGCAGCCCGAACGCGAACGAACGCACGAGGTTCGCGGTCTTGCGGCCGACGCCGGGCAGCGCGAGCAGTTCGTCGATCTCGGACGGCGTGCGCCCGCCGTGCCGCTCCTCGATCCGCCGCGCGATCGCGACCAGCGTCTTGGCCTTCTCGCGGTACATGCCCGCGGGATAGATCGCGGGCGCGACCTCGGCCGGGTCCGCGGCGGCGAGCTTTCGCGGCGTGTCCCAGCGCGCGAACAGCCGCGCCGACGCGGCCGCGGTCACCGGGTCGCGCGTGCGCAGCGAGATGATGCAGGCCGCGAGCGTCTGGAACGGGTCGCCCGGCTCGATGCGCGCCTCGGGATACGCCGCGCGCAGCGCCTCGAACATCGTCGCGAGCCGCGGCACGACGCGGTCGGCGAGGATCGACGCCGTCGGCCGCGTGCGGAAGCGCGCGAGGTGCGTCGCGCACGCGCAGTCGCTCGCGCCGAAACCCGGCACCGGTTCCGCCCCCGGCCACGCGAGGACCCGCCGCGCGACGCGGCACTCGTCCGCCTTGGCCTTCGTCGGCCGCACCTGCACGTCGACCACCGTGCCCGCCGCGAGCAGCGCGTCGACGTGCCAGTGCCGCACCTCCTTGACCGCGAGGTGGCGCCGGATCCGCGCCTCGAGCCCGCCGAGCGCGCTGCCCGTGTAGACGTAGCAGCCCCTCGGAAACGTCCGCTCGCGCCCCGCGACGGCGAGACGCGCCGCCCGCGGAAGGCGGATCGTGAGCGTGTAGATCCCGGCGAGGCGCTCGCCCATCGGGCCATTGTAGGGGCGGGGCTCGCCCCGCCCCTGGAGCCCCGGGGCGCGGTCAATTGACCAGGTAGAAGTACGCCCTTCCGTCCGACAGCACCGGATCGTCGTACGACGTCACGACCTGCGCGTTGACCGGAGTTTGCGGATCCACCGTGAACCTCGCGTCACGCGCGCGGCGCACCGTCGAGGGCTGCGCACCGAGCCAGTCGAGGCGCACGGTCCCCGCGACGACGTTCTTGGTGACCTTGAGCGTGGTCTCGAGCGTGCAGTTCACGCGGACGTTGTTGACGATTCCGAGTTGCGTACTGTTGGCCGTGTACCCCGTGGGCAGATCGAAGACCGGGCTGCCGCACGGGAGCGCGACCTCGATCCGGCCGAGCGCCTGCCCGAAATCCGCGGGCGGGCGGTCGCAGTATCCGACCCGCTGGTTCGTTCCGATGTGCAGCGTGAGCGCCTGGGGCGACGCCAGCGCGGTGAATCCCGGAGCACTGCCCGCCATCCAGGAGAGGTCGTTGGGGTAGCCCGCGAAGACGCCCGTGACGTTCTGCGCCGACGGCTGCCGGTTGTAGTACCCCTCGGCGCTCGCGCCGCCCGGTCCGTCGAGGCGGAACTGCACCTCGCTCTGCGGGGCGTAGGAGAAGCAGTTCGAGGCCCCGAGGGTCGGCGGATCGGACAGACGGAACATGTAGTTCATGGCGATGTTGAGGGTCCCGTTCTGCCCCGGGTTGGCGACGTTGCTGAAGACGATGTCGGTCGCCTGGAACCACAGGTCGTTGAATCCCGCGGCGTCCCCGGCGTCGTCCGCCGTTCCGAAGAAGTCGACCTGGGCCAGCGACCGGGCGCGCCACCAGCCCGGATCCAGCTGCGCGACGACGTGCGCGAAGTTGTCGGAGGCGGCCCCGCCGTAGCGCGGCGCAGGGCAGAGGCCGTGGGCCGAGGCGTCGGTCGGTGCACCCAGCACCGGCGCCTGGTCCTGGGTCGGACCGCAGCGCGCCGCGAGGTGCGTGTTGCCCCACACGGCCTGCGCCTGTGCAGGGACTGCGGGAAGCAGCGTCAACGCCAGCACCGGCAGGAACTTCCGCGCACCCATCGAACCTCCCCGATCGACGCCTTTACCTGGCGTCGATCAGGAGTAACGAGGGTCCCCGGGTGTTTCCTCACCGCACGTCGAACCGGAACGAGGCCCAGTAGCTGATCCAGTCCGCGACGGGCTCCGGCGAGCGCACCATGTGCACCGTGGTG
>JABLTH010088311.1_pt1 | contig 18184 bp, 13 predicted proteins | sample 7875711 | NCBI WGS metagenome assembly JABLTH01 (sample SAMN14941262, study PRJNA633318) | bioreactor metagenome | isolation source: bioreactor | place: China | collected 2019-03-05 | reverse complement strand
GGTCTCGTTCTCGGTGAACAGGATCTCGGGTGCGCCCTCGAACAGGACGTGGTGCCGGCCGAGCGACGGATGGTCGGCAACGACGTGACCGTCGCCGGCGCGCTCGAGGCGCGGCTTCACCTCGCAGCCGTCGTGCGTGCAGCCCCAGGACCAGGTGTTGCGGAACCAGAACGTCGGCAGGAGGTGCAGCGCCGCCGCCTCGGGCCCGCGGTTCGTCACGGTGATGCGGACGAGCACGTCCGACGGCCCGGCCTTGGCGTACTCCGCCTGCACGTCGAAGTAGCGCTCCTCGTCGAACGCGCCGGCGTCCGCGAGTTCGAACTCGGGTTCACCGCGGCCGCGGCGCCGGTTCTCCTCGACGAGGCGCGCGTACGGAAACTCGCGCTGCGGGTACTTGTAGAGCCCCTTCAGGTAGCTGTGGGTCGGCGTCGCGTCGAGGTAGTAATAGAGCTCCTTCACGTCCTCGCCGTGATTGCCCTCGGGCCCGGTCAGCCCGAACAGCCGCTCCTTGAGGATCGGGTCGCGGCCGTTCCAGAGGGCGAGCGCGAAGCACAGGCGGGCCTGGCGGTCGCAGAGGCCGAGGAGCCCGTCCTCGCCCCAGCGATACGCGCGGCTGCGCGCCTGATCGTGCGAGACGTAGTCCCAGCAGTTTCCGTGCTCCGAGTAGTCCTCGCGCACGGTGCCCCATTGCCGCTCCGAGAGGTACGGACCCCAGCGCTTCCAGTTCTCCTCGCGCGCCGCATCCTGCGCGAGACGCAGCCCTTCGGCGGTTTCTTCCTTCTTCATCGTTCCTCCAGGAGCAGGGCCGCGTGCCCGTCGGGGTCGGCGACGAGCGCCGCCCGCCGCGGGGAGGAGGACGGCCCGGCGAGGTTGACGGTGCCGGGGGACACCCATTGCCCCCGCAGCGCCTCGACGACGCCGGAGAGCTCCCGGACGCCGATCTCGGTCTGCCACGCGACGAGGTCGTTCGCGCGGGTGCCGGCGGGGCGCGGCCGCCCGTCGCGCGGCGCAAGGTACTCGAGCAGCTCCACGCCCGGTCCTTCGGCGGCACGCAGCCCGGTGATGCGCAGGCGCGCGCCGAAGACGCCGTTCAGGTGCGCCTGCTCGTCGCCCCAGTTCTCGGAGGTTCCGGCGACGCGCAGCCCGAGGCGGTCGCGCCAGAAGCGCAGGCTCTCGTCGGTGTCGCGCACGGTGATCGCGGTGTGGTCGATGCCGAGGAACAGGCGCCCGCCGGCCGATTGCCAGCGCGGATCGCCCTTGCCCGGCGGGAAGTGGATCAGCTCGAGTGCGTGCCCGTCGGGGTCCTTGAAGTAGAACGCCTCGATGCCGCCCGCGTTCGGGTTCCAGTCGGGCAGCCGCTGCGGCCCGCTCGAGATGTGGTGCACCCCGTGCGCACGCAGGCGCGCGTAGGCCTCGTCCATGTTCGACACGACGATCGCGACGTGCTGGAACCACAGGTCGTTGCCGCGACCGTCGGCGGGCACCGCATGGCCCTCGGGAGCGAGGAACTGCTGCAGGCGCACGCTCTCCTGCCCGAGACGCATCGTGACCGTGCGGATGCGCGCGCCGAACACGCCCGCGAGCTGCTCGTGCGCCGCGTCGGCGACCTCTTCGTCGCCGACACGCTCGAACTGCAGGACGTCGTGGAAGAAGGCCGCCGACCGCTCGGCATCGGCAACGTTGAGCGTGACGGCGACGACGCGGTGCGCCTGCGCCAGCGCCGTGCCGAGCGCGGCCCACGTCACCAGGAGGACGACGGCGAGGCGCTTCACGGCCGGGCCTCCGCCACGGCGCGCGCGCCGAGCCGCTCGAGCAGGTGGTCGCCGACCCGCAGCGCGTTGGCCATGATCGTGAGCGCGGGGTTCACCGCGGCGCTCGACGGGAAGAAGCTGCCGTCGACGACGTAGAGGTTGTCGACCTCGTGCGCGCGGCAGTTCACGTCGAGCGCGGAGCTCGCGGGATCGTGCCCGAAGCGGATCGTGCCGTTCTGGTGCGCGACCCCCGCGAGCGGAATGCGCTGGCCCACGAACAGGCTCCGCGCGAACAGGCCCTGGTGGCACGCGTGGCCGTGCACGCCGCACCCGCGCTGCTTCTTCATCGCCTCGCGCAGGCGGGCCATGAGCCGCTTGTGACCTTCCTCGTTGTTGGGCGTGTACTCGAGGACGACCTCGCCGCTCCGATCGAGCCGGACGCGGTTGTCGGGGTCGGGCAGATCCTCCGACGTGAGCCAGAAGTCGAGCGAGTGGCGCGCCATCTTGTCGAGCGTCCAGCCGGGAACGAGCGATGGCGCGCCGGCCGCGAGTGTCTCGCCGTCGAGCTTGCCGACGAACGAGATGTGGCCCATCGGAAATTCCCAGCCCGGCTCGCCGAAGTAGAAGTCGTTCACGCCGAGGGTCTTCTGGAACACGGTCGGGTTGGGGCACAGCGACACCGCCATCAGCACCGAGTTGATGTGGCCCATGTAGTGGCGGCCGACGACGTCGGAGCCGTTGGCGAGCCCGTTGGGGTGGCGATCGTTGGCGGAGCGCAGGAGCAGCGCCGCAGAGTTGATCGCGCCCGCGGACACGACGACCACGTCGCCGCGGTAGGTCTCGACCGCGCCGTCGCGTTCGACGACCACGCGTGTGACCTCGTGTCCGGACGGGCCCGTCTCGAGCCGCGTCACGCGCGCACCGGTCAGGAGCGTCACGTTCGGGTGCCGGAGCGCCGGCTCGACGCAGAGCACCTCGGCGTCGGACTTGGCCCGCGCGATGCACGGGAACCCGTCGCAGGTCGCGCAGCGGATGCACGCGCTGCGACCGCGGTCGGACTCGTCGAGCCGCACGCCGAGCGGCACGTGGAACGGCTTCAGCCCCTGTGCGGCGAAGTCCTCCGCGAGCTGCGCGATGCGCGGCTCGTGGCTCACGCGCGGGTACGCGTACGGTGCGCTGCGCCACGGCTCGGTCGGATCCGCGCCCGCGTCGCCGTGCACCTGGTACAGCCGCTCCGCCTCGGTGTAGTAGGGCTCGAGATCGGCGTACGTGATCGGCCACGCGGGCGAAATGCCGCCGTGGTGACGCAGCGTGCCGAAATCCCGCTCGCGCAGCCGGAACAGCGCGGCACCGTAGAATTTCGTGTTGCCGCCGACGCAGTAGTTGGTGTGCGGGTGCAGCGCGGCGCCGTCCTTGTCGCGCCACGTCTCCCGCGCCTGGTACCGGCCGCGCACGTTGACTTCGCGCGGGCTCCAGTTCTCGGGCTCGCGGGGCACGTATCCGCCGCGCTCGAGCAGCAGGATCCGCCTGCCCGACGGCGCGAGCCGGTGCGCGAGCGTGCCGCCGCCCGCCCCGGTGCCGATGATGATGACGTCGTAATCGCGTTCACTCATGATGTGCTCCCGCCCCGTCCGGGGCCGCGAGCTGCGCGTGATCGCAGCGGAAGATGCAGTGCCTCCCCGAGCCGTGCTGGAGCTTCGCGCACAGCGGCGCGCGCCAGCTCGGGACATGGGTGTAGAGCGCGGCGGCCGCGAGCATCCCGAGAGGCGGCGCGGCGAGGTAGATCCACAGCCCGCGCCAGGTGCCGGAGGGAAGCGCCGACGCGACCGTGCGCGCGGGGTTCATGCTCATGCCGGAGAGCGGGGCCTCGACGAGGATGAAGAGCGCGACGAGCGTCCCCGCGACCACGCCGGTCCAGCGGCTCCAGGTCGCGCTGTTCGAGCTGCCCAGGACCGCCAGCATGAGCACGAAGGAGATGGCGAGCTCGCCCGCGAAGGCCGCGCGCGCCCGCCCGCCCGGCACGGTGGCGACGATGCGGAAGGCGTCGCCGCCGGTCCACGGCACCACGAGCGCCCCGCCGGCGAGGCACCCGGCGAGACCTCCCGCGAACTGGAACAGCACGTAGAACAGCGCGTCGTGCGGCGCGATGCGCCCGAGCGCGAGGAACGTGAGCGTCACCGCCGGGTTCATGTGCGCGCCCGAGCGCTGTCCCATCGGCGAGTAGATCAGCGCGACGGCCGTGAGTCCCATCACGAGACCCATGAGCGCGCGGCGCAGCGTGGGGCTCGGGAGCACGCGCGCGACGCCGAACGCGGGGTGCTCGAGCAGCGCGGCGAAGACGGTCGCCGACACCATGAACAGTCCCAGCGAGGCGGCCTCGATCAGGTACTCGGGCCAGTGTCCCGAGGGTCCGGACAGCGCGTCGAGCATCGCCGCCCCCTACCCCGCCTGCGCCTGGAGGCCGGGACGGCCCGCCGGGCGCACCCGGCCGGCCGCGGTGCGCGGGCGGTCGTCCTCGACGAGCAGCGCCTTCTCGATGCGCAGGAGCTCCGAGACCGACCACGCCTGGAACGGGCAACCGCCGGGCGCGTGCGGTGCGTCGCCGTCGGCGATCTCGGACACATGGCCGAGCCCCGCGACGCGCAGGTGCGCGTGCAGCCCGCCGAGGAAGCGCCGGCGCGCGGCGGCGCGCGCGGCCGGATCGTCGCCGTGCACGCGGACCCACGCCTCGAGGAACGCGCCGGCCAGCCACGGCCACACCGTGCCCTGGTGGTACGCGCCATCGCGCTCGAGCACGCCACCGGCGTAACGGCCGCGGTACGCGGCCTCGTGCGGGTCGAGGGAGCGCAGGCCGAGCGGCGTCCACAGGCGCTGCTCGACCTCGCGCACCATGCGGCGCCCGCGCTCGAGATCGAGCAGCGGGAACGGCAGCCCACCCATCGCGAGCACCTGGTTGGGGCGGAACGACGCGTCGACCACGCCGGGCACGCCGTCCACGTCGACGACGTCGTAGAGGCAGCCGCGCGTCTCGTCCCAGAACCGCTCGCGGAACGCCGGCAGGCCGCGCGCGAGCAGTTCCTCGAATAGCGGGTCGAGGGCGCGCGCCGCGAGCAGCGCGTTGAGCCACAGCGCCTCGATCTCGACCGGCTTCCCGGTGCGGGGCGTCACGACCCAGTCGCCGATCTTCGCGTCCATCCACGTGAGCTGCACGCCCGGCTCGCCCGCGAGCAGGAGCCCGTCCTCGTCCGCGCGAATGCCGTAGCGCGTGCCGCGCGCGTAGCCGCGCAGGATCTCGCGCACGGCCGCGAGCAGGCGGTCGCGCTCGGCACGCTCCTCGGGGAGGCCGGCCACCGCACGCGCGCGCAGGTACTCGTACGCGACGATCACGAACCACAGCGAGGCGTCGACGGAGTTGTACTCGGGCGCCTCGTCCCCGTCGGGGAAGCGGTTGGGGAGCATCCCCTCGGACACCGCACCGGCCCACTGCAGCAGAACGTCGCGCGCGACGTCGAGCCGGCCGTTGTCGATGGACAGGCCGCGCAACGCGATGAACGTGTCGCGGCCCCAGTCCGTGAACCACGGGTAGCCGGCGATGATCGTGCGGCCCGCGCCCTTGCGGACGATGTAGGCGTCGGCCGCGCGCGCGAGCCCGGGACCGAGCGCGGCGCGGCGCACACGTTCGCGCTCGCGCAGGCGCGCCGCGAGCAGGTCGGCCGCAACCGCGGGGCCGAGCAGCGAGTGACCGTCCACGTCCGCGGCGAGGAGCAGGCTCGCCTCGCCCTCGCCCAGGTCGAAGCTCCACTCGCCGGGCGCCGCGAGGTCCTCGCCGTCGTCGAGACCGCGCGCACGCTCTTCCGCGTAGAGGAAATTGCGGTACCAGAGCGGATCGTGGCGATAGCGCCCGGTCGAGACCACGCGCGTGCCGGGCACGCCGTCGTACGGGCGGAACAGGAGCGTCTCGCCGTCGGCGATCGGGTCGAAGCGGAACGCGCCGTTCTCGCGCTGCAGCGCATGGTAGTCGCGCCCGGCAAAGAGCGGCCGCACGCGCAGCGTCACCGGGCCGGTCACGCCCGACGCCGTCCACGTCAGCACGGTCGCGGGCTCGTCCTTCACGACGAACAGCTCGTGCACGATGCGGCCGCCGCACGGCAGGGACCACGTCCAGCGCGGCCAGGGATCCGCGGTGAACGATTCGATCCGTTCCGCCCCGTCGGGGTGCAGCACGTCCGGTGCGTAGCGCTCGGTGGTGAGCGCGAACGAACCGTGCGGGGTGTCGACCCACGCCTCGAGGCCGCTCACGAGCACCATGCGGCCGGAGGGCGGGCGCGTCGCCGCGAGGAGCAGCGCGTGGTAGCGCCGCGTGCGCGTACCGGCCGCGGTGCCGGACGCGAAGCCGCCGAGGCCGTCGGCCTCGAGCCACTCGTGCTTCTCAGCCGAGGCGGACGACATTCTTGATGCCCTCTGCACGGCCGAGCAGGAGCTCGCCGTGCGCTTCGGCCGGGAACCGGCCCGTGATCATCTGCGCGAGCGCGCCCGGCCACAGCTCCTCGAACCGGACGAGGTCACGCGCGGCCTCTTCGAACGCGTCGCGGCCGGCGTTGACGCTGCCGAGCACGACCTGGTTCTTGAGCACGAGGTTGCGCATGATCGCGTCGGTGTCGATCGACACCGGGCCCTTGCGCCCCGGCACGCCGGTGAACACGAACACGCCGTTGGTGCCGAGGTGCTGCAGCACTTCGAACGCGACCTGCGACGCGCCGACGGCCTCGTAGACGAGGTCGATGCTGCCGGCGAGCTGCGGCAGGTCCCGCGGCGCGACCGTCTCGGACGAGACGTAGCGCGCGCCGATGCGCTCGGTCAGCGCGGCCCGCACGTTCGGCGCGGGCGTCCGCGCGTAGACGTACGTCGTGAAGCCCGCGGCGCGCAGCTTCATCGCACCGAGGAGGCCCACCGGCCCCGCGCCGAGCACGACCGCGTTGAGGCCATGACCCGGCTGCGCACCGCCACGGCCCCAGGGCAGGCGGCGCTGGATCTCCCACACCTGCGCGAGCGCCTTCTCCGCGATCGTCAGCGGCTCGACCAGCACGCCGATCTCTCGCAGCGCCGGGTCCAGCGGCACGAGGTACTGCGCGTCCTCGACGATCAGCTCGGTCATGAAGCCGTGCGCTTCCTTGATCCCGCGCTCGGTGAAGCGCCCGGTCGTGCAGAAGTCCTGGCGCCGCGCGCGGCACGGCGCGCACTCCGCGACGTCGCACGGGCGCCGGACCATCGGGACGACCAGGTCGCCGGTCGCGAGGCCCGTCACCGCGGCTCCGGTCTCGACGACCTGGGCCAGCGCTTCGTGACCGAGCACGAGGTGCGGGCTGCCGCCGGGCGGCGTGCCGTAGTCGAAGTGACAGATTTCGCGATCGGTCCCGCAGATGCCCACGTCGAGGACGCGCAGGAGCACGTCGCCGGGACGCGCGAGCCGCGGGCGATCGATGTCGAGCAGGGCGACCGAGCGCTCCTGCGGGCTGACGGCGACGGCTTTCATCGAGTGGTCCTTTCTCGCGGCGGCGGTGCTGCTCCGCCGGTTCGCCGCTTCTGATGCCGACCCCGCGCGCAGGTTTCGGGCGCCACGCGGTAGACTCCGCGCCATGCCCGAGTCGCACGACACCCCGACCGTCGCCGCCATGGCCGTGCTCGCGTCCGGCGCCGCGACCCTGCTCCACGAGAGCCTCGGCCACGGCGTTCCCGCCTGGCTGCTGGGCTGCCATCCGACCGAGTTGACGAGTAATCACCTGTCGACGGAAATTCCGAATCACTGGGTCTCCGCCGGCGGCACGCTCGTGAACCTCGCCGTCGGCGCCATCGCTCTCGCCCTCGCGCAGCGCGCCGGCGCGAACGCGAACCGGCGCTATTTCCTCTGGCTGCTCGCCGCCCTGAACCTCCTGCCGGGCGCGGGCTACTTCCTGTACTCGGGGATCGCGGGGATCGGGGACTGGTACGCGATCGTCGCCGGGCTGCCGCACGAGGGGCTGTGGCGCATCGCCCTCGCGCTCTTCGGCGGCGTGTCCTACTACGGGGTCGTGCTGCTGCTCGGGCGCGCCGTGCGCCCCTTCGTGGGCGGCGCCGCGACCTACAACGCCGTGGGCCGCTGGCCGTACGTCGTCGCGGGCCTGTTCAGCATCGTGTCGGGCCTGCTCGATCCGCTGGGCCTGGAGCTGCTTCTCATCTCGACGGTCGCCGCCGCGCTGGGCGGCTCGTCGGGACTCCTGTGGGCCGACTCGGTGATGCCGCAGACCGCTCCTGCCGCGCCGCTCGTCGTGCGGCGCCAGCCGGCGTGGTGGATCGCGGCGCTCGTGCTCGGCGGGGCGTACACGCTGATCCTCGGGCCGGGGGTCAAGCTGTGACATTCGTGGCCCGCGCGTCCTCGGAGGCACGGTGAACGCGAGCATTTCCAGGACGTTCGGCGTGCTCGTGGGGCTGAGTGGACTGGTCTCCGGGTGCGGTCCGCACCACGCGGCGTCCTCGAACAAGGTGCAGGCCGCCAAGGTGGCCCCGACCTTCGTTCACGGGACCGGAGCCGCCTACCCGAGATCCTGCAATAGCATGGCCCTGCTGCTTTCAGAGCGGGACGCGCTGCAGATCGTCACGGAAGAGTTGAGCAAGGCCGGCGTCGAACTGTCGGTGAAAGACAGGCGGCTGGCCGGGTTCACGATCGACGCCGTGGACGAACGGCGGCACATCGCCGTCGAGTTCGTTTCGTGCGAAGACTACGCGCAGAAGGGTGGCACGCCGCCCGAGTCCGTCCTCGGCGCCGAAGACTACCAGGCGGTGGCGCGCCACGTTGCCGCGTCCGTTGCGGCGCACGGAACGGAATACAACCTCGGCGTGTTCTACGATCCGGCGATCGCCCTCAGCCCGTACGATCCGGTTTTCAAGAAGAGCACCGACGATTTCAACCGGAAGCTCGCGCGAACGGAGGGCTGGGACAACATACGGGCAGTCACTCGTGAATATGACGCCGCGACGGCCGATGCCGCGAAACCGTTCATCGAGGCGTCACGCAGCCTTCTCCGGGAGCAGGTTCGTGACTTCATCGCGTGGTTGAAGAGCGAGGGCGCGATCTGACGGGTCTCGTCCTGCGTCCAGGCACGATCGCCAACCGTTCAGGGACTCTCGAGCGTGATCAGCGACACGTCCGGCGGCGTGAGCACACGTAAGCGCGGCGCGGGACCGCGCTCCATCCCGACTCCGCGGCTCACGTAGATCCGGCGGCCGTCGAGTTCGTGGAGTCCCCCGCCCGCGACGCGGCCGGGGACGCTCGAGAACGTCATCAGCGGACCGATCCATGGCAAGCGGACCTGACCGCCGTGGGTGTGACCCGCGACGACGAGGTCGACGCGCGAGCGCGGCGCAAGCGCGAGCACGCGATCGGGATAGTGCGAGAGGAGAATGCGCACGTCCTCCACACTCGGCCCGCCCTCGAGGTTGCGGATCGTGCGGTCCGCGGCGTCCGAGAGCCGCGGCCCCGCGCCGCCGATCGTCAGCGTGCGGTCCTTCACCCGCAGCGTCACGACGTCGTTGTCGAGCCAGCGGACGGGAGTGCCGTCGAACAGCGCGTGCATCTCCGCGTCGCTGTCGACGTTGCCCGCCGTCACAAACACGCCGCCGGGAGCCTCGAGACGCAGGAGCAACTCGCGCAGCGGTCCCCGCTCGCGGCGGAACGCCTCGTCGGTGCCTTGGAAGAAGTCGCCCGGCAGCAGCACCACATCGGGGCGAAGCGCGCGCAGCGTCTCGACCGCGCGCCGCTCGTAGTCCGTCACGCGGTCCGTCTGCAGGTCGGCCAACACCCCGATGCGAACCGCCTCGCGGCCCGTGCGCGCCGGATCGAGCACGACACGCGCGGTCTCGGTCGTCAGCCGGTAGGGCTCGACGAACGTGGCGTAGTACCCGAACGCCGGAAGGAGGAGGGCGCCGAGTCCGAGCACGATGCCGCGCGTCCGATCCGTGCCGCCCCTGCGGACCCAGACCACCGCGAGGCCGAGGGCCAGCACGGGCGCCGCGACGACGAGCGCCAGGTAGACGAGGTTCAGGAGCGCGAACTCGAGCACCCGGCCATTCTACGGGTGCAGGCGGGAGAGCGTTTTGCCGTAAATTAGCGCGATGCCCGCATCCGAACGGCCCGACCCGCAGCTCCACGCGCAGCCACGGCCGCGCGCGGCCCGCGCGCTCCTCCTCGCGTGCTTCGCCGCCTCCGGCTTCACGGCGCTGCTCTACCAGACCGTGTGGATGCGGCTCGCGCTGGCGAAGTTCGGCGTCAACACGTCGATCGCGTCGACGGTGCTCGCGGTGTTCATGCTCGGGCTCGCCGCCGGGACGGTGGGCGCGGCGCGGCTGCTGCGGTTCGCGGACGCGCGCTTCGGCGTGGGCCCGCTGCGCGTCTACGGCGCGGCCGAGCTGGTGGTGGCGGCCGGCGGGTTCGCGGTCCCGGCGCTCCTGGGCGCGGGCCGCGGGGCGCTCCTTGCCGCGGGCCCGGAGAGCGGTGGGCTGTACACGGTGACGTCGGCCCTGCTGCTCGCGCTGATCCTGCTGCCGTTCTGCGCGGCGATGGGGGTCACCTTCCCCGCGGCGGTGGCGTTCCTGCGGAGCGCGGGCGCGAGCGCGGGTGCGAGCGCGGGTGCGGGTGCGGGTGCGTCGAGGGAGAACGGGCTGCCGTTCAGTGCACTGTACGTGGCCAACGTGGCGGGCGCGCTCGCGGGCGCGGTCGCGACGCCGCTGTTCCTGGTCGAACTGTTCGGGTTCCTCGCGACGTGCCGCGGGGCCGCGTTGATCAACGTCGCGATCGCCGCCGCGGCGCTGTCGACGTTCGCGGGCACGCGGCTCGCGCCGGCTCCGGCTCCGGCTCCGGCTGCGGCTGCGGCTGCGGCTGCGGCTGCGGCGAAGTCGAGTTCCAAACGCCGCACCGGCGAGGATGCCGCCTCGCGCGCGCGGCGTTGGGCGCTGTTCGTCACGGGCTTCTCGACGATGGGGATGGAAGTCGTGTGGATGCGGGTCTACCCGACCGTCATCGGCACCTTCGTCTACTCGTTCGCGACGATCGTGGCGACGTACCTCCTGGCGACGACGATCGGCTCGGCCGTCTACCGGCGGCTGCGCGGCGCCGACCCGGACGCGCGCACGAGCGCGTGGTTCCCGTGGCTCGGGGCGGCCGCGCTGCTGCCGTTGCTCTCGGCATCGACCGCGTTCGCGGGCCTGAACGCATATCTGCGCGTCGGCGCGGGCGTCGCGCCGTTCTGCGCGCTGCTCGGCTTCATCACGCCGGCGCTGGTCGACCGCGAGGCCGGCGACGACGCGGAGCGCGTGGGGCGGGCGTACGGGATCAACCTCCTGGGGTGCCTCCTCGGACCTCCGGTCGCGGGCTTCGTGCTGCTGCCCGTCCTCGACACGCGCGTTGCCGCGGTGCTGATCGCGCTGCCGCTGTTCCTCGTGCTCGCGCTGCCGGCGCTGCGGCGCGGGCGCGTGGTGTCGCCGGTCGCGGCCGTCGTCGCCGCGGCGGTGATCGTCTCGTCGACCACGCTGTTCGAGGACCGCTTTCCGAAGGAGCAGGTGCGGCGCGACCACGTCGGCACGGTCGTCGCCGGCGGCACCGGGCAGGGCCGGATCCTCTACGTCAACGGCGTCGGCATGACGGTCCTCACGTCGGTGACGAAGATGATGGCGCACTTCCCCGCCGCGCACCTCGCGCGCAAGGACGGGCGCCCGCTCGACGCGCTGGTGATCTGCTTCGGCATGGGCACGAGCTTCCGCTCGCTCGCGTCGTGGGGCGCGAACGTGACCGCCGTCGAGCTGGTGCCGTCGGTGCCCGAGATGTTCGGTTACTTCCATCCCGACGGTCCGGAGCTCGTGCGCGCGTCGGGTGGGCGGCTCCGGATCGTGGTCGACGACGGGCGGCGGTTCCTCGATCGCACGCACGCGAGCTACGACCTCATCACGATCGACCCGCCGCCGCCGGTCGAGGCCGCGGGCAGCAGCCTCCTGTACTCGAAGGAGTTCTACGCGAGCGCGAAGCGGCGCATGAAGCCCGGCGCGCTCCTGCAGCAGTGGCTGCCCGAGGGCGACCGCGAGACCGTCGCCGGCGTCGTGCTCGCGGTGCTCGAGTCGTTCCCCCACGTGCACGTCTACAAGTCGATCAAGGGCGAGGGTTACCACATCACCGCGTCGGACGAGCCGCTGCCGAGCGTGGCGCCGGAAGAGCTCGCGGCGCGGATGCCCGAGGCCGCGGTGCGCGACATGACCGAGTGGCTGAACGCGCCGCCCGCGGAGTTCTTCCGCCGCATGCTCGCGCAGGAGTACGACGTGAACGCGTTGCTCGTCGACGGGCGCCGTGAAGCGACGCTCGCGATCAGCGACGACCGGCCCGTCAACGAGTTCTACCTCGTACGGCGGCACGCGCGGTCCGGGAAGTAGGCGAGTTCTCATGCCGATGAAAGGCCGTGCCATGCGTTTTCGACTCTCCCTGCTGCTGACGATCCTCGCGCTGCCGTGGCTCGCGGCGTGCGCCACCGCGCCGCGCGCGCGGACGGGAAGCGTCGAGGAGCTCGCCTCCTGGATGACGGGCTCCTTCGACAGCAGCGCGCAGGCGCAGGCCGACCCGGAGAACTACCGCGACATCCGGCTGCACATGACGCGGATCTGGCCCGGGCGCACGGACGGCGCGTGGCTGTACGTCGAGCAGGCCGTCGCGGCCACGCAGGACAAGCCGTACCGCCAGCGCGTCTATCACGTCAGCGGCCTGCCGGACGGGAGCTTCCGGAGCGAGGTCTTCACGATCGACGGCGATCCCCTGCGGTTCGCGGGCGGCTTCCGCGAGCCCGCGAAGCTGGCCGCGCTCTCCGAGAGGAACCTCGTCCCGCGCGCCGGCTGCGCGATCGCGCTGCACCGCTCGGCCGACACCGAAGCCTACGAGGGCAGCACGACCGGCAAGGACTGTCCGAGCGAGCTGCGCGGCGCGAGCTACGCGACGTCGATCGTCACGGTCCGTCCCGACACGCTGCGCTCGTGGGACCGCGGCTTCGACCAGCACGACGCGCAGGTGTGGGGGGCGACGAAGGGGCCCTACGTGTTCGTCAAGCAGCGCTGACCTACCGCGAAGGAGGCGAGGATGAGATCGAAGTCCGTCGCGTCGGCGATCCTGCTGCTGTCCCTGGCCCTGTTCCTCCTCGCTCACGCCGCACCGGCGCCGCGCGGGGCCTACCCGAAGGCCAAGGTCAGCTTCGAGGATTTCAAGGGGCTCGTCGCCCGGGTCGAAGCGCACCGCGCCGCCCGGCTGGTCGATCTCGCGACGTTTCGCGAGATGAGCAGGCGCCCGGGGGTCGTCGTCCTCGACAGCCGCTCGGATTTCCGGTTCGAGCGGATTCACGTCAAGGGAGCGCGCCACCTGGCGTTCACGGACTTCACCCAGGAGAACCTCGCGAAGGTCATTCCGGCGTTCGAGACGACGATCCTGATCTACTGCAACAACAACTTCGACGGCAACCAGACCGACTTCGCGACGAAGGCCGCGCTGCCCCGGCCGCCCCCCGGAGCCGCGGCGTCGCAGTTCGCGGCCCAGGCGAAGCCGCTCATGATGGCCCTGAATATTCCGACATTTATCAGTTTGTACGGGTACGGCTACCGGAACGTGTACGAATTGGACGAACTCGTCGGCGTCACCGATCCCAGGATCGAGTTCGAGGGGTCCGTCGTCACGCCGAAACCGCTTTCCCTCGAGCCCGCGCCTGCACGTTGATCGCCGATCGAGTCGTCTTCAGGCGTTCGATTCGACCCGTTCCGCTCCGAAGAATCGTTCTGGGCAATTTTCATGTCCCCCGGTGAGCTACTCGCGGCGTGTTTCGCGCCGTGTCTCTCAGACCGGAGGGACTCGATCGATGACTCGTCCGACCTTTGTCATGTTCGTCACGCTGCTCGCCGTCGCCACTCTTCCCGCGCCCGCCGCGCCGCTCACCCTCTCCGAGCGCATCGAGGCTCAGCGTCGGGTCGAGCAGGTGTACTGGGCGCAGCGCACCTGGCCGGCGGACAACCCCGGACCGAAGCCCGCGCTCGCCGACGTGCTCGACGAGAAGACGCTCGCGGAGCGCGCGGAGCAGGGCGTGCTGGAGTCGGCGCTGCTCTTCGAGCGCTTCGGCGTACGGATCGAGCCCGCGGCGCTGCGCGGCGAGATCGAGCGCATGGTGCGTGACACGCGGCGGCCTGCGGTGCTGCGCGACCTCTTCGCCGCGCTGGGCGACGACCCGGTCCTGGTCGCGGAGACGCTCGCGCGCCCGCTCGTGGCCGACCGGCTGCTGCGCGAGGCCTACGAGCACGCGGCCGGCTCGAAGGGGAACGCAACCGCGACCGCGTCCGCATCCGCGCGTCCCGCGTTCGACGACTGGTTCCGTGACGCGGCGCGCGCGGTCGCGGCGAGCGCGTCGCTCGGTGTGACCGTCCCCGCGGCGGCGGACCTCGGTCCGCTGCCCACGCTCCCGGCCGCGGGCTGCACGGACGACACGTGGTCTCCGATGGCGCTGAAGACGCCGTCGCGGCGCTATCACCAGGTGGAGGTCTGGACGGGCGCCGAGATGCTGCTGTGGGGCGGCACGTCGGAGTACGACCAGCGCCAGCCGGTCGACGCGTGGCGCTACAACCCGGCCACCGACACGTGGACGCGCCTGCCCGACGACCCGTCGCCGCAGTTGGACTTCAACGGCAACCACACCGGCGTGTGGTCCGGCACCGAACTGATCCTGATGGACGGGACGACCAACGGCAGGCGGCTCAACCCGACCACCGGCGTGTGGCGCTCGGTGAGTCCCGGCCCGGTCGGCTACGACACGACGACGCCGGCGGTGTGGACCGGGACGCGGATGCTGCTGTGGCACACGGGCTGGGCCGCCGGCGGTCTCTACGACCCCGTGAGCGACACGTGGTCGGCGATGTCGACGTTCGGCGCCCCGAGTCCGCGGCAGTACCCCGCGACGCTGTGGACCGGCTCGCGCTTCATGGTCTGGAGCGGCTCGGGCAATGACGTCGACGGCAACTACGTCGACCTGCCCGACGGCGCGCTGTACGACCCGGGCACCGACGAGTGGACCCCGATGTCGACGGCCGGGCAGCCGACGCCACGCTACAAGGCGGGCATCGCGTGGACCGGGTCGGAGGCCGTGATCTGGGGCGGCGGGCTTGGCGCGTTCTTCGAGATGCTGGTTTCCGACGGCGCGCGCTACAACCCCGCGACCGACACGTGGACGCCGATCTCGACGAGCGGCGCACCGAGCGCGCGCCTGCTTCCGCTCGCGGGTTTCGGCTCCGGGTCCGCGGTGTTCTGGGGCGGCAGCGTCGGGCAGACGCTGCTCGGCGACGGCGCGCGCTACCGCCCGTCGACCGACACGTGGCAGCCGATCTCCGCCGTGAACGCTCCGGCGCCGCGCTTCGACGCGCCGACGGTCTGGACCGGCAGCGAGATCGTGGTGTGGGGCGGTCGAGGCGCGGAGAGCGCGTACGGTCTCGACAGCGGGGCGCGCTACAACCCGGCAACCGACGTGTGGGCGCCGATGGCGCGCACCTATCGCCCGCTGCCGCGCGCGTATCACCACGCGGTGTGGACCGGGGCGGAGATGCTGGCGTGGGGCGCGACGGCGAACGGCGACGGCGGCGCCTACGACCCCGCGACCGATGCGTGGCGGCCGCTCGCGACGAGCGGCGCGCCATCCCCGCGGCAGTACTCCGTCGCGGGCTGGACGGGTTCCGAGATGGTCGTGTGGGGCGGGCTCTCGTTCCCCGACAACGCGAGCGTGCTGGGGGACGGTGCGCGCTACAACCCGACGACGAACCACTGGACGCCGATGACGACGACGGGTGCGCCGAGCGCGCGCTACGCCCACGCGGGCGCGTGGAGCGGCTCGCTGTTCCTCGCGTGGGGCGGTGTCTCGGGCGGCTCCGTCGTCGGCACCGGGGCGCGCTACAACCCCGCCACCGACACCTGGACCCCGATGACCAACGCGAACGCGCCCGCGCCGCGACGCTGGATGGGCTCCGTGTGGGGCGGATCGAAGTTCCTCGTGTGGGGCGGGGTCGGCATCTCGAACTACTTCGGCGACGGCTCGCGCTACGATCCGGCGACCGACACGTGGTCGGCGATGTCGTTCGCCCCGGTGTCACCGCGCCAGTCCCCGGCCATGGTGTGGAGCGGGACCGAGATGCTGCTGTGGGGCGGCAACTCGATCGGCGGCTCGGGCACCGTCTATCCGAACGACGGCTGGCGCTACAACCCGGCGACGGACACGTGGCACGCGATGACGACCACCGGCGCGCCGATACCGACCTCGGGCGTGACCGGGGTCTGGACGGGCTCGAAGATGGTCGTGTGGGGCGGCGCGCAGTACGGACCCGCGAACACGGGCGCCCGCTACGATCCCGCGGCCGACGCCTGGACCGACACGCGCCTCGACGATTCCACGCCCGCGCCGCGCACGGGTCACACCGCGGTCTGGACCGGCAGCGAGATGATCGTGTGGGCCGGCGGCTTCGGCGGCAACCTCGTCTCCTCGGGCGGCCGTTACTGCGCCGCGAGCTGCACGCCCGTCACCTGGTATCGCGACGCGGACGGAGACGGCGTCGGCGTGTCCACGACGACGCAGTCGTCGTGCACCAAGCCCGCCGGCTACGTCGCGGTCGCCGGCGACTGCAACGACGCCGACGCGAGCGTGTGGGGCACGCCGGGCGAGGCCCGATCGCTCGTCGTGACGCGCAGCGGCGGCGTGGCCACGCTGACGTGGACGGCGCCCTCCGCCCCGGGCGGCACCGTCGCGGCGACGCGCTACGACACCGTCCGCAGCACGAGCCCGTCGGACTTCAACGCGGCCGCCACGTGCCTCGAGTCGGACGGCGCCGATCTCCAGTCGACCGACGCGGCGAGCCCCGGCGCGAAGAAGGCGTTCTACTACCTCGTGCGCGCCGTCAACAACTGCGCGCCCGGGGACGGGCCGCTCGGGTTCAGCTCCGCGGGCGTCCCGATCGCGGGCCGGGCCTGCCCGTGAGTCGTGGCGGCGCGCGCCCTGCGGCCGGAAGCGCCCTTCAGTCGAGGACGCCCGACCGCAGCGCGCGCGCGACGGCCTCGGACTTCGAGTGCACCTGCAGCTTCTCGAAGATCTGGCGCATGTGGTAGACGACGGTCGAGGTCGCGACGCCGAGCTCCGCCGCGGCGGACGGGTAGTCGTGGCCCTCGGAGACGAGGCGCAGCACGCGAACCTCGTGCGGCGTGAGGTTGTGGTCGTTCTTCTTCGGCGCGAAGCGCCGGAACAGGCGGATCACGCGCTGCGCGATCTCGGGCGACATCGGCCCGCCGCCGTCGACCGCCTCGGCGAGCGCCTCGAGCAGCCTGTCGGGCGGCGTCTTCTTGAGGAGATAGCCCGACGCGCCGGCGCACAGCGCGTCGAAGATGCGGTCGTCGTCGTCGTACACCGAGAGCACGAGGAACACGGTGCGCGGGTGCTTCGCCTTGAGGCGGCGGATCCCTTCGATGCCGTCGATGCCGGGGAGGGCGATGTCGCAGAGCGCGACGTCGGCCGGGTCGCGCGCGAACGCGACCAGCGCGTCTTCCATCGACCCGAAGCGGCCCGTGCAGCGGAAGCCGGGGCTCGCGGCGAGGAGATCGCCGATCCCTTCGCGGATCTCGGGCAGGTCCTCGACGATCGCGACGCTGATCATGGAGAGAGAGCATACGCGCAGCGGTGCGGGCGGCCCCTCCATGAACGGGGAGGGCACACCGTGCGCTCGGGGGAGCGGCTCCCGCACCGCGGAAGGCGCCTCAGCCGCCGAGCGGCGCGGACAGCGTGACCCGCGCGCCCCCACCGGGATCCGTTTCGATCCGGCACGTGCCGCCGAGCCGCGCCGCGCGGCGGCGGATCGAGTCGAGGCCGGTCCCTTCCGCACGCACGCCGGGGTCGAAACCCAGGCCGTCGTCGGCGACCGTCAGCACGATCCTTCCTCCGCCGGTCGACAGGGACGCGTCGAGGCGGCGGCAGCCGCTGTGCTTGACCGCGTTGTTGACCAGTTCCTGGAACGCGAGCAGGAGTTCCCGCCGCACGTCCGCGCCGAGCGCGCGATCGTGCTCCTCGTCGATCGAGTCGAGACGGAACGCGATCCCCTTCGCACGCAGGAGCGGCGTCGCGAACTGCCGCATGCGCTGGCCAAGGCTGAACACGCGATCGCGCTCCGGGTTGATCGCCCACACGAGGTCGCTCATGCGGCCGACGAGCCGCCGCGCGATCTCGGCGATGTGCGCGGGCGAGTCTTCGACCGCCGGTGACGCCGCGGCGTGGCCCGCATCGTGCTCCGCAGCGCCGCGCCGGCGGGCGAGCGTCTCGGAGAGCACCGCGATCTGCGAGAGACCCGCTCCCACCTCGTCGTGG
>JABLTH010047548.1_pt1 | contig 18189 bp, 16 predicted proteins | sample 7875711 | NCBI WGS metagenome assembly JABLTH01 (sample SAMN14941262, study PRJNA633318) | bioreactor metagenome | isolation source: bioreactor | place: China | collected 2019-03-05 | reverse complement strand
GGTCATCGAATCCGCCGGATACCCCTACTTCGCCGCGATCGGCCTCGAGGATCTGGGGTTGGAGTAGTGGCGGAACACCGCGACCCCGGCACGGGAGGCGAACCGGACCAGCCGGAGCGCGACCCACAGCAGCACGACGACTCCGAGCCCGAGTTCGGCAGCTCGGAGTGGCTGCTCGCACAGCTGACCGGCGGCAGGCGCGTCGAGCGCGCGGACGAGACGGGCGATGAGACGACCGACGTGGCGCCCGAGGGTGCGCGGGAGGATGACGGCGCGGTCGTCGGAGGTGCGGGTGACGGCGAGGTCGCGGATGGCGGCGAGGTCGCCCCGGAGCCGCCGGAGTCGACCGCGCCCACCGGGGACGAGCCCGTCTTCGGAGCCTTCGACGATCTGCTTCGGGAGCCCACGGCGTCGGGAGAGGGCGTCGGCGCCCCTGCAGAGCAGCCCGCACCCCTCGGTTTCGCGGACCTGCTTCGAGAAGTCCCCGCACCGACGCCGGACGAAGCGGCCGACGAGGACGGCGGCACCACCACCCCGATCGCCACGGCGCCGCAGGGCTTCGTCTGGAACCTGACGTCCCGCCAGGGCGGGGAACGAGACGACACGACTGCACAGACGCCGAGCGCCGAGCCGGGCCGGACGAGCGCGTTCGGTGCCGACGGGCCAGGGGATGCCACCGCGGCGGGAGCCGATGCGACCAGCGCTGGCGCCGCGGAGGCGGAGGATCCCGATGCGGATGCCGAGGACGCGACCCCGCCGGTGCGTCGCACGAACTTCGTCGAACCGCAGTCCCGCCGTGCGCCGGAGACCACCCCGGGTGAGGGTGCTGCCGTGTCAGGTCCAGCCGCTCCCTCCGCGCCTCCTGCCGTTCCCGCGCCCACGGCCCAGCCCGAGGTGCCGGCTGCCCCGACGCCGGCCGCTCCGGTGCAGGGCTTCGAGCCGCCGAGCTTCGTGGCCGCTCTGCGGATGCCGCGTCCGCCGGAGTGGGGCGACGCTCCAACGCCGCCCGCGGAGCCGCCGGCGGGGAGCGACAGCAGCGACGGCGCGAGCGACAGCCCCGCGCCCGCTGCCGAGGTGCTCGGAGACAGCGGGCCGAACGTCCACGAGCCGGAAGCCGAACCGACGCCGCCGACGAACGACACGGAGCCGCTGCACGGCCATGGACTCGCCGCGCTGCTCGGCGCGTACCAGGAAGAGCGCCCCGTACCGCGTCCCCTCCTCGGTGACACGACGGGGATCATCCCCCTTCCACCCACCTCCGTTTCCCCCACCCAGACCGCACCGCCCGCATCCCCCGCTGTAGCGGCTCCCGACGCGGCGCCCCCCGGGGCCGGCGCGGCGGACACCGGCGTGGGCATCCCCGGCGCAGCACCGACTCCCACGACGGGGGACTCCGCCGCGAATCCGGCACCGGTGACGCGGCGGGAGGCGTTGCGGGCCGAGGGCGAGGCGGCGTCGGCCGAGGCGGTCGTCCCGCCACCGCTCACGGAGCCGGCGCACCCTGAACCCGTCCTGCCGGCCGACGCGGTGCCGTTCGGTGGGGCCGCCCAGACCGAGGCCATCCTCGGGGCACCGCCGTCGCCGGCCACGAGTCCCTTCGATGCCGAGGCGCTCGCCGCCGCGTCGGAGGAGCTGCCGACCGCCGCGATCCCCGTCGGCGATGTTCCTCCGGCTCCGGCACCGGCGCAGCCCAGCGGGCAGGATGCCGACGAGCTGAACGGTGCCGGCGAGCCCGATGTGGTGGACGAGCCGGACGGCATCGCGGCCCTGTTCGGCGACTTCGCCTTCGCCGACGGTCCCGAGGACGCAGACGACGATCCTGATCTCGTCCGCGAGCAGGACTCCCCGGTCGTCGACTCCTCGCAGCCTGCCGCGGAATCCGCCGCGGCCGCCTCAGCCACGCCCGCCCCTGCGGACACGCCCGCCTCCGCGGACACGCCCGCCCCGGCGAACCCGGCGGCCACAGCACAGACCGGTGTCCTCGGCATCGACGCCATCCTGTTCCCCGGGCTCGCCGGTGACGCGCCGACGAGCCCCGAGGCCGACCAGGCCGCCGCGACCGCCTCCTTTCCGGAGCCCGCCGCCGCGCTCGAGGGGCCGCAGCTGGGCGCCGAGCCGGGTGCCGGATTCGGGCTGGACGACGTCGACACGGCAGCTCCGCCGACCGTCGCGTTCGACGCTGCCGCCGCTGCACGCGAGCCGCTGACGCCGCCGGCTCCAACGCCGCCGGCTCCCACGCCGCCGAGCCTCGCAGCGACGCCCGCCGTCAGCCAGGCAGCCGACCCCGCAGCAACCGCGGCCTGGGCAGAAGCCGGCCCCTCCGCGTCCACCGCGCCCGCTGCACCACCGATCTCGCCGTCGTCCACCCCGCCTTCGTCGACCCCGCCGACCCCGTCGGACCCTCCGCGCGGCCCGCGCGACCCGCGGTTCAACCGGCGGATCTACCTCATCGCCGGCGTGCTGGCCGTGCTGCTCGTGCTCGTCGGCCTGTTCGCGCTCGGCACGCGCATCCCCACGCTGTTCGGGGCGTCCGCTCCGTCGCATCCGGCCTCGGCCTCCCGGACGCCATCCGGCACGCCGACCCCCACACCGACCCCGACCCCGACCGTGATCCCGAAGCCGGCGGCGGCCGTCGGTCCGGGCCAGCACGCCTGGGACACTCTCGGCGGCGGGGAGTGCATCCAGCCGTACACGTCACCGTGGGCCGAGACCTTCATGGTCGTCGACTGCACGGCCGATCACAGCGCCCAGATGGTCTACACGAACCTGCTCTCCGCTGATCCCGCCGCCCCGTACCCGGGTGCGGACGCACTCGCTCAGCAGATCAACACCCTGTGCACCGCGGGCGGCGTGATCGACTTGAACGCCGCTGCCGCCTACCCCGACCTGCAGGTGCAGGGCACATTCCCGGCCACGGACGAGCAGTGGAAGAGCGGCCAGCGCTCGTACTACTGCTTCGCCAGCCGCTCCAGCGGTCAGCCGCTCAGCACCTCCGTGCAGGGACAGGGACCGACCGGCTGATCACGTCCGTCTCCCCGTGGGCGACCCGGTCAGAGTGCGCGATCGTCCTCGTAGCGGTCGAGCGCGGCGGGCGGATTGAGGCGTCGGGCGGAGGCGAGCTCCAGCGCGGCGTCGCCGTCGCCCGGTACGGTCACATTGACGACGACGGCCTCGCGCTGAACGCCGACGCCGAAGACGCCGTCGGCGTCGAGGTCGGCCAGGGCGGCGACCATCGCCTCGCGCAGGCGGCCGTTGACCGCGGCGGAGCGCTCGAACGGGTCGCCGAGACCGTCGAAAAGTCGCTCCACCTCGCGGAAGTGGGTGTCACCGAAGAACGCGAACGGCGACTCCAGCTCCGACCAGCGCAGCTCGTCGGGCAGCAGTTCGACGCCCTGGTGGCGGTAGCCGGCGACCGTGCGGGCGAGCCCGTCGTAGGAGGCAGCGGTCGGCGCCGGCCGGTGCGACTGGGCGGTGGTGGCGAGCCCGAAATAGTAGAAGGACTCGGAAGGGTGGACGGACCGGAGGTCGTCCCAGGCGGACCGTGCCGCCTCTCGGACGGCGACGCGCACGAGGTCGTAGGTTGCGGAAGTGGGGACGCCCATGGTGGTGCTTCTTTCTGGTGGGGGCGACCCGACGCGGTTGCGATCGGGGCACGACGGGACCGCGGCCCGTGGAGGCCGGTGGTTCCGGGTCAGAGATCCGTCTCGACCGGACCCGTGGTGACGAGCTCGTGCACGCCGGAGAGGATCTCGTCGGGGCGGAACGGGTAACGGTCGATCTCGGCCTGGTCGCTGATGCCGGTGAGCACCAGGATGGTGTGCAGGCCGGCTTCGATGCCGGCGACGACGTCGGTGTCCATCCGGTCGCCGATCATCGCGGTGTTCTCGGAGTGCGCGCCGATGCGATTGAGCGCCGAGCGGAACATCATCGGATTCGGCTTGCCGACCACGTACGGCTCCATGCCGCCTGTCGCCTTGGTGATCATGGCGGTCACCGCGCCGGTCGCGGGAAGCGGGCCTTCTGCGCTCGGCCCGGTGGCGTCGGGGTTGGTCGAGATGAAGCGGGCTCCCGCGCCGATCAGGCGGATCGCCTTGGTGATCGCGTCGAACGAGTAGCTGCGGGTCTCGCCGACGACCACGTAGTCCGGGTTCGTGTCGGTCATGATGAAGCCCGCCTCGTGCAGGGCGGTCGTCAGCCCGGCCTCCCCGATGACGTACGCGCTGCCTCCCGGCGCCTGCGACTTGAGGAAGTCGGCGGTGGCCAGCGCGGAGGTCCAGATCGACTCCTCCGGAACGTCGAGCCCCGAAGCGCGGAGTCGGGCGGCGAGGTCGCGCGGCGTGTAGATCGAGTTGTTGGTGAGCACGAGGAACGGCGTGCCCTGGTCGCGCCACTGCTGGATCAGCTCGGGGGCGCCGGGCAGGGCCTCGTTCTCGTGGACGAGCACGCCGTCCATGTCGGTCAGCCAGCACTCGATCTCGTCGCGTCGCGCCACGCAGGACCCCTTTCGAAGGTGATGTGACGCCCCCAGCTTATTGCCCGGTGGGTTGCAGCAGGGTTTCCAGAGCCTGACGGGATCCCCCGAATGCGTCCATGTCGATGTACGCCTCGTCGCCGTCGTAACCCGCGAGCCGCTCGCGATCGGAGTACTGCCAGAACGTCCAGCGGCGGCCGTCCGGGATCATCGGCGGCAGCATGACGGAGCGGTACCAGATCGGATTGTCGCGGTATGCGCCCTTCAGATAACGGTCGTAGGCCGTGCCGGTCGCGTAGAGGATCGCGGGCCTTCCGTAGTGCTTCTCGAGCTCGTCGAGGAGCGGGTCGAGAATGGCCTGCACGCGTTCGCGCGACGGGGGATCGGAGAGGTAGCCGCCGTAGAGTTCGACGTCGACCGTCACCGGGAGGGTTCCCGCGCCGGCAGGGACGGTGCGGAAGATGTTCTGCGCCTGCCGTCGGGCGCTGCTGTCGAAGCTGAGGAAGTGGTACGCGCCGACGATCAGCCCGCTGGCTCTGGCGTCCCTCCAGTTCGCCTCGAACCGCTCGTCTTCGTCGCCGGAGCCCTCGGTCGCTTTGATGATGGCGAAGTCCACGCCCTGGCGCGAGAGCACCGGCCAATCGATCCGGCCCTGATAGCTGGACACGTCGACGCCGCGCACCGGCAACGCCGAGGCGAAGACACGATTCGGCCACAGGACGCCCGCGAAGACGAGCCCGGCGGCGAGCGACACGGCAGCGACGGCCGTGACGATGCCGAGCGCGATGTACATCGCGCGCCGTGGGCGCGCCCGACGGCTCTCGCGCTCCCCGGTCTCCGTCACCCGCCCACCCTGGCAGCAGCCGCTGTGAACCCGCGGTGCGGACACGCGGGTCTCGCTACGCTGGATCGGTGACGCCAGAGACACCGCAGGAGCCGGCCCGGCAGGAGCCGGTCCGGCAGGAGCCGGCACCGCAGCACCTTCCGCCGTCGGCCGAGCTGACGACGCACGGCGTCGGCCCCTGGCCGGGCGACTGGCCGGACGACCCCCGGTACGACCCCGAGCTCCTGCGGCACGGTGACACCCGCAATGTGATCGACCGCTACCGGTACTGGCGCATGGAGGCCGTGGTCGCCGATCTCGACGAGCACCGGCACCCGTTCCACGTGGCCATCGAGAACTGGCAGCACGACATGAACATCGGGTCGATCGTGCGCAGCGCGAACGCGTTCGCGGCCGACACCGTGCACATCATCGGCCGGCGCAGGTGGAACAAGCGCGGTGCGATGGTGACCGACCGCTATCAGCACGTGCTGCACCACGACGACGTGGAGGCATTCGTGGCGTGGGCCCGCGCTGCCGGCCTCCCGATCGTCGCTGTCGACAACGTGCCGGGTTCGGTGCTCATCGAGACCTACGCGCTGCCGAGGGAGTGCGTGCTGCTGTTCGGGCAGGAGGGTCCAGGCCTCTCGGCCGCCGCGCTGGAGGCTGCGGACGTCGTCGTCGAGATCTCCCAGTTCGGCTCCACCCGCTCCATCAACGCCTCCGCCGCGGCCGCCGTCGCCATGCACGCCTGGATCCTCCAGCACGTCCCCTTCTCCTGACATCGAGGCGGCCGATTCTCCGCCGCCTCGACGGGATTCGGCGCATTCTGCGCCGTCTCGGCGGCGGTCAGCGGTTGCTGCGGCGCACGACGAGCTTGAGGGCCGACCAGTCGGTGGAGAGGGCAGCGACTTTGACGTCGACGAGGCCGCGCGCGAGCGCGGTGTCTCGGATGACGTTCTCGTCGAGGTCGCTGACGTGACCTGCGGCCTTGCGCGGCCACGCGGCCCAGATCATCCCGGCCGGGTGGATGCGCGGCGCCAGCGCGTCGAGCTCGTCGAGGTACTCCGCGGCCTCCCGGTAGAACGCGACGATCATCCCCGCCGGTGCCGTGGACGTCGGCGGCAGCCATTCGATGTCGCCGGGGCCGTCCTCCACCGGTACCGCCCAGCCGGGATCGGCGTGCAGCAGCTGTGCGTGCATCCCCGGCTTGAGACCCAGCTTCTTCCAGAGCGGCGTGCCGGAGTAGCCCGCGGAGCCGGTCATGCGCCGCTCCATCCCGAGTCGGCCGCGATGCGCGCGATCGCCTCGGCGTCGAGGTCGTAGACGGTCTCGCCGTCGTCCGCGGCCGGTGCGCGCATCACGTGCGCCCGCACCGGGCCGTCGATCGGCAGCTGGATCATCGCGAACCCCGCTCCGCGCTCGGCGCGCTCCCGTGGCGCGGGCCACAGCACGTCGGTCGTGTTGGCGACCCCCGGCGCAACCACGACGGGGATGCGGCGGGGGCCGGCCTCGGTGATCAGTGCGTGGTGGTAGTGCCCGGCGAGGATCAGCCGGACGTCGGAGGCGGAGCACGCGTCGACCAGGGGCTGCGGGTCCACGAGGCGCAGGGTGTCGAAGAGCCCGGTCGTCGGCGGGACCGGTGGGTGGTGGAGGACGACGATGGTCCCGTTCGCACTCGGGGTGTGCAGTGTGTCGCGCAGTCGTTCGAGGCGCGCGCCGTCCACCCGCCCGTAGCCGGCGCGCGCGACGGTCGTGTCGACGGTGACGACACGGAAACCGCCGACCTCGAGCTCGGTCTCGCGCGGTCCGAGCACATCCTCGAACGCGTCGGGGAGGTCGTGGTTGCCCATCGCGTATGCGACCACGGCTCCCCGCTCGGCCGCCCACGGCTCGAGCCGTTCGCGCAGAAGCCGGTAGGAGGCCGCGCTGCCGTCGTCGGAGAGGTCGCCGGACGCCACGACCAGATCGACGGCCTCCGACTCGCCCGCCCTCACGAGCACCCGGTCCAGGGCCGCCAGCGTGTCGACCAGCCCGTAGTGCAACCGGCCGTCGCCGTACAGGTGGGTGTCGCTGAGGTGCAGGATGCGCAGGGGATCGGTCACGCGGCCCACCCTAGCGCCGGGCTCCGACCCTCATGCGTCGCGCGGCCCGGCGCCGGCCGTCAGCGCGTCGCCCGTCACTCGGTGTCGACCGCCTGGATGAGCGCGTCGACCGCGGTGAGCAGATTGTGCAGCGCCTGCCGCTCGATCGAGTCCTCTGCGAGCTTCTGGATGTCGTAGCTCGCCGCGCTGGCCGCCTGCCTGGCCTGCGAGATCGCCGCCTGTGCTTCGAGATCCGCCATGGGGTTCCTCCTCGGACTAGGGTGCCGTCGTGCGACACCCTAGTCACCGGCCGGGCCCGAAGGATAGGCCCGCCCGCCGCGCGACTCAGCCGATCAGCGACGGCCGCAGATCGCGCAGCGTTCGGAAGTGCGTCATCCGGGTGACCCCGATCGCCGAGACGAGCAGCGCAATCAGCATCCACAGTGCCAGCACGCCCGCGTCGGCCCACGCCGTGGCAGGGTTGCCGCCGTACATGAGCTGCCGTATTCCATCGACGGCATACGACATCGGCAGCACGTGGTGCAGTGCGGCGAGCGGTCCCGGCAGGGTCTGCCAGGGGAAGGTGCCGCCGGCGGTGACCAGCTGGAGCACCATCAGCACGAGCCCGAGGAACTGGCCGACGCTTCCGAGCCAGACGTTCAGCGCGAGGATGATCGACGCGAACGTCAGGGAGGCGAGGGCCATCATCCCGAACATGCCGAGCGGGTTGTGGATGGCGAAGCCGAGGGCTCCCGCGACGATCGCGAACAGGCCGACCATCTGAATCGCGCCGAGGAGTCCGGGGGTGAGCCAGCCGGCCAGCGTGATCTTCACGGGCGAGTGGAGGGCGGTGATCGCCCTGCGGGACACCGGCTTGACGATCAGGAACAGCGCGTAGATGCCGATCCACCCGGCGAGGGCGACGAAGAACGGTGCGAGGCCGGCGCCGTAGGTTCCTGCTGAGGTGATCGAGTCGTTGTGCAGGTTCACGGGGTCGGCGATGGTGGAGGCCTGCTTCTTCTGCAGCGACGGCGAGTTGTCGGGGATCTGCGACACCCCGTTCACGAGTCCGTCACGCAGTTGCGTCGTGCCGTCGTGCAGGGTGGTCAGGCCGTCGCGCAGCTGGGCGGAGCCGGTGGCGGCGCTGGACGCACCGCTCGCGAGCTGTGCGGCGCCGGCCTGCGCCTGAGACGACCCGCTCGCGACCTGGGCCGCACCGGACGCGACCTGGTCGGCGCCGGAGGCCAGCTGGTTCACCTGGCCGACGGCCGACTGGATCTGCGCGTTGCCCGACTGCACCTTCCCGTCGATGTCGCCGAGCGCGGACTGCACCTGCTCGATGACCGCGGGGTCGACGTTCGCCGCCTGAAGGCGCGCGATCAGGTCTTGACCCACCGCGGGCGCGTCCGCGGCGAGCTGAGCTGCCGCCTGGCCGGCCTGGGTGGCCTTGGCGGCGAGCTGGTCGTGGCCCGCCGCGACCCGGGATGCGCCGTCGCTGACCTGCGCCGCTCCGGCGGACAGCTGGCTCAGCTTGTCGGCGAGCGTCTGCGAGCCGGTGGCGAGCTGTGCGGTGCCGTCCGCCAGTTGGGAGGCGCCGCTCTGCGCGGTCGCGCTGCCGTCGACCAGCTGGTCGGCGCCGTCCACGGCCTTCACGAGGCTCGAGCGGATGTCGGCGAGTCCGAGCAGGAAGCGCTGGGCGGCCTCCTCGTTGACCTGCTTCACGATCGACGTGCGGATCTTCTCCGCCGCCTGGGTGCCGATCGTGGAGGCCAGGTAGCTGTTCGTGTCGTTGGTCGTCAGGGTGACGATCGCGCGTCGCGGGCTGTCACCGGACGCCGAGGCCAGCGCCGACGAGAAGTCGGAGGGGAAGGTGATGCTGAAGTCGTACTTCGAGTCGTCGACGCCGCTCGCCGCCGACCCGGACGCGACGCGGTGCCACTGGAACGAACCGTCTTCGATCAGCTGGTCGGCCACCTGGTCGCCGTAGTTGACGCTCTTGCCGTCGATCGTCGTTCCGGTGTCGTCGACGACGATCGCCGCGGGGATGCGGTCGAGGTTGGCGTACGGGTTCTGGTTGGCCCAGAGGTAGAGGCCGCCGTAGAGCACGGGCACGCACATCAGCGCGATGAGCGCGACGATGGACATGGGGCTGGCGGTCAGCCGGCGGAACTCCGCCGCGATCATCTGCGGGATCTTCATGCGTTCTCCACCGGGTCGGTGACGGTCAGGTCGCCGGAATCTGTCGGGTACCGCTCGTCGGTGTCGTCCCGTCCCGGGTCTTCGTCGAATGTCTGGGGGCCGGTCTGCGTCTCATCCAGTCGCGAGACCAGGGAGGCTGCGGCGATCGCGGCGGCGGACGCGTCGCCGGCGACCACCAGCACGGCGATGTCGCGCGCGGCGAGTTCGCGGGCGAACTCCCACCACTCGACGGGGTCGCCGCCGTGCCGGTCGGGCGAGACGATCACCAGGCCTTCCACGCCGGTGCGCATCAGCGCGAGCTCGGCGAGCAGGCGGATGCGCACCGTCGGCGGCACGGTGCCGATCGCCCAGCGCCCGTACTCGGATGCGCCGAGCTCGCTCAGGCGCCTGCTGACGGCGATCGGGTGGGAGGCGCGGCCGGCGAACATGAGTTCTTCCGCCACGATTCCGGCGACGGTCACGTCTGGCGCCGGCTCGCACACGTCGGGAGCGTCGATGAGCGCGATGCGCTTGCGCATGTCGCTGTAGTCCTGCCGGCCGTCGATCGCGACGCTCCCGGCGTCGGGACGCATGCGGCCGGACGCGATCAGCCCGAGCACGGTCGGGCGCTGCTCGGTCTCGGCGCGCACGAGCGTCGCCCGCCCGGTCTGGAAGGTCGCCGAGGTGGTGGGCAGCGCCGCGAAGCGCGGGCCCTTGGCGACGGCGTCGAGCACGATCCTCACTTGCCGGCCTCCTGCCGCTGCTGCCCTTGAACGGCCTCGAACGCGAGCTCGGGCGTGCGGTCCAGCAGCTCGCCGGCCTCCCGCCAGCCCATGCCGGCGGCGGAGAGCGCGGCCAGGATGACGAGCCGGTGGCCCGCCCGGTCGGAGAGCCCCGCCCGCGTCGCCTCGTCGAGCACCGACACGGCCGCGTTCTCGATCAGCCGGGTGGCCGTCTCGCGGTCGAGGTCGGTGCGGATCGTGTCGTCGTCCATCCCGCGCTTCACGGTGCCGCGGAGGCGGTCGCGAGCCGGGTCGAGTGCGGTGCCGACGAGTTCGCGGTGCGGACCGCGCACGGCGAGGGCGGCGCTCACCCGGATGTGCTCGACCTCCGCCCACAGGGTCGCGCCGAACAGGGCGATCTCGACGCGCGCGTCGGGGTGGGAGACCGGGTCGAGCAGGGCGGAGAGTCGGCCTGCACCGCGGGTGAAGACGTCGACCAGGAGGTCGTCGCGGTTGGCGAAGTGGCCGTAGAGGGCGCGTCGGCTGAGTCCGGCGCGAGCGGCGATGGTCTCGAGGGAGGCGTCGATGTCCTCGTTGAGGGCCGCAGCGGCGGCGACGAGGATGGCCTCCCGATTCGCAGCCGCGTCGCGGCGCGGGGCGCGTGTGGAGGGGGTGGGCATGCCCCTACCTTACTCTTTTTGCACACCATTGTGCAACTTAAGGAACCTCGAGTCTCACGTCGACTCGCGCACCACCAGCCGCGGGGGCGAGATGGGTGCGATGTCCTTCTCGAGTCCGAGGGCGAGCGCGGCGGCGTGCGCACCCAGCTCGCGCCCGGAATGGTGAACCGAGGTGAGCGGCACTACCGCGGAGATGGCGTCGTCGATGTCGTCGTAGCCGATGATCGCGAGGTCTTCCGGCACACGGAGCCCGCGCCTCAGCGCGGCGGTCTCCAGGGCGAGGGCCAGGAGGTCGTTCGCGCAGATCGCGGCGGTCGCTCCGCCGAGGTCGTCGAGGAGGGAGTCGGCGGCGACGAGCCGCGCGGCCATGTCGTTGCCCTCGGCGTCGACGCGTGTGATCTCCACGGGGATGCCCGCCTCGGCGCTCGCGCGGTGGATGCCGTCCAAGCGCTCCAGGATCTGCGGCTCGGCGCCGGGGCCCCCGAAGAATGCGCAGCGCCGGTGGCCACGCTGCAGCAGGTGCTCCATGGCGAGGTAGCCGGCGAGGGGGTTGTCGATGTCGACGGAGATGTACTCGTCCGACCTCGAGCCGACCAGGACGACGCGCGCCCCGCTGTCCTTGACCAGCTGCAGGGGCTCGCCCTCCGCGGTCATCGCCATCGTGATGGCGCCGGCGACCCGCATCTCCGCGAGCACCTGCGCGAAGCGCTGCTCGCGGTCGGCGTCGCCGTCGGTGTTGCAGGCGATCACGATGTGGCCGTGTTCGAGCGCGACGTCCTCGATGCCGCGCGACACCTCCGCGAGGAAGGGGTTGCTGAGGTCGGGGACCAGGAAGGCCAGGGCGTGCGAGCGGGCTCCCTGCATCACGCGCACCGCTGCGTTGGGGATGAAGCCGAGCTCGTCGATCGCGGCGCGGATGCGTTCGGCGGTCGCCGGCGCGATCGGCTTGTTGTCGTTGAGGAAGTTCGACACCGTGCCGACGGAGACCGCCGCACGTTCGGCGACGTCGCGGATGCTCGCTCTGGCTGCCACGGCTCTCCATTCGGTCGGTTCCCGTCGTGATGCTGTTGACATCGTAGCGACAAGGTGAAATAGTTCACTAACTCGCTCGGTGAAATGGTTCACCGCGGCGTCCGGCTTGTTTCGAAGGAGAACCATGACGACACTGACCCCGACCGACTTCAGCGTCTCGGTGCGCGACCGCATCCAGGGCTGCTGGCTCGGGAAGGCCGTCGGAGGAACGCTCGGCCAGACCTTCGAGGGGCTGTCCGGCCCGCTCGACGCCGACTTCTACTTCCCGGTGCCCGACGAGATGGTCCCGAACGACGACCTCGACCTCCAGGTCGTGTACGCGGCGGTGATCGACAAGCTCGAGGTGCCCGTCGTCGATCGGCACATCCTCGCGGACGCGTGGCGCAAGCACGTGCTCTTCCCGTGGAACGAGTACGGTGTCGCGGTCCGCAACCTCGCGGAGGGTCTCGAGCCGCCCTACACCGGTTCATACGACAACTGGTTCACGTGCGGTGAAGGCGCGGCGATCCGCTCCGAGATCTGGGCGTGCCTGGCCCCGGGGAACCCGGACCTCGCTGCGGCCTACGCGTACGAGGACGCCTGCTTCGATCACGACGGCGACGGTGTCTACGCCGCCCAATTCCTCGCACGGCTCCAGTCGCTCGCGTTCGTCGAGACCGACGTCGACGCGCTCATCGACGGCGCGCTCGCGGGCATCCCCGCCGACAGCGGCATCGCCTCGGTCGTCGTCGACACCCGACGCTGGGCGCGCGAGCACGACGACTGGCGCGATGTGCGTTCCCTGATCGTCGAGAAGTACGGCAGCCAGGACTTCACCGACGTGCGCCAGAACACCGGGTTCGTCATCCTCGGCTGGCTGCACGGGCGCGACTTCTCCGAGGCCATCCTGATCACCAACAACTGCGGGGAGGACTGCGACAGCTCGACGGCATCGGTCGGTGCACTGCTCGGCATCCTCGACCCGGGCTCGATCGAGGACCGCTGGCTGGCGCCGATCGGCAACGATCTCGTGCTCAACTCCGAGATCGTCGATCTGGAGCACCCGGCGACCCTCGACGAGTTCACCGACCTGGTGCTCTCGCTCGGCGAGCGGCTCGGGGGTGCGGCGCCGACCGCGACGAGCGGGCCGTTCGACCCCGCGAGCCGCCGGATCCCGGTACGGATCGCCCACTTCAACACGGTGTTCTCGCCCGAGCGCTGGGACCAGCGCGACCAGTCCGAGCTGCCGCAGATCGGAGGAGCGCTGCCCGATCTCGCCTACACGGACGCGCATCTCGAGGGGACCTGGGTGCGCAAGCCGCGCGCCGAGTTCGAGGACCGCCTGCTGATGGTCGAGTACACCCTCAACGGTCGGGGTCGTCGTGAGGTGCGACTCATGGTGAACAGCACCGAGGACTACCGCGTCTGGCTCGACGGCGAGTTCCTCCACGGCGCACAGGGCAGCGGCCTGTTCTTCCCCGCGCCGCACATGGCACCGGTAGGCCAGTACGTCGACGTCGAGCTGGCAGAGGGCGACCACGTCCTCTCGATCGCCTTCAAGCGTCCTCCCGCGCACCGGGAAACGGCCGAGTGGGTGTCGGCCGTCGTGGAACGGCCGAGCATGCTCTGGATCGAGAACGCCCTCCGCCCCTGACCCACCAGCACCATCCCTTTCACCATCCCCTACAACGAAGTAACGGAGAGACCATGGAATCCCGTACCCGCAAATGGTTCAGCAGAGCGATCGCCGCGGCGGCGGTGGCGGCCGTCGCCGTCGGTGGAATGACGGCGTGCTCGTCCAACGGCTCGTCGAGCAGCGGAGGCAAGACCACCGTGAACTGGTGGTCGTGGAACCCGGACGACACCACGGACAAGCAGTGGATAGCGGCGTTCGAGAAGGAGCACCCGGACATCACCGTCAAGCACCGCTTCATCCAGTACAGCGACTACGTCAACGCCGTGCGTCTCGCCGCCACCAGCAACTCCGGCCCTGACGTCTTCGGCCTCCAGGTGGGCGCGCTGACCACGCAGTTCGCCCCGCTCGCGACCGACCTCGCCCCGCTGGCCGAGAAGAACATCGGAGCCGACTGGAAGGATCAGCTGCTCCAGACTCAGCAGCTGGCCGTCGACGGCAAGCAGGTCGGCCTCCCCTGGATGATCACCGGAGGCGGGCTGCTCTGGTACAACAAGAACATCCTCGACCAGGCCGGCGTGAAGCCGCCGACGACCCTCGACGAGTGGAAATCGGCCTGCGCGAAGATCACCGCGCTCGGCAAGACCTGCTTCGTGCAGGGCGCCAAGGATGACTGGGTCAACATCGACGTCTACCAGTCGATCGTCAACCAGCTCACCCCCGGCACCTTCTACAAGGCCGTGAAGGGCGATGCGAAGTTCGACAGCGCCGACTTCGTCAAAGCGTTCGCGGTGTGGAAGCAGCTCTTCGACGACGGGATCGTGCAGCAGGGTGCGCTCGGGCAGACCGAGTACCCGGACGTGAACGACATGTTCAGCAAGGGCGAGGCGGCCATGATCGCCCTCGGGACCTGGAACGATGACCACATGACGAAGACGACGCTGGCCTCCCTGGTGCCCACCTACGGAGACCAGATCACATCGCAGGTCTTCGTGCCGGTGGCCTTCCCCGACGTCGTCGGCGGGGCGAAGGAGAGCGGGCGACTGTTCGGCGGCCCGGACGTCGGATGGGCGATCTCGGCCAAGAGCAAGGTCAAGGACGCCGCGTTCACGCTCGTCCAGTGGCTGACCTCGAGCAAGACGGCCCAGACGATGATGGCCAAGACGCTGCAGACACCTGCGCTCAAGTCCGTTTCGCCCGACTCGAGCGACCTCGCGGCGCCCGAGGTGCAGAAGGCGGCTCTCGACGAGCAGGCGAAGCAGATCAACGACCTGATCGGCGCCCGCCAGATTCCGGACGCCGACGTGCAGACGGCCCTCGGCCAGGCGCTCTCGTCGGTCGCCAGCGGCCAGATGAGCCCCGCGGACGCCGCCGCCAGCGTCCAGAAGGCCGTCGACGCCCTCTCGAAGTAGTCACAGGAAAGGACGGGGCGCCCGGCGCGAGCCGCGGCGCCCCGGAGGACACATGACAACGACCGTCACCGAACGCCCGCCGCGGGCTGCGAGCGCGCCGTCCGCCCCGCCACGGCCTCGCCGCCGGCGTCGCCGCTCCGGTCGCACGACCGGCCAGCGGGCGTACACGCCCTGGCTCTACATCCTCCCCGCGCTGCTGCTGGTGGTCGGGATCATCTACGTCGGCATCGGCTACACGGGCTGGGTGTCGACGCTCGACTGGAACGGGATCGACGACTCCCAGAAGCAGGTCGGCTTCCAGAACTACCTCGGCATCGCGCAGGACCCGGTGTTCTGGGCGGCTGTCGGGCACGTGGCGATCTTCGGCGTCATCACCGTCGTCGTCCAGATGGCCCTCGGCCTCGTGATGGTCGTCCTGCTCGCGAGCGACTCGGTGCGCGGCCGCGGCGTCTACAAGGTCGTCATGTTCCTCCCCGTGGTGCTCGCGCCCGCGGCCGTCGCGACGGCGTTCCGCGAGATCATGAGTCCGGACGGATCGCTCAACCAACTGCTGCGCTCGATCGGGATCGACGCGCACACCGCCTGGCTCGCCGACCCGAACATCGCGCTCTACTCGATCGCCGCCATCAACATCTGGCAGTGGACCGGGTTCAGCTTCCTGCTCTACCAGGCTGCGATCTCCCAGCTCGACCAGAGCCTGTTCGAGGCGGCGGCCATCGACGGCGCCGGCGGTTTCCAGATCGTCCGGCGCATCCTTCTGCCGCAGCTGAAGGGCACGCACGCGACCCTCGCGCTCACCGGCTGCATCGGCGCGCTCAAGACCTTCGACCTCGTCTATCTGACGACGGGCGGAGGGCCGGGGCGCAGCACCGAGTTCCTCACCACGTACATCTACAAGCAGGTCGTCGAGCAGTATCACGCCGGCTACTCGGCCGCGCTGTCGATCGTGCTGCTGGTGATCGCGCTCGTGCTGACCTCCATCCAGATCCGCGCCTACCGCTTCGGAGAGGACTGACCATGTTCGGCCGACCGACGACACTCTCGCGCGTGCTCTGCCAGCTCGCGGCGACCGTCATCGCCATCCCGTTCCTGCTGCCGCTGGTCGCGATCGTCGCCAAATCGTTCCAGGGGGAGGGCGCAGCCGCCAACTACCTCGCCGTGCTGACGAAGACGCCCTTCCTGCAGTCGATGCTGAACAGCATCATCATCTCGGCCGGAGTGATCGTACTGGTCTACGTGTTCACCATGCTGGCCGCGTACGCGTTCGGCAAGATGCGCTTCCCGGCCAAGCGGCTGGTGTTCAACGCGATCCTGGTGGGCCTCGTCCTCCCCACGATCGCGCTGATCGTGCCGCTGTTCGTGATGGTGCAACGGCTCGACCTCTTCAACAACTACCTGGCCGTGATCATCCCCCTGGCGACCACGATCGTGCCGTTCACCCTGCTGCTGACGCGCAACTACATCGCCGGCATCCCCGAGGAGGTGCTGGAGGCCGCGCGCATCGACGGCTGCAACAGCTTCAGCGCGCTCGTGCGCATCGTGCTCCCGCTCGCCAAGCCGATCACCGCGGTGCTCATCGTCTGGACGTTCCTGCAGGCGTGGAACGAGTTCTTCCTTCCGCTGCTCTTCCTTCCGGACCCCTCGATGCAGACGGTGACCACGATCCCGCTCTACTTCACCAGCACATACGGCTCCGACCAGCCGAAGATCTTCGCCGCGCTCGTGCTGATCTGCCTCCCGATCGTGATCGCCTACCTGAGCCTCCAGAAGTTCTTCGAGAAGGGGCTGTCGGCCGGCGCGATCAAGTAGCCGCTCACACTGTGACCGCGCGCCCCCGCGCGACCCGAGGCAGCCGCATGCTGCGCCGGGCCGCGACCGCGGCGAGCGTCAGCGCGAGCCCAGCGACGGCGTACACCAGCAGAGGGCCGACGGCGCCGAAGGCTGCCCCTGCGTCGCCGCCGGCGGCCGCACGCAGCATGGTCAGCGCCGGAGCCGTCGGAAGCGCGCCGGCGAGGGACGAGAGCGTCGCCGGCACCGTGGACGACATCCCCGCTGTCAGGGCGACGATGCCGACCAGGAGCGCGACCAGCCGGCCGACCCCGCCGAACGCGGCGGCCAGTGCTTGGTTGAGCACTCCGAAGACCGCGCCGACGAACGCCGCCGCGAGTGCGAAGCCGAGCCAGACGTCCGGCCGGAGTCCGAGGCCGAACTGGGCGGCGCCGGCGACCACGATGCCCTGTCCCGCACCGATCAGCGCGACGAGCCCGGCCGAGCGGAGGGCGATGAGCGGGGAGGGGACGGTCGACAGCAACAGCCGGGAGGGCACGGCGCGGCGTGCGAGCGCCGTCGCCATCCCGCCGAGCCAGAGCGCGAGCACCGCGAACAGCGGGAGCGTGGCGAGACCGACCGGTGGCGCCTTCTGCACGGCGCGCACCGGCTCGGCGGCAACGGAGGACAGCGTGCTCATGTCGCTGTCGCTGTAGGTGGGGATGGACTGCACGGCCTGGGCGAGTCCGGTCGACAGCTGGGCGGCGCCGTCCGCGGTCTGCGCAGCGCCCGTGGCAGCGGAGGCCGCGCCCGTGCTGAGCGACGCGGCGCCCGACGCCGTCTGCGCGGCCCCGGCCGCCACCTGATCGGCGCCGGCCGACGAGGAGTCGATGCCGTCGACCACAGCGGGCATCGCCGCGGCAAGGGCCGCGTTGCCGGACGCGACCGCGTTCGAGCCGGTGGCGAAGGTCGAAAGCCCGGTGCTCGCGCTCTGCAGCGTGGCCAGCGCGGTCTGCGCCCGCGAACACAGCGCCGCCGGGCCGGTCGCGCAGAGCTGTGCGACGACCAGGGCGAACTGTGCGCTGGCCGAGGAGACCCCGGCGGAGGCCTGGTCGGCCGCGCCGGCGAGAGCGGCCGATCCCTGCGCGAGCTGCTGGGTCTGACCGGGAAGGGGTTGGGTCTTGTCGCTCAGCGTGCCGAGTCCCGACGCGAGCGATTGCGCACCCGAGGCCAACGACTGCGTGCCGGTGGCGAGGGTGGCCGCCCCGCTCGCGAGGGACTGCGTGCCCTGCGCGAGCGACGACGCCCCGGCCGAGAGGGAGGCGGCACCCGTCGCCGCAGAGCCTATCTGCTGGTCGATCGTGTTGAACCCGGCGTAGACGTTCTGCAGGTACTGCGCGGTCAGCTG
>JABLTH010015578.1_pt1 | contig 18191 bp, 17 predicted proteins | sample 7875711 | NCBI WGS metagenome assembly JABLTH01 (sample SAMN14941262, study PRJNA633318) | bioreactor metagenome | isolation source: bioreactor | place: China | collected 2019-03-05 | reverse complement strand
GGCGGCCGCCGGCATCGCCTTCATCAGCAGCATCGGCATCACCAGCGGCATCGTCAGCCCGTGGGTGATCGGCCAGATCAAGACGCACACCGGCAGCATGGACAACGCGCTCTACCTGCTGTCCGCGCTGCTGCTGGCCAGCGGCCTGGCGATGTGGCTGGGCGTGCCGCGCGACGCAGCACGCCGCTGAGCGGCAAGCCGCGCGCAGCGAGGCGGCGTGCTCAGGCCACGCGCGGCGCCGCGCCGGCGGCCAGCATGCCCGGCTCGGCCATCGGCGGCAGGGTGATGACGAAGCGCGCGCCGCCGCTGTCGCTGCTGTCCAGCGTCACCTGGCCGCCATGCAGCAGGACGATGCGGCGCACGATGGCCAGCCCCAGGCCGAAGCCGCCGGTGTGGCGGTTGCGGCTGGCATCGGGACGGTGGAAGGGTTCGAAGATGCGCTCGCGTTCCTCGGGCGGCACCCCGGGCCCGTCATCCTCGACGCACAGGCGCAGCGAGCCGCCGGCGTCGGTCTCGGCATGCAGGCGGATGGCGCTGCGCGCATAGCGGGTGGCGTTGCGGCAAAGATTGAGCAGGGCGCGCGCCACCAGGCGCGGGTCGCACACATGGTGGCCGACGGGGCCGCCGGTACCCGCGTTGAGCGTGAGCTGCTGGTCGGCCACGTCATTGGCGACGCTGGCCACCACGCTGTCGATCAGCTCGCTGACCGACACGCGCATCAGCAGCATCGGCGTCGCCCCCTGCTCGAGCTGCCCCAGCGTCAGCAGTTCCGTCACCAGTTCGTCGAGTTCGCGCACGTCCTTGCGCAGGTCGTCCAGGCGCAGCGCCTGGCGCGCCTCGGCCTGGGCGCCGCCGCCGCCGGACTGCAGCAGCGCGATGCCGAACTCCAGCCGGGCGATCGGTGTCTTCAGCTCGTGCGAGATGCCGTGCATCATCTCGCGCTGGTGCACGATCGAGGCCTCGATGCGCTCGGCCATCTCGTTGAACTGCTGGGCCAGCTCGGTGATGTTGGAGCGCCGGGACAGTTTCGCGCGCGTGGACAGCTGGCCGGCGCCGAAGTCGCGCGCAGCCTGCTGCAGGCGCGCCAGGTCGCGCCAGTGGTACCAGACCCAGGTCACGATCGACAGCAGCGTGGCCAGTGCGATCAACGAATAGCCGACCACCGAGATCCTGAGGTCGTTGTTGGAATCGACCGTCGCCGCATGCAGGATCGAGCCGTCGTGCAGGGGCACGTAGTAGTGCTGGCCGTCGCGGCTCAGCACTAGCTTGCCGTCGTGCAGGTCACGCTGCTGGCTGGCGTCGAGGCGGGCGATGTCGGTCGCTCTGGCCATGTCGAAGCGCTCCAGTGCGTGTGCCTGCAGATAGCGCAGCCCCTCGTCCCGGCGGGCGCCGGGGAACTGGTCCAGGTAGTGCTGCAGCGCGAAGACGTAGCCCTTGCGGTTCTCCCGCTCGGCGGCGGTGATGATGTCGTGGAACAGGGGGATGAAGGTCTTGTTGATGCCGATCACCGCGGCGGCCGCGGCGAGCATCACCAGCAGGTAGAGCTTGAGCAGGGAGCGGACCATTCATTCCTCCCAGGCCGAGGGGCTGAACAGGTAGCCGCGCCCCCAGATGGTCTTGAGCTTCTGCGGCTCTGGCGCCGCGTCTTCGAAGCGGCGGCGCAGCCGCGAGATGCCGGAATCCACGGTGCGGTCGATGCCGTCGAACTCGATGCCGCGCAGCTGCTTGAGGATGTCGTCGCGGCTGAGCACCTTGCCGGCGGCACGCGCCAGGATCAGCAGCAGGTTGAACTCCGCCGTCTTCAGGTCGACGGGCTGGCCGCGCCAGACCACGCGCCGGTTGGGTGGCGAGATCACCAAGGAGCCGAACACCAGGTCGTCGTCGGCCGAGGCGTGCGCTGCCGCGCCGCCCTGGGCGGCGGCGCGGCGCAGCAGGGCGCGGGCGCGCGCCACCAGCAGGCGCGGCTCGATCGGCTTGACTACGTAGTCGTCGGCGCCGAGCTCCAGCCCCGCGACCTGGTCGTAGGTGTCCACGCGCGCGGTCAGGATCAGCACCGGCACCCGCGAGAAGGCGCGGATGCCGCGGCACACTTCCATGCCGTCCAGGTGCGGCAGCATCAGGTCGAGGATGACGAGATCGGGCTGGAGCCGGCGCACCGCGTCCACCGCGATGTCGCCGCGGCGTACCACCTGGACGGAGAACTCGTAGTTGCCCAGGTACTCGCTGACCAGTTGGGCGAGGCGGTCGTCGTCCTCGATCAACAGAACCTGATGCTTGGCCATCGCCTCGTTCATGGCGGATCCTCGGGGGTACGGAAAGTGCCGATTCTAGCTGTCCTGGCGGTGCGGCCGGCTGGCGGCGACGCTTGCGGACAAATTGGCACAATTGGACAAGATTTCGCGAGGAATCAGGACAGACTTCGCGCCCCGGCCTCTCTAATCTGCCGACTTCGATCACCAATCGGAGGATGTGTGGACGTCGAGAGCAAAAGCCAAAGTGCGCGCCGCAGGGCGCGCCGCATGCCGCCAGCGCTGGCGGCCTTTGTCGTGGCCGGGCTGGCCGGGCCCGCGCAGGCCGAGATCACCTATACCGTGGGCGCCGCCGCCGGCGCCGGCCCGCGCTACATCGGCAGCAACCAATACCGCGCGCTGGGCGCGCCGCTGTTCCGTGCCGACTTCGGCAACGGCGCCTTCATCGACCTGCTGCAAGGCGCGGGCTACACCTACAAGTTCGCCAACGGCATGTTCGTCACCGGTGCCTTCGGCTATGCCACGGGGCGCAGCGACCGCAACCGCACCGACCTGGCCGGCTCGGACCACCTCAAGGGCATGGGCAAGGTCCAGGGCTCGCTGATGAGCTCCTTCCAGGTCGGCGTGCCGGTCTATGGCGGCGCCGTCGCCAGCCTGACGCTGGACGTGCCGCTGACGCACCGCGAGCGCGGCCTCAGCGGCCATCTCGACCTGGCGGTGCCGCTGTACCAGCGCGGCATGCATACGCTGACCCTGACGCCGGGCATCCACTTCGGCTCGCGCCGCTACACCCAGACCTTCTTCGGCGTCACCGATGTCCAGTCGGCCGCCAGTGGTTTCCGCCCCTACTCGACCAAGGCGGGCATCGACAGCGCCAGCCTGTCGCTGGCGTGGAACGTCGAACTGTCGCGCGCCTGGTCGGTGCGCACGCTGGTGACGGTGAGCCGGCTGCTGGGCGACGCGGGCGACAGTCCCATCGTGCAGAGCAGGCAGCAGGTGTTCGGCATGACGTCGCTCAACTACACCTTCTAGGAGGGCATCATGATGTGGAACTGGCACGCCAGCGGGCAGCAGATCGGAGGCGGTGCCGCGGGCTCCCGCACGCAGGGCGAGGTCGGATGCCTGCTGCTGACCGGCGCCACCGGCTTCATCGGTGGCAACGTGCTGGTGGCCGCGGTCAATGCCGGATTGAGCAGCCGCCTGCTGTGCCTGGTGCGCGCGGGCAGCGCCGCCGAGGCGCTCGGGCGGCTGCGCGCCAACGCCCGGCAGTGCGGGCTGCCGCCCAGCCGCACCGCCTGGCTCGGCGAAGAGAACATCCTGCTGGGCGAACTGGGCACGCCGTTCACGCCGGCGCAGCAGGCCCGGCTGGCGCGTGTCACGCACCTGATCAACTGCGCGGCGATGGCCTCGTTCTCGGCCGATGAACGCGTGACGCGGGTCAACGTGGAAGATACGCTGCGCTTCGCCTCGCACTTCGCCGGCAGCGCCGCGCTGCGCCGCTTCATCCATGTGGGCACGGCCATGGCCTGCGGCACGCGGCGCGGCGCGCGCGTGGCCGAGACGGTGATCGAAGAAGGCCGCGCAGGGTACGGCGAAAGCGCGCACGGCGCGCAGGACGGGACCGGCATGGAAGCCGCACCCGGCGCGCCGCACGACGCCGGCGGCCACCTGGTGCCCTACACGCGCAGCAAGCAGGAGGTGGAGCAGCTGCTGCGGCAGCGCTTCCCGTCGCTGCCGCTGGTGGTGGCCCGCCCGTCCATCGTGGTGGGCCACACCGTGCTGGGCACGCAGCCTTCGGCCAGCATCTTCTGGCTGTTCCGCATCATCCACCGGACCCGCTGCTATACCGTGCGGCCGCAGACGCGGCTGGACGTGATCGCCGGGGACGACTGCGCGCAGGCGCTGCTGCGCCTCGCCCTCAAGCCCGAACTGCGCTTCCGCGCCTATCACCTGTCGGCCGGCGCGGCGGCGCCGACCATCGCTCAGGTCCTGGCGGCCATGGACGATTGCGCACGCACCGACGAGGCCCTGCCTTACCGTGCCTGCGCGCCGGACGAACTGCCGGCGCTGGCGCGCGACGTGGCACGCGCCGAAGGCCTCGGCAACCGCCGCCTGATCGAGCGGGCGCTGCGCCTCTACGCAGGCTTCGCCGAACTGGGCTATGTCTTCGACAACCAGCGGCTGCGCGACGAGATCGGCTTCGAGCCCTTGCCCATCACCGACTATGTGAGCGAGTGCATGCGTACCTCGCACGGGGTCGGGCTGCTCGAACAGATGAGCTGGGATTTCAAGGCCTGAGGCGGCTCGCCGGACGGCCGGCACGCCGGCGCGGGCCTGAGGATGGCGCGCTGCCGCTCAGTCGGCCGCGCCCCCATACCCCAGCTCCCGGCTGACCGCCAAGGCTTCCTCGCGCAGTGCCAGCGCGATCGGCCCGTCCAGTGCCGGGTCGAAGCCGCCGGTCGCGCCCAGCGCGGCCATGACCGCGCACAGGCGGCCGTGGCAGTCGAACACCGGTGCCGCCACGGCGCTGATCCCTTTCAGGTTGGTGTCGCGCACCGCGGCACAGCCGCCGGCACGCACGGTCTCGCGCAGCCGCCCGATGGGGTCGCGCGGGTCGAGCTGGGCCCGTTGCTCCGGCGTGGCCTGCGCCAGTTCCTCCGCTGCCAGCCCTTGCACGCGCGCGGCGTCGAGCAGGCCCAGGAAGACCCTGCCGGTAGCCGACCACAGCAGCGGCAGCACCGAGCCGACCCGCACGTTCACCGTGACCGGCAAGCCCGGCTCCTCGAAGCGCACGATGGTCGGGCCCTTGTTGCCCATCACAGCCACGAAGCAGGTCACTTCCAGGCGTTCGCGCAGGCGTACCAGCGAGGCTTCGGCCGCGCGGATCGGATCGGCCTGGCGCATCGCCGCCAGCCCGATCTGCAGCGCTTCCAGCCCCAGCCGGTAGAGCTGGCTGCCGGCCTGCTGCACCACCAGGCCTTCTTCGACCAGGCTGACCAGGTAGCGATGCACCTTGGCCGGACTCTCGTCGACCTGCGCCGCCAGCGCGGTCAGGCTGGCCTGCCCGCCCAGGCGCGCCAGCGCCTTCAGCACGGCCATGCCGGTGGCGGCCGATTGCACGCGCTGGCGGCGCTCGCGCGGCCGCGCCGGCGGCTCGGGCTCGGACGGGGCAGGGAGGCTGGCGGACGGCGGGGCGCGATGCGGAGCGCGGGGCATGGATTCCTCGGGCAGGTGGGGCAAGGGCAGGCGGGCTCCGGTGCGGGGCCCAGGTAAACCCCGAAGTTAACCTGTGGCATCAAATTACGCAATGCGTATATGATTTACGCAAACGAGCCAGTAGACAGACAAAGCAACGAGCCGGGCGGCAAGTCGACCGCCGGCCACCAAAGGAAAGACAGGAGACACCATGAACAAGACCCGCGGCCGCCTTGCCGGCCTGCTGACCCTTTCCCTGTTCGGCGTGCTGCCGCCGGCCCAGGCCGACGGCAACCGCGCCGATGCTTATCCCGCCAAGCCCATCCGCTGGGTGGTGCCCTATGCCGCCGGCGGCGGGTCGGATTTCCTGGCGCGCACCATCGGCCAGGGCCTGGCGACGCGCGTCGGCAAGCCGGTGCTGGTGGACAACAAGCCGGGCGGCAATACCGCCATCGGCGCGGCCGAGACGGCGCACGCGCCGGCCGACGGCTACACCGTGCTGTCGGCCGACAACGGCACCCTGGTGTTCAACCCGGCGCTGTACAAGACGCTCAGCTACAACCCGGGCAAGGATTTCGCGCCGGTCACGCTGATGGGCCGCTTCCCGATGATCCTGGTGGTGGGGCCGGCCTCGCCCGCCAGGACCGTGCAGGATTTCATCGCCCAGGCCAAGGCGAGTCCCGCCGGCGTGAACTACGGCTCGGCCGGGGCCGGCAGCCCGCATCACCTCGCCATGGAACTGCTGAAGGTGGAGGCCGGCCTGAACATGACCCACGCGCCTTACCGCGGCGCGGCGCCGGCGCTGTCCGACGTGGCCGCGGGCCAGATCCCGGCCATGATGGTCGATTACGCGGCCGGCGCGGCCTTCATCAAGGCCGGCAAGGTGAGGCCGCTGGCGGTGGCCAACGCCGTGCGGCTGCCGCAGCTGCCCGAGGTGCCGACCTTTGCCGAGGCAGGCTATCGCAAGGTGGAGGCGGCGGCGCTGGTCGGCATGGTGGTGCCTGCGGCCACGCCTCCCGAGGTGGTGGCGGCGCTCAACCGCCAGGTGGTGGCCGCCATCAGGGAGCCCGGCGTGCACCAGAAGCTGGTCGACTTCGGCGTCGAGCCGGTGGGGAACAGCCCGGCCGAGTATGCCGACATGCTGCGCGCCGAAACCGCGCGCTGGCACAAGCTGATCCGCGATCTCAAGATCACGCTCGACTGAAGCCACCGCATCGAACGCATCGAACGCATCGAACGGGCCGCGTGTGCGCGGCCCGCGTCCCTTCCCGCAGGAGCCAAGCCATGTCCGACGCCACCGCCACGCCACCGAGCGGGGGTTGCCCCTTCCACGCCGCACCGCCTGCCGCGGGCGCTTGCCCGGCCGGTGCGCCCGAAGCGGTCAGCGCGCAGGCGGCCGCCTTCGATCCCTTCTCCGACGCCTACCAGCAGGACCCGCCCGAGTATGTACGCTGGGCGCGCGAGCAGGAGCCGGTGTTCTACAGTCCGCGCCTGGGCTACTGGGTGGTGGCCCGCTACGACGACATCAAGGCGGTCTTCCGCGACAACCTGACCTTCAGCCCCGCGATCGCGCTGGAGAAGATCACGCCGACCGGGCCCGAGGCCAATGCGGTGCTGGCGTCCTATGGCTATGCGATGAACCGCACGCTGGTCAACGAGGACGAGCCCGCCCACATGCCGCGCCGGCGCGCGCTGATGGAGCCCTTCACGCCGGAGGCGCTGCAGCATCACGAGCCGATGGTGCGCCAGCTGGTGCGCGACTACGTCGACCGCTTCATCGACGACGGCCGCGCCGACCTGGTCGACCAGTTGCTGTGGGAGGTACCGCTGACGGTCGCCCTGCATTTCCTCGGCGTGCCCGAGGAGGACATGGACACGCTGCGGCGCTACTCGATCGCGCATACCGTCAATACCTGGGGCCGCCCGCGCTCCGAGGAGCAGGTGGCGGTGGCGCATGCGGTGGGCAACTTCTGGCAGCTCGCCGGCCGCATCCTCGACAAGATGCGGCAGGATCCCGACGCGCCCGGCTGGATGCAATACGGCATCCGCAAGCAGCGGGAACTGCCGGACGTCGTGACCGATTCCTACCTGCATTCGATGATGATGGCGGGCATCGTCGCTGCCCACGAGACCACCGCCAATGCCGCCGCCAATGCCATCAAGCTGCTGCTGCAGCATCCCGACGCCTGGCGCGAGCTGTGCGCCGATCCGGGCCTGATCCCCAACGCGGTCGAAGAATGCCTGCGCCACAACGGCTCGGTGGCGGCCTGGCGCCGCGTGGTCACGCGCGACACCGTGGTCGGCGGCGTGCCGCTCGCGGCCGGCGCCAAGCTGCTGATCGTCACCTCGTCGGCCAACCACGATCCGGCGCATTTCGAGGATGCCGACCTGTTCGACATCCGCCGCGACAATGCCGTCGATCACCTGACCTTCGGCTACGGCTCGCACCAGTGCATGGGCAAGAACCTGGCGCGCATGGAGCTCCAGGTCATCCTGCAGGAACTGACCCGGCGCCTGCCGCACCTGCGCCTGCCGGCACAGCGCTTCACCTATGTGCCGAACACCTCTTTCCGCGGGCCGGAGCACCTGTGGGTGGAATGGGACCCGGCCGCCAATCCCGAGCGCGCCCGCCCCGCCTTGCGCGACGCGCAGGCGCCGGTGCGCGTCGGCGAGCCGGTGCGCCATGCGGCCGGCCGCGCGATGGTGGTGGAGAGCGTGGCAGCCGCGGCGCAGGGCGTGCTGCGGCTGCGCCTGCGCCCGGCCGATGGGCGCGCGCTGCCGCGCTGGTCGCCCGGCGCGCATATCGACGTGGATTGCGGCGGCACCGGCCTGTCGCGCCAGTACTCGCTGTGCGGCGATCCGTCCGACCCGGGCGTGCTGGAGATCGCCGTGCTGAAGGAGGAGGCCGGGCGCGGCGGCTCGCGCTGGCTCCATGAAAACGTCCGGGCCGGCGCGCGCCTGACCATCCGCGGCCCGCGCAATCATTTCCGCTTCGACGAGGGCTGCCGGCGCGCGGTGCTGGTCGCCGGCGGCATCGGCATCACGCCGATCAGCGCGATGGCGCGCCGCGCGCGCGAGCTGGGCATCGACTACGCCTTGCACTACAGCGGCCGTGCGCGCGCCTCGATGGCGCTGCTCGACGAACTGGCCGCGCTGCACGGCGAACGGCTGCACGTCTACGCCGGCGACGAAGGGCAGCGCGCCGACTTCGCCGCGCTGCTGGCCGGCGCCAGTGCCGATACCCAGGTCTATGCCTGCGGACCGGCGCGCATGCTGGAGGCGCTGCAGGACTGTTGTGCCGCGCTGCCCGGCGACGCGCTGCGCATCGAGCATTTCCACGGCACCGGCGGCACGGATCCGGCCGCCGACGCGCCCTTCACGGTCGAACTGAAGGACTCGGGCCTCGTGCTGGAGGTGCCCGCCGGCCAGACGCTGCTGGCCACGCTGCGGCGTGCCAACATCGACGTCGCCAGCGACTGCGAAGAAGGGCTGTGCGGCTCCTGCGAGGTGCGCGTGCTGTCGGGCCAGGTCGAGCACCGCGACGTGGTGTTGACGCGAGCCGAGCGCGAGGCCAATGGCCGCATGATGGCCTGCTGCTCGCGTGCCCGCACCGGCCAGCGCATTGTGCTGGAACTGTAAAGGCGGCGGCCCCGTATCGCTGCGCCGCAGCACGCGCGGCAGCGGAGCACCGGCCGGTGCCTGGAGGGATGCCGTGCTGCGCACTTGCTGCCGGCCGCCGCAGCGGCGGGCTTGCCCTGCGCGACAGCGGTGATAGCATGACGCGCAGGCGGGCAAGCCGTGCAGCGCTGATCCGCGTGGTTCCCGCCTGGCAGGCCGCCGGCGCGCATGCAAGCAGCGACTGCCCTGCGGGGCGGTGCGCCGGCCATCTTCCTTCATCCCTAGAGCGAGGAGTCAGCCATGTTCCCTGAGTACCGTGAGCAGATCGACCGTCTTTGTGCCAAGGATGGGCATTTCGCCAAGATGGTCGATCGTCACAGCGAGCTGGACCAGCAGATCCAGCAGATGGAGGAGGGCAAGATCCCGATCGATGGTGTCTCTATCGAGACCTTGAAGAAGGAAAAGCTGATGCTCAAGGACAAGCTGTATGCGGTATTGACGCGCAAGCCTTGACCACCGGGCCCGCGCCGGCACGGTAGCCCGGCAGGGGACGGGGCATGTCGCCGGTGCTTGCAGTGCCCGGCGCCGGCCCGCGCGCCATCTCCCGGTCCCCTGCTTTCAGGCGCAGGTGGTGTCTTCCTTTTTTACCGCGATCGCCGGCTGCGCCAGCGGCTCGATACGCTTGCGCGGCTTCTGCGCCGCGATCCACAGATCGTAGGCCATCTGCATGCCGCACCACATCTCGCGGCTGGCACCCAGGGCTTCCTCCAGGCGGATGGCGATGTCCGGCGTGATCGACGCATGGCCGTTCAGGATGCGCGACAGCGTTGCGCGCGTGACGCCAAGGTGTGCCGCGAAGGCGGTGATGGTGATGCCGTCCAGGCCCTCGAGCCAGTCGCTCAGCACCGCGCCGGGGTGCGGCGGGTTGTGCATGGGAGTCATGATGGTTTCCTGGTGTTTCATGGTTCCCTGGTGTTGCTGGTGATAGTCCTGGTAGTCGACGACATAAGCGTGGCCGTCCTCGAAGCGGAAGGTCAGCCGCCAGTTCGCATTGACCGAGACCGACCAGCAGCCCGCCATGCCGCCGCTCAGTGCATGCAGGCCCCAGGCGGGGACTCCCATGTCTTCAGGACGCGTCGCGTGGTTCAAGGCGCCGAGCTGCTTGCGCAGCCGGTCCGCGTGGTGAGGCTGGATCCCGGCTTTCGATCCGGTTTCGAAGAACTTCCTGAGTCCGGCATGGGCGAAGTGCTTGATCATCGGATGGCTGGCAAGGTGCTTGTAGTGTATAGCGTATCTATACGCTATACAAGATCGATGAGATGTGCATAACAAGGCAGGTGCACGCTAGCACCCGGGCCGGGCCAGGAATCATGCCGATCGCAACCTTTGTATTGCCTTTGTATTGCCGGGAGCAGCGCGTTGCCTGGCTCCATGTGTCGCCCATCCTGTCCGAACAAGACGCGATCCGTGATGTCGGGGTGGACAGGCAGCCACGGCGCGATGGCACGACCGCGGGTCAGCGCGATGCCGCTCTGCCGCGCGCCGCGAGCGCTTCATTGTTGATTCCAGTTCAAGAGTATTTCCGCTTCCCCCTGCTTTTTCTGCAAAGGTAAGCGCGGCAGACTGCGGTCCATCGTGACCACCGGACCCAGTCCACCATGCCTCTCGCCCTGCTTGCGCTGACCCTCAGCGCTTTTGCTATCGGCACGACGGAATTCGTCATCGTCGGCCTGATTCCCACCATCGCCACCGACCTCGGTATCCGCCTGCCATCGGCCGGACTGCTGGTCAGCCTGTACGCGCTGAGCGTCGCCGTGGGCGCGCCGGTGCTGACCGCGCTGACCGCCCGCGTGCCGCGCAAGACCTTGCTGGCCGGCTTGATGGTCTTGTTCACGCTGGGCAATCTGCTGGCCTGGCTGGCGCCCGGCTACGGCGTGCTGGTCGCCGCGCGCGTGCTGACCGGCCTGGCGCACGGCGTGTTCTTCTCGATCGGCTCGGTGATCGCCACCACCCTGGTGCCGCGCGAGCGGGCCGCCCGCGCCATCGCCACCATGTTCAGCGGCATGACGGTGGCCTTCGTCGCCGGCATTCCGCTGGGCACCTTCATCGGCCAGCATTTCGGCTGGCGCGCGACCTTCCTGGTGGTGGCCGGCTTCGGCGTGGTGGCGCTGCTGGGCAGCCTGCTGTTCGTGCCGGGCAACATCGCCCAGGCCGCTCCCGCGCCGCTGCGCCAGCAGCTCGAGGTGCTGGCGCGGCCGCGCCTGCTGCTGGTCTATGCCATGACGGCGACCGGCTACGGCGGCTCGCTGATCGCCTTCACCTTCCTCGCCCCCATCCTGCAGGAGCTGGCCGGTTTCACCCCGGGCCAGGTCAGCCTGGTGCTGGTCGCCTACGGCGTCTCGGTGGCGCTGGGCAACGTCTGGGGCGGCCGCCTGGCCGACCGGCTGGGCCCGGTACCGGCGCTGCAGCGCATCTTCCTGCTGCTCGCCGTGGTGCTGCTGGTGCTGGGTGTCACCGCGCACTACCGCTGGGCGGCGGCGCTGACGGTGCTGGCCTGGGGCGCGGTGGCCTTCGGCAATGTGCCCGGGCTGCAGCTCTATGTGGTGCGCCAGGCGAGGGCGGTCGCGCCGCAGGCTGCCGACGTGGCCGCGGGCTTCAATATCGCCGCCTTCAACCTCGGCGTGGCGGGTGGCGCCTGGGCCGGCGGGCTGATCGTCGACCACCTGGGCCTCGGCACCACGCCGTGGCTGGCGGGGCTCGTCACGCTGGGCGCGCTGGCCCTGACCACGCTGAGCGGGCGCCTCGACCGGCGCGCCGGCCTGCCGGTCCATGATGGCACGGGCGAGGTTGTCGCCACGCACTGAAGCCGGCGGCTGCCGGCCCCGGCCGCCACGGGTTTGCGGCGAGCCAGGCGCCGGCGCCAGCCGGCTGGCGTGGTTGCGCCCGGCACCTTCTTAATTTCCGCTTAAGACTCGGTCCATAGACTGTGGGCGTACTGAACCACTCCGACGGGAGAGAGCATGACCCCCCAAGAAATGCAGGCCCTGGACACCTTCCTGACCCAGCTGGTGCAGGCCAACGCCGGCACCAAGGACGCGCAGGCCGAAGCGCGCATCGCCGACGCGGCCGCGCGGCAGCCGGACGCGGCCTACCTGCTGGTCCAGCGCGCCATGCTGCTGGACCATGCGCTGGCCTCGGCCAAGGCGCAGATCGCCACGCTGCAGAGCCAGTTGCAGGCAGCGCAGGCAGCGCAGGTCAACGGTGGCAGCCACTTCCTCGATGGGGACAGCGCCTGGGGCAACAGCGCCGGCCGCGCGGTGCCGCCCGCCGCCATGCCGGCCTCGATGCAGCCCGCGCCGCAGCCGATGTCGCCGTCCATGCAGCAACCGATGCCGCAATCCGTGCCGCAGCCGGCCCGGCCCGGCTTCCTCGGCGGCGGCCTGGGCGGCGCACTCGGCAGCATCGCCAGCACTGCCGCGGGCGTGGCCGGAGGTGCCTTCCTGTTCCAGGGCCTCGAGAACCTGTTTCACCGCAACAGCGGCGGCGGCGGTTTCTTCGGCCAGCCGGCGCTGGGTTCGATGCCGGCCGAAACCACGGTCGTCAACAACTACTACGACAACGGTGATGGCGGCAGCGCCTTCGACGCGCGCGAGCGGGCATCGGACGGCGGCTTCCTCGATTCCGGCCTCGATGCCGGCCTCGATAACGACGATTTCCTGAACGACGACTCGTCCATCGTCTGAGTCCGCGGCGGCGGTTCCGGCGGCGCCCTGCGCGCGGCCGTCACGGACCGTCATGGTCCGTCCGCGCGCCGGCGGCCGCGCACGCGCGCCGCCTTCTCCTGTCCCTCCACCAGCATCTGCGCCGCCGCCCCGATATGTTCGGCGAGCCGGCTTGCCACCGGCTGCCGGCTGTGGCGCGCGCGCTCGACCAGTCCGACTTCGCGGTAGAAGGTCTCATCCCCCAGCGGCAGCGCCACCACTTGCGCAGGCCAATGGCCGCCCGCCAGTGTGCGCGGCAGCAGCGCGACGCCAAGTCCGCGCGCCACCAGTTGCGCAATGCCTTCCAGTTCGTCCAGTTCGATGGCCTCCTGCACGGCCAGCCGCTGCTGGCGCAGGAACTGGTCGACCAGGCGTCCGCCGAACGAGCCGCGGTCGTAGCGGATGAAGGGCTCGCTCTCGACCACCTCGCTCCAGCCGCGCCCGGCCAGCGCGGCCGGCGCCAGCAGCACGAAGGGCTCGCGCAGCAGGGGGCGCCATTCCAGCTCGGCCGGCAGCGCATAGGGCGGGCGGATCATCACCGCGATGTCGACTTCGCCGGCATCGACCTGGCCGAGCAGGTTGAGCGAGACGCCGGGCACCACGCGGATGCGGCATGCGGGCAGCTCGGCGCGGAAGCGGGCGATGGCATCGGCCAGGAAGGTGGCCTGCGCCGAGGCGATGGCGCCGATGCGCACCATGGCGTCGCCCTGGGCGGCCAGGCCCTGGTGGCCCAGGCGGTCATACAGCGTGATCAGTTCCTCGGCCAGGGCCAGCGTTTCGCGGCCGGAGGCATTGAGCCGGGCCGAGCGTCCGGTCCGGTCGAACAGCGGGAAGCCCAGTTCCTCTTCGAGCCGGTGGATCTGGGCGCTGACCGCCGACTGGGTCAGGCCGATGCGGGCCCCCGCGCCGGCGAAGGTGCCGTGGCGGGCCACGGCGATCAAGGTGCGCAGTTCTCGCAGCATGGTGATTCATCAATTTTGGTGGTGCTAAGGTCAAAAATATATCGCTTTTCATCATGATTCGTCATGCATAGACTGCATCTCAGTGGCGGCCCACCTCGCACCGACTGCCGAGACAGCCAAGGCGAGGCGGGCCGCCCGACCCCACAACCGAACCGCACCGATTGCGAGAGCCTGTCCATCATGAGCGAATCCACTGCCGTCCTGCCCCCGTTCCACCTGGCCTTCCCGGTCCACAGCATCGCCAGCGCCCGTGAGTTCTACGGCGACCTGCTGGGCTGCTCGGAAGGCCGCAGCGCCGAGGACTGGGTCGACTTCAATTTCTATGGCCACCAGATCGTCGCCCACCTGGCGCCGGAAGAGTGCGGCCACCGCAAGACCAGCGCGGTCGACGGCGATGCCGTGCCGGTGCGCCACTTCGGCGTGGTGCTGTCGATGGCGCAATGGGAAGCAGCCGCCGACAAGCTCAAGGCCGCCGGCCTGCAGTTCATCATCGAGCCGCACATCCGCTTCAAGGGCGAAGTCGGCGAGCAGGCCACCATGTTCTTCCTGGACCCGTCGGGCAATGCGCTGGAACTGAAGGCCTTCGCCAACATCGCCTCGCTGTTCGCCAAGTAAGCCGGCACCCGGCGCGGCCCGCCCGCGCCCATCCGCCCGCCGCCGCGCGGGCGGACGCTGCATATCCAGACGACCGGCCCCAGGCCGGCAACCCGCGCGGCGAGCGCTTGCAGCGCCGCGCGTCCGCCCCCACGCAGTCAGAGTTTGTTATGCGAAGAATCCTGGTAGCCAACCGCGGCGAGATTGCCTGTCGCATCATCCGCGCCGCGCAGGCGCTCGGCATCGAGACGGTGGCCGTGTATTCCGAGGCCGATGCCGGTGCGCTGCACTGCCAGATGGCCGATGTGGCCGTGCCGATCGGGCCGTCGCCGGCGGCCCGAAGCTATCTGCGCGCCGAGGCGGTGCTGGCGGCCGGCGCGGCGCACGGCGCCGACGGCGTGCATCCGGGTTATGGCTTCCTCTCTGAGAACACGGCCTTTGCCCAGGCGGCCCAGGCGGCTGGCATGCGCTGGATCGGTCCCTCGGTCGAGTCGATCGAGAACATGGGCGACAAGAAGCGCGCCCGCGAGATCGCGCAGTCCTGCGGGGTGCCGGTGCTGCCGGGCAGCCCCCGCTTCCTGCCGGAGCAGCTCGACGGACTGGAGGCGTCCGCCGCGCAGGTGGGCTATCCGCTGCTGGTCAAGGCCGCCGGCGGTGGTGGCGGCATCGGCATGAAGCGCGTCGACGGGCCGGCCACGCTGGCGGCCACCGTGGCCTCCACCCAGGCGCTGGCGCTCAAGGCCTTCGGCGACGGCAGCGTCTACCTGGAGCGCTACGTGGCGCGCGCGCGCCATATCGAAGTGCAGGTGTTCGGCTATGGCGACGGCACGGCGGTGCACCTGTTCGAGCGCGAGTGCTCGGTACAGCGCCGCTTCCAGAAGATCATCGAGGAAAGCCCGGCGCCGGGCCTGCCGGCCGAGGTGCTGGCCCGCATGAGCGCCGCCGCGGTGGCGCTGGCGGTGTCGCAGCGCTACAGCGGCGCCGGCACCGTCGAGTTCATTCTCGACGCCGATAGCGGCGAGTTCTTCTTCCTCGAAATGAACACACGCATCCAGGTCGAGCATGGCGTGACCGAGGCGGTCACCGGCTGGGACCTGGTGCAGGCGCAGATCCGCCTTGCCGCCGGCACGCTGGCGCGGGTGGCGCAGGCGGACATCCGCCGCCATGGCGCCGCCATCGAGTGCCGCCTCTATGCCGAGAACCCCGCGCGCCATTTCATGCCGTCGCCGGGCCGGCTGGAATGCTTCGCGCTGCCGGCCATGCCCGGCCTGCGTGTCGACACCGGCGTGCGCGAGGGCGACATCATCACGCCTTACTACGACCCGATGATCGCCAAGCTGATCACGCGTGGCGATGACCGCGAGGCCGCCCGCCTGGCCATGCTGGACGCGCTGGCGCACGCGCGCATCGCCGGCATCCGCCACAACGCCGACTTCCTCGGCCGCGTGCTGGCGCATGCGGACTTCCGCGCGGGTCGCGCCGACACCGGTTTCGTGGCGCGCGAGATGGCCGCGCTGGCGGGCGACAGCGCCGCCCCGGCCGCGGTGCCGGCCGCAGCCGTGCTTGCCGGGGTGCAGCCGTGAGTGCGGCCGTGAGCGCGGCAGCCACGAGCGCGTCCGACGCGCCGGTGCCCTGGTGCATCGAGCCCTCGGGGGATCGCCTGCTGATGCTGGTGTTCGACGCGGGGCAGGGCGCCGAGGCGCTGGCTGCCGCCAACCGCAGCGCCTGCGCGGCCGCCGCCCGCATCGGCGCGGCGGCGCTGCCCGGCGTGCGCGACGTGGTGCCCGCGCTGAGCACCGTCGGCATCCACTATCACCCGGCCGAGGTGGCCGGCGCCAGCACGGCATTGCCGCCCTACCAGGCGCTGGGCGAGGCGCTGGCGGCGCTGCTGGCGGCGCCGCTGGACCTGTCGGCCGCCGCCGCGCGCGTGGTCGAGCTGCCGGTCTGCTACGGCGGCGAGCACGGTCCCGACCTCGAAGAGGTGGCCACCCTGTGCGGGCTGGCGCCCGACGAGGTGGTGGCGCTGCACAGTGCCGAGCCGGTCGACGTGCTGATGCTGGGCTTCGCCCCGGGCCACCCCTATGTGGGCCGCTTTGATGCGCGCCTGGCGCCGCCGCGGCGCGCCACGCCGCGCACCGCCGTGCCGGCCGGCTCGATCGGGCTGGCCAACCGCCAGTCGGTGATCTACCCGATGGTGCTGCCGGGCGGCTGGAACCTGATCGGCCGCACGCCGCTGCCGCTGTTCGATCCGCACCGGACCCGCCCCTGCCTGCTCGACGCGGGCGACCGCGTGCGCTTCGTGCCGGTCTCGGCCGCCCAGTTCGATGACATGGCCGCGGCGCATGCCGCCAGCCAAGGAGGCGGCCGATGAGCGACGCCATGCAAGCCCGCGCCGGCGCGGCCGCCATCGAGGTGCTCAAGCCCGGTGCGCTGAGCACGTTCCAGGACCTCGGCCGCCACGGCTTCCAGCAGCTCGGCGTGCCGGCCAACGGCGCCATGGACGAGCGCGCGCACCGGCTGGCCAATGCGCTCGTGGGCAATGCCGCGTCCTGCGCCACGCTGGAGGTCACCTTGATGGGGCCGGCCCTGCGTTTCCACACCGCGGCCACGGTCGCGGTGTGCGGTGCCGATCTCGAGGCCACCATCGACGGCGAGCCACTGCCGAGCGCGCAGGCGCGCGTGGTGCCGGCCGGCGCCACGCTGGCCTTCGGCAAGCGCCGGCGCGGCCTGCGCGCCTACCTGGCGGTCGGCGGCGGCTTCGCGCTGGAGGCCGTGATGGGCAGCCACAGCACCTTCGTGCGCGGTGGCTACGGCGGCGTGCAGGGCAAGCCCTTGCGCAAGGGCGACGTGATCGCCCTGCGCGCGCCGCACACCCGGCTGCCGGTGCTGCCGTCCGGCGGCAGCCTGTTTTCGTCCGAGCCGGAGAGCGCGCCGGATGCCCCGATCCGCGTGGTGGCCGGCCGCGAGTGGCGGCATTTCCACGCCGATGCGCACGCCGCCTTCACCGGCGGAGCCTTCCGCATCGGCGCCCGGTCGGACCGCATGGGCTACCGCCTGGAAGGACCGGCGCTGCCGCTGGGCGCGCCGCTGGAACTGCAGTCGGAGGCGGTGGGCTTCGGCACCATCCAGGTCCCGCCCGACGGCCAGCCCATCGTCCTGATGGCCGACCGCCAGACCACCGGTGGCTATCCCAAGATCGGCCATGTGATCGCGGTCGACCTGCCGCGCCTGGCGCAGCGCATGCCCGGTGAGACAGTGCGCTTCGCGCTGGTGGAACTGGCGTACGCGCAGCGCCTGGCGCTGCTGCAGGATGCCGCCTTCGCCGCGCTGGAAGCCGCCCGGGACTGAGCCCGGCCTTCCACCCCTTCCTCAACCGCACAAAAGAAGACGCCCCCATGCCAGACCCGGACCAACGCCAAGCCGACGCGGTGCCCATCGTGGCCGAGACCGCCGGCACCTTGTGGAAGATCATCGCCGCACCCGGCGCCGCGCAGGCGCGCGACGCGACCCTGGTGATTATCGAATCGATGAAGATGGAAATTCCGGTCGAAGCGCCGGCCGACGGTTATGTCGTCGAATATCGAGTGACCGAGGGGGAGCTGGTCGAGGAAGGGCAGGTATTGGCTCTCTATATTCCTGCCGATTAACTTCGGCGTGGGATGAATAATATCCCGCCATTTTCCGTATCTGCTTGGAAAACAGTCGGCCGACCCTGCGGGGCCCGGCCGCCGCGCGCCGCGGCATGCCTTCGGGCGTGCCGCGGCGTTGGCGCAGTGGCCGTGGCATGCCGGCCGTCCGCCTATCGCTGGACT
>JABLTH010011061.1_pt1 | contig 18191 bp, 21 predicted proteins | sample 7875711 | NCBI WGS metagenome assembly JABLTH01 (sample SAMN14941262, study PRJNA633318) | bioreactor metagenome | isolation source: bioreactor | place: China | collected 2019-03-05 | reverse complement strand
GCGTCCGGGCGTAGGATCGAAGGGCCGCCGACCCGAGGAGAGCCGTGAATCCCGCCCCTGCACCGACCTGGCGGATCTGGCTCATCTGGATCGTGGGCGTCGCGGCCTACGTGCTCTCCATCACGAACCGCACGTCGCTGTCCGCTGTGGGCGTGGACGCCGCGCACCTCTTCCACGCCGACGCGTCGACACTCTCGCTCTTCGCGGTGCTGCAGCTCGCGGTCTACGGCCTCATGCAGATCCCCGTCGGGCTGCTGCTGGATCGCTTCGGATCCCGGCCGATCATGGTCGCAGGCATGCTGCTGATGTCGGTGGGCCAGCTGGTCATGGCGCTCGCGCCGAACGTCGGGGTCGCGATCGTGGCGCGCATGATCCTCGGCGCCGGCGACGCCGCGATCTTCCCGGGTGTGCTGCGACTGGTGGCCATCTGGTTCCCGGCGCAGCGCGGTCCGCTCATGGCGCAGCTGACGGGCATCGTCGGGCAGCTGGGACAGCTCGTCGCCCTGATCCCGCTCCCGCTGCTCCTGCATTCCACCACCTGGTCGGTGGCCTTCGGCAGCCTCGCCGGACTCGGCGTGCTGTTCACGGTGCTCGTGTTCGCACTGATCCGCAACCGGCCGCCGGAGCTCACGCAGGACGTGTCGGTGAACACCGACACGGGCGCGATCCGGGTCGTCACCTCGCAGGCCGACCTGCGGGTCTCACTCCGCGAAGCGCTCGCCCATCCCGGCACGCGCCTCGGATTCTGGACGCACTTCACGACGCCGTTCGCCGGCACCGCGTTCATGATGCTCTGGGGCATCCCGTTCCTCACCAGCGGCGAGGGCCTCTCGATCGGGGCCGCCTCGCTGGTGACGACGGTCTACGTGCTGTTCGGGATCCTGTTCGGTCCGGTGCTGGGAACGCTCTCGGCCCGCCATCCGACCAGCCGCTCCCTCATGCTCGTCCTGCCCACGATCGCGGTCCAGGTCATCGCCTGGCTCGCCGTGGTGCTCTGGCCGGGCCCGGCGCCGCTCTGGCTGCTGATCGTCCTCGCGGTCGCGCTCGCGTCGGGAGGACCGGCCTCCATGGTCGCCTTCGACCACGCGCGCACGCACAACCCGCAGCACCGGCTCAGCACCGCGACCGGCGTCGTCAACGGCGGCGGGTTCCTCGCCGCACTCATCGCGATCTTCCTCATCGGGCTCGCGCTGGATCTGCAGGGCGCCGGAACGCCGTCGACGTACTCGCTCGACACGTTCCGCTGGGCGTTCCTCACCCAGCTGCCGCTGTGGATCCTCGGCACGACGCTCATCGTGCGGGAGCGGCGTCTGACCCGGCGCGTGCTGGGTCTGGACCGCCGCTCCCGCGACGACTGAGCAGAGCGGAGCGCTCAGGCGAGCAGCATCGCGCGACCCGGCTCCTGCAGCACGTCGGCCACCGCCTTGAGGAACTGCGCTCCCTCCGCGCCGTCCACGATCCGGTGATCGAACGACAGGCTCAGCGTCATCACGTCGCGCAGCGCGATCTCGCCCCTGTGCTCCCACGGCATCCTGCGCACCGCGCCGAGGGCGAGGATGCCGGTCTGTCCGGGAGGCAGGATCGGGGTGCCTGCATCGATGCCGAACACGCCGATGTTCGTGAGCGAGAACGTCCCGCCTAGGAGATCGGCGGGAGGCGTCTTGCCGCTGCGCGCCGTGCGGGTCAGCTCCGCGACCGCGGCGGCGAGCTCGCCCAGCGTCAGGCGCTCGGCGTCGCGGATGACCGGCACGATCAGCCCGCGATCCGTGGCGGCTGCGATGCCGAGATCGACGAAGTGCTGCTGCACGATCTCCCCCGCCTCGCCGTCCCAGCGGGCGTTCAGACCCGGGAAATGCGCGAGCGCGAGGCACACGGCCTTCGCGACGACCGTGAGCACCCCGATGCGCGGCGAGTCCGGCGCGGCGGTGGCGCGCAGCGAGGCGATGAGCTCGCTCGTCGCCGTGACGTCGACCGTGTGGAACGTCGTCACGTGCGGCGCGGTGAAGGCGCTCTGCACCATGGCCTCGGCCGTGTGCTTGCGGACGCCTCGGATCGGGATGCGCGTTGTCGCGCGCTCCCCCGCCTCGGTGCGCCGGCGCACCGGCTCGGACGTCTGCACTGCCGTGGCCGGTCCGGGCGCGGCGGCGGTGCCCGCCGCCCGCCGGGCGAGACGCTCCCGATACGCGTCCACATCGCTCCGCGTGATCACCCGGTCGCCCAGTTCGGCGGCGACCAGGGCGAGGTCGACCCCGAGGCCCTTCGCATAGGCGCGCACGGGCGGGGTCGACCTCGGCCGCTCGCCGCGCACCGGCGGCGACGGCTGCACGTCGATCGCATCGTGCGGGGCCGCGACGCGCACATCGGCGTCCGCCGCGACCACGGTCGTCGTGCCGGCCGCGGCTCGGCGGGCCCTGCGCCGGGGCCGTCCCGAGGACGGCGCGGCCCCGTAGCCGACGAGGTTCGGCCCCGACCCCTCTTCGACGGCGGTGGCGGACGGCACGGGCGTCGTGGGCTCGGCACCCTCGATCTCGAAGCCGACGAGGGGTGCGCCCACGGCGACGACGTCGCCGGCCGCCGCGTGCAGCGAGGCGATCACGCCTGCGTGCGGCGAGGGCAGCTCGACGATCGCCTTGGCGGTCTCGACCTCGGCGAGGGTCTGGTTCAACGTGACGGTGTCGCCCTCGGCGACCAGCCACTGCACGATCTCCGCCTCGGTGAGGCCTTCGCCGAGGTCCGGGAGAAGGAACTCCTGCTTCATCGCTCGGCTCCCTCCAGCAGCTGCTCGTCGTCGCAGACGCGGTCCACCGCGTCCAGGATCCTGTCGAGATCGGGTAGGTGGAACTTCTCCAGCTTCGCCGGCGGATACGGGATGTCGTGGCCGGTCACGCGCAGCGGCGCCGCCTCCAGCCAGGTGAAGCACTTCTCGGTGATGCTCGCGATGACCTCCGCAGCCACGCCGGCCTCCCGGGCGGCCTCGTGCGCGACCACCACTCGGCCGGTGCGGCGCACCGAGGCGCACACGGTGCCGTAGTCGACCGGTGACAGCGAGCGCAGGTCGATGACCTCCAGCGAACGCCCCTCGGACTCGGCCGCCTCGGCGGCGTCGAGCGCGGTGCGCACCATCGCGCCGTAGGTCACGATCGTGACGTCGGTCCCTTCGCGTACGACACGCGCCAGGCCCATGGGCGCGGCATCGGCGAGCGGCGTCTCCAGATCGACCTCGCCCTTGGCGTGGTAGAGCCGCTTGGGCTCGAAGAAGATCACGGGGTCGTCGCTCGCGATCGCCTGCCGAAGGCAGGTGTAGGCGTCCTGCGGATCCGACACGGCCACGACGCGCAGGCCCGCGGTGTGCACGAAGTACGCCTCGGGCGATTCCGAGTGGTGCTCGGCGGCCCCGATGCCCCCTCCCCACGGGATCCGGATCGTGATCGGCATCGGCACGGTGCCCTGGGTGCGGTAGTGGAGCTTCGCCACCTGCGAGACGATCTGATCGAACGCGGGGTAGACGAAACCGTCGAACTGGATCTCGACGACGGGTCGGTAACCGCGCATCGCGAGCCCGACGGCGGTGCCGACGATGCCCGACTCCGCCAGCGGCGTGTCGATGACCCGCTCCGGACCGAACTCGTCGAGGAGACCATCGGTGATGCGGAACACCCCTCCGAGCTTTCCGATGTCCTCACCCAGCAGGACGACCTTGGGATCGTCGGCCAGCGACTGCTTCAGCGCGGCGCCGAGCGCCTTGCCCATCGTCATCTGCACCATGTCACGCCTCCGCGAGGGTCGCGAGATAGCGCTCGAAGTCGGCGCGCTCCTCCGCGAGACCGGTGTGCGGCTCGGCGTAGACACCGTCGAACACCGCGAGCGGCTCGCGCGTCGTCATATTCAGGCACGCGCTGCGCATCTGCATCGCCGCCTCGTCCGCCTCCGCCGCGAAACCCGCCGCGATCTCGTCGGTGAGCACGCCCTCCGCACGCAGCAGCGTCTCGAGGCGCGCCAGCGGATCCTTGCCCCGCCAGTACTCCAGCTCCGCAGGGTCACGGTAGCGGGTCGGGTCGTCGGCGGTGGTGTGCGGACCCATCCGATAGGTGACGAGCTCGAGGAACGCCGGGGATCCGCTGCGCGCCTGATCGAGCGCCCATCGCGTCGCCGCGAACACCGCCAGCACGTCGTTCCCGTCGACGCGCATGCTCGGGATGCCGAATCCCGGCGCGCGACCCGCGATCGGGTGCTGCGACTGCACGGCGACGGGCTCGGAGATCGCCCAGTGGTTGTTCTGGCAGATGAAGACGACCGGGGCACGGTACGACGAGGCGAAGACCATCGCCTCGTTGACATCGCCCTGGCTCGTGGCTCCGTCGCCGAAGTAGGTGACCGCGACCTGGTCGGAGCCGTCGTGGAGGATCCCGAGCGCGTAACCGACCGCGTGCAGCGTCTGCGCGCCGATGATGATCTGCAGCGGGGCCATGTGCATCACGGCAGGGTCGTAGGCAGCGCCCTCCTCGCCGCGCCACATGCGCACGTAGTCGCCGGGCTGGGCGCCGCGCGCGAGCATCACGCCCGTCTCGCGGTAGCTGGGGAAGACGACGTCGTCGGTGCGGAGGGCACGCGCCGAGCCGATCTGCGCGGCCTCCTGGCCCTGGCACGGCGCCCACAGGCCGAGCTGTCCCTGACGCTGCAGCGCGACGCCCTCGCTGTCGAGCCGGCGCAGCACGACCATGTCCCGGAGCAATGAGAGAAGCTTCTCGGAGGTGACGTCGGCGGCGAACGGCGCGAGGCGCGCATCCGCGACGCGATGTCCTCGGGAGTCGACGAGCCCGGCGGGCTCCTCGAGCCCGATGCCGGTGACCGTGATCGGATCAAGGTGGGTAGACATCTTCGTCCTCCTCAGTGGATCCGCCCTCGTGAGGCGGACCCGGTGCGTCTTCGCTTTGGGTTGAGCGTACGTCCGCTTCACACGACGCTCAAGCATTTGCGCGTCACCTGAGCATGTTGCCAAGTACGGCCCTCATGCGGGCTGCTAGCCTTTGGCAACATGGCAACCCTCGACCGCACCGATCTCGACATCCTCGAGATGCTCTCCGCCGACCCGCGCACCACCGTGGTCGCGATGGCCGAGAAGCTGCGCCTGTCCCGGAACACGATCCAGGCGCGGATGGCGCGCCTGGAGCAGACCGGGGTGTTCCTCCCCTACGAGCGCGCCTTCTCCCCCGCAGTGCTCGGGTATCCGCTGCAGGCGTTCATCAGCATCGGCGTGCGTCAGACCGAGCTGCCCCGGATCATCGCCGAGCTGGCACGCGTGCCCGAGGTCGTCCAGGCGCACGGCCTCAGCGGATCCATCGACCTGCTCGCCCTAGTGGCGTGCCGCGATGCACGGCACCTGTTCGACACCGATGCCCGCATCCTGTCGATCGACGGCGTCGAGCGGACCGAGACGTCGCTCGCGATGGGCGAGGTCATCCCGTTCCGCGTCGGGGGCCTCATGGGGCTGGCACGGCGAGAGGCCGGAGGAACCGCCTGATCGCCCCGGCCGCCTCGGCCGGAGTCTCGTAATGGATCAGGTGCCCGACGTGCGCGATCTCGACGAGCTCCGCGTCCGGGAACAGCGTCGCCAGGTGACGCTCCGCCTCGATCGGGGTGATGTCGTCGCGCTGCGCGGCGATGAGAAGCGTCGGGACCGCGATTCGCGGCGCGAACTCGCGGACGTCGTGCGACACGCTGGTGCGGAACGCCTGGCTGAGCACGTCGCGGTCGGAGAACCGTGAGAAGTAGGTGTCGTGCTGGTCGTGCACGAAGCGGCGCAGCTCCGGATCGGCGGTCTTCGCCATCGCGATGCTCATGACCCGCACGATGACCCGATTGCGCAGCAGCTCGGTCCCGAGCGCTTCGGGCAGCCGTGCCCCCAGGGCGTAGTACAGGATCGCCAGCCGGGTGAGCACCGCTTTCGGCCCCTCGAGCGCCGGCGCGCCGATGGGGTTGACGAGGATCAGCCGCGGAGTGGCCAGGCCGTTCGCGACGGCTGCGGAGGCGACGATCGAGCCGAACGAGTGCCCCAGCACGACCGCCCCCGGCGCCACCGCCGCAGCGAGCTCCGACAGCCACTCGGCATAGGTCTCGACGTCGTGCACGCGGCCCGGCAGGGGCGCCGTCTCGCCGAATCCGGGCAGATCCGGCATGATCACGCGGATCCCCGCCGTCGGCCCCGTCCCTTCGGCACCGGGCAGATGCGCGACCACGGGCTCGAGCCCGTGGTGCTCGCCCCGGAAGCCGTGCACGGCCAGGACGGTGAGCTCGGCATCCTCGGGCCCGTAGATCCAGTACGCGGTGCGTCCGCCGAGGACCTCGGCCTCGCGGCGCTGCACCGGGATCCGGTCCAGACGGGCGGCGTACGGCGAGGGAACGGGCATGCTCCGAGTCTACGGGGACCGCCTCGGCCGGCCTCGCGCCGCGGCGGATGCCGCGCTGCAGCCACCCGCCGCGCGCCGCCACCGGGATGTCCGCGGCCCGCCCTACGGTGGCGTCATGACCTCGCCTCCGCCGCTGCCGCCCTGGCTGACACGCGTCGGAGTCTTCGACCTCGAGACGACCGGGATCGACGTGACCCGCGACCGGATCGTCACCGCGCACGTGGGCGTCCTCGACCACCACGGAGCCGAGATCGCGGCGCGAACCTGGCTCGCCGACCCCGGGATCCCGATCCCCGCCGGTGCCACCGCGATCCACGGCATCACCTCCGAGCGGGCGTACCGCGACGGCGCCCCCGCCCCGCAGGTGATCGCCGGCGTCGTGGCCGCCCTTCGCTCGCTGCTCGACCAGGGTGTTCCGGTCGTCGCCTACAACGCCGCCTTCGACTTCTCCCTGCTCGCGCACGAAGCGCGACGCCACCGCATCGCGCCCCTGGAGAACCCGTCACCGGTGATCGATCCGCTCGTGATCGACAAGGCGTACGACCGATACCGGCCCGGCAAGCGCACTCTGGAGATCGTCGCCGCGCATTACCGGGTCGATCTCGTGGGCGCTCACGACGCCTCCGCCGACGCCGTCGCCGCGGGGCGCGTCGCGCAGGCCCTCGCCCAGCGCTTCCCCCTGCCGCCGAGCGCCGCCGAGCTGCACACCCGCCAGATCGGCTGGGCACGCGCTCAGGCGGCGAGCCTCACCGTCTACTTCGTGCGGATCGGGCGGATCGAGCCCACGGAGCGCCTCGACGGACGCTGGCCGGTGCGCGACGGGGACCCTGCCCGTCAGGGAGCCTCCACCGGATCCCTCTGACGGCGGATCCGGATCCGGCCGCATCGGCGTATCGTGCCGCTATGGACGTCTCGCCGAACACCGTGATCGGCTGGATCTCGGTCGCCGTCCCCGTGACGGCCGCGCTGTACGTCGTCGTCTACGCCGTGTGGACGCTGATCCGTCGTCGTCCACTCGAGCAGCGCTACCCCGTGCGCGGCGGGGGGATCGGCGGCGCCTTCGACAGCGTGTTCGCACCGTCGTCGCTCGAGGCCGAATCCGAGCGAGATCGCCAGACGCGTCGCACGGCCCCCTCGCCGGCGCCGGGAGAGCCGCCCTGGAACATCGACGGCGACCGGATCCGCATCGATCTCTGACATTCCGGGACGCGCTGACCGTCGCCCGGATATGACGAAGGCCCCGCCGGAGCGGGGCCTTCGAGGAAGCGATTACTTGCTGGAACCGCCGAAGTTCTTGAAGCGCTGGTTGAACTTCTCGACGCGGCCGGCCGAGTCCATGATGCGCTGCTTGCCCGTGTAGAACGGGTGCGAGGCCGAGGAGATCTCGACGTCGATGACGGGGTACTCCACGCCGTCGAGCTCGATCGTCTTGTCGCTCGTGACCGTCGAACGGGTCAGGAACGTGTCTCCGGAGCCGAGGTCGCGGAACACGACGGCGCGGTACTCGGGGTGGATGTCAGTCTTCATGGGATTCCTTACGTGGTGCCCTGGATTGTGCCAGGGGCGAGGGAAGTCTGTAGTGCGGAATGCACCAAGGATCGATTCTAGCACTGCCCACGGCGCGCGCCGATCCCGGCGGTCCGCTGCCGTGGCGGGGTCAGGATGCGGCGCGGGCCGCGTACCGCCCGTCGGCCCGGTCGAGCGCGATCGGCATCCCGAACGCCTCGCTCAGCGCCTCGGCGGTGAGAGTCTGCTCGACGGGTCCCGCCGCGACGATCGCACCCTCGCGCAGCAGCAGCACGTGCGTGAAGCCGACGGGGATCTCCTCGACGTGATGCGTGACCATGACCATCGCGGGCGTGGTCGGCGACTGCGCGAAACCGCTGAGCAGGCCCAGCAGCTCCTCGCGGGCGCCGAGGTCGAGGCTCGCGCTGGGCTCGTCGAGCAGCAGCAGCTCGGGATCCGTCATCACTGCACGCGCGATCTGCACGCGCTTCTGCTCGCCGTCGCTGAGCGTGCCGAAGTGACGCTCGGCGAGGTGCTCCAGATGCCACTGCTCCAGCACGCGCATCGCGCGGCGCTCATCGAGCGACTCGTACGACTCGTTCCAGCGCCCGATCACGGAGTACGCGGCCGTCATGACCGTGTTCAGCACGGTCTCGTCGGCGGGGATCCGGCGCGCCATCGCCGAGGAGGCGAAACCGATGCGCGGACGGATCTCGAACACATCGGCACGACCGAGGGTCTCCCCCAGCACGTCGACGCGGCCCTGGGTGGGGTGCATCAGAGTGTCGGCGAGCTGCAGCAGCGTCGTCTTGCCGGCGCCGTTCGGTCCGAGCACGACCCAGCGCTGATCGTCCTCGACGGTCCAGGACAGATGATCGACGATGTTGCGGCCGTCGCGGCGCACCACGACATCCGAGAATTCGAGGACGGCAGACATGCCCTCAGCCTATCGGTCAGGCCGAGAGCTCCTCGTAGAGCGCCCTGGTCGTGTCGGCGATCGCCGCCCAGCTGAAGTCGGCCGCCGCACGCTCACGACCTGCCTCGCCGTAGGCCTTCGCGCGCGCCGGATCGGAGACGACCTCGGTGAGCACCGCCGCCAGATCCGCGACGAAGCGCTCGGGGTCGACGGGGGTCCCCGTGCCGTCCTGGACCTGCTCGATCGGCACCAGACGACCGGTCACCCCATCGACCACGACCTCCGGGATCCCGCCGGTCGCCGTGCCGACGACGGCGGCACCGCACGCCATCGCCTCGAGGTTCACGATCCCGAGCGGCTCGTAGACCGACGGGCAGACGAACGTGGTCGCCGCCGTCAGGATCGCCGAGAGCTCGTGGCGCGGGAGGAACTCCTCGATCCACACCACGCCCGTGCGCGACGCCGTGAGCTCCGCGACCAGGCCGCGCACCTCGTCCATGATCTCCGGGGTGTCCGGCGCGCCGGCGCAGAGCACGAGCTGCACGTCGGCGGGGAGCTTCTCGGCCGCACGGAGGAAGTACGGCAGGCCCTTCTGCCGCGTGATCCGACCGACGAAGACCACCGACGGGCGCGCCGGATCGATCCCGTGCTTCGCGAGCACCGCCGGGTCGTCGACGGGATGCCAGGCGTCGACGTCGATGCCGTTGTAGATCACGCGCACCTTCGCCGGGTCGACCTGCGGATAGGCGCGCAGGATGTCGTTGCGCATCCCCCCGCTGACCGCGATGATCGCCGCGGCGTTCTCGTAGGCGAGCCGCTCGATCCCGCTCGACACGGCGTAGCCGCCGCCGAGCTGCTCCGCCTTCCACGGCCGCAGGGGCTCGAGGCTGTGCGCCGTCAGCACGTGCGGGATGCCGTGCAGCTGCGCGGCGATGTGCCCGGCGAAGTTCGCGTACCAGGTGTGGCTGTGCACCACATCGGCCCCGGCGATGTCCGGCACCATGTCGAGATCCGTGCCCAGGGTCTGCAGCGCCGGGTTCGCCGTGGCGAGTTCGACAGGTGTCCGATAAGCCGTCACGCCCTGTTCATCCCGGTCGGCGCCGAACGCGCGCACCTGCACATCGAGGCCGGAACGCAGGGCTTTCACGAGTTCCGCGACGTGCACGCCGGCCCCTCCGTAGATCTCCGGCGGGTACTCCTTGGTGATGATGTCGACGCGCATGTCCTGAAGGTAGTACATCGCGTCGGCGGGGCTCTATGGTGGACGCATGTCGGCACCAAAGAAGGTTTTCGGGATCATCCTCGCCGGCGGCGAGGGCAAGCGGTTGATGCCTCTGACGGCGGACCGGGCGAAGCCCGCGGTGCCGTTCGGCGGGCAGTACCGATTGATCGATTTCGCGATCTCGAACCTGATCAACTCAGGCCTGAGACAGATCGTGGTGCTCACGCAGTACAAGTCCCACAGTCTCGACCGGCACATCTCGCAGACCTGGCGGATGTCTGCGCTGCTCGATTCCTACGTCACCTCGGTCCCCGCGCAGCAGCGCCTCGGAAAGCGCTGGTTCTCCGGCTCCGCCGACGCGATCCTGCAGAGCATGAACCTGATCCTCGACGAGAAGCCGGACATCGTGGTCGTCATCGGCGCCGACCACGTCTACCGGATGGACTTCCGCCAGATGATCGACGCGCACATCGCGTCCGGAGCGCGCGCCACGGTCGCGGGCATCCGCCAGCCGCTCGCCCTCGCGTCGCAGTTCGGGGTCATCGACATCGCGGACGGCGACTCGGGACGCATCAGCGAGTTCCTGGAGAAGCCGTCCGACCCCACAGGTCTGCCGGACTCCCCGCACGAGGTGCTCGCATCGATGGGCAACTACGTCTTCGACGCCGACGCGCTCATCGAAGCCGTCGAGGCCGACGGCGAGCTCGCGGGGTCGAATCACGACATGGGCGGCGACATCGTGCCCTACTTCGTGAACCGGGGCGAGGCCGGCTTCTACGACATGAAGCAGAACGAGGTCCCCGGGTCCTCGCCGCGCGATCGCTCGTACTGGCGCGACGTCGGCACGATCGAGTCCTTCTTCGACGCCCACATGGACCTGATCTCGACGCTGCCGATCTTCAACCTCTACAACATGGAGTGGCCGATCCACTCGCAGGCGGTGAACTCGCCGCCCGCGAAGTTCGTGCGGGACTCCGTCGGCCGGATCGGCAACGCGATCGACTCGATCGTCTCGCTCGGATCGGTGCTCTCCGGCACGCATCTCGAACGCAGCGTGGTGGGTCCGTGGACGCTCGCGGCCGGGGGCTCGACGATCACCGATTCCGTGCTGTTCGACGGTGTGCGCGTCGGGCAGGGGGCACGCGTGCACCGCGCGATCCTGGACAAGAACGTCGTGCTGCTGGACGGGGCGACCGTCGGCGTCGATCGCGAGCGAGATCTCGACCGCGGATTCACCATCACCGAGACCGGCCTCACGGTGGTCGGAAAGGGCGTGCGGATCGAGCGCTGACCGCGGCGCCCGCACGCGACACAGAGCCGGGACGGCATCGTCGTGACGGCTACGCTCGTCGGGTGACCTCTGCGCGCTTCCTCGTCGTCCTCGATGCCGATTCCACGCTCATCCGCGACGAGGTGATCGAACTGCTCGCCGACGAGGCAGGACGGCGCGCGGAGGTGCAGGCGGCGACCGAGGCCGCCATGCGCGGGGAGGTCGATTTCGCGACGAGTCTGCGATCCCGCGTCGCGGCCCTCGCAGGCGTCCCCATCGAGGCCTTCGCGCGGGTGCGCGACCGCATCGAGCCGACGCCCGGCGTGCGGACGCTGATCGACGAGGTGCACGCGCGGGGCGGCGTCGTCGGTGTGGTCTCCGGCGGGTTCCACGAGATCCTCGACCACGTGGCTCCGGCGCTCGGCGTCGACCGGTGGCGCGCCAACCGCCTGGCGGTGCAGGACGGCGCGCTGACCGGCCGGGTCGACGGCGAGATCATCGACGCGGCGGCGAAGGCGGCGACCCTCCAGGAGTGGGCCGCGCAGCTCGGCGTCGCCCCGCACGCGACGATCGCGATCGGCGACGGAGCGAACGATCTGCAGATGATGGCGGCCGCCGGCCTCGGACTCGCCTTCAACGCCAAGCCCGCGGTGCGTGCCGCCGCCTCCCTCGTGATCGAGCGCGTCGATCTCGCCGAGGTCGTTCCGCTGCTTCCCTGACCCCACAAGAACTCAGGGCGACGCTGGCGCGATGTCGGAGACGCCCCGTAGCGTCGGGGCATGGACATCATCCTCGTTCCCGGCCTGTGGCTCGACGCCGCCTCATGGGCGCCCGTGATCGAACCCCTGCGCGCGGCCGGCCACAACCCCCGCCCGCTCACCCTGCCCGGGGTCGGCGAGCCCGCTTCCGGATCCGGAGACGTCCGCCTGACCGACTGGATCGACACCGTGGTGACCGCGATCGACGAGGCGGCGCACGAGGTGGTGCTGGTGGGTCATTCGGGCGGCGGCAACGTCATCTGGGGCGCCGTCGACGCCCGCCCGGATCGCGTGCGCCGGGCCGTGTTCGTCGATACGGTCCCGCCACCGCCCGGCAGCGGGATCAGCGAGTTCCCGGTCGTGGACGGCGTGATCCCCTTCCCGGGCTGGGACTTCTTCGACGCCGAGGACGTGGCGGACCTCGACGAGGCGACCAGGGCGTCGGTCGGGCGCGAGGCCAGAAGCGTGCCGAAGCACGTGCCGACCGATCCCCTCCCCCTCACCGACGAGCGCCGGTTCGACGTGCCCGTCACGCTGCTGATGGGCTCCCTGGAGCAGGAGCAGCTGGAGTCGTTCCTCGCGCAGTGGGACTCCTACGGCGAGGAGTACCGCAGCGTCCGCGATGCGGAGGTCGTGCGGATCGGATCCGGCCACTGGCCGCAGTTCTCCGCACCCGGGCGCCTCGCAGAGCTGCTGATCTCGTCGGTGCGCTGAGGCGGCCCGACGAGATCGCGGGATCAGTGCCCCATGCCGAGGCCGCCGTCGACGGGGATCACCGCACCGGAGATGTAGGCGGCGTCATCGGACGCGAGCCAGGTGACGACGCCCGCGACCTCGTCGGCGGAGGCGAAACGTCCGGCCGGGATGCTCGCCTTGTACTGCTTCTGGGTGTCCTCGGGGAGCTCCGCCGTCATATCGGTCTCGATGAACCCCGGAGCGACGACGTTCGCGGTGATGCCGCGGGCACCCAGCTCACGGGTGAGCGAGCGGGCGAAGCCCACGAGGGCGCTCTTGGACGCCGCGTAGTTGATCTGCCCCGCCGACCCGTACAGGCCGACGACGCTGGAGATGAGGATCACCCGGCCGAAGCGCGCCTTGAGCATCCCCTTGGAGGCGCGCTTGACCACTCGGAACGACCCGCCGAGATTGGTGGAGACCACGCTGTCGAAGTCGTCCTCGGACATCCGCAGCAGCAGCGTGTCCTTGGTGATGCCCGCGTTCGCGACCACGATCTCGACCGGTCCGAGCTTCTGCTCGACCTCGGTGAAGGCCGCGTCCACCGCGGCCCCGTCGGTGACATCGGCCCGGACGGTCAGCGTGCCCTCGGGGCCCTCGCCGCTGCGGGCGGTGACGGCGACCCGGTAGCCTTCGCGCACGAAGCGCTCGGCGATGGCGCGGCCGATGCCGCGGTTTCCGCCGGTGACCAGGACGACGCGATCAGTGCTCATGCAGGGCTCCCAAGAATCGAGGTGTACGGCACGCAAGCCTAGCGAGCGGACCTTCGCCCAGGAATTGACATGGCCCTGACAGCACGGAAATCTTTGTGATGAACCAGGAGGAAGCGCATGAGCAACGACAACGGCGGGATTCCGCCCCAGGGGCAGCAGCCCCCCGCATACCCGGGCGCCCCGGTGCCGCCGCAGCAGCCGGCCTACCCCACCGGCGCGCCGACGCCGCCGTCGCCCGTCCCGCCGGCACCGGCCTACCCCGGTGCAGCGCCTCAGCAGCCCGCGCCGCAGCAGACCCCGCCGACCTATCCGGCCGCGGCACCGCAGCAGCCCGCTTACCCGGCCGGTCCTTCAGCCGCGCCGGGCTATCCCGGGGCCGCGCCCTCGACGCCCGGCTACCCGGCGCCGGGCTACGCGCAGCCGTACTCCCCGCCCTATCCGGTCCCGGCGAAGTCGAACGGCCTCGCAGTCACCGCGCTGATCTGCGGAATCGCGGGCGTGGCGCTGTTCTGGCTCGCGTACATCGTGCTCCCGTTCCTGGCCGCGGTGACGGCGATCATCACGGGCCACCTCGCCCTCGGCAGGATCAAGCGGGATCCGGGACTGGGCGGGAAGGGGATCGCGATCACCGGCCTCGTTCTCGGCTACGTCGGAGCGGTCATCAACCTGATCATCGGCATCGGATTCCTGCTGCTCATCGGGTACGGCATCTCCCAGGGCAACAGCGGCTACTGAGTCGCCCTCCGCGACGACCCCGGGGGTCGCGGCGGCGTAGGCTGGAGTCATCGTGAGAAGGACTCCAGACGCCGCCGTGACCTCCCTGCCGCGCGCTCCGCGCGACGAGGCGCGTGAACGCGTGCGCCATTACGCGATCACCATGGGGATCCGCACCGTCTGCTTCATCCTCGTCTTCACGGTGCAGCCGATGGGCTGGTGGACGTGGGTGTTCGCGATCGCCGCGGCCGTCCTGCCTTACGTCGCCGTCGTGTTCGCCAATGCGGGCGACGACTCGGTCCCCACCGACGTGGAATCGCCGCTCATCGAGCTCGAGGCGCCCACCGCACAACAGGACGAGAGTCCGCGCGACCCGCAGGTGATCACGGTCGCCGAGACGCCCGCACGCTCCGCCGAGCCGCGCTCATGAACGCGCCGACGCCGGAGCTGAAATGCTCCCGGGCGGGATGCCGCGCCGCCGCCACGCACCGCATCGTCTGGCGCAACCCGCGCATCCACGGGCCGGAGCGCGAGAAGGTCTGGCTCGCGTGCGGCGAGCATCTGCGGTTCCTCTACGACTATCTGCGCGCGCGTGACTTCCCCGCACGGATCGACGCGGCGGTCGGAGAGGGCGAACTCGAATGATGAGGCAGCGCCTGCTCCGCTGGAGCGCCTATCTCGCCGTCGCGATCGTGTTCGCGGTCGTCTGCGCCTATCTCTCGAACTGGCAGTTCTCCCGCAACGACGGACGGCAGACGCAGCTCGAGCTCGTGCAGCGCAACTACGACGCGAAGCCGGTCGCTCTGGACGATCTGCTGCCGGCCGGCGCGACGCTGCCGCAGTCGGCGCAGTGGCACCCCGTCACCCTGCACGGCAGGTACGAGCCCGACGAAAGCCTGCTCGTGCGCAATCGCCCGCACGGCGGCACCAGCGCCTTCGAGGTGCTCGTGCCCTTCCGCACCGACGGCGGCCGAGTGTTCATCGTGAACCGCGGCTGGGTCGTGGCGGGCGAGGGATCCGACGTGCCGACCTCCATTCCCGCGCCGCCCGCGGGCGAGACCACGGTCGTCGCGCGTCTGCGGCCCAACGAGCCGCTGCCGCCATCGGGTCGCGGAGCTCCTTCCGGGCAGGTGCCCAGCATCAACCTGCCTCTGGTCGCCGACAAGATCGACGGCGGATCCGCGGTCGACACCGGAGCGTACGGCGAGCTGGTGAGCGAGTCGCCCGCCCCTTCCTCCCGACCGCACGCGTTCGACGCGCCGTCGGACGATCCGGGACCGTTCCTCTCCTACGCGATCCAGTGGATCCTGTTCGCGATCATGGGCTTCATCTTCATCGGCTACGTGATCCGCACCGAGGTCGTGAAGCACCGCGACGAAGCCGCGGGCCGGGCCCCGCGGCAGCCGCGGCGCCGCCGCGATCGCGACATGGACGATGAGGACGCTCTCCTCGACGCCGTCGAGTCGCGCTGAGCCCCGCGGCGTTCAGAGCCCCGCGATGCTCAGAGCCCGGCGTGCTCAGAGCCACGCGACGAGTTCGTCGAGTGCCTGGATCGTGGGCACCCCCGCAGGTGCGGCCTGATGCCCGCGGTCGAAATGCAGGAACCGGGTTCCGAGCGCCGCGGCGATCTCGCGATCGTGATTCGTGTCCCCGACCATGAGAACCTCCTCGGCCGCGAAGCCGGATTCCCGCAGCCAGTCCGCGATCACCTCCCGTTTCGAGGCCTGGTACGGGTCGGCGATCGACAGGATCCGGGCGAAGTGCCGGGCGACGCCATGAGGATGCAGCTGCCTCTCGAGCGGGCCGGGCAGGGTCGCAGAGGCGAGCACCTGAAGAACGCCACGATCCGACATCCGAGTCAGGGTGCGCTCGACGTCCGGCTGCAGACCCGCCTCGTCGATGCTCTCATCGAGCCACTCCAGATACTGCGTCGCCGCGGCCCGGAAGACGTCGTCCCCCAGCCCGGTCGACGCGTAGAAGTCCCGGATCGGAAAGCGGAAGAGAGCGCGGTACGCGGCGAGATCCTCGAGGGGAGCAAGTCCGTACTGCGCGAGCACCCGGTTCATCACCCGTCGGCACACATCGGCGTCGTCGAGCAGCGTGCCGTTCCAGTCCCAGCAGATCGCGCGCAGTTCCACAACGCGAATGCTACGGCCGGGCACGGACGCCGGAAGGACGGGGCCGAGGATCAGGCGAGTTCGATGAGCTCCTGATACTCCTTGCTCCAGATGTCCTCGACGCCGTCCGGAAGGATGAGCACGCGCTCCGGGTTGAGCGACGCCACCGCGCCGGGATCGTGCGAGACGAGCACGACCGCGCCCTCGTAGTGCGCGAGCGCGCCGAGGATCTCCTCGCGCGACGCCGGGTCGAGGTTGTTCGTGGGCTCGTCGAGCAGCAGCATGTTCGCGGCCGAGACGACGAGCGTCGCGAGCGACAGACGGGTCTTCTCCCCGCCGGACAGCACGCCAGCGGGCTTGTGCACGTCCTCGCCCGTGAACAGGAACGATCCGAGCACCTTGCGCGCCTCGGTCTCGTTGAGATCCGGGGCGGAGGACATCATGTTCTCCAGCACCGATCGCGACACGTCGAGGTTCTCGTGCTCCTGGGCGTAGTACCCCACTTTGAGACCGTGGCCCGGCTCGAGCTGGCCGGTGTCGGGCTGATCGACGCCGGCGAGGATCCGCAGCAGCGTGGTCTTGCCCGCTCCGTTGAGCCCCAGCACGACCACCTTGGAGCCGCGGTCGATGGCCAGATCGACGTCGGTGAAGATCTCGAGGGAGCCGTAGGACTTGGACAGCCCCGACGCCATGAGCGGGGTCTTGCCGCAGGGCGCGGGCTTCGGGAACCGCAGCTTGGCGACGCGGTCGACCTGCCGCACCTCCTCCAGCCCCGAGAGCAGCTTCTCCGCCCGAGCGACCATCTGGTGCGCGGCAGCGGCCTTGCTGGCCTTGGCGCCGAAGCGCGCGGCCTGCTGCTGCAGGGAGGTGGCCTTCTTCTCGGCGTTCGCGCGCTCCTTCTTGCGGCGCTCCTCGTCCGCCACCCGCTGGCGCAGGTAGTTCTTCCAGTTCATGTTGTAGATGTCGATGATCTGGCGGTTGGCGTCCAGATAGAACACGCGGTTCACGGTCTCGCCGACGAGCTCCACGTCGTGGCTGATGACGATCAGCCCGCCCTTGTACCCCTTGAGGAACTCGCGCAGCCACACGACGCTGTCCGCGTCGAGGTGGTTGGTCGGCTCGTCGAGGATCATCGTCTCCGCGTCCGAGAACAGGATCCGGGCGAGCTCGATGCGGCGGCGCTGACCGCCGGACAGCGTCTTCAGCGGCTGGTCGAGGATCCGGTCCGGCAGCGAGAGGTTGTGCGCGATCGAGGCCGCCTCCGCCTCGGCCGCGTAGCCGCCCAGGGCTTCGAACCGCTCGGTGAGGTTGCCGAACTGGCGCATGGCCTTCTCCGCGACCGCCGGGTCGTCGGATCCCATGGCCTCAGAGGCCTCGCGGATCCGGAGGGTGAGGGATCCGAGTCCGCGGGCGTCCAGGATGCGGGTGCGTGCGAGCATCTCGGGGTCGCCGGAGCGGGGATCCTGCGGGAGGTAGCCCAGCTCGCCGCTGCGCTCGACCTTGCCGTCGGACGGGATGAGGTCGCCCGCGAGCACCTTCGTCAATGTGGTCTTGCCGGCGCCGTTGCGCCCGACCAGACCGATCTTGTCGCCGTCGGCGACGCGGAACGACACGTTCTCCATGAGGAGACGCGCGCCCACGCGGATCTCGAGGTCGTGCACGGCGAGCACAGCGGACGTCCGTTCTTCAGAAGGGGGTGAGCGGCCGGATGGCCAGCCTCCCAGTGTAGCTGGCGCAGCCGTGAGGGCTCTGACCGGCGCACGCCCTGCCCGGAGGTCAGGACGCGAGGCCCCGTGCGGCCAGCGCCTCCCCCACCTCGTCCGCATGGCGCAT
>JABLTH010057363.1_pt1 | contig 18219 bp, 19 predicted proteins | sample 7875711 | NCBI WGS metagenome assembly JABLTH01 (sample SAMN14941262, study PRJNA633318) | bioreactor metagenome | isolation source: bioreactor | place: China | collected 2019-03-05 | reverse complement strand
GGTCGGACTCCGTCGCGCGCGGCGCAGCGGCGGGCGAACGCGGCTCCGTCGGCGGCGGCGGGCCCACGAGCGCCGGCTCGGACGCGGGCGGCGCCGGCTCGGCCGTGCGCGCGCTCGCCTCCTTGCGTGCGGCGCGCGCTTCCTGCAACGCCTTCTGCGACTGGTTCTCGACGACCTCGATCCGGCCCTGCAGCTTCTTGATCTGGTCCGAGAGCTCGTCGATCTGCGTGGACACGTTCGCGACCTGCTCGCGCCCGGACTTCGTGTCCTTCTTCTGCATCGTCTGCACGTCTCGCTCGAGCCGGCGGAACTCCGCAGTCGAGACGCAGCCCGCGAGGAGCGGCAGCAGCAGCGCCGCCGTCGCCCTCCACCGAACGACGACCATGGATCTTCCTCCCCCCAAGGAGCCGGGCGCCGGACTCTACCGCAGCTCTGCGCGGTACGGGCCCCACGCCGGGCTCGTCGAATCTCCCTCGGCCTGCGTGATCCGGCGCGGCGATCCGCCCTGGATGTCGGCGACGTACAGGTCCTTGCGGCCCCGGCGGTTCGAGCTGAAGACGATCTTGCGCGAGTCGGGCGACCACGACGCCGACTCGTCGGTCGCCGGATGCTCGACGAGCGGAACGTTCGTCGCGCCCTCGGGATCGATCAGCCAGATGTCGTACTGGCCGCCGACGCGCGACTCGTACGCGATCCACTTGCCGTCCGGCGACCACGCGGCGCCCGTGTTGTAGCTGCCCTGGAAGGTGATCCGCTTCGGGCTCGAGCCGTCGGCGTTCATGACGTAGACCTGCGGGCCGCCCGAACGGTCGGAGATGAACGCGATGCGCCGGCCGTCGGGCGACCACGACGGCGAGACCTCGAGCGACTTTCCGTCGGTGAGCTGCCGGGCGTTGCCGCCATCGCGGTCCACGACGAAGATCTTCGTCGCGCCGTCGATGCTCACCACGACCGCGACCTTCTGGCCGCTGGGATCGATCACGCCGCGATACTGCGCCGCTCCCGGACGAAGGCTCTTGAACACCCGGCCCGGGGAGCGTCCGGCTCGCGAGAGGACGAACAGGCCGGGCGTGCGGTTCTCGCGGTACGACGTGTAGAGCAGCGTGTCGCCGTCGGGCCCCCACGACGGGAACTCGTTGAGCGTGCGGTTGCGCGTCACGGCGCGGACGTTCGCGCCGTCGGCGTCCATGAGATAGAGCTCCTTCGCGCCGTCGCGGTTCGAGATGAACGCGATCTCGGTGCTGGAGACGCCGGGCTTCCCGGTGAGCGCGCCCACGACTTCGTCGGCGACGCGGTGCGCGAGCCGCCGCTCGTCGCCGGGCCGTCCCGAGTAGTGCTTTGCGACGAGCTTCTGGCAGCGCGAGACGTCCCACGCCTCGAAATCGACGCCGACGCCGCCGCCGGCCTCGCGGCGCAGCATTCCGGCGACGAGGACGTCGGTGCCGATCTGGCGCCAGTCGGGGCACGCAACCGCCGCGCCGAGCCCGCGCGTCGTGTCGCCGGCGAGAAACGCGTCGGGCGACAGGACGCTGAACAGGCTCGAGAACTCGAGCCCCTTGCCGACCTCGTCGCGGAAGCGGTCCGCGAGCGCCGTGTCGTCGCTCCCGAAGCGCTGCACGGCCGCCTTGTAGGCGCTGCCGCCTGCGCCCTCGATCACGACCGTCGGGTTCTCCTGCGCACGGGCGGAAGCCGCGAGCAGCAGCGCGAGCACGACGGGCGCCGCGGCGGCGCGGCGGACGGCCGCACGCCGGGCACGAACAGCAGGGGGCATCGATCCTCCTCGCATCCGCTCTCTGCGCATCGGGTCTCTGTGCATCGGGTCTCTGCGCATCGAGTCCTTTCGCATCCGCTCTCTTCGCATCAGATCTCTTCGGGCTGGAACAGGAAGTCCCACTCGCCCGCGCGCGGCGGCGACGGCAGCGGGCTCGCCTTCTGGATCGCGCGCAGGACGCTCTCGTCGTACCACGGGTTCCCCGACTTGCGAACGATCACGGGCTCTCCGACGACGTTGCCGCCCGCGTCGAGATTCACACGCACCTGCGTCGCGAGCGGCTCGAGGCGAAAGCCCGGCGCGAGCACCCAGCTCTTCCGCACGTGGATGCGGGCGCTCTTGAGCCACGCCATCACCTCGGGGGAGACCCGCACGCTGCCCCCACCGCCTCCTGTACCGGAGACGTCGGCGGGCTCGAGCGCCGCCTGCTCGACGGGCTCGCTCTCGCCGGCCTCGGCGCGAAGCCGGCTCAGCACGTCGTCGATCGACGCCTGCTTCTGCGGCGGCGCGGGCTTCGCGGCGGGCTGGGCCGGAGCGGGCTTCGCCGGGGCCGGCGTCGGCTTCGCCTGTTCGGGCGCCTTCGCCGCCTCCTTCGGGAGCACGGTCTCGGCCTTGGGAGGCGGCGGCGGAGCGGGCTTCGCGACGGGAGGCGGCGGCGCCGGCGGCGGCGGAACGGGCTCGGGCTTCGCCGCAGGCGGCGGAGGAGGGGCCGGAACGGGCTTCGCCGGCGCCGGCTTCGGCGGCTCGGGCGTCTTCGCCGCGGAGGCGGACTTCGCCGCCGGCGGCGGGCCCGGCGCCGCGAGCAGGTCGACGGTGATCGCCGCCGGCAGCTCGGGCGTGTGCGAGAAGCTCGGGCTCAGCGCCAGCACGAGCAGCAGCCCGACGTGCGCGAGCAGCGACGCGATGAGCACGCGCCGGAAGGTGCGCCGCTCGGCTTCCTCGACGTCCCAGGTCGCGGTCATCGGCCCGTCCTGCGCACGGCGCCGCGCGCGCTAGCGCTCGGGCTCGGTCACCATGCCGAGCTTCGACGCGCCCGCCTCGCGAGCGGACGCCATGGCGCGCGCCACGGTGCCGTACGGCACCTTCTCGTCGGCGCGCAGGTAGAGCTCCTTCGAGTCGAGGCCGGCGAAGATCGCCTCGAGCTTCTTCTGCAGGTCCGCCTGCGGGATCTCCTGCTTGCCGAGGAACAGGCGTCCGTCGCGCTTGATGGTGAGGATCAGCGGCTCGTCCTTCACCTTCATCGGCTGCGTCGTCGTCTTCGGCAGCTCGACGTCGACGCCCTGCTGCATCATGGGCGCCGTCACCATGAAGATGATCAGGAGCACCAGCATCACGTCGACGAGCGGCGTGACGTTGATCTCGGAGAGCGGGCGATCGGAGCCGCCGCGCAGCGACGCGCCCACGGCGCGCTAGCTCCCGGCACGGCGCACGGACGCCGTCTCGATCCCCGCGCCGCCGACGCGCCGCAAGTCGTCCTGGAACTGGACGCCGAACAGGTCGACCGCCGTCGTGAGCGCGCGAAGCTGGTTCCCGACGAAGAAGTTGTACGCGACGGTCGCAGGGATCGCGGCGAACAGGCCGACGGCCGTCGCGATCAGCGCCTCGGCGATTCCGGGCGCGACGACGGCGAGGCTCGCGGTGCCGGCCTGCCCGATGTTGTGGAAGGCGTTGATGATGCCGATCACGGTGCCGAACAGACCGATGAACGGGCTCGCGCTGCCGGCGGTCGCCAGCAACGACAGGCCGCGCTCGAGGCGCAGGCCCTGCCGGGACGCCGTCCACTCGATCTCGCGCGCGAGGCGGCGCATCTGCGTCTCGTCGAGCGCGCGCGAGACGGGCTTGTCGGCGTAGCGCGAGATGCGCCCGGCCTCGGCGTAGCCGGCGAGGAAGATCGCCGCGAGCGGGCTGCCGTCGAGCTGGCGCGCGGCCGCGTAGGCGCGGTCGAGCGAGCCCTCGTGGTACACCTCGAGGAAGGCCTCGCTATCCTGCGCAGCGCGGCGCAGCTCGCGCCACTTGAAGGCGATCACGGCCCACGACACGATCGAGATCACGGCGAGCAGGAGGAGCACGAGCTGTGCAACCCAGCTCGCCTGCAGGATCAGGTCGATCATGTCGAGGCCCGCGAGACGCCCCCCCAAGGCAGTCCCGGCGAGGATGAGGCCCATCTTCGGTTCGCAGCACCTCTCGGCACGAAGCCGGCGCAAAGTGTAGGGAAGCGGGATCGCCCCGCAAGCAACTCCCCCGCAAGACGAGGAGACGGCATGCAGATCGAGGTCGAGTCGCGAGAGCTGGCGGGAGTGGAAGCGGATCTGCTCGCGCTGCCGCTGTTCGCGGTGGATCGCGCGCGCCCGCAGCTCCCGCCCCGGCTCGCGCCCGTCTCGCGCGCGCTCGGCGGGCGCCTCGAGGCCGCCTTCGCGAGCGGCGAGTTCAAGGGCAAGCGCGGCGAGATGCTTCTGCTCCATGCCGATCCCGGCGCTCCCGTGCGGCGCGTCCTGCTGATCGGCCTCGGCGCCGAGGGCGGGGCCGACGCCGAGACGATGCGCCGCGCGGCCGGCGGCGCGATCAGCGCGGCGCAGGTCAGGCGCGCGGAGCGCGTCGTGTTCGTCGCACCCGCGCTGCGACGCGTGCGCCCGGCGGCGCAGGCGGAGGCGCTCGCCGAGGGCGCCGTGCTCGCCGCGTACCGTTTCGATCGCTACCGGACCCGCCGCGACGAGGCGCCCGCGGACGTCTCCCGCGTGACGCTGCTCTTCGAACGCACGAAGGAGCTGCGCGCGCTTCGCAAGGCGGCCGCGACGGGCGTCGTCCTCGCGGAGTCGCAGAACTTCGCGCGCGATCTCTCGAACGAGCCGGCGAACCATCTCTCGCCGGTTGCGCTCGCGCACGCGGCGCAGAAGATGGCGCGCGCGTGCGGGCTCGCGTGCCGGGTCCTCGACGTTCCCGAGCTCGAACGGCGCGGAATGGGCGGCCTGCTCGGCGTGGGACAGGGCAGCGCGAACCCTCCCCGGCTCATCGTCCTCGAGCACAACGCGCCCGCGAAGACGCGCCGCGCGGGCGAACGGCGCCGCGCGGCGCTCCCCACGGTCTGCCTCGTCGGCAAGGGGATCACGTTCGATTCGGGCGGCATCTCGATCAAGCCGGCTGCCGCGATGCACGAGATGAAGCACGACATGTCCGGCGCTGCCGCCGTCGCCGGAGCGCTGCGCGCCGCCGCGCTGCTCGAGATCCCGCTGCACGTCGTCGGCGTGATCGCCGCCGCGGAGAACCTGCCGAGCGCGACGGCCTACCGCCCTGGCGACGTTCTGAAGACCGCCTCCGGCCAGACGGTCGAGATCCTGAACACGGACGCCGAGGGGCGGGTCGTCCTCGCGGACGCGCTGCACTACGCACGAACCGAGGTCTCGCCCGAGGCCATCGTCGATCTCGCGACGCTCACGGGCGCGTGCGTCGTCGCGCTCGGCAAGTGGTGCTCGGGCCTGTTCTCGAACGACGAGCGCCTCGCGGCCAGGCTCGCGCAGGCCGCCGAGGCGTCCGGAGAGCGCGTCTGGCGCATGCCCGTCTGGGACGAGCACCGCGAGGCGATCCGCGGCGAAGTCGCCGACCTCAAGAACACGGGCGGGCGCGACGGCGGCGCGATCACCGCGGCGGCATTCCTCTCGTGCTTCGTCGAGAAGACCCCGTGGGCGCACCTCGACATCGCGGGAACCGCGTACGTCGACAAGGCGACTCCATGTCAGCCCCGCGGCGCGACGGGCGCCGGCGTGCGCCTGCTGGCCGCGTGGATGCGGGATTACCGCTCCCGCGGGTAGGCCGCGGCCCCGTGGCCCGGGGCGGGCGGCTGCTCTAGGATCGTGCGGGTTTCCTCACAAGGAGGTCTCGTTCATGTCTCGCTCGACCGGAACCCCCAACGCCGAACGACGGCGTCTGCTGAAGATCGCGGCGCTGGGGCTCGCCGCGGCACCGTTCGCATCGTCTCTGCTCGCCGGTGAGGCGCACGCCGCCGACCTGCCGATGGTGGACGAAAAGGATCCGACCGCGGCGGCGCTCGGCTACTTCTGCGACGGAACGAAGAACCCGGCGCACAAGCAGGCCGATGCGTTCTGCCAGAACTGCATGTTCTATGCGGCCAATCCCGACGGGAAGGCCGGCACCTGCCAGCTCTTCCAGGGCAAGAACGTCTGCGCCAAGGGCTGGTGCACGTCCTGGAGCAAGAAGGCCTAGCCTTCTGCTTGGAAGCGCCTCGTCTGCGGGCGGGGTCGGCTCTCGGGCCGGCCCCGCTCTTCTGTTTCTTCCTGCCCGCGTCACCGCGGCACCGGAGCTCGCTGTAGCGGGGCGGCGTCGGCCGCTACGCTCCGTCCGAGGAGTCCGCGGTTGACGCCCAACCCCCCGCAGGAGCGCGAGATCCCCGCGCGGGAGCCCGCGCTCCCCGCGCCGGCCGAGCGCGCGCTCGAGCGCGGCGACGGCCTCGGGCGCTACTTCGCCGAGCTGCGCGAGCACAAGCCCCTCTCGCGCGAGGAGGAGCACGCACTCGCGGTGCGCCTCGTCGAGGAAGGCGACGTCGACGCGGCGCGGCGCCTCGTCCTCGCGAACCTTCGTCTCGTGGTGAAGATCGCGATGGAGTACCGCCGCGCGTGGACCAACGTCCTCGATCTCATCCAGGAAGGCAACGTCGGCCTGCTGCAGGCGGTGCGGCGCTACGACCCGTACCAGGGCGTCAAGCTCTCGTCCTACGCCGCCTACTGGATCCGCGCGTACATCCTCAAGTACCTGCTCGACAACATCCGGCTGGTGCGGCTCGGGACGACGCGCGCGCAGCGAAAGCTCTTCTTCCGGCTCAACAAGGAGAAGCGCGCGCTCGAGGCGCAGGGCTTCGAGGTCGAGCCGAAGATGATCGCCGAGCGCCTCGACGTCTCCGAGGCCGACGTGCGCGACATGGAGCAGCGTCTCGGCGAGAGCGATCTCTCGCTCGACGCGCCCGCTCCGCACACCGAGGGCGGCGCGGCGTTCGGAGACTTTCTGCCGGGCGGCGGCGAGAGCGCCGAGGAGCGCGTCGCCGACGGCGAGCTGCGCCGCGTGTTCCTCGAGAAGGTGCACGACTTCGCGCGCGGCCTCGATCCGCGCGACCGCCAGATCGTCGAGCAGCGCATCCTCGCCGAAGAGCCTCGGACGCTGCAGGAGATGGGCACCGAGTTCGGCGTCTAGCGCGAGCGCGTGCGGCAGCTCGAAGCGCGCGTCGTGTCACGGCTGCGCGACTATCTGCGCGAGAATCTCGTCGACTTCGAGTACTACGCGCCCGGCCGGGACTGAGCCGCGCGCGGCGCATCCGCGAGCGCGGCGAGCCGCGCGAACGCGCGGCGGCGAAACGCGAAGCGGCTGGCCTGCATCCCCAGCAGCAGCGCGCGGCGCTCGTCGCGCGGCAGCCAGCAGAAACCCCGCAGCGGCGCGCGAAGCAGCCGCGCCTCGATCTCGAGCGCGAGCAGGCGGCGGCGAAGCGCGCGCGCCTGCGCCGCGCTCTCGAGCGATGCCGCGACGGCCGGCGCGACGTCGACCGCCGGCTCCCCCGCCGGCGGCGGGCGCAGCGCATCGACGACGTTGTACACGGTCCGCCACGCGGCCGGCGCGAGCGTCATGCGGCGCGCGCGGCCTCGATCCGCCCGCCGCGCTCGAGGTAGCGAAGCGCCACCGCGGCGTGCAGCGCGATACCGGTCGCGAGGGCGTCCTCGTCGAGCACCATGCGGTTCGAGTGCAGCGGGCCGCTCTCGCGCCCCTCGGGCCGCGCGCCGAGGAACACGATCGCGCCCTGCACCTGCTGCAGGACGAAGGCGAAGTCCTCGGCGCCCATGATCGGCTGCGGGATGTCGACGACGCGCCGGGCCCCGACGAGCTCGCTCGCCACGGCGCGCGCGAAGCCCGCGAAGCCGGCGTCGTTCACCGTCACGGGGTACCCGGCGACGACGTGAGCCTTCACGCCGAGGCCGTGCGCCGCGGCGACGCCTTCGGCGACGCGCCGAATGCCCTCGTGCATCGCCGTTCGCGTCCGCTCCGAGACGACGCGCAGCGTACCGAGCAGGTTCGCCGTCTCCGGGACGACGTTCGCGGTCGTCCCGGACTGCAGGCGCGCGATCGTCAGCACCGCCGGGTCGAAGGCGTCGATGCGGCGCGTCACCAGCGACTGCAGCGCGAGCACGATCTCGCACGCGGCCGGAATCGGGTCGAGCGTGAGATGCGGCATCGACGCGTGTCCGCCGCGCCCGGTGAGGTCGATCGAGACGAGGTCGGCCGCCGCGAGGATCGGCCCCGCACGCCCCGCGACGACGCCCGCCGGCGTCGACGGATCGACGTGGATCGCGAACGCGGCGTCGACCCGCGGCGCGCGCGAGAGAACGCCCTCGTCGATCAGGATCTTCGCGCCGCCGAAGCCCTCCTCGCCCGGCTGGAACACGAGCTTCACGTTGCCCGCGAGCTCGCCGCGGCGCGCGGCGAGCAGCCGCGCCGCGCTCGCGAGCATCGCGACGTGCGCATCGTGCCCGCACGCGTGCATCGCGCCCTCGCGCGCCGACGCGAAGTCGAGCCCGGTGTCCTCCTTCAACGGGAGCGCGTCCATGTCGGCGCGCAGGAGCAGCGTCGGCCCCGGCCGCGCGCCGCGCAGCATCGCGACGACGGCGCTCGTCCGCCCTCCGGTCTCGACCTCGAGCCCGAGGCCGGCGATCGCCTCGAGGACGGCCTTCTTCGTCGCCGGCAGGTCGAGGCCGAGCTCGGGCTCGGCGTGCAGGCGGCGGCGCAGCGCGATGCAGTCGGGAAGGAGCGCCTTCGCCTCCTCCAGCAGCGCATCCGGAACGGCGGACATGGGATCTCCTCGCGGCTCGTCGCGGCAGCATACCCGAGAGCCGCTACGCTCGGCGGCCGTCGTGCGCGTCCGTCACGTCCTCGCCGCTGCGCTCTGCCTCGCCGCCGCCCCCGCGCACGGCGACGGCGCCGCGCCCCTTCGCGAGCGAACGCTCGTCTCGATCCGCGGCGACCGCATCGCGGCCGAGGTGGCGCGAACCGATGCGGAGCAGACGCGCGGCCTCGGCGGCCGCGACGGCCTCGCTCCCGGAGCCGGAATGGTCTTCCCCTACGACGAGCCGCGGCGCCGGGCCTTCTGGATGAAGGACATGCGCTTCGACATCGACATCGTCTGGATCCGCGACGGACGCATCGTCGACGTCTCGCGCTTCGTTCCGGCGCCGCGCGAGCGGCCGACGCTGCTCGACGCGCTCCCCACCTTCGAGCCCCGCGAGCCTGCCGACACCGTGCTCGAGGTCGTGGCGGGGACCGCCGACGCGCGCGGCTGGCAGATCGGCGACGCCGTTCGCTTCGATCCGCCCCTTCACTGACCCGCGCGAGCGAGATCCGCCCCGCGCGCCGCGGCGGCACGCCGGGTCCGCAGCCACCCGCGCCGGGAACGCCGCCCGCGCTACGGCGAGAACTTCGGAAACTCGGCTTCGATCTGCGCGCGAACGGCGGCGTCGACGCCGGCGACGTCCCGGCCGACGGCCTCGCGCAGCGCGTCGCTCGCGCTCGCGCCCTCGCCGATTCGCTGCAGCAGGCGGGCGCGCGAGGCGGCATCCGTTCGCGCGGTGATCCACGCGGCGGCGGCGGCGGACTCGAGATAGGCCTCGCGCGCCTCGGGATCGGAGAGGCCGGCGAAGCCGGCCGAGAGCTCGGAGAGCGGCCGCCAGCGGCCGGTGTCGATCGCCGATCGCAGCGTCTCGCGTTCGGTCGCGGTGAGGCCGGGCTGGCTGCGTGCGGCGCGCCCGGCGAGCTCGGCCAGGCCCTCGTTCAGCCAGTACGGGCGGTCGCCGCCGGCGCGCTCGCGGAACAGGGCGTGCGTGATCTCGTGGAAGAGCAGCGCGCGCAGCTCGCCGGACGGGTGAGCGGCCGAGACGACGTTCACGCGCCCGTCGAAGAACCCGACGGTTCGGAACGTGAAGCGGTGCCGGTACGCCCGGTCGTACGCAGCGCGGCCGTAGAAGGCGACGGCGGTCGGCTCCGCGGGAACGACGCCGAGGTGCGCCGACGCGTGGTCTCGCGCTTCCTCGAGATAACGCAGGACGGTGTCGAGATAATCGCGCTCGCCGGCGAGCAGCGCCGGATCGACTTCGATCCGAAACCGCGGATGCTCCTGCGCGATGCGAGCGAGCGGCGCTGCGCCCGATCCCGGCCGTGCGAGGCGCTCCTCGTCCGAGAGCGCAGCGAGCCGGCGCCCGGCCGACGCGCGCCACGGATCGAGGCCGTCGCCCGCCGTCGCGAGGAAATCCCGCAGGTGCGACGCCGCGTCGTCGAAGTGACCGCGCGCCTGCTCGAGGAGCGCGAGGTACCAGTGCGCCTCGGCGAGGTTCGGCGCCAGCGCGAGGGCCGCCTCGAGCGCCGCCGCGGCGCGCGCCGTCTCACCGCGGCCGAGGTCGTCGAGCGCGCCCCGAGCGAGCCGGCGCGCGCGGTCGGCCTCGGCGTGCGTGCCGTCGTGGGCGTCCGGCGCCGGCGGGCCTTCGAGACCCTCCCGCCACAGGCCCGCGCGCGCGTCGCCCTCGGGAACGAGGCGCCCGCGGGCGGCCGGAGGCACGGCCGCGGGGTCCGAGGTGGCGTGCGTCACGCCCGCATCGTCGATCCACAGGTACGTGTGCCCCCGGGCCGGCGCGGCGGCGGCCGCGAGCCCGAGGGCGAGGAGAGCGGTGGAGAGCGCGCGAGGCCGCACCCGGTGCGGATCGAACGGCCGCTACCGCGTCTTGACCGCCTCGGCGGCCAGATGCCCGATCTCGGGCAGGACGAGCCGCTCGAGGGCGAGGCGGACCGCCCCCCGCGATCCGGGAACGACGAAGACCACGCGACCGCGCGCGAGGCCCGCGAGCGCGCGCGAAAGGAGCGCCGCGCTCCCGATCTCGGTGAACGAGAGCGCGCGAAACAGCTCGCCGAAGCCGGGGACGATCCGCTCGAGCAGCGGCTCGACACTCTCGGGTGTCACGTCGCGCGGCGCGACGCCGGTTCCGCCGGTCACGACGAGCGCGCGCACGCCGTCGTCGGCGAGGGCGCCCGCGACCGCAGCGCGGATCTCGTCCGGCTCGTCGCGAACGATCCGGCGCCAGGCGACGGGATGCCCGGCGCCCGCGAGCAGCTCCGCCGCGAGCGCGCCGCCGGTGTCGGTCTCGAGCGTTCGCGTGTCGCTCACGGTGAGGACCGCCGTCGGCACGGCGGTCGCTGCGGCCGCGCGGTGCGCGCCGAGCCCTTCGCTTCCGTGCGCCCCGTGCGCGGATCCGCTCATCGCCCGCCCGCCTCGTGCGCTGCGCGGCGAACGTGGACGCGCGCGACTCGCCCGCTCACGCGTGCTCCTCGACCAGGCCCGTCCGCCGGCCCGCTCACGCGTGCTCCTCGACCAGACCCGTCCGCCGGCCCGCTCACGCGTGCTCCTCGACCAGCCCCGTCCGCCGGCCCGCTCACGCGTGCTCCTCAACCCAGTAGGCGCCGTCGGTCGCAACCTCCTTCTTCCAGATCGGAACGCGCTCCTTCAGCGTGTCGATGGTGAAGCGGCACGCCTCGAAGGCCTCGCCGCGGTGCGCCGACGCCGCGGCGACGACCACGGCGAGATCTCCGATCGCGAGCACGCCCGTGCGGTGCGCGACGGCGACGCGAACACCCGGCCAGCGCTCGGCCGCCTCGGCGGCGATGCGATCGAGCTCGCGCTCGGCCATCCCGGCGTACGCCTCGTATTCGAGGTGATCGATCGTGCGCCCGCGCGATCGGTCGCGCACCTGCCCGAGGAACGTGACGACGCCGCCCGCGTCGGGGCCCGACACGCGGCGAACGACCTCGCCGACGTCGAGGGGCCGATCCGAGAGCGTGCAGCGCCCGGCCCCGCCCGAGACCGGAGGGAGCAGCGCCACTTCGTCCCCTTCGGCGAGCGCAGTGCCCGCAGACGCGAGCTCCTGGTTGACCGCCACGGCGACGCGCGGCCCGAGCTTCGCGGCCGACGGGAGGCGATGCGCGACGGCCTCGCGCAGGTCGTCGACCTTCGCTCCCGCCGGCAGCTCGAGGTCGAGCGTTCGCGACCCCGCCGCTTCGCGGAGCGATCCGAAGAGCTTGACGGTGACTCGCATCGACCCTCCCGCGACGGCAGGCCGGCCCGCCGTCAGACAGGGCAGGCTATCCCGCGCGCGCCGAGCCCTCAACGCGGCGCCGCTCAACGGCGGGCGGCGTCGAGCCGATCCGCACGGCATGCTCGGCCGGCCGCCGCATCCGCTCCACGCACGGGTCGAGGCCGCGCTCGACCGCTTGCGGCCGGCCCTCGTGGCCGACGGCGGCAACGTCGAGCTCGTCGCGGTCGACGACGACGGGACCGTTCGACTCGCCCTCGACGGCGCGTGCGCGAGCTGTCCGGCCCGGCTCGCGACGCTGCGCCTCGCGCTCGAGCCGGCCCTGCGCGCGGCCGTTCCCGGCGTGACGGCGATCGTCGCGGTCTAGACCGCGGGGCGACGCGTTCGGCGTCCTCGCCTCGGTGCGGGTCTCGGGGCGCTCTCCTAGACTCGGGCCGCCGTGAACGACGCCGCGCGCTCGCCCGACGCCCTGCTCGACCGGAGCCTCGCGAGCGGCCGCATCCACTCGGCGTATCTGCTCTCGGGCCCCGGCGCCGCTGCCGCGACCGCGGCGCTCCGCTTCGTCCGCGCACTCGTGTGCAGCGCGGGCGGCACGCAGCCCTGCGAGCGCTGCGCCGACTGCCGCCGCTCGGCCGCGCCGAACGACGTGGCGATCGACGGGTCCGGCAAGGCCGGCCCCCTCTACCGTCACGTCGGCGACCACCCCGACCTGCTCTGGGTGACGCGCGGCGCCGACGACACGCGCGTTCGCATCGGGCAGATCCGCGCGGTGCAGTCGCAGCTCCGGCTCCGAACGTCCGAGGGCGCGCGCCGCGCCGCCGTGATCGAGGGAGCCGAGTGGCTGAATGCCGAGGCGCAGAACGCGCTGCTGCGCCTTCTCGAGGAGCCTCCGCCGCGCACGACGCTCGTGCTCGTCGCCGCGGCCGCGGCGGGCCTGCTCGCGACGCTGCGCTCGCGATGCCAGCGCGTCGCGTTTCCGGCGGCGCCCGCGGGCGCGCTGATCGGCGACGACGCGCCCGAGTCCGTCCGCGAGCTGGTCGAGCGGCTCGGCGGCATCGGCCGCATGGACGTGCCGGCGCTCCTCGACTGGGCCGAGGAGTACCGCGGCGTACGCGCCGACGCGGCGGCCGCCGTCGAGGAGCTGCTCGAGACCGCCACCGCGTGGCTGCACCGCGAGGTGACGCGCCGCGCGCGCGCCGGCGACGCCGACCTCGCTCCCGCGCTCGCCGCCTTCTCCGCCGTCCGCGCCGCGCGCCGCGGCCTCGTCCAGCGCAACGCGAACCCCCAGATGGCGGCCGAGCGCGCGCTGCTCGCGCTGCGCGAGGCCGTGTCGTGACGCGCGCGTACTACGTCACGACGCCGATCTACTACGTGAACGCCGAGCCCCACATCGGCCACGCGTACACCTACTGCGTCGCCGATGCGCTCACTCGCTTCCACCGCCTGCGCGGCTGCGAGACCTGGCTCGTCACCGGCACCGACGAGCACGGCGAGAAGATCGTCGAGGCCGCCGCGGCGCGCGGCATCGCCCCCCGCGCGTTCGCCGACGAGATCTCGGGGCAGTTCCGCGCGGTCTGGGACGAAGTGGGACTGCGCGCCGACCGCTTCGTTCGCACCACCGACGCCGATCACGCGCGCAACGTGCAGGCGATCCTGCAGAAGGTCCACGACGCCGGATGGATCGAGCTGCGCACCTACGAGGGCCTGTACTGCGTCGGGTGCGAGCGCTTCCTCACCGACCGCGACATGGACGGCGGCCGCTGCCGCGATCACGAGCGCGCGCCCGAGGCGAGGCGCGAGTCGAACTACTTCTTCCTGATGAGCCGCGCGTTCGGCTGGCTGCGCGAGCACATCGAGCGCAACCCCGACTTCATCCGGCCGGCGCGCTACCGCAACGAGGCGCTCGCCATGCTGCGCGACGAGAGCGGGCTCGGCGACCTCTCGATCTCGCGGCCGAAGGCGCGCCTCGCCTGGGGGATCGAGCTTCCCTTCGACCGCGACCACGTCTGCTACGTCTGGTTCGACGCGCTGATCTCGTATCTGACGGGCGCGGGCTACCCCGACGATCCGGCGTTTGCCGCGCGCTGGGCCGCCGCCGAGCACCTGATCGCGAAAGACATCTTGAAGCCCCATGCGATCTTCTGGCCGATCATGCTGAAGGCCGCCGGGCTCGCTCCGCCGCGCCATCTCTCGGTCCACGGCTACTGGAACGTCGAAGGCCGGAAGATGTCGAAGAGCCTCGGAAACGTGCTCTCGCCGCTCGCGATGCGCGACCGCTACGGCTTCGAGGCCTTCCGCTACGCGGTGCTGCGCGAGATGAGCTTCGGCCTCGACGCCGATCTTCGCGACGCCGCGCTCGTCGAGCGCATCAACGCCGACCTCGCGAACAACCTCGGCAACCTCGTCTCGCGCACGCTGAACCTCACCGAGCGATTCACGGGCGGGTGCGTTCCCGCGCCGGATCCGGCGGCGACCGGCGAGCCCGAGCGGGACCTCGCCGCGCTCGCGGCGCAGACGGCGCGGAGCGTCGACGCCCTCGTCGCCGGCCTCGAGATCCACCGCGCGCTCGAAGAGATCTTCCGCCTCGTCGACGCAGCGAACCGCCTCATGGACCTGCGCGCGCCGTGGAAGGCGGCGAAGGACCCGGCCGGCGGCCCCGTCGTGCGAACGACGCTGAACGCCGCGTGCGAGACGCTGCGCGTGGTGGCGCTCCTGCTCGCGCCGTTTCTGCCGGCTGCGTGCGCGGAGATCCTCGCCCGAATCGGCCTTCCCGGCGCGCTCGAGACGGCGCAGCTTCCGGGCGACGCGCTGCGCTGGGGAGCCCTGCCCGCCGGCTCGCCGACGCGGCGCGGGGACCCGCTGTTCCCGCGGCTCGAGGCCCGAGAGCCCTGATGTGGCTCGACAGTCACGCGCATCTCACGGCGAGCGAGTTCGACGCCGATCGCGACGCGGTGCTCGCGCGCGCGTCGGCGGCGGGCGTCGACACGATGCTCGCGATCGGCGCCGGCTACGGCACCGAGCACAACGTGCGCGCCGCACGGCTCGCCGCGCGCGATCCGCGCGTGTTCGCGACCGCCGGCGTCCACCCGCACGACGCCGCGCTGCTCGACGACGCGGGACGCGCGTCGCTCGACGCCTGTCTCGGGCTTCCGCGCGTGGTCGCGGTCGGCGAGTGCGGGCTCGACTACCACTACGACCACGCGCCGCGCGAGGTGCAGCGCGGCGTCTTCGCCGAGCAGGTCGCGCTCGCGCGCCGCCACGGCCTGCCGGTCACGATCCACGTGCGCGACGACGGTCCGCAGGCGTACGACGACCTGCTCGCCATCTGGCGCGCCGAGGGCGGCGGCGCCCTCACGGGCGTCCTCCACTGCTACACGGGAACGCTCGACTTCGCGCGCCGGGCGCTCGACGCCGGCTTCTACGTCTCGTTCTCGGGCATCCTCACCTTCCGGCGCGACCGCGGCCTGCGCGACGTGGCGGCCGCGCTGCCGCTCGACCGGCTCCTCGTCGAGACCGACGCACCGCTGCTCGCACCCGAGGGCTTTCGCGGGCGGCGAAACGAGCCCGCGCACGTTGCGCTCGTCGGCGAGACGCTGGCGCGGCTGCACGATCGTGCGCCCGAGGACGTGGCGCGCATCACGACCGAGAACGCTCGGGCGGTCTTCCGGCTCGACGCCGCGCCGGCTGCTGGAGTCTTCGATGTCTGAGATCGACGAGACGCTCGCACTCGCCGTCCGGCTCGCCCGCGCGGCGGGCGCCGTGCAGCGGGAGCGCTACGAGACCGAGCTCCGCATCGGAACCAAGAGCGCGCCGGTCGATCTCGTCACCGAGGTCGACCGGCGCTGCGAAGACCTGATCGTGAGCGCGCTCGAGCGCTAGCGTCCGGCGGACGCGATCCTCGCCGAGGAGGGCAGCAGCCGGCCCGGGTCGGGATCGGCCTGGCGCTGGGTGATCGACCCGCTCGACGGCACGGTCAACTACGCGCACGGCTACCCGCGCTTCTGCGTCTCGATCGGCGCCGAGCACGGCGGCGTCCGCACCGCCGGCGTCGTGTACGACCCGCTGCTCGACGAGCTCTACCACGCGGTCCGCGGCGGCGGCGCGTTCCGCAACGGAGCGCCGATCCGCGTCTCGCGCGAACCGGACCTCGCGCGCGGCCTGTTCGCGACCGGCTTCGCGTACGACGTCCATCACAGCGCCGACGACAACCTCGATCACTTCGGCCGTTTCGTGAAGCGTGCGCGCGCAGTGCGCCGCGATGGCAGCGCGGCGCTCGACCTGTGCTACGTCGCGAGCGGCCGTCTCGACGGCTACTGGGAGCGCAAGCTCCACGCCTGGGACGTCTCGGCCGGCGCGCTCCTCGTCGAGGAGGCCGGCGGGCGCGTCACGGACCTTCGCGGCGGCTCGCTTCCCGCCGACGGCAGCAGCATCGTGTCGAGCAACGGACTCGTCCACGACGCGATGCTCGCGCTGCTCGCCGCGCGGTAGCCTCGCGCCCGGCGCGCCGGCGGCGGCGAGGCCGCCGCCGTCACTGGCAGGACGCGTACTTCGCGAGCAGCCGCCGCGGCTTTCGCAGCGCGTCGCGCCGGAACGGGTCGCCGAGCTCCTGCGTCACCATCATCTCGAGGATCGTCGTTCGCCCGTCGGCCTGCGCCGCGCACGCCGCGCGCAGGGCCGGCCCGACGTCGCCGAGCGTCTCGATCGTCTGTCCCTCGGCGCCCATCGCGCGCGCGACGGCGGCGAAGCTCGGGTTCTCGAGGTTCACGCCGAGGAAGCGGTTGGCGTAGAAGTCGACGTGGTTCTTCTTCTCGGCGCCCCACTGCCCGTTGTTGAAGACGACGGCCGTCACCGGAATCCGCTCGCGAACGCAGGTGAGGATCTCGCCGAAGCTCATTCCCCAAGCGCCGTCGCCGACGTACGCGACGGCCGGCCGGTCCGGCGAAGCCGCCTTGCAGCCGATGATCGCCGGGAACGCGTAGCCGCAGTTGCCGAACATCATGGCGCCGAACATGCTGCGCGGGCGGTCGAAGCGCAGATAGCTGTTGGCGATCTGACAGATGTTGCCGATGTCGGTCGAGACCATCACGCCTTCGGGCAGCGCCTTCTCGAGCTCGCGCAGCATCTGCCGCGGGTGCATCCGCTTCGAGCCGCGCGACACCTCGAGGCTCCACGCGTCGCGCTCGAAGTCCCAGCCGGCGAGCTCGCGCTCCCAGGCGCCGCGCGCCTCGTCGATTCGTGCGCGCCGCGCCTCTCGCGTCTGCGACGCGGCGACGGGCCTGCCCGCGAGCAGCGCGGAGAGCGCGAGCGCCGCCTCGCGCGCGTCGCCGCAGACGGTGACGGCCGGCTTCTTCACGAGCCCGAGCACGCGCGGGTCGGCGTCGACCTGGATCAGCTTCGCGTCGCGCGGCCAGTAGTCGAACTCGTACTGCGGAAGCGTTCCGAAGGGGCCGAGCCGCGAGCCGAGGGCGAGCACGACGTCGGCTTCGGCGATGATCCGCATCGCGGCCTTCGACCCGTGGTAGCCGAGCGGGCCGCACCCGAGCAGGTGGCTCGCCGGGAAGGCGTCGTTGTGCAGGTAGCTCGTCGCAACGGGAGCGCCGAGCGCCTCGGCCAGCGCCACGGCCGCTCCGACTCCGTCCGACATCACGACGCCGCCGCCGGAGAGGATCACGGGGAAGCGGGCGCCGGCCAGCAGCGCCGCCGCGCGCTCGAGGCTCTCCGCTCCGCCCGGCCCGCGCTCGATGCGGATCGGCTCGCCGATCTCGCACTCGATCTCGCCGTAGAAGTGGTCGCGCGGGATGTTGAGCTGGACCGGGCCCATCTCGAGGACGGCGCGATCGAACGCGCGCGCGGCGAGCTCGGCCATTCGCGCGGGGTGGCTCACGTGCGCCTGGTACTTCGTGATCTTCGAGAAGATCGGGAGCTGGTCGGTCTCCTGGAAGCCGCCGAGCCCCATCGTGAGGCTCCCGGTCTCGGGCGTGATCGCGACGACCGGGCTGTGCGCCCAGAACGCCGCCGCGATCGCCGTGACGAAGTTCGTGATCCCCGGCCCGTTCTGTCCGACGCACACGCCGTGCCGCCCGGACGCGCGGGCGTAGCCGTCGGCCATGTGCGCTGCGCCCTGCTCGTGGACGGTCGGAATGAAGCGGATCCCCGCGGCGGGAAAGAGATCGAGCGCGTCCATGTACGCCGACCCGACGATGCCGAAGACGTCGGTCACGCCCTGCGCGACCAGAGTCTCGACGAGCGCCTCGCTCGGCGTCATTCGCTGGCGGCCCGGCGCGACGATGCGGCGGGCGTCCCGGGAGTCGGTCACTGCGCAGT
>JABLTH010108518.1_pt1 | contig 18234 bp, 15 predicted proteins | sample 7875711 | NCBI WGS metagenome assembly JABLTH01 (sample SAMN14941262, study PRJNA633318) | bioreactor metagenome | isolation source: bioreactor | place: China | collected 2019-03-05 | reverse complement strand
GGCGGGGCAAGCCCCGCCCCTACGGTTCATCGCATGGGCGGGGCAAGCCCCGCCCCTACGCCGAACACGCTCGAGCGTCCCCGGGGATCCCTTCCATGCTGCGGCAGCTGCGCATCGAAAACCTGGTCCTGGCGCGAAGCGTCCTCCTGGACCTCGTGCCCGGGCTCAACCTCATCACCGGCGAGACCGGTGCGGGCAAGTCGCTGATCGTCGGCGCGATCGAGCTCGCGCTCGGCGGACGCGGCGAGACGGGACTCGTGCGCCAGGGCGAGGAGAAGGCGCAGGTCGAGGCGCTGTTCGAGGCGAAGGACCGGCCCGACGTGCTCGAGCGGCTCGCGCGCGCGGGCTTCGACGCGCCCGGCGGCGAGGTGCTGGTCAAGCGCGAGATCGGCGCCGACGGCCGCTCGAAGGCCTTCCTCAACGGGCAGACCGCGACGATCGCGCTGCTGCGCGACCTCGTCGGCGGGCTCGTCGAGATGCACGGCCAGCACGAGGCGCAGACGCTGATGGCGCCCGAGCTGCACCGCGCGCTGCTCGACCGCGCCGGCGGCCACGAGGAGCTGCTCGCCGCGGTGCGCCGCGAGAACACCGCGGTACGCGAGCTCGACCAGCGGATCCACGAGCTGGCCGAGCGCGCGGCGCAGCGCGAGGGCCGCATCGACGCGCTGCGCTTCCGGCTCGGCGAGTTCGACGCGGTGAAGCCGCTTCCCGGCGAAGAGGACCGGCTGCGGCAGGAGCGCGAGCGCCTGCGCCGCGCCGAGGAGATCGGCGAGTCGCTGCGCGGCGCGCTCGACCTCGTCTACGAGAGCGAGGGCGCGGCGGTCGGCCTCACGCACGCGGCGGCGCGCAAGATGCGCGCGCACGCGTCGCTCGACCCGCTCTACGAGGACCTCGCCGACCGCCTCGACGACGTGCGCACCCAGCTGGGCGAGATCGCCGCGGACCTGCGCGACGGTCTCGAGTCGATGACGCCCGATCCGGGCCGCCTGGCCGAGGTGGAGGAGCGCCTCGTGGCGCTCGAGCGGCTGCGGCGGCGCTTCGAGGGCGCGTCCCTCGCGGACATCATTTCGGGCGCCGACGAGATGCGGAAGGAGCTCGGCGGGCTCACCGAGCAGAGCGAATCGGCCGAGGGCCTCGCGCGCGAGCGCGAGGGGCGCGTGGCGGCGTGGAGCGAGGCCGCCCTGCGGCTGTCCGCCGCACGGGCCGCGGCGGCCGCGACGCTGTCGTCGGCCGTGAGCCGCCTGCTCGAGGGGCTCGCGATGCCCAAGGCGCGCGTCGAGGTCGAGCTGAAGCGCGCGGAGGGCGACGGGCACGCGGGCTCGCCCGCCGGCGCCGACGGCCTCGACCAGGTCGAGTTCCTGCTGCAGGCCAATCCCGGCGAGCCGGCGCGCCCGCTGCGCAAGGTCGCGTCGGGCGGCGAGTTCAGCCGCGTGATGCTCGCGCTCGACATCGCGCTCGAGGGCGGGCTGCCGCCGCGCACGCTCCTGTTCGACGAGCTCGACCAGGGGCTGGGCGGCGAGGCGGCCGACAAGCTGGGCCAGTTCCTCGCGCGCGTCGCGGCGCGGCATCAGGTGATCTGCATCACGCACCTGCCGCAGGTCGCGGCGAAGGCCGCGCGCCACATCTTCGTCAGCAAGAAGGTCAAGTCCGGGCGCACGCTCGCGGTCGTGAAGGTGCTCGAGGACTTCGACGAACGCGCGCAGGAACTCGCGCGCATGATCGGGGGCACGGTCGTCACGGACACCGCGCGGCGGCACGCCGAAGCGCTCCTGCGCGGGGAAGGGTAGCCATGCACGAGCCCGCGCGGGCGATCTACCCGGGCAGCTTCGACCCGGTGACCAACGGCCACCTCGACATCGTCCGCCGCGCGGTCGAGAACTTCGGCGCGCTGACCGTGGCCGTGCTGCGCAACGCGACCAAGAACCCGCTGTTCACCGCCGACGAGCGCCGCGACATGTTCGACGAGGCGGTGCGCGCGGCCGGGATCGAGGACGTGCGCGTCGTGGCCTTCGACGGGCTCCTGGTCGACTTCGCGCGGCAGGAGCACGCGACCGTCGTCGTGCGCGGCCTGCGCGCGATCTCCGACTTCGAGTACGAGCTGCAGATGGCGCTGATCAACCGGCGCCTCCTGCCGCACCTCGAGACCGTGTTCCTCGTCCCCGGCGAGGACGTCTCGTTCATCTCCTCGCGCTTCGTCCGCGAGATCGCCCGTCTCGGCGGCGACGTGTCGAGCCTCGTGCCCGACGTCGCGCGCCGGCGGCTGGACCGCAAGTTCCCGCACCCCGGAGGAGCCACCCCATGAGCCGCCGTCTCGCGTCCCGCCTCGGTCTCGTTGCGCCGTCCCCGACCATGGCCGTCGCCGCCGAGGCCGACAAGCTGAAGCGCGCCGGCACGCCGGTGCTCGACTTCAGCATCGGCGAGCCCGACCTCCCGAGCCCCGACGCGGTCAAGGCCGCGGGCGTGCGCGCGATCGAACAGGACTTCACGCACTACACGGCGAGCCCGGGGATCCTCGAGCTGCGCAAGGCGATCGCCGACTCGTACGGCAAGCGCTTCGGCCTGGAGCTCAAGCCGACCGAGGTGATGGTCGGCCCCGGCGCGAAGGGCGTGCTGTTCGCGACGATGATGGCGCTGGTGAGCCCCGGCGACGACGTGGTCATCGTCGCGCCGTACTGGGTCTCGTTCCCGGAGCAGGTGAAGCTCGCCGGCGGCAACCCGGTGATCGCCGAGACGCGCGCGGACGACGCCTTCACGATCCGCGCCGCGGCGATCGAGGCCGTCCTCACGCCCGCCACGAAGGTCGTGATCCTCAACGCGCCGAGCAACCCGACCGGCGGCCTCCTCCCGAAGGACGAAGCCGCGAAGATCGCGCAGCTCTGCGTCGAGCGCGACCTGTGGCTCGTGTCGGACGAAACCTACGAGGCGTTCGTCTACGACCCGGCCGACGCGGTGAGCATGCTGTCGTGGCGCGCGCAGCTCGGCGAGCGGCTGATCATCACCAGCGCGTTCTCGAAGACGTGGGCGATGACCGGCTGGCGCGCGGGCTACGCGATCGCCTCCGAGGCCGTCGTCAAGGCGCTCGTCACCGTGCAGAGCCACGACGGCTCGCAGGCCTCGTCGATCACGCAGAAGGCCGCGCTCGCCGCGATCACCGACGCGGCCGACGCGCCCCAGGCGATGCTCGAGGAGTACCGCGTGCGCCGCCAGCTCGTGCTCGACCTCCTCGCCGAGGTGCCGGGCGCGCAGTGCCTGCCGCCCAAGGGCGCGTTCTACGCGTTCCCCGACGTGCGCGGGATCCTCGCGCGGCGCGGCTTCAAGGACTCGGTCGAGCTGTGCGCGGCGCTCCTGCGCGAACAGGCCGTGGCGCTGGTGCCGGGCGAGGCGTTCGGCGCGCCGGGCTACGTCCGGATCAGCTACGCGACCTCGCGCGAGACGATCCGCGAGGGGATGACGCGCTTCGCGAAGTTCGCCGCCGGTTCCTGACGACGGCACCGGCGCCCACGGGCACGGGCGGGGCTTGCCCCGCCCGGATCGCGCGCCGCGCGATCAACCGTCGCGGCGGCGGAACCGCCACAGGATCGCGAACGCCAGGGCCAGCACGACCGTCGCGGCCACGTACCGCGCCGCGCCGAACTGCTCGAGGTCATAGCCGTACTTGCCGGAGGCGAGCGCGAGCCCGTTGTTGAGCGCGTGCCACAGCATCGCGGGGAAGATCGACCCCGAGAGGATGACCACGCCCGCCAGCATCACGCCGAGCACCGCGGTCGGCGCGATGCGGAACAGCGCGACGTGGAACAGGCCGAAGATCAGCCCGACCGCCAGCGCGCGCGGGACCGGCCGCAGCCGCCGCGTGAGCCCGGAGAGGAGCAGGCCGCGGAACGTGATCTCCTCGATGATCCCGGGCAGGACGGCGACGAAGAGGACCAGCTCGGCGAACGACATGCCGGGCGGCATCAGCTCCTTGCCGAACGCCTTCACGACCTCCGGCGGGACCGGCAGCGCCAGGCTGACGAGCTGCACCAGGCCCACGGCCGCGACGAGCCCCGCCGGCGCGCCGATCAGCGTCGCGAGCCAGGCGAGGGGATGCGGCGCGCGCAGCGAGAGCGTCTCGGAGAGCGGCAGGCGGTAGCGCCGCAGCATCAGGAGCGACGCCCCGAGGAACAGCACCCCGAGGTTCAGGAGGATCTGGCCGCGGACGCCGAGCTTGCCCTCGGTCCAGGCCGACGAGGCGAACAGCACGGCCCACAGCACCGCGAACCACGTCAGCACGTGGCGCGCGAACAGCGGCGGCCCGCCGAGCGCGTCGGCCTCGTCGCGGTCGTTGGCGGTGACGAGGCGCTCGGCGGAGAGGGACCGCGTCGACGCGATCGCGGTCCCGACGGCCGCCGCCGTGGTGATCGCGAAGGCGACGAGGATCATCGGCAGGTCGATCGTCCCGGTCAGGATCTCCTTGACCGCGACGGCGACGTTGGCGATCGGCAGCAGCACGATCGCCGAGCGCAGCGCGATGCCGGGGAGGAACGGCGCGAGCGCCGGCACCACGCCGCAGAGCATCAGCGGGAAGAAGTAGAACTGGGCTTCCTTGTGGCTCTTCGCGCGCGCCGACATGAACAGCAACGCGCCCGACACCAGCGCCGCGACGGGCAGGAACAGCAGCAGCACGAGGGCGACGGTGACCGGCGTGACCGAGGCCGCGAAACCCGGGGCCATCGGGATGATCTTGAGCCCGGCGTAGATCGCGAAGTTCAGCACCTGGATCAGCGTGATCACGAGCGCGACGCTGAGCACGAGCAGCTGCTTGGCCGCGATGATCTCCGCGCGCCCCGCGGCGGTGGTGAGGAGCGTCTCGAGCGTGCCGCGTTCCTTCTCGCCGGCGAGCGTGTCGGTGGCCACGACCGCGCCGCCGGACATCATGAAGAACATCAGGAGCATCGTGAGCATGCGGCCCATCGTCGACCCGGCGACCTGGCCGGCCTTCGCCACGTTCGACTCCTCGACGCGCCCGACGTCGGCGGCCTTCACGCCGAGACCCGAGGTCGAGAGGAGGTCGTCGCGCGCCGCGGCACGCAGCTCGCGGAACAGCGTCAGGAGCCTTTCGCGCGCGGTCGTCGACGTGTCCTTGTCGCCGCGGAAGCGGATCTCGAGCGCCGGCGCGCCGGCGACGGTCATCTCGGGATCGGGCCGGCCGTCCTCGTCGGAGTCCGGCTTCGGCGCGGCCACGGTGGAGGCCGGCGGCGCGGCGACCGCGACCAGCACGTCGGCCTCGCCGTTCTCGATCGCCGTGTCCTCGTCCTTGACCGTGACGACGCGGAAGCGTGCCGCGGGTTCGCCCTTCGTCGCGACCGAGCGTTCGAGCGGGCGTTCTCCCGGGGCCGCGCGCTCGGCCAGTGCGCGGTCGAGCCACGCGCGCGCGACGTCCTTGTCCGGTCCGGCGACCGCGACGCGGAACTCCGCGGCCTCGAGCTTCTGCTGCCGCAGCGCCTGCTGCTTGTGCGAGAAGAACATCATGACCGGCATGATGAGGATCGGCAGCACGATCGACAGGATGATCGTGCGCCGGTCGCGCAGCATCATCCGGAGCTCCGTCCGGTAGATCGCCTTCACCGCGCCGAAGTCGAGCTGCACGGGGGCCTCAGGACGCCGCGGCGCGGTCGCGCACGTAGTGCACGAAGATGTCTTCGAGGTAGCGGCAGCCGGTCGCCTCGCGCAGTTCGTCGAGCGTGCCGCAGGCGTGGATCCGGCCGTCGTGCAGGATGGCGATGCGGTCGCAGACCTTCTCGGCCTCGCTCATGATGTGGGTCGAGAAGAGGATCGCCTTGCCCTCGTCGCGCAGCTCGCGGACGATCTTCTGCATCTCGATCGCCGCCAGCACGTCGAGGCCGACGGTCGGCTCGTCGAACACGAGGACGGGCGGGTCGTGTGCGACGGTGCGCGCGAGCGAGACCTTCTGCTTCATGCCCTGCGAGAGCTTCTCGACGCGCGCGCCGGCGTACTTGCCGATGCCGAAGCGCTCGATCAACTGGTCGACGCGCGACGGGATGCGTGCGGTGGGGTAGCGGTTGACCTCGGCGAAGAAGGTGATCGTCTCGCGCGCGGTGAGGCGCGGGTACAGGGCGGTCGAGGCGGTGTAGAAGCCGAGCCGGCTGCGGGCCTCCGCGGGCTCTCCGAGCACGTCGTGGCCCATGATCGACGCCGTGCCCGAGGTCGGGCGCAGGATCGTGGCGAGCACGCGCAGCGTGGTGGTCTTGCCCGCGCCGTTGGCGCCGAGGAGACCGAGCACCTCGCCCGCGCGGCACGCGAACGACACGCCGTCGATGGCGCGCACCTCGCCGCGGCCCTCGTCGTGGAACAGCTTGACGAGGTCCTGCACGACGACCGGATCGCCGTTCATCGGGACACCTCCGAGGGAGCGGAACGCCGGCCGAGGCGCTCCTTGAGGAAGCGCAGCGCGTTCCCCGAGTACGAGCCGATCAGGACGTCCTCGAACCGCATCACGATCGAGGCCAGCCACATGACGAGGCCGATCGCCGCGGCCGACCCGAGGAGCGTCGCCGCGATCGACAGCGGCGGGAACGCGCCCTTCAGCGCCGAGCGTGCCATGAGCGTGACGCCGACGATCGGGATCGCGGCGAGGCCGGGCGTGTACTCGATGCCCGGCACCTGCAGGAACGTCACCGGCAGGATCGTGAGCATGTAGAACGGGGTGATCATCGCCTGGCCTTCCTTGAAGGTCCGGGCGAACACGGCGAAGAGCATCATCCCCGCGGCGATGAACGCGGCGAGGAGCACGGCGCCGAGCAGGAACACCGGCACGGCGTCGAGCGGCATCTCGAACTTCATCACCTCGCCCGAATTCCGCAGGAGGGGCTTCAGGATCGGCTGGATCGAGAGCAGCATCGCGGTCACGTTCAGCATCGCGGCCACGATGCCGAAGCTCGTCACGTACAGGTACTTCGCGAGCACGATCGCCGGCCGCGACGCCGCGGTGGCCAAGGTCGTCTCCCACGTGCCGCGCTCGCGCTCGCCGGCGGTGGAGTCGACGGCCGGGTAGAAGCAGCCGACCGCGGTCATGATCGTGAAGAACAGCGGCAGCATCAGGCCGAGGAGGAACTGGCCCATGTCGCGGCTCGAGGCGACGTTGCGCCCGGTGACCGTGAAGACCTGCCACGCGGCCTTCGCGACACCGTGCTCGCGGGTCCGGCTCTCCAGCCAGTCCGCGCGGTAGCGGTCGAGGGTCTCGGCCAGCCGGCGGTGGGCCTCGGCGCTGCGGTCCTTGGACTCGTCGAACAGGAGCTTCGCGGCGTAGTTGCCGGCGGGGCCGTTCGGGACCGGGGAGAACTCGACGAAGGCGTCGAGCGTGCCGTGCGCGATCTCCTGGCGGGCCGTCCCGGGATCGGGGGCCGGGTCGACGAGCTTGAACTTGTCGTCCTTCGCCAGCCCGTCACGGAAGCCGGCGTGCTCGGCGGGGAGCCCGGTCAGCGCGACCCGCGAGACGAAGCCCTGGGTCTGGCCGCGCACGAACATGATCCCGGTGAACATCGCCCAGAGCAGGACGGGGTACAGGACGACCGGAATGATGATCGTGTTGAGCAGGATCGACCGCTCGCGCAGCGCGGCCCGGACCTCGCGCAGCCACAGCACCTTGACGTCGTGGATGAGGGGCACCGGCGGACTATACGCCGGTTCCGGCGGGCCGGTTTCGACCGCCCGTAACGCGAAGCGGTCCGTTGGGGGATAATCGGGCCATGAAACGGGTCGCGTTCGGGGTCCCGGTGGTCCTGCTGCTCCTGTGCCTCGCCGGCGCAGCCGCGGCGGCCGACGTGCCGGCCGCCGTTCCGGCCGCCGCGGGCGGGACGGCGCCCGTCGTGCGCACGTACCGCGTCGACGGGATGATCCACGGCGTCACGTCGGCGATCGTCGAGCGCGGCCTCGCCGCGGCGGCCGCCGAGCACGCGGCGCTGTTCGTGCTCGAGCTGGACACGCCGGGCGGGCTCGTCGACGCGACCGAGGACATCGTCCGCGCGATCCTCAACAGCCCGGTCCCGGTGGCCGTGCTCGTGACGCCGCGCGGCGCGCACGCGGCCTCCGCGGGGTTCTTCATCCTCCTCGCCGGGGACGTGGCCGCGATGTCGCCGGTCACGCGGACCGGGGCCTCGTCGGTCATCACGATGGGCGGCGAGAACAAGGAAGGGGACATCGCGCTCAAGAAGGCCTCGCAGGACCTGCAGGCGCTCCTGCGCTCGGTGTCACGGATGCGCGGGCGGCCGGCCGACCTCGCCGAGCTCGCCGTCAAGGACGCGAAGTCGTGGTCCGCCGAGGAGGCCCTCGACGCGAAGCTCATCGACCTTCTGGCCGAGAACCGCGACGACCTCCTCAAGAAGCTCGACGGGCGCACGATCAGGCGCCCGGACGGCACCTCGGTGACGCTGGCCCTTGCGGGCGCGCGCGTCGTCGAGCACTCGCTGATGTGGCAGGAGGACCTCAAGAACGTCGTCCCGCACCCGACGATCATCGCGCTCCTGCTCACGATCGCCGTGATCGGCATCTACGTCGAGTTCACGCACCCGGGCCTCGTGCTGCCGGGCGTCGTCGGCGCGGTCGCGCTGCTGGTGTTCCTGTACGGCAGCCACGTGCTCCCCGTGCGGTACTTCGCCGCGGCGCTGGTCGCGGTCGGCGTGGTGGCGTTCATCCTCGAGATCAAGGTCGTCTCGTACGGGATGCTGTCGCTCGCCGGGGCGCTCGCGATCGGGGCGGGACTGTTCCTGCTGTTCCCGCGCGACGTGCCGGGCCTCGCGCTCCCGCTCGCGACGCTCGTGCCGCTCGCGCTGTTCCTCGTCGCGGTGGTCGGCGGGGTGACGTGGCTGGTCGCCCGCACCGCGCGGCTCGCGCCCACGACGGGGAAGGAAGGCCTGGTCGGCGAGGAAGGCCACGCGACGAGCGCGCTCGACCCCGAGGGCACGGTGTTCGTGCACGGCGAGGTCTGGAGCGCGCGGGCCCGCGAATCGATCCCGCCGGGCGCGCGCGTGCGCGTGACCGGCACCGAGGGACTGCTTCTGCACGTCGAACGGATCGGCTGAAGGAGGTCGCATGGGAGCGCTGGGACCGCTGGCACCGGGCATCATCGTCGTCGTCGTGGTGGTCATCTTCCTCGTGTCGCAGGCGATCCGCGTCCTGCCCGAGTACGAGCGCGGCGTGGTGTTCCGCCTCGGCCGCCTGCAGCCGAGCGACTACGGCCCCGGGCTGTTCTTCCTCCTGCCCGTGATCGACCGCATGACGCGGGTCTCGTTGCGCACGGTCGTGCACGACGTGCCGCCGCAGGACGTGATCACGCGCGACAACGTGTCGGTGAAGGTCAACGCGGTGGTCTACTTCCGCGTGTTCGAACCGCGCAAGGCGATCGTGGAGGTCGAGAACTTCCACTACGCGACCAGCCAGCTCGCGCAGACGACGCTGCGCTCGGTGCTGGGGCAGGTCGAGCTCGACGAGCTCCTGTCCGAGCGCGACCGCCTGAACCACCAGCTGCAGCAGATCCTCGATCGCCACACCGACCCGTGGGGCATCAAGGTGTCGTCGGTCGAGGTGAAGCACGTCGACCTGCCCGAGGAGATGCGCCGCGCGATGGCGCGCCAGGCCGAGGCCGAGCGCGAGAAGCGTGCGAAGATCATCCACGCCGAGGGTGAGTTCCAGGCCGCGACGCAGCTCACGAACGCGGCCGACCAGATGGCGAAGAACGACATGACGCTGCAGCTGCGCTACCTGCAGACGCTCACGGAGATCGGCGCCGAGCGCAACTCGGTGATCGTGTTCCCCGTGCCGATCGAGCTGCTCTCGTTCCTCAAGACCCGCCTCGGAAAGGGCGAATGACCGACGACCCCCGCATCCTCGCGCTCGCGCTCGCGGCGACCCGGCGGCTCGACGCCGAAGGGTGCCTCGAGGTCGTCGCGCGCGAGGCCGCGGCGCTGGCGGGCGTCGGGTTCGGGCTCGCCTACCTCGTGAGCCCCTCGGGCGAGGACCTGCACTGCTTCGCCGCGACGGGCACGGGCGATCCCGAGCCGCTGCGGCGCGCGCTCGGCGTCCTCGACGCGGGGCTCATCTGGCACTTCGCACCGCACGGTCCGGCGCGCCTCGAGCAGGCCGAGATCCTGCTGCCGACCGGGCCGCAGGACGGAGTGCCGGCGCTGGGGGCGGCGCTCCTCGTGCCGCTCCTGTCCTCGGCCGGTCCCGCGGGGCTGGTGCTCCTGGTCGCGCGGCGCGAGGAGCGGTTCGACGAGCGGGCCCTGGAGTTCGCCGCGGAGATCGCGGGCGAGATCGCGCCCGCGCTCGACAACCTGCGCGCGGTCGCGTCGCTGCGCGACCTCGTGATCCGCGACGACACGGCCGACTGCTACAACCGCCGCTACCTCGACCACACGCTCGAGGACGAGGTCGAGCGCGCGCGGCGCTTCGGCGGCCGCCTCGCGCTGATCTTCCTCGACATGGACAACCTCAAGGACGTCAACACGCACCACGGCCACGCGGCGGGCTCGCGCGTGCTGTACGAGGCGTCGATCCGCACGGGCACGTCGATCCGCAGCATCGACCGCCTGTTCCGCTACGGTGGGGACGAGTTCGTGATCCTCCTGCCCGGCACCGGCCTCGAGGGCGCGGGCGAGGTCGCCGAGCGCGTGCGGCGCGGGCTCGCGCGCACGCCGTTCGAGCTGCCGTCGGGCGCGATGGTCCAGCTGACCGCGTCGGCCGGCGTGGCGGCGTGGCCCGATCACGGGCCGTCGGGACGGCTGCTCGTCGAGGCGGCCGACGCGGCGATGCGCCGCGTCAAGCGCACGGGCAAGAACGCGGTCGGCATGGCGCCGGCCGCGGGGGCCGCGCCGGGAGAGCCGCTCGATGGCCGGTGACCGGCGCAGCGTCGAGATCGAGATCGGGGGAAGGACGCTGGCGCTGGTCGGGGGCGCGCTCGTCGTGCTCGCCGCGGCCGTCGGCTTCTTCGTCTGGCACCGCGCGCCGGCCGGCGCCGCCGCCGGGGCCGCGCGGACGGCGAACGCCCCGGCCACGGGACCGGTCGAGGACATCGGCGGCCGGGCCTCGCTGTTCGACCGCGAGGGGACGGGCGGCGCGACCCGCGACGGCGCGCTGCAGGTCACGCCCGAGGCGGGCCGTCCGGGCACGTGGGAGATCGATCTCGGCACGGCGGCCTCGCGTCCCGCGGCGGAGACGCTGCGCAACGCCGCGCGCGAGGGCGGCGTCGAGGCGCTGGTCGCCCTCGATCCGGCGGGACGCTACCGCGTGGTCGGCGGCCCGTTCGCGACCGAGGCCGAGGCGCAGCGCGCCGCCGCGCGGCTCGCCGCGCGCCTCGGCCACGTCCCCGCCGTGCGCGCCCGCTGAATGTCCGCACCGCACGATCGCGCCGCCGCATCCTCGCGCGTGCTCCCGTTCGCCGGCGCGGCGCTCGCCGGCCTGGGGCTCGCCGTGTCGTTCCCGGACCCCGGCCTGTGGCCGCTCGCGCTGCCGAGCCTGGGCCTCCTGTTCGCGCTGTGGGTGCGCGCGGCCACGCCGCGCCGCGCGGCGTGGCTCGGCTTCACCGGCGGCGCGGTGTTCTACGGCGTGCTGCTGCGCTGGTTCGCACACGTGCTCGGGGAGTTCACCGCGCTCGGCCACGGCGTCGCGTGGGCCGCGGTCGTCGGCTCGGGCATCGTCGAGGGCGCGCTCACCGCGCTGCCGGCGTGGGCCACGGCGCGGTGGTCGCGGCGCCGCGGCCCGGGTGCGGGGCTCCTCGCCGCGGCCGTGCTGTGGATCGGGCTCGAGGTGCTGCGCCGCTGGTTCCCGTTCCCGTACCCGTGGGGCACGCTCGCCGCGGCGTGGGCGACCGCGCCGGGCGCACCGCAGATCGCCGCGGTCGCGGGCGCGCACGGGCTGTCGCTCCTGCTCGCGCTCGGCGCGGCGCTCTGCGGCGGGCTCGTCTGCCTCGCGCCGCGGCGCCGCGCGGTCGCCGGGCTCGCGCTGTGGGCGGGCCTGTTCATCGGGCTGGTGATGGCGGGCCGCATCGCGCAGGACGACGTGAGCCGGGGCCGGCCGCTGCGCGTCGCGGTGCTGCAGGCGTCGCAGCCGGAAGCGCGCGACGAGATGGCCAAGCTCGAGGCGTACGAGGCCCTGACCGTCGAGGCCGCGCGGGCGGGCGCGACGCTCGTCGTGTGGCCCGAGTCCGCGGTCCGCTACCGCGCCGATTCCGACGCCGCGTTCCGCGCGCGGCTCGAGGCGCTCGCGAAGCGGCTCGGCACCGACCTCGTCCTCGGCAGCGTCACCGCGGTCCCCGGCGGCGGCTACTACAACAGCGTGGTGCTCGTGCGCGCCGACACGGGCTACGTGCCCGACGTGCAGCCCAAGCGGCAGCTCGTGCCGTTCGGCGAGTACCTGCCGCTGCGCGTCCTGTTCGGCAAGGTGCCCGCGATCGCCTGGGAGATGCAGGAGGACTTCAAGCCCGGCGGCACCGCGGTGCCGCTCGGCGGCCGCACCGCGAAGATCGGCGCCCTGGTGTGCTTCGAGGGCGTGTTCCCGTCGCTCGCGAAGGACCTCGCCGACGCGGGCGCGACCGTCCTCGCGAACACGACCAACGACTCGTGGTTCGGGCGCACGAGCGGCCCCGCGCAGCACCTGCGGCACACGCTCCTGCGCGCGGCGGAAACCGGGCGTCCGCTCCTGCGCGCCGCGAACACGGGGATCTCGGTGATCGTCGACGGACGCGGCCGCGTCCTCAAACGGCTCGACATCGGCGCGGAGGGCGCGCTGGTGGCCGACGTGGTCCCGGCGGCCGCCACCCCGCCGGGCGCGGCCGTGGGCGGGGCCGTCGCGGGGGCGTGTGCTATAGTCGCCCTGGCCGCGCTGATCGCGGCCATTTTCTTGATGAAGGACGGACGCCACGATGCGTGACGACCTCAACCAGCGCTGGCAGGCGCAGAGCAAGCGCGCCGAACCCCTCAGGGGGTATCTTTGACACCACGGCGGTCGAGCGCGAGCTCGCCGCGATCGACGAGAAACTGTCCGACGCGTCGATCTGGAACGATCCCAACAAGGCCGCGGACCTCAATCGCACGCGCGCGGAGCTCGTCGCCAAGCGCGATCGCGGCAAGGGCCTGTCCGGCCTCCTGTCCGACGCCGGGACGCTGATCGACCTCGACCGCGAGGGCGAGTCCGTCGACGACGACTTCGCGGCCACGCTCGACGCGCTCGAGAAGTCGATCGCCGACTTCGAGGTCGCGATGATGCTCTCCGGCGAGGAGGACCATCACGACGCGATCCTCGACATCCACTCCGGGGCCGGCGGGGTCGACGCGCAGGACTGGGCGGACATGCTGCTGCGCATGTACTACCGCTGGGCCGAGCGCAACGGGTTCAAGGTCGAGCTGATCGACCGGCTCGACGGCGAAGGGGCGGGCATCAAGAGCGCGACCCTGCGCGTCCTCGGCACCGACGCGTACGGCTGGCTCAAGGCCGAGCGCGGGGTGCACCGGCTGGTGCGCATCAGCCCGTTCGACGCCAACGCGCGGCGCCAGACGTCGTTCGCCGCGATCGACGTGATCCCCGAGGTCGACGACACGATCGAGATCAAGATCGAGGACAAGGACCTGCGGGTCGACACCTACCGCTCCTCGGGCGCGGGCGGCCAGCACGTCAACGTGACCGACAGCGCGGTCCGCCTGACGCACCTCCCGACCAACATCGTCGTGACCTGCCAGGACGAGCGCAGCCAGCCGCGCAACCGCGAGAAGGCGATGCGCGTCCTGCGCGCCCGCCTGTACGAGATGGAGCTCAGGAAGCGCGAGGAGGACCTCGCCAAGAAGCAGGGCGAGAAGCGCGGGATCGATTTCGGCAGCCAGATCCGGAGCTACGTCCTCGCGCCCTACCGGCTGGTCAAGGACCACCGGACCAGCTTCGAGATGGGCGACGTCGACCGGGTCCTCGACGGCGACCTCACCGGATTCATGAAGGCCTGGCTCCTGTCGCGGGCCGAATAAGCGCCTTCTGGCTGTGCCTTTGTCTCCCGCCCGCGCCGGTCCGGAACCCCGGACTGGCGCCCGGTTTGTCCGGGTTTGTCTTTTGAAGTTCCAGTCCCTATAAATCCAAGGGGGGCCGGGTGTCTCGCAAGAGGCGCCGCGCCCGGATTTTGGAGGGGAACGCGGAGTGCTGGGCACGCCCCAGGATCGGCACGACGGGCTGGACCACAGGTCCCTCGAGGTCCTGCGGATCGTCGTGCGCGAACACGTGCGCTCGGGCGAGCCGGTGAGCTCGCGCCAGGCGGCGAAGTACCACCCCGAACACCTCTCGCCGGCCACGATCCGGTCGATCATGGCGGACCTCACCGACCAGGGCTATCTCGAGCAGCCGCACACCTCCGCCGGCCGCGTGCCGTCGGACAAGGGCTACCGCTCGATCGTCGACGAGGTGCTCGCCGACCGGCCCGGCATCGCGCCCGACGAGGCGCGGCAGATCGAGGACATCCTGCTGTCGTCGCGCCAGGTCGAGGACCTGCTCTCGCGCGCCGGCAAGCTGCTCGGACGGATGTCGAACCAGGTCGCGGTGCTGATCACGCCCGACGTCGAGACGACCGTCGTCGAGTACGTCGACTTCGTGCGCGTCGCCCCGCTGCGCGTGGTCGCGATCTTCGTCGGCCGCGGCGGCGTGGTGCTGCACCGCGTCGTCGAGCTCGACGAAGACCTGACGCAGGACGAGCTCGACCGCACGGGCCAGCGCGTGCGCGAGGCGTTCGGCGGGCTCACGCTTCCGGAAGGCCGGCTGCGCCTGATGGCCTCGCTGCGCGAGGACCAGCTGTGGGCCGACCGCATCGGCCGCGGCGCGGTCGGCGCGGTGCTGCGCCTGCTCGAGGCGCCGTTCCCGGTCGAGAGCGGCGAACTGATCGTCGAGGGCGCGTCGCGCCTGTTCGACATGCCGGAGTTCACGGACGTCCAGCGGCTGCGCGACATGATGCGCACGATCGAGGAGAAGTCGCGCCTCCTGCGCCTCCTCGACCGTTGCCTCGCCGCGCCGGGCGTGCAGGTCATCATCGGCTCCGAAGCGCACGACCCCGACATGGCGCCCGTCGCCGTGGTCGCGAGTCCGTACCGCGCCGGGGACGAGACGCAGGGCCTCGTGGGGATCCTCGGGCCGCGACGGATGGAGTACGCGCGCGCGGTGGCGCTCGTCGACCGCTTCGCCCGCACGATCTCGGGAATGCTGACCGGCGGCGCGCCGCCGCGGGAGGATGCGTGAGCGGGACCTCGGTGGACGACCCCGATTTCGAGATCCTCGAGATCATCGATCTCAACACGGGCCCGGTCGACGGCCAGCCCGCGGTGCCGGCGCCCTCCGTGCCCGCGCCCGCGGCCGCGGCCGCGAAGCCCCGCCCGAACGCCCCGGGCGCCGTCCCGTACGCCGTGCGCGAGCAGGTCAAGCGCGAGGCCACGTGCTCGCTCCTGCGCGACCTGCTCGGCCCGCTCGACGCGCTCGAGAGCTGCATCCGCGAGCGCCCCGATCCCGAGACCCTCGAGCAGGGCGTGCGCATGGCGCTCCGCTCGCTGTGGAACGTGTTCCGCCCGCACGGCCTCGAGCGCATCGAGGGCCACGGGATGCCGTTCGACCCGCGCCTCCACGAGGCCGCGGAGATCACGCCGTCCGAGCGCGTACCGGTCAACACGGTGCTGGAGACGCTGCGGGTCGGCTACACGCTCTCGGGCCAGCTGGTGCGGCCCGCCATGGTTCGCGTTTCGGTGCAGGCGCCTCGGGCGCCGCTTGGTTCCGCGGGGGAGGACAACACATGAGTCGCATCGTGGGGATCGACCTCGGCACCACCAACTCCGTCGTGGCCGTGATGGACGGCGACCACCCGGTCGTCATCCCGGCTCGCGAGGGCAACCATACGGTGCCGTCGATCGTCGCCTTCTCGCGCCGCGGCGAGCGCCTCGTCGGCTCGCTGGCGAAGCGTCAGTCGGCGACCAACCCCGAGGGCACGTTCTACGCGATCAAGCGCCTGATCGGCCGCAAGCGCACCGACGCCGAGGTCGAGACCGCGACGCGCCACGTGCCGTACCGCATCGTGGCCGCGCCCAACGGCGACGCGAACGTCCAGTTCGCGGACCGCGTGCTGAGCCCGCAGGAGCTGTCGGCCGCGGTGCTCTCGCACCTCAAGGAGATCGCCGAGGAGTACCTCGGCGAGAAGGTGCAGGACGCGGTGATCACGGTCCCCGCGTACTTCGACGACAGCCAGCGCCAGGCGACCCGCGACGCGGGCCGCATCGCCGGGCTCAACGTGCTGCGCATCCTCAACGAGCCGACGGCGGCGAGCCTCGCGTACGGCTCGGCCGGACAGCAGAACGACAAGATCATCGCCGTGTACGACCTCGGCGGCGGCACGTTCGACATCTCGGTCCTGCGCCTCGCCGAGGGCGTGTTCGAGGTGCTCGCGACGGCCGGCGACACGTTCCTCGGCGGCGAGGACTTCGACGCGCGGATCCTCAACTGGATGGCCGACGCGTTCCTCGCCGAGACGGGCATCGACCCGCGCTCCGACCGCCTCGCGCTGCAGCGGCTCAAGGAAGCGGCCGAGAAGGCCAAGTGCGAGCTGTCGCGCGAGACCGTCACCGAGATCCAGCTGCCGTTCCTCGCGTCGACCCCGAAGGGTCCCGCGCACTTCGTGCGCAGCCTCTCGCGCACCGAGTTCGAGACGCTCGTGAAGGACCTCGTCGAGCGCACGCGCAAGCCGTGCCTCGACGCGCTGCAGATGGCCGGCCTCAACGCCTCGGGCATCGCCGACGTGCTGCTCGTCGGCGGCCAGACGCGCACGCCGCTCGTGCAGCAGGTCGTGCGCGACATCTTCGCCCGCGAGCCGAACCGCCAGGTCAACCCGGACGAGGTCGTCGCGCTCGGCGCCGCGATCCAGGCCGGCATCCTGCGCGGCGACGTCAAGGAGATCGTGCTGCTCGACGTGACGCCGCTGTCCCTGGGCGTCGAGACGCGCGGCGGCGCGTTCGTGAAGATGATCGAGCGCGGTGCGACCGTGCCGTGCCGCCGCAGCCGCGTGTTCACCACCACGGCCGACAACCAGACCAAGGTCGAGATCCACGTGCTGCAGGGCGAGCGCGAACTGTCCGCCGCGAACAAGAGCCTTGCGCGGTTCGAACTCGTCGGCATCCCGCCCGCGCCGCGCGGCACGCCGCAGATCGAGGTCGCGTTCGACATCGACTCGAACGGCATCGTGTCGGTCTCGGCGAAGGACCTCGCGACCGGCCTCGAGCAGCAGATCGTGGTCACGCCGACCTCCGGCCTCACGCCGCAGGAGATCGAGCGCGCGATCCACGACGCCGAGATGTACGCCGAGGAGGACCGCCAGCGCATCCAGGCCGTCCGCCTCAAGGCGCGCCTCGAGGGCCTGCTGGCGAGCAACGAGAAGACCTTCCGCGAGTTCGCGGACCTGCTCACGCCGCAGCAGCAGGAAGAGTCCCAGCAGGTGTTCGCCGAGGGCAAGGCGGCGCTCGCGACCGACGACACGGCCGTGATCCAGAACGCGCTCGACCGGCTCGGCGGGGTGTCGAAGACGCTGACCGAGGTCGCCCTCTACGACCCCAACGCCATCTGAGCTGCGCAGGCAAAGGCAGAAGGCCGAGCCAACAGGCGGAGGAAGGCGGAGGCGCAGGCCTCCGCCTTCTGCCTTCCTCGGCCTCGGCCTCTGCCTGTGCCTCTGCCTTTGACTTTCCGGGGCGGGCATCCGATAGCCCGAGCGGTTAGACTGACGCGCCCATGAGCAAACGCGACTTCTACGAGGTCCTGGGCGTCTCGCGCGAGGCGTCGCAGGACGAGATCAAGAAAGCGTACCGGAAGCGGGCGCTCGACCTGCATCCCGACCGCAATCCCGACCGCCACGACGCCGAGGAGCACTTCAAGGAGCTCACCGAGGCGTACGCCGTGCTGGGCGATCCGCAGAAGCGGGCGCGCTACGACCAGTTCGGCCCGGAGGGCGTCGGGGGCGGGCCGGGGCCGTTCGGCGCCGACCCGTCGATCTTCAACGACGTGTTCGGCGGGGCGGGCGGGCTCGGCGGGCTCGAGAGCCTGTTCGAACAGTTCTTCGGCGCGGGCGTGTTCGGCGGCGCGGCCTCGACCAACGGTCCGCGGGCCGGCGCCAACCAGGGCTACCAGCTGCAGATCGAGTTCGAGGAAGCCGCGTTCGGCACCGAGGTGAAGATCCGGCTCCCG
>JABLTH010030360.1_pt1 | contig 18250 bp, 18 predicted proteins | sample 7875711 | NCBI WGS metagenome assembly JABLTH01 (sample SAMN14941262, study PRJNA633318) | bioreactor metagenome | isolation source: bioreactor | place: China | collected 2019-03-05 | reverse complement strand
CGCGGCGTTCGGGTACCGGCCACGCGGACGCGGCGCGGACCTCGTGCCGATCGAGACCTGCCTCCTTGCCCCCGCGCGGGCCAGCGCCCTCGCGCGCGAACTCCTGGACGCGCTCGACCGCGCGCTGCCGCTCGACGAGGACGGCTGGCCGGAGCAGGTCGAGGTCCGCGGGTCGTTCGCCGCGGGCACATGGCTCCTCGTCGTGCACGTCGAGGCCGGCGTGCACCCCGCGCTCGCGGGCGTGGCGCGGGACCTCGCCCTGCGCCTCCCGGACCTGGCCGGCGTGGTCGCGGTGCCCGCGGCGTCCGCGCGCGAGGAACGGCTCCTCGCCGGACACGACTGCGTGAAGGAGCGCATCGGCACGGCGGAGGTCGAGCTCGGCGCGACGACGTTCCTGCAGGTGAACCCGCGCGCGGCGGAGCTCCTGTACGCCGAGGTGGCGGAGGCGATCGGGCGGGTTACGGCGCCTGCGGCGGACGAATCACCCGGGCGGGTTACGGCGCCTGCGGCGGACGAATCATCCGGGCGGGTTACGGCGCCTGCGGCGCCTAAACCCGCCCCTACAGAGCGTGGTGGTCCGAGTGTCCTGGACCTGTATTGCGGGGCGGGGCTGGTCGCGCTGCTCGCGACGGCGCCGGGCACGCCCGTCCTCGGCGCGGACCTCCACCGCGGCACGATCGACCGCGCGCGCCGCGCGGCCGAGCGCGCGGGACGGACGGAGCTCGAGTTCGTCGTGGGCGACGCGACGCGCGTCGCCGCGGACCTCGCGCGCGAGGGGCGGCGCTTCGAGCGCGTCGTCCTCAACCCGCCGCGCCAGGGTGCGGGCGAGGGGCTCGCCGCGTCGGTGCGCGCGCTCGGGCCCGCGGCCGTGGTGATCGTGTCGTGCCACCCCGCCGCGCTCGCGCGCGACCTCGCGCTGTTCGCGCACGAGGGCTTCGTCCTCGACCGCCTCGTCGCCGTCGACATGTTCCCGCAGACCCCGCACTTCGAGGCCGTCGCGCGGCTCGTCCCGCGCACGGACGCGTGATCGTGCGGGCCCGGCTCGCGGCTCGTCCCGTGCACGGACGCGCGATGGTACAGGCCCGGCTCGCGGCGCTGGTCGCCGGCGCGCTCCTCGGGACGGCCGCGCCCGCCGGCGCAGGCCCGGTCCCCGGCGACGAACCCGCGCCCGCGCCCGCTCTCGCCGCGCCCGCTGTCGCCGCGCCGGCCTGTCCCGCCGAGGGCGCCGCGCGCCTCGGCAAGCCCGTGCACGACCTGCGCGAGCTCGCGTTCGCCGCCGCCGTGAGCGCGGACGACGCCTGCGTCGCGGCGGGGCTCGCGCTGGCCGACGTCCTCGACCGCGCGGGGTTCACCGCGTGCTCGGCCGCCGACCGCGTCGCGGGCGAGACGGGCGCGGCGACGGCGCCGATGCAGGCCTACCGCGCCGCGCTCGCGTGGCGCTGCGGCCGCGCGCACGAGGCCTACCGCGCCGCGCACGCCGCGCTGCGCGCCGACGCGGACACGACGCTGGCGTGGCGCGTCCTCGGCCAGGTGCTCGAGGCGCGCTTCCGCTACGCCGCCGCGCGCGCCGCGTTCGAGCGCGCGCTCGCGCTCGACCCCGACGAGTCCGGCTCGCTCGCCGGCCTGTCCGAGGTCGTCGACCAGCGCCCCGCGCGCAAGGCCGCGCTCGAACACCTCCTGCAGGTCGGCGCCGCGCGCGGCGAGCCCGACGAGAACCTGCGCAGCGCGCGCGAGTCCCTCGCGTTCCTCGCCGCGCTCGGCGACCGGCAGGTGTGGATCCTCGAGAAGGCCGAGCTGCCCGGCGCGCTGCGCATCGACGCGCTGTCGGAGCGGCCGGGACGCGTGAGCGGCTGGGTCGGGCGCGTCGAGCTCGGCGCGGAGCGCAAGGTCCCGGTGCTGATCGACAGCGGCGCGTCGGGCCTCTACCTCGACGGCCGCCTCGCGGAGCCCGCGGGGCTCGAGCCTCTCGCGCGCGGCACGCTCCTCGGCGGCGGCGGCTCGGGCGAGCACGCGACCGAGCGCGGCACCGTCCCGCGCGTGGTGATCGGACCGCTCACGTTCAAGGACGGGCTCGGCTTCGTCGGGCCGTCCTCGCTCCACGAGCGCGGCGCCTACCGCGCGATCCTCGGGCTCGACCTGTTCGGCGGGCTCGTCGTGCGCTTCCTGCCGCAGGAGCGCCGGCTCGAGGTCGACGAGGCGCCGCCGCACGACGACGGCCCCGACCCGCTCGCGATCGACCCGTGGCCCGCCGCGCCGGACGTGCTGCCCGTGCTGCAGGTCGCGGGACAGATGCTGATCCCCGTGTCGTTCCGCGGCGAGGACGCGCGCGTGGACGGCCTCGCGCTCCTCGACACCGGCGCGGCCACGACGCTGCTCGACGAGGCCGCCGCGGAGCGCCTCGGCCGCTTCGTGCGCGGTGGGCTCGGGCCGGGCAGCGCGTTCGGCGGCGCGCTCGCGATGGTCGGCACGGTGCGTTCGACGCACGTGACCGCGGGCCCGATCGCCGCGACGCTGCGCGACGTGCCGGTGATCGACCTGTCGCTGCGCACGCGGCTCGCCGGCGTCGCGCTCGCCGGCTTCGTCGGCGCCGACGTGTGGTCGAAGGAAGCGATCGAACTCGATCTCGCCGCGGGCACGGTCCGCCAGGTGACGCCATGAAGCCCAGGACCCAGGACCCCGTCGCCGCGGCGCGTGCGCTCGCGACCCAGCTCGCGCGCGGCGTGTCCGCGCTCGACCCGCTCTACGACGAGGCGCTGCGCCTCCTGGACGAGCACGAGGACGACCTCGATCCCGCGTGGGGCCGGTTCCTCGACGACGTGCGTTTCCTGTTCCACGAGTACACCGCCGCGCGCTCGCCGCAGGACAAGAAGCAGATCATGGCGAAGATCGCGGAGCGGGCGCGCGCGATGGGGCGCTGACCGTCCGGGTCGTCGACGGTCCGGGGCCTCGACGTCCTGGGGTGTCGACACAACCCCCTCCGATTCCTCGTGCCGACCGCGTGCCCGGCGCGGGCGGGGCAAGCCCCGCCTCTACAGCTTCACCGAGATCGACACGCCGTCCTCGGCGCGCAGCGGCACGATCGAGGTCGACCAGCGCGCGTCGTCGAAGAGGAGGCGCGTCGTCTCCACCACGCCGCGCGTCTCCGCGTCGTCGTCCGCGGGCTCGATCATCCGCCCGTACCAGAGCATGTTGTCGAACACGAGCAGGCCGCCCGGCGCGAGGCGCGGCAGGGCCAGCGCGGGCACGTCGGGGTACTGCTCCTTGTCGATGTCGCAGAACACGAGGTCGAACGGGCCGCTCTCGGCGCGCAGGAGCTCGCGCGCGTCGCCCGAGAGGAACCGCACGCGGTCCACGAGTCCGGCGCGCTCGAGGTAGCCGCGCGCGGCGGCGGTGTTCTGCGGATCGCCGTCGGTGTGCACGACCTCGCCGCCGGCGCCGACGGCCTCGGCGAACCACAGCGTCGAGTAGCCGTAGCCCGAGCCCAGCTCGAACACGCGGCGCGCCTTCGCCGCGCGCGCGAGCACGGCGAGGAAGCGGCCTGTCGTCGGGCCGATGATCGGGAAGCGGCGCGCCCGCGCCTCGTCTTCCATCGCGGCGAGCACGGCGCCGCGCGCGGGTTCGACGCGGGCGAGGTAGTCGACGACGTGCGGCGGGAGAACCGGCTTGTCCATGAGGGTCCCGCGGGACGCGGCGTGCGCGTCAGGCGTTGGCCGTCGGTGCGGGACCCGCGGGGCGGCGGATGGCACCGTGCGAGTGCTGGTAGCGGCCGATGTTCTCGTTCAGTGCTTCGAGGAGCGCGAGCGCGTGCGCCGGCGCGGTGATCACGCGGGCGACGACGGCGGGGCCGGGGGGGAGGTCGGCGACGAAGTCGAACACGAACTCCTCGGCGCTGTGGGCGATGATCACGCGGTTCGCGTACACGCCCTGGTGCATCTCGTCGCTGATCTTGACGGACAGTCCCTGCTGCTTCGGGCCGGGCTGGTCGCTCATGTCGTGCGGTCTCCGGGTCGGGGCGCGGCGCCGTGGCGGCGCGGCGCCGCGGCGGAGCGCGCGGGGAATTCTCAGGCGGGCAGGTCGGAGCGGCGCAGGAGGCCCGCGATGCACAGCACGGCGCCCTCGACCGACAGGCGCGGGTTGCGGTTGAAGACGACCAGCTCGCGCCGCAGGCGGTCGACGAGCGCGGGGCGCTCGCCGCCGGCGCCGAGGAGGAACCCGGCGCGCGGGCGCAGGCGCGCGAGGCGCGCCTCGTCGAGCACGAGCGCCGGCGCGCCCTCGCGGTCCGCGGCGACGTCGCGCAGGACCGACAGCAGCACGTCGAGCGCGGCCGCGGCGGCGTCGGCGCTCGGCGCGAGGTCCTCGCTCAGCGCGGCCGCGATCTCCGAGGCGCGGTAGTTCGAACCGAGCCGCTCGAGCGCGCGGACCCACGTCTCGAGGACCTCGTTTTCCCCGGCGGGATCGGCCTCGACCGCGCGCGCGACGCTGCCGCGGGCGACGGCGGCGCGCGCCGCCGCGTCGCTCTCGCCGGCGAGCCCGTTCTGCGTGAGGATCCGCTCGACCAGCGCGGGCGGGAGCGGCCGGAACGCGACGGGGCGCAGGCGCGAGCGCACGGTGATCGGCAACGACCACGGCGCGCTCGTGACGAGCATCAGCACGCCGTACGAGGGCGGTTCCTCGAGCACCTTGAGGAGCGCGTTCGCGGCGGCGGCGTTGAGACGGTCGGCCGGGTCGACGACGTAGATCCGCCGGCCGAGCTCGTACGGCGAGCTCGCCATCGACTGCACGATGTCGCGCACCTGCACGATCGACAGGCGCGTCTTGCCCTTGGGCACCGAGACGTAGCCGACGTCGGGGTAGACCATCGGGCTGTCCTGTGCGGTCGAGCCCTCGCGCAGCGCGGTCACCGCCTCGGCCGCGGCCACGCGGCGGCAGCCCGCGCACGCGCCGCAGGCGTCGGCGCCGTCGAGGTTCCTGCAGACGAGCGCGGCCGCGAAGGCGAGCGCGGCGGTGCGCTTGCCGACGCCCGCGGGCCCGTGCAGGAGGAGCGGCGGCACGGGGCCGCCGGCGTGCACGAGGCCGGCGAGGCTCTCGACCGGCACGTCCTGGCCGAGCAGCGCGGAGAGCCGGAGGGGCGTCGTCTGGACGGTGCCGCTCACGGTGTCTCCTGCACGGTGCCGCCCGTCGTGCCGCTCACGGCGTCCCCGCGACGGGCGCGAGCCCGGGGACGAGGTCGGCGAGCGCGGCGATCACGTCGCGGTGCACGCGCTCCACGTCGTGCGCGGCGTCGACGCGCCGCACGCGCGCGGGCTCGGCCGCGGCGATGGCGAGGAAGCCGTCGCGCACGCGCGTGAAGAAGGCGAGGTCCTCGTCGTCGTAGCCGGGCTGGTCCTTCTCGACGCGCGCCCGGGCGCGGGCGAGGCCGACGCCGGGCTCGGCGTCGAGCAGCACGGTGCGCGCGGGACGCAGGTCGAGCGGCTCGAGCCGGTGCAGCGCCTCGATCAGCGCGAGCGGCCGGCCGCGGCCGTAGCCCTGGTAGGCGCGCGTCGAGTCGAGGTAGCGGTCGCACAGCACGATCGCGCCGCGTTCGAGCGCGGGGAGCACCACGGCCTCGAGGTGCTGCGCGCGCGCCGCCGCGTAGAGGTAGACCTCGGCCAGGCGCATCGCGCGCCAGTGCGCGGGGTTCTTGAGCAGGCGCCGCAGCTCTTCGCCGACCGCGCCGCCGCCGCCCGGCTCGTAGGTGGTCACGACCGCGCGCCCGGTCGCGGCGAGTGCGGCCGCGAGGAGTCGCGCCTGGGTCGTCTTGCCCGCACCCTCGATGCCCTCGATGGTGACGAACAGTCCCGGATGGTCCGGTGCCGTGTGTTCCGTGCCAGCGGGCATGCGCGCGACCTTTCGGGCGCCCGCGCGCGTCGCGGGGCGCGGCGGGATTATAGAATGACGCGCCGATGACGCCGCTTCCCGAGGTTTCCCGGCGCGACAGCCTGCGCCGCTACGAGCGAACGCTCCGGGCCCGGGGCTACACGCTGATCGCCGGTGCGGACGAGGCCGGCGCGGGCCCGCTCGCCGGGCCGCTCGTCGCCGCGGCCGTCATCCTGCCGCCCGCCGCGCGGCTCCCCGGCGTCGACGACTCCAAGAAGCTGACCGCGCTGCAGCGCGAGCGCTGGGCGGAAAAGGTGCGCGCGGCCGCGCTCGCGTGGTCGGTGCAGGAGGTCAGCGCCGCGGGCGTCGACCTCGTCGGCCCGTACCAGGCCGCGCTCGACGCGATGGCCGCCGCGGTGCGCGCGCTCGTGCCCGCGCCGGACTACCTCCTCGTCGACGCGCGGCGGCTGCCCGGGATCACCGTCCCGCAGGAGCCGGTGATCCACGGCGACGCGCGCCACCTCTCGATCGCGGCGGCGAGCCTTCTCGCGAAGGTGCACCGCGACGCGATCATGCTGGACATGGACGCGCGCTACCCGGGCTACGGGTTCGCGCAGCACAAGGGCTACGGCACCGCCGAGCACACCGCCGCGCTCATGAAGCTCGGCCCGTGTCCCGAGCACCGCCGCCGCTACGGCCCGGTGCAGGAGGCGCTCGGCCTCCAGCCGACCCTCTTCTGACCCCGCGTCGAGGAACCGGACCCCGTGAACGCACCCAACCTGCCGCCGCTCGCCGCGTCGTGGACCCTCGACCCGGCGGTCACGTTCCTGAACCACGGCTCGTTCGGCGCGTGCCCCGCGCCGGTCCTCGAGGCGCAGGCGCGGTTGCGCGCGCGGCTCGAGAAGGAGCCCGTGCGCTTCCTCGACCGCGAGCTGCCGGACTGGCTCGACGAGGCGCGTGCGGAACTGGGGGCGTTCGTCGGCGCGCGCGGGGACGACCTCGCCTTCGTGCCCAACGCGACGTTCGGCGTCAACACGGTGCTGAACTCGCTCGCGCTCAACCCGGGCGACGAGCTCCTCACGACCGACCACGCGTACAACGCCTGCCGGAACGCGATGCTCGCGCTCGCCGCGCGGATGCGCTGCAGGGTCGTCGTGGCGCCGGTGCCGTTCCCGGTCGCGAACGACGACGAGATCGTGGAGGCGGTGCTCGCGCGCGTGACCAACCGCACGCGCTTCCTGCTCCTCGACCACGTCACGAGCCCGACCGCGCTCGTGCTGCCCGTCGCGAAGATCGTGCACGCGCTCGCCGGCACGCCGGTCGAGGTGATGATCGACGGCGCGCACGCGCCGGGGATGCTGCCGCTCGACGTCGAGGCGCTCGGCGCCGCCTACTACACCGGCAACGCGCACAAGTGGCTCTGCGCGCCGAAGGGGGCCGCGTTCCTGTGGGTGCGGCGCGACCTGCAGACGGGCATCGAGCCCCTCTCGATCAGCCACGGCTGGAACGACCGCCGCACGAGCCGCACGCGCTTCCGGCTGCTGTTCGACTGGACCGGGACGTACGACCCCACGCCGTTCCTCTGCATCCCCGAGGCGCTGCGCTTCATGCAGGAGGTCGTGCCCGGCGGCTGGCCCGAGGTCATGGAGCGCAATCGCGCGCTCGCGCGCGTCGCCCGCGACCTCCTGTGCGACGCGCTGCGCATCGCGCCGCTCGCGCCCGACGCGCTCCTCGGCTCGATGGCCGCGGTGCCGCTCCCGGACCTGCCCGTGCCGTTCGATCCCGAGCGGCCGCGCGATCCCCTGCAGGAGCGGCTGTTCACCGCGCACGGCTTCGAGGTGCCGGTGTTCCCGTGGCCGGCGCCGCCCAGGCGCCTCCTGCGCGTGTCGGCGCAGGTCTACAACGTGAAGGCGCAGTACGAGCGGCTGGCCGACGTCCTCGCCGAGACGTTTCCGCGGAAGGCCTGAGACCATGCGCGAAACGAGGGTCATGCCGTGCGCGTCCTGATCGCGGGCTGCGGATACGTCGGTACCGAACTGGGCGCGCAGCTCGTGCAGGCGGGGCACGCGGCGTGGGGCCTGCGTCGCCGCCCGCGCGGTTTCCCCCCGGGCCTCGCGCCCTTGCCCGCGGACCTCCACGACCCGCGCACGCTGCGCGCGCTGCCGCCGGACCTCGACGTGGTCGTGTACGCGGCGAGCGCCGGCGCGGCGGGCGTCATCGCCTACCGCGACGCGTACGTCGACGGGCCGCGGCGCCTGATCGACGCGCTCGTCGCGCAGAGGCAGGCGCCGCGCGCCTTCGTCTTCGTCTCGAGCACGGGCGTCTACGCGCAGCGCACCGGCGAGTGGGTCGACGAGGACGCGCCCACCGAGCCCGTCGAACCGTCCGCGCAGGTGCTGCTCGAGGGCGAGGGCGTCGCGCGCACCGCGCCGTGGACCACGGTCGTCGTGCGCCTCGGCGGGATCTACGGCCCGGGCCGCACGACGATCGTCGACGCCGTGCGCGCGGGACGCGCGGCGATCCCCGCGGGCGAGCCGGTGTGGACCAACCGCATCCACCGCGACGACGCCGCGGGCGCGCTCGCGCACCTGTGCGCGCTCTCCGATCCCGCGCCGTTCTACGTGGGCGTCGACCACGAGCCCGCGACCCTCGAAACCGTGTTCACGTGGCTGGCCGCGCGTCTCTCCGCGCCCGCGCCGCCGCGCGGCGGGCCGCCCGACGCGACCGCGGGGCGGGGGAACAAGCGCTGCTCCTCGGCGCGCCTGCGCGCGAGCGGCTACGCGTTCCGCTACCCGACGTTCCGCGAGGGCTACGACGCGCTGATCGGCTGACCCGATCGGCTGCCGTCGCCATCGGCCGGCGGTGCGGGCGGGTTACGGCGGCTTCGCCGCCTAAACCCGCCCCTACAAAACACGCCCGCGCCGCGCATCGCCCGCGCCGCGCATCGCCCGCGCCGCGCATCGCCCGCGCCGCGCATCACCCGCGCCGCGCGACGACTGTAGGGGCGGGTTTAGCGAGCGCAGCGAGCGTAACCCGCCCGCGAGCGTAACCCGCCCGCGAGCGTAACCCGCCCGCGAGCATAACCCGCCCGCGAGCGCCGGCGATGCTCGGGTCGCCGGTCACCGGACGTGCGTCAGCGCTTCCTCGGCCTCGCGGCGCACGATGTACGCGCGGTCCCAGTAGTAGTGCTCGTCCTCGCCGAGGAGGCGGCGCAGCGTCGTGCGCAGCGTGTCGCGCTCGGCGTCGTCGAGGTAGCCCGCCGCGGCGAGCTTCCCGAGCGAGCGCACGACCTTCGCGCGCACCGCGGGCTGGTGGTCGTCGAGCGCGCGCATCGCGGCCTCGAAGATCTCGTGGCGGCGCCGTTCCGACAGGAGGTCCGGCGTCACGACCTCGGCGATCTTGCCGATCACGCGCGAGGCGCTGTCGCGGACTTCCTTGTCGGGGTGCATGAGCGAGCCGATGACCTCGGGCAGCGCCTCGTGCACCTGCGGGTGGCGCAGCTTCCCCAGCGCGAACAGCGCGAACGAGCGGCTGTACGGGTCGTCCGCGGTCGCGATCGAGCGCCGCAGCGCGGGGAGCGCGGGCGGGCCGATCTGGCCCAGGGCCGTCGCGAGGAACAGGTGGCTCTTGATGTCCGAGCCCTGCATGAACTCGAGGAGCAGCGGCACCACGCGGACGCCCTCGCGCGCGAGGACCGCGACCGCGGCGTCGAGCGCCGGCTCGAGGTCGGCACGCTCGTACGTGTCGACGTAGAACAGCGAGCACAGCGCCTCGACCGCGGCGCGGTAGTCGACCTCGGACAGCTCGGGGAAGCGCGCGGCCAGCTCGCGCACGGCGGCCTCGACCTGCTCGCGTTCGTGGCTGTGGAGCTTCTCGATCGACTTCTTCACGGACTCGTCGAGCATCGGGGACCCCCTCGTGGCGCGCCGGGGAAAGCGTGCGACAGGGGAAGGATACCGCGCCCGGCGCGGCATACACTACGCCCGGCCAGGAGACCTTCGACCGCATGACGCCCGCGTGACGCCCGCATGACCACCGGACCCGACACGACCGGACCCGACACGACCGAGGTGACCGGCCCGGCGCCGCCCCCGCCGTGCGACCCTGCCGCACGACGGACGGGGATCGTGCTGGCGGTGCTGGTGGTCATCGTGTCGTTCACGGGGGTGCTGTTCCAGTCGCTTTGGAACGGGAACGACGGAGCGTGGGCCGCGTGGATCTGGGCCCGCATCCACGACCCGGCGTCGATGTCCTCGGACTTTCCGCCCGCGCTGGTCCGGCTGCTCGAGGCCGTGTGCCGCGCCGCGGGACGGATGACCCCCTGGCTGCTTCGACTGCCGTCGGCGTTCGCCGGGTTTGGCACGCTGCTCGTCGTCCACCGGCTCGTGCGCACGCGATCCGGTCCGCCGGCGGCGGGCCGCGGGCTCGCCCCGTGGGCCGCGGCCTTCGTCTGCGCGACAGCGGCGATGTTCCTGCGTCACGCGCGGCTCGTCGACTCGCAGATGCCGCTCGTGTTCCTCGTCACCCTCGGACTCTTCCTGTTCTGGGCGGCGTGGCGGCGCGACGCGCGTGGCCGTGGACTCGTGTGGTACCTGCCGTTCCTCGCGGTCGTCTCCGTCGCCGCGATCGACGGCATGCTCGGGCCCGTACTGATCGGGTCGTGCGTCGCTTGCTTCGCCGTCCGGGAGCGGCGGTTCGGGCTCCTCGCGCTCGGTGTGGCCGGATGGGGCGCGGCCGTCGTCGCCGGCCGCCTGGTCCACATGGAACTCGACCTCGGTGTGGACGGATCCCTGCCGTGGCCCCTCGCGCCCAGTGCGCTTCGTGTCCTTCCGGCGGCGCTGCTTCCGTGGACGCTTCCCGCGCTCGTCGCGGCGGTTGCCTTCGTGCGGCCGGGAACACGCTTCCGCGAGCCGCTCGATCGATTCGTCCGCTCGATCCTCGCGGGCCTCGTGCTCGCCGTACTCGCGTGGTCCGCGCGCGGAGGAGGGACGCCGCCCCTGGTGTTCGTGCCGTGGCTGGCGTTCGCCTGCGGCGTGTGGATCGCGGAGCGATCCGGGAGTGCCGCCCCGGGCCTCGTGGCGCGGATGACGGTGAACCTCACCCTCGTCGTGGTGTGGCTCGCCCTGCTGGCCCTTCCGATCGGCTTCCTCTACGGGCAGATGGCGTTCCCCGACACCGTGCGCGTCGCGGGCCGGCTCGGGCTCGCGGAGTTGCGTGCGGCCGTGGCGCTCGTGGTCACCCTCGCATTCGGCTGGACGTACATGCGCTGCCGGCGCCGCTACCGCGCGACGATGTGGCCGCTCGCCCCGGCGGGTGCTGCCGCGCTGCTCGTCGCGGGGTTCGGCGTCGCAGGTCCCGTCCTCGAGTACCACCGCACGCTCGCGCCGGTCGCGGACGTCGTGCGCAAGGCCATCGCGGCGGGACGCTCCGTCGAGTTCACGGAGGCACGTCCCGGCGACGGCGGCCTCCTCGCGCTGGCGCTGCACGGTGCGGGCGTACGCGTGACCCTTCGGGGCGGGCGGGCCACGATCGTTCCCGATCCGGCACCCGCCGCACGAAAGAGTGGCGGGGTCGCGATCCGTCCGGCGGAGGAGCGCGCACGAGGGGCGCCGTTCTCCGGGACCCTCACCCCGGTCGAAGGCGGCCGCCACGCCCGGGAGTACGTCGTGCTCGAGTTCACTGGACCATCGAGCCTGGATTGACCCGCGACAGCACATCGCGCCGGTACGGCCTCCGCTCGTTCGCGGCCGATGCGCTGGTCGGCGACGTGCACCCGGCGACGCACCCGTGAAGGCACGCCTTCTCGTCTGGATCGCGCAGTACGGCGCGTGGGGGCTGTTCGCCGCGCTCGTGCTGGGCATTCTCGGCCTGCCCGTGCCGGACGAGGTCCTCCTCACCTACACCGGGTATCTCGCGCACTCCGGTCACCTCGCGCTGTGGTTCGCGATGCCGGCAGCGTTCGCGGGGAGCGTGTGCGGGATCACGCTCAGCTTCGCACTCGGCCGCGCGCTCGGCAGCCACCGGATCGAACGGGTGGCGGGGCGGCTCGGCGCGACGCCCGAGCACCTCCGGCAGGTCCGCGACTGGTTCGAGCGCCGCGGCAAGTGGACGCTCGTCTTCGGCTACTACGTGCCCGGGGTGCGGCACCTCACCGCGCTCGTGGCCGGGGCGTCGCACCTGCCGCTGCCGGTGTTCACGGCCTTCGCCTGGTCCGGGGCCCTCGCCTGGTCGCAGAGCTTCATCCTCCTCGGGTACTGGGCCGGGAAGGGCTGGGAGCGGGTCTCCGAGCGCGCCCATCACACCGGGCTGTTCCTGACGGCCTGCGCCGCCGTCGGCCTCGTGGTGTTCCTCGTTCGGCGCGGGGCCCGCGCCGGCTTCCGGCGGCGACACAATCGTGGACAATAGGCGGGTGGACACCCTGGGCCGTTTCTCGGACCGCGCCGTGGACTACGCCGCCGCGCGGCCGTCGTACCCCGACGCGGTCGTCGAGGCCGTGCTCGAACCGTTCGCGGGGGCAGGCGATCTCCTGGCCGCCGACCTCGGCTCGGGGACCGGCCTGTTCGCGCGACTGCTCGCCGCACGCGGCGTGCACGTCGCCGCCGTCGAGCCGAACGCGGCGATGCGCGCGGCGGCGGAACCGGCCCCGCGCGTGCAGCGCGTCGGCGGCGTCGCCGAGCACACGCCGTTCCGGCCCCTCACGTTCGATCTCGTCACGGTGGCGCAGGCGTTCCACTGGTTCGACGGGCTCTACGCGCTGCGCGAGATGCACCGCATCCTCAAGCCGCGCGGCCGGCTCGCGATCGTGTGGAGCGAGAAAGACGAGACCGACGACGTCACCGGCGCCTTCGGCGCGATCGTGCGGCGCGCCGCGCCCGGCGCACGCTTCGCGCAGCCGGACAGCAAGCGGCCCGACGCGGTGTTCGCGCGGCCGTTCTTCATCTACGTCCACGAGCGCTGGTTCCCGTACGAGCAGGTCCTCGACGCGGACGGGCTGCGCCGCCGCGCGCAGTCGGCGTCGTACACGCCCGCGGACGGGCCGGCGAAGGACCGCATGCTGCAGGAGCTGGACGGGCTGCACCGCGCGTCCGCCGACGCGGCCGGCCGCGTCCGGCTGCGCTACCGAACGCATCTCCTGACCGCGCACCCGGCCTGAGCCCTTGTCCGCCGGTCCCGCGTCGTCCCCGGACTTCCTCGCGTTCGACGGCGTGACGCGCGCGTTCGGCGCGAACCGCGCGGTGGACGACGTCTCGCTCGGCCTGCGGCGCGGCGAGTTCTTCTCGCTGCTCGGGCCCTCCGGCTGCGGCAAGACGACGCTCCTGCGCATCGCCGCGGGGTTCGAGCGGCCCGACGCGGGCCGCGTGCGGCTCGCGGGCGCGGACATCACGGAGCTTCCGCCGCACCGCCGCCCGCTCAACACGGTGTTCCAGAGCTACGCGCTGTTCCCGCACCTCGACGTGCGCCGCAACATCGCGTTCGGGCTCGAGGTCGCGGGCCGGCCGCGGCGCGAGGTCGACGCCGAGGTCGAGCGGATGCTCGCGCTGATCCAGCTGGAGGAGCACGCGCACAAGCGTCCGGCGGCGCTCAGCGGCGGGCAGAAGCAGCGCGTCGCGATCGCGCGCGCGCTGGTCAACCGTCCCGGGGTGCTGCTGCTCGACGAACCGCTCGCGGCGCTGGACCTCAAGCTGCGCCAGCGCATGCTGGGCGAGCTCCTGCGGATCCACGAGGAGGTCGGGATCACGTTCCTGTACGTGACGCACGACCAGGGCGAGGCGATGAGCCTGTCCGACCGCATCGCCGTGATGAACGCCGGCCGGATCGAGCAGATCGGCACGCCGGCCGAGGTCTACGACGCGCCGCGGAGCGCGTTCGTCGCGGCGTTCATCGGCGAGGCCAACCTGCTCGCGGGCACCGTCGGGGGCGCGTCCGGCGACGGGGCCGTCGCCGTCGACGTGCCCGGGCTGGGGCGCGTCGCGGGACGGGCGGGGCCGGCGGCGGCGGGCCTCGCGCCCGGCGCCGCGGTGCAGCTCAGCGTGCGGCCCGAGCGGCTCTCCGTCGTCGCGGCGCGGCCGGAGGGGCGCGAGGCCGTGCCGGCGACCGTCGAACACGTGACCTATCTCGGCAGCGAGCTGCGCGTCGCGGTGCGCGCCGGCGCGCGGCGGCTCGTCGCACGGCGCCCGCCCTCCGACCGCGAGACGCTGCCGTGGCGCGGCGGCGAGGCCGTGTTCGCGGCGTGGGACGCGGACGACGCGCTGGTCGTCCCGGGCGCGCCCGCGGCCGAGGGCGACGCGAACGGCGCGGGGGAGGACGCGTGAGCACGCCCGGCCGCCGCGCGGAGCGCCTGCTCACCGCGCCGTCCCTGCTGTGGCTGGCCGCGCTGTTCGTCGTGCCCGCGCTGGTCGTCGTCGCGATCGCGTTCAAGCCGGCCACGCCGTACGGCGGCGCGGGACCGGGCTGGACGCTCGACACCGTGCGCGCGCTCGCGCGGGCCGACTACGTCGCGGCGCTCGTGCGCACGCTGTGGCTGTCGTGCGCGACCACGGTCCTGTGCCTCCTCCTCGCGGTGCCCACGGGGATGGTGCTCGCGCGCCTGCCGCGGCGGCTCCGGAACGCGGGCGTGCTCCTCGTCGTCGTGCCGTTCTGGACGAGCTTCCTCGTGCGCGTGTTCGCGTGGAAGGTCGTGCTGCACCCCGACGGCCTGCTGCAGCACCTGCTCGCGGCCGCGGGGCTCGTCGCGCCCGGGACGCCGCTCCTGTACAACGGCGCGGCGGTGCTCCTGGTGATGGTCTACACCGAGCTGCCGTTCGCGATCCTGCCCGTGTACGCCGCCGCGGAGAAGTTCGACCCCGCACTGCTCGAGGCCGCGCGCGACCTCGGCGCCACGCCGTGGGGCGCGTTCGTGCGCGTGTTCCTGCCCGCGATCCGCCGCGGGCTGTACACGGCGGCGCTCGTGGTGTTCGTGCCCGCGCTCGGATCGTACGTCGTGCCGGACCTCGTGGGCGGCCCGTCGGCCGAGATGATCGGGAACAAGATCGCGCAGCGCACGTTCGTCGACCGCGACCTCCCGCAGGGCGCGGCGCTGTCGGCGGCGCTGACGGCGCTGGTGCTCCTGCCCGCGGGCGCGGTCACGGTCCTGCGGCGGCGCGGGGACGGGGGCGGCGCATGACGCGGTCGCGTGCACCCGTCGTGGTGACGGTGCTGGTGTTGGCGTTCCTCTACGTGCCGATCGCGGTGCTCGTGACCGGTTCGTTCAACGCCTCGCGCTACGGCGGGAGCTGGGAGGGCTTCACGCTCGACTGGTACCGCCGCCTCGCGGGCGAGCGCGAGATCTGGGACGCGGTGCGCAACACGCTCGTCGTCGGCGTGGGCGCGACCGCGGTGGCGACGCTCCTCGGCACCCTCGCGGGGCTCGCGGTGCACCGCTGGCCCGGGCGGCTGCAGCGCGTGCACCTCACGCTGCTCTCGGCGCCGCTCGTGATGCCCGAGATCCTGATGGGCATGGGGCTCCTCCTCACGTTCGTCGCGCTCGCCGTGCCGCTCGGGCTGTTCACGATCTTCCTCGCGCACGTGACGTTCTCGCTCGGCTACGTGGCGACCGTCGTGCTCGCGCGCCTGCAGGATTTCGACTGGCAGCTGATCGAGGCCGCGCAGGACCTCGGCGCGAGCCCGTGGGCCGCGACGCGCCGCGTGCTCCTGCCGCTGCTCGCGCCGGGCATCGCGGCGGGGGCGCTCCTCGCGTTCACGCTGTCGGTCGACGACTTCGTGATCACGTTCTTCGTCGCCGGGCCCGGCTCGACGACGCTGCCGCTCAGGATCTACAGCATGATCAAGCACGGCTCGCCCCCGCTCATCAACGCGCTCTCGACGCTGCTCCTCGTCCTCACGTTCGCCGCGGTCGCGCTCAGCCGGCGCCTCGCGGAGTCGCGTCCGTGAGCGCGCCGCGGATCTCGCGCCGCCGCTTCGCCGGGCGCGCGGCCGCGGCCGCGGCGGGGACCGCGCTCGCCGCGCGCTGCGGCGGTGCCGCGCGCACGCTGCACGTCTTCAACTGGGCCGACTACATCGACCCCAGGGTCGTCGGGCAGTTCGAACGGACGCAGGGGTGCCGGGTCGCGATCGACACCTTCGACTCGAACGAATCGCTCTACGCGAAGCTCAAGGCCGGCGGCGGCGGCTACGACGTCCTCGTGCCGAGCAGCTACATGGCCAAGGTGATGTGGTCCCAGGGCCTGCTCCAGCCGCTCGACCGGGCGAAGCTCCCGAACGTGCGCGCGATCGATCCCGAGTACCTCCGCGTGGCGCTCGATCCCGCGATGCGCTACAGCGTGCCGTACATGCTGACCAACTCGGGCATCGCCTTCCTCCCCGCCCGCACGGGACCGGTCGCGCCGAGCTGGGCCGCGTTCGGCCGGACCGACCTCAAGGGCCGCATGACGCTCCTGAACGACATGCGCGAGACGCTCGGCGCGGCGCTGAAGCTCCTGGGGCACAGCCTCAACACGCGCGCCGCGCGCGAGGTGGAGGCGGCGCGCGACGTCGTCATCGGCTGGAAGAAGAACATCGCGCGCTTCGAGAGCGAGCAGTACCGCGCGGGGCTCGCCTCGGGCGAATTCCTGCTCGTGCACGGCTACAGCGGGGACGTGCTGCAGCTCGCGCGGGAGCGGGCCGACGTCGCGTTCACGGTGCCGCTCGAGGGCACGTCGATCGCCTGCGACGACCTCGTGATCCCGAAGGGCGCGCCGGACCCGGACCTCGCGCACCGGTTCATCGAGTTCCTGAACGAGCCGGACGTCGCCGCGCGCAATTCGAACTTCATCCGCTTCGTGACCGCGAACGCGGCGGCGCGCGCGCTCCTCGACCCGGCCCTCGCCCGGCACCCGGCCGTCACGCTCGACCCGGAGGTGCGGGCGAAGAGCGAGGTCATCGACGACCTCGGCGCCGACAACGCGCTGTACGTGAAGGCGTGGGACGCCGTCAAGGCGGCCTCGTGAGCGGGCGGCGCACGCTCGCGGCGGTCGCGCTCGCGCTCATGGCGGCGTTCGGCGCCGCGGGCGCGCGGGCGGCGGACGGGCGGCCCGCGGTCACGCTGCGCGTGACGGCGGAGGCGCGGGCGCTCGAGCCGGGGGAGCCGGTCCGCTTCGTCGCGACCGCGACCGCGCCGGTCGATGCACCGCGCGGCCGCTTCCTCGAGCAGGAGCTGGCGTTCCTGCCCGCCGACGCGGAGGGCCGCGCGTGGGTCGCGTGGGGTGCGATCCCGCTCGACCGGAAGGCCGGCGCCGTGACGGCCGCGTTCACCGCCGCCGTGCGCGGCGCGGGCGCGGACCCGGGCGGGGCGGCGGCGGCGTTCACGCTGACGCTGAAGGTGCGCGCGAAGACGTTTCCCGAGGAGCGCCTCACGGTCCCGAACGAGTACGTGACCCCCAAGCCGGAGGTCGAGGCGCGCATCGCCGCGGAGCAGAAGCTGACGAAGGAGATCTACGCGCGCCGCACGCCGCGGCCGGTCGCGACCGCGCCGTTCACGAAGCCCGTGCCGGGCGACGCGAGCGCGATCTTCGGGTCGCGGCGCTTCTTCAACGGCCAGCCGCGCGCGACGCATCCCGGCGTCGACCTGCGCGCCGCGACGGGCACGCCCGTCGCGGCGGCGGGGCCGGGCGTCGTCGCGCTCGCGCGCGAGCTGTACTTCTCCGGCAACGTGGTGGTCCTCGACCACGGCGGCGGCGTGTTCACGATCTACGCCCACCTCTCGCGGATCGACGTCACGGAAGGGGACGACGTCGCGCAGGGCGCGCCGCTCGGGCTGTCGGGCGCGACGGGCCGCGTGACGGGCCCGCACCTGCACTGGGGCCTGCGCATCGGCGACCAGGTGGTCGACCCGCGCGCGCTCCTCGACGCGCGGCTCTTCAGTCCGGGACCGGCAGGAGCGCGCTGAGGCGCTCGACGAGCTGCGAGAAGTCGAACGGCTTCTGGAAGAAGCCCGCGAGCCCGTGCTCGGCCGTCCCGAACTGCGCGCGCGCCTCCTGCTCGGTGTAGCCGCTCGCGAGCAGGACCGGCAGGTCCGGCGCGAGCCGCGTCAGCGCGTCGTAGGTCTCGCGTCCGCCCATCGTCGGCATCGTGAGGTCGAGAAGCACCGCGCCGACCGCGCCGGGGCGCTCGCGCACCAGGCGCACCGCGTCGCGGCCGTCCGCCGCGGTCAGCACGCGGAAGCCGCGGGCCTCGAGGACGCGGCGCGTCGTGGTGCGCACCATCTCCTCGTCGTCGACGACCAGGACCGCCGTGCGCGCCGGCGCGGTGTCGCTCGACTCGGGCGGCGCGGCGCCCGCCGCGGCCGGTGCGCCCGCGCCCGCGGGGAAGAGGACGCGGATCCGCGTGCCCTGCCCGGGCGCGCTGTGGACGACGATCG
>JABLTH010054206.1_pt1 | contig 18252 bp, 17 predicted proteins | sample 7875711 | NCBI WGS metagenome assembly JABLTH01 (sample SAMN14941262, study PRJNA633318) | bioreactor metagenome | isolation source: bioreactor | place: China | collected 2019-03-05 | reverse complement strand
CCATGGCGCGCCGGCATAGTCGTAGAGGTAGGCCAGGTGATGGCTCGGCTCGTTGCCGTGGGCGTACCAGCCGATGAGGCCGGTGATGTCTTCCACATGCGCGAACTGCTTGGGATCGACCTTGGCCTCGAACACGCTGTCGAGCTTGTCCACGAAAGGCTTGTCGCCGCCTATGGCGTCGATCAGGCCGGCCACGTCCTGCGGCACGTACCAGGAGTACTGCCAGGCATTGCCCTCCGTGTAATCGGTGCCATAGCCGGCGGCCGAGGGGTCGAACGGCTCGCGGAAGCTGCCGTCGGTCTTGCGGGCACGCATGAAGCCGGTTTTCGGATCGTAGGCGTTGCGCCAGTTGCCCGCGCGCTTGGCGAAGGTGGCGGCGACGTCCTCGCGGCCCATGGCCTTGGCCATGCGGGCGATGGTCCAGTCGTCGTAGGCGTATTCGAGGGTCTTGGAAGCGCCTTCCGGTTCCTTGTCGATCGGCACGTAGCCGAGCTTCATGTAATCGCCCAGGCCGCCGTAAGGCGCGTAGGTGGCACTGGCCACCATGGCCTTGAGCGCGGCGTCGGCATCGAAGCCGCGGATGCCCTTCACATAGGCGTCGGCGATCACCGGCACGGCGTGATAACCGATCATGCACCACGTCTCCAGGCCCTGGTACGCCCACACCGGCAGGATGCCGAACGGGCTAGCCTCGCGCGCGGCGATCAGCGAGCGCACGAAGTCCACGCTGCGCTGCGGCTGCAGCAGCACCATCAGCGGTTGCTGCGCGCGGTACACGTCCCATAGCGACCAGGTGGAATGGAACTCGAAGCCCTGCGCGCGATGCACCGCGTTGTCCGGGCCACGGTAGTCGCCGTTGACGTCCATGCTCAGCGTGGGCGAGAGCATGGCGTGGTAGAGCGAGGTATAGAAACTCGTACGCGCGTCCTTCGGAGCATCGACGTCCACCATCGACAGCGTCTTGTCCCAGGCGGCGCGGGCCTCGGCGCGGCGGGCGTCGAAATCCCAGCCCTTGCCGTCGGTGTCCAGGTTGGCGAGCGCGTTGGCCTCGCTCACGGACGAAATGGCGACCTTCACTTCCAGCGGCTGCTTGAGCTGGCCGAAGTCGAACACGCCGACGATGGCACGGCCCTGCTGGGCATCCTGGTCCTCGGCCTGGTAGCCGGGGCCTTTGAAGCCCTTGTAGGGCACGTCGGTCTCGCGATTGAGCAGGCGGCGCGCGGTCAGCGGCTGCGAGAAGCGCATGGCGAAGCAAAGTTCGCGGCCCGGCGCCCAGCCACGCGTGGTGCGGCAGCCGGTGACGGCGCCGTCTTCCCGTACGCGCAGGTGCGACCACAGCACCTTGCCCGGGTAGTCGTAGATGCTCGGGCGCAGGTCCAGCAGCAGATGCGCCGGCTTGCCGGCCGGGAAGGTGTAGCGGTGCCAGCCGATGCGGCGGCCGGCGGTGAGTTCGGCGCGCACGCCGTAGTCGCTCAGGGTCACCGCGTAATAGCCCGCCTCGACTTTCTCGCTGTCGTGGCTGAAGCGCGAGCGGTAGCCGCTGCCGGGCTTGGCCGGGTCGCCCTGCTCCAACCGCACGTCGCCGGCGATCGGCATCACCAGCACGTCGCCCAGGTCCGAATGGCCCGAGCCCGAGAAATGCGTATGGGAGAAACCGAGCAGGCTGCCGTCCCCGTACTGATAGCCGGCGGCCCACTTGTAGGCGTGCTTGAAGTCCGGCATGGCCGTATCCGGCGACAGCTGGATCATGCCGAACGGCACCGTGGCGCCGGGGAAGGTGTGGCCGTCGCCGCCGGTACCGATGCGGGGATCCACCTCGCCGGCATGGCCTCCGGCGGCGGCATGGCCGGCGCCCGGAGCCAGGGAAAAGGCCACCGCCAGCGCAGCCGGCGCAAGGTGGGACAGGAACTTGACCATCGGACTTCTCCCCTCGGTGAGACGGCGGTCACACGGCCGTTCGATTTGGATCGTTCCAAACCTTGAACGCTAACACCCGTCGCCCGGCCCATGCATGCTGCACTGCGAGATCACTATCCTTGTGGAATCGACTACTTTTGGATCGTTCTAATGTCTGCGAGCGCCATGGAAAGCTCCACTTCGATCCGACGCAAGATCACCTTGAACGACATCGCCGCCGGTTGCGGCGTGTCGCGGGCCACCGTGTCACTCGTGCTGCGCGGCAGTCCGCTGGTCAACAAGCACACCCGCGCCCGTGTGGAAGAGGAACTGCGCAAGCAGGGCTACGTCTACAACCGCGCCGCCGCCAACCTGCGCCGCCGCACCTCGTCGAGCATCGCGCTGGTGCTCAATGAGCTAGGCAATCCGTTCTTCGCGGAATTCGCCGCGGGCGTGGACGAAACGCTCGGCGAAGCCGGCTTCGTCACCCTGCTCGGCAGCACGGGCGAATCCATCGAGCGCGAGCAAGCCGTGCTCAGCTCGCTGATCGAGCACGGCCCGGGCGGCATCATCCTCTCGCCTGCCGAAGGCAGCGACGCCGAGCGCGTACTCGCTGCGGTCGGCGCGCAGACGCCGGTGCTGCTGTTCAACCGCGAACTCGGCGGCAACCTGCCGGAATACGCGCACTGGGACCGCCTGATGCTGGACAACCAGCGCGGCGCGCGTCTCGCCACCGAGCACCTGATCGCGCAGGGCCACAAGCGCATCGCGTTCTACGGCGGCCACGGCGATTCCAGCTCCTGCCGCCAGCGCTACGCCGGTTATGTGGATGCGATGAACGCCGCCGGCCTGCCAATCGCGCCGCGCTGGCGCGTCGAAACGCTGCCGACCCGCATGGACGCCGCGCGCGCCTGCGGCGAGCTGTTCGCCGCCAAGCCCGCGCCCACCGCGGCGGTCTGCTACAACGACGCCGTCGCGCTGGGCCTGATGCTGGGCCTGAATCAGCGCGGCATCCAGCCGGGTCGCGAATTCGCGCTCACCGGCTTCGACGACGTCGCCGAAGCCGCCTTCAGCACGCCGCCGCTCACCACGCTCGCCACCGATCCGCGCGCACGCGGCCGCCAGGCCGCGCAACTGCTGCTCGCGCGCCTGCGCAAGCCGCAGGCCGAAGCCACCACCACGGTCGCGCCGGTGACCCTGGTGATCCGCGAGAGCAGCGGCGCACCGCACGCCACCTGATTCGCGTCACCGATTTCGAGCCGACTGATTCCAGCCGAGGAAACCACCACATGGCCTTTGCCTCACCGCCCGCCCCGTCGAACACATCGCTCCCCGGGGACGCCAAGCAGCGCTACACCGATTACCCGCTGGCGATGGGGGTACTGACCACCATCTTCTTCATGTGGGGCTTCCTCACCTGCCTCAACGACATCCTGATCCCGCATCTGAAGGCGGTGTTCGAGCTGAACTACGCCGAGGCGATGCTGGTGCAGTTCACCTTCTTCGGCGCGTACTTCCTGATGTCGCTGCCGGCCGGCCGCCTGGTGGCGCACCTGGGCTACAAGAAGGGCATCGTCGCGGGCCTGGCCATCGCCGGCGTCGGCGCCGTGGGCTTCTGGCCCGCCGCGGGCCTGCATTCCTACAACGCCTTCCTCGGCGCGCTGTTCGTACTGGCCACCGGCATCACCGTGCTGCAGGTCGCGGCCAACGCCTATGTCGCCCTGCTCGGTCCGGAAAAGACCAGCTCTAGCCGCCTCACTCTGGCGCAGGCGCTCAATTCGCTGGGCACCTTCCTGGCGCCGAAGTTCGGCGGCCTATTGATTCTCTCGACGGCCGTGCTGGGCAGCGAGCAGATCGCCAAACTCTCGTCCGCCGAGCAGGTGGCGTATCGCGCGCAGGAGGCGCAGACGGTTCAAGGCCCCTATCTCGGCCTCGCCGTGGTGCTGTTCCTGCTGGCGATCTTCGTCTACCTGTTCCGCCTGCCGACGCTCACCGAGAGCACGGAGCAGGCCGATCCGCAACACCACACCCTGATGGACGCCCTGCGCCACCCGCACGTGCTGTTCGGCGTGCTGGCCATCTTCTTCTACGTGGGCGGCGAGGTGGCGATCGGCAGCTTCCTGGTCAACTACCTGTCGATGCCTGACATCGGCAACATGAGCCAGAAGGATGCCGCGGATTGGGTGGCGTACTACTGGCTTGGCGCGATGGTGGGCCGCTTCATCGGCTCGGCGCTGCTGGCCAAGCTGTCGCCGCGCAAGCTGCTGGCGATTTTCGCCGCGGTCAACATGGCGCTGGTGCTGACCACCATGTCGACCAAGGGCCACGTCGCCATGTACAGCGTGGTGTCGATCGGCCTGTTCAACTCGATCATGTTCCCGACCATCTTCTCGCTCGGCATCGAGCGGATGGGTCCGCTGACGGGCAAGGCGTCCAGCCTGCTGATCATGGCCATCGTCGGCGGCGCGGTCGTGCCGTACGTGCAGGGCTTGTTCGCCGACCGCATTGGCGTGCAGCACGCGTTCTTCCTGCCGCTGCTTTGCTACGCCTACATCGTCTTCTACGGCCTGTACGGCTCGCGCATCAAGAGCGAGACGCCGGTCGCCGCCTCCCACTGAGATCCCCAATCGATGGCACGCAACATTCTGTGCTTTGGTGAAGCACTGATCGATTTTCATGCCGAAGGGCGCGATGCCCACGGTTTCCCCCGCAGCTTCATCCCGTTCGCGGGCGGCGCGCCCGCCAATGTCGCCGTCGCAGTGGCACGGCTGGGCGGGCCGGCGGCGTTCGCCGGCATGCTGGGACAGGACATGTTCGGCGACTTCCTGCTGGACAGCCTGCACCGTGCCGGCGTGGACACGGCCGGCGTGGCCCGCACCGGCGAAGCGAACACGGCGCTGGCCTTCGTGGCGCTGGACGCGCACGGCGAACGCAGCTTCAGCTTCTATCGCCCGCCGTCGGCCGACCTGCTGTTCCGCCCCGAGCATTTCCGCGAGGAAAGCTTCCGCGCGGCGGCCGTGTTCCATGTCTGCTCCAACAGCATGACCGAGCCGGCGCTGGCCGAAGCCACGCGCGAAGGCATGCGCCGCGCGCATGCGGCAGGCGCGTGGGTGAGCTTCGACCTCAACCTGCGCCCCGCTTTGTGGCCGCACCAGACCGCGTCGCATCAGGAACTGTGGCCCGCGCTGCACCTGGCCGACGTGGTGAAGCTCAGCGCCGAAGAGTTCGAATGGCTGGCCGGCGACGAAGGCGAGGAAGCGACGCTGGAACGCCTGTGGGCCGGCCGCGCACGCCTGCTGGTGGTGACCGACGGTTCGCGCACGCTGCGCTGGTTCCATCCGGACGCCTCGGGCGAGATGCCGGTCTACGCCGTGCCGACGGTGGACAGCACCGCCGCCGGCGACGCCTTCGTCGGCGGCTTGCTGCATGGCCTCGCCACTGTCGACAAGGGCGCCGACCAGCTCGATCACCTCGTCGCCGAGCTGCCGCGGCTGCACGCCATGCTGCGCTTCGCCGCTGCCTGCGGCGCGCTCACCGGTACCCGCCTGGGCTCGTTCGCCGCCATGCCGGACGAAGCCGAAGTAATCGCCTTCATGGATAACCACGCATGACTTCCCCCGATTTCCGCAGCGAAGCCTTCCTGCGCGAGCACATCGCGCACACCATGGCCTTCTATCATCCGCACGCCATCGATCCGGCCGGCGGCTTCTTCCACTACTACAAGGACGACGGCACGATCTACGACCGCAGCCATCGTCACCTGGTGAGCAGCACGCGCTTCGTCTTCAACTATGCGATGGCGGCGCGCGAGTTCGAGGACAAGCGTGGCGAGTACCTCGACGCCGCGCGCCACGGCCTGCGCTACCTGCGCGAAGTCCATCGCGATGCCACCAGCGGCGGCTACGCCTGGACCATCCGCGACGGCAAGCCGGAGGACCGTACGTACCACGCTTATGGCGTGGCCTTCGTCCTGCTCGCCTACTCCACCGCGCTCAAGGCCGGCATCACCGAAGTGCGTCCGTGGATGGACGAGACGTGGGAGTTGCTGGAGAAGCGCTACTGGGATGCGGCGGCGGGCCTCTACCGCGACGAAGCCGACGAGCACTGGAACTTCAGCGACTACCGCGGCCAGAACGCCAACATGCACATGTGCGAGGCGATGCTCGCCGCGTACCAGGCCAGCGACGAGCCGCGCTATCTCGAACGCGCGCTCACGCTCGCGGACAACATGACCCGCCGCCAGGCCGCCAAGGCCGACGGCCTGGTGTGGGAGCACTAGGACGTCGACTGGAACATCGACTGGAAGTACAACCTCGACAACCCCAAGCATCTGTTCCGCCCCTGGGGTTTCCAGCCCGGGCACCAGACCGAGTGGGCCAAGCTGCTGCTGATCCTCGAACCGCTGCTGCTGGAGCGCAACCGCGAAGAGAAGTGGCTGGTGCCCACCGCGCAGCGCCTGTTCGATACCGCGCTCGATCGCGCGTGGGACAAGGAGTTCGGCGGCATCGCCTACGGCTTCGCGCCGGATGGCAGCGTGTGCGACGACGACAAGTACTTCTGGGTGCAGGCCGAATCGCTCGCTGCGGCGGCGCTGCTGCACGCCCGCACCGGAGACGCCAAGTACGACGAGTGGTACCAGAAGCTTTGGGCCTACTCGTGGGAGCACTTCGTCGATCACAAGTATGGCGCGTGGTATCGCATCCTCACCCGCGACAACCGCAAATACGACGACGAGAAGAGCCCGGCCGGCAAGGTGGATTACCACACCATGGGCGCGTGCTACGAAGTGATCGAGCTGATTCGCGCGGGCGGCAAGCCCTGAGCGTCTTCGCATGCTCGAACGAAGAAACCCGCCTCACGGCGGGTTTTTTTTGGCCGATGCCCGGAAGGTTTGCGGCCGGAGCCGTGAGTACCGAGGCGCTGCCCGCATACCCGACGCACGGCTTCCAGCCGCAAGCCTTCGGGGCATCGTCATAGGGAAAATGAGTCAGCGCAGCGAATGGCGGCGCCTGTGCGGGACGATGGCATGCCGGTCGCTCTGTTCGCGTCGCAACGTCAAGCGGAATGCCGCGTAGAAGGACGCGACGGCGACGAACCGCCAGGCACCGTCGCCGGCGCCCGTTGCCAGCTGCGTGACCGCGAGCAGGAACACCGCGACGCTCACGATCGCGCCGACCAGACGGAATGGAAATGGCGGGGGCTGGGGCTTGCGCAGGACGGTTTTCATGCCGCCATCGTGCGCCCGGCGCACGTAAAGAAGCGATATCGCGGCCCGCAACGAGCCATATAGATTGCGTAAAAACCCGCAAAACGTAGGTTGGGGTGAGCACCAGAGAACCCCAACGTGGGCCGCACGGATCGAAGTATCGACGCTCGGCCGCTATGCGCAGCGCGTGGCGCTTCGTTGGGGTTCGCTGGCGCTCACCCCAACCTGCCTGGTTACGAGCGACGGAGCTGCCTACGCAAACGGCAAGCCAAAACAAACCAGCTAGTGAACCCTTCTCCCCGCCGGGGAGAAGGTGGCGGTCCCACGGGGATTCCCTGCGGTCACAGCCGGATGAGGGGCGGGTGCTTGAGAAGAAATTTTCTACGAAGCAAGACCTGCTTTAGAACTTCCCGCTTCATCGCTCCGTAGGCCCCCCTCACCCCAACCCTCTCCCCGCAGGGGAGAGGGAGCAGGGGGCGGCTTCGTGCTATCTCGCGGCCATGTCGAGGGAAGGCTCGCCCATCGCCTGGTATAGCGCCGCCGTGTCGATCAGGCGAGACGCCGTGGCCTGGATCTCCTGCAACCGCGCGTTCTGCCAGCGCTGCTCGGTCGCCAAGGTGAGTGGGTACGACACAGCGCCAAGCGCATAGCGACGCCTGGCATCGTCGTGCGACTGCTTCGCGGAAGCCGCCCCGCTCTGCGCCGCCTGAAGCGCCAGCGCATCCTGATCCAACGCAGTCAGCGTGTCGGCCACGTTCTGGAAAGCACCGAGTACGGCCTGCCGATACTTCGCATTCGCCGCCTCGTACGACGCGATCGCCGCCTTACGCTGCGCCCACAGGGCACCGCCATGGAAGATCGGCTGCGTCAGCGACGCCGTGGCGCCCCAGATGGTGCCCGCGCCGGTGAACAGCTTCGCCTTGTCGAAAGCCGCTGAGCCGAGGGATGCCGACAACGACAGGTGCGGGAACAGATTGCCCGTGGCAACGCCGACTTCCGCCGAAGCTGCACGCACCGCGGCCTCCGCGGCCAGCACATCCGGCCGCTGCTTGAGCAGCTCCGAGGGCACCGACACCGGCACCTCCGCAGGCAACACGAAGTTGGCCAACGGCAGCGCTTCCGGCGCACGGTCCGGCGTGCGCCCCAACAGCACGGCTAGCGCATGACGTTCGCGCATGGCCTGCGCACGCAACGCCGGCAAGCCGCCTTCGATCGAGGCGGCGCTGCGTTGCGCCGCGAGCACATCCTCATGCGCCGCGGCGCCAAGGCGATACGCCTTGCCCGTGAGATCGACCTGCTCGCGCGCCAAGGCCGCCAACCGCTCCGTGGCCTGTACCTGCTCAGCCAGCGCCGAGGCGTTCACCGCCGTGATGACGATGTTCGCCGCCAGCGCGCGCCGCGCCGCATCGAACTGGTAGGACTGCGCATCTACCTGCGCGGCGGCCTGCTTCACCTCGTTGCGCGACACGCCGAACAAGTCGAAGTCGTAACCCAGCTGCAACTGCCCGGCGTACACGTTGTAGATGTTGGTCGGCTTGCCCAGGTTGGGCAGGCCCAGCGCCCGCTGCCGGCTCATCTGCCCGCCGGCGTCGAGCGAAGGCCACAGCGTGTCGCCGACCACCGCGCGGTACTGCTGCCGCACCGATTCCAGCGTGTGGCGCGCCGCTTCCAGCGACGGGCTGTTGCGCAGCCCTTCATCGACCAGCGCATCGAGGTCGGCCGAACCATAGGCCTTCCACCACTCCGGCACTGCGCGCCGACCCAGCGCGAAACGCTGCGCCACGCCTTGCGCTTCTGCCGTCGCATCGGGCGTTGGTGTCACTGCGTAATGCTCGGGATCCGCCATGTGCGGCGGCTTCGCCGGCGGTGCGAACGAGCAGCCGGCCAAGCCAAACGCCACGCCCAGGGCGATGGCGCGTAACGGTTGCAAACGCATCATGGGGCGATCTCCTTCGGCGCTTCGTCGGCTTTGACGCGATACCACGCGGCATACAGCGCCGGCAGATAGAACAGGGTGAGGATGGTCGCGACGGTGATGCCGCCCATCAGTGCAGTGGCCATCGGGCCGAAGAAGTTGCTGCGCAGGAGCGGGATCAGCGCCAGCACGGCCGCCGCCGCGGTGAGCGTGATCGGCCGGAAACGCCGCACGGTCGCGCCCACGATCGCTTCCCAGCGCGAGTGGCCGTCGCGGATGTCCTGTTCGATCTGGTCCACCAGGATCACCGAGTTGCGCATGATGATGCCGAACATTGCGATGGTGCCCAGCGTGGCCACGAAGCCGAACGGCTGGCCGAACAGCAGCAGCGAGCCGATCACGCCGATCAGGCCCAGCGGCGCGGTGAGCACCACCATGAAGGTCCGGCCGATGCTCTGCAGCTGGATCATCAGCAAGGTCAGCACGGCGATCAGCATCAACGGCATCTGCGCGTTGATCGAACCCTGGGCCTTGGCGTTCTGTTCCACCGAGCCGCCGACCTCGATGCGGTAGCCCACCGGCAACTGCTTGCGCAGCTCGCCGAGCTTGGCATCGATGGCATTGGTGACGTCCAGGCCCTGCGCGCCGTTGCGGGTATCGGCCTGCACGTTGATCGACGGCTGCCGGTCACGCGCCCAGATCACGCCGTACTCCAGCCCGTAATGCACCTTGCCCAACTGCGCGAGCGGGATGGCGGCGCCGGATGGCGTGGGCAACGCGAGGTGTTCGATCTGATCCGGATGCACGCGTTCGCTCTTCGGCGCGCGCAGGTCGACCGCGATCAACTTGTCGCGCTCGCGGTACTGCGTGACCGTGGTGCCCGACAGCGACATGGCCAGAAAATCCGCCACGTCCTGCGAGGTGACGCCCAGCCGCCGCGCGGCGGCCTGGTCGATCTCGAGGCGCACGGAGCGTTCCGCCGGCTCGTCCCAGTCGAACTGCACGTTGCGGGTGCGCGGATCGGCACGCATCACGGTGGCCAGCTTCTCGGCGATGCCGCGCACGGTGGCGATGTCGTCGCCGCTGACGCGGAACTGCACCGGGAAACCGACCGGCGGCCCGTTCTCCAGCCGGCTCACGCGGGTGCGCACGCCGGTGAAGTCGCGGGCCAGCACGCCATCCAGGTACTTCGCCAACGCCTCGCGGTTTTCCACGTCCTTGGCGGTGACCACGAACTGGGCGAAGTTCGGCTGCGCCAGCTGCTGATCCAGCGGCAGGTAGAAGCGCGGCGCGCCGCTGCCTACGAAGCTGACGTAGTTGGCGACTTCCTTGCGCTCCTTCAGCACGTTCTCCATGCGCTTGACCTGCGTAAGGGTGGCATCGAACGAACCGCCCTCCGGCAAACGCAGGTCGACCAGCAGCTCGGGGCGATCCGAACTGGGGAAGAACTGCTTGGGCACCAGGCCGAAGCCCGCCATGGACACCACGAACAGCGCGACCGTCACCACCAGCACCAATGCGCAGTGCCTGAGGCAGAAATCGAGCATGCCGCGGAAACGCTGGTAGAACGCCGTGTCGTAAATCTCGATGTCGCCGCCGTGCGCCGGCCGCTCCTTGGCACTGGCACGACGAGCCTCGCGCCAGCGGGCCGGAAGGAAACGTGCCCACCATTCATCGCCCGGGCGCGTCCGCGCGTGATGTTCCGGCAGGAAGTGATAGCCGAGCAGAGGAATCACGATCACCGCCGCCAGCCAGGACACCAGCAGCGCGATGGCGGAGACCTCGAAGATCGAGCGCGTGTATTCGCCGGTGCCGGACTTCGCCAGCGCGATCGGCAAGAAGCCCGATACCGTCACCAGCGTGCCGGTGAGCATGGGGAACGCCGTGCTGGTATAGGCGAATGCGGCGGCGCGCGTGCGGCTCCAGCCCTGCTCCAGCTTCACGGCCATCATTTCGACCGCAATGATCGCATCGTCCACCAGCAGGCCCAGCGCCAGCACCAACGTACCCAGCGAGACCTTGTGCAGGCCGATGCCCATCAGCTCCATGCACAGCGCGGTGGCGGCCAGGACGAAGGGAATGGAGATCACCACCACCATGCCCGTGCGCAAGCCCAGGCTGAGCAGACTGACCAGCAGCACGATGGCAACGGCTTCGGCGACGGATTCGAGGAAGTCGTCCACCGAGTGCGCGACGGCATGCGGCATGCTGGTGACTTCAGCCAGCTTCAGGCCGGCGGGCAGGCGCTTCTGCAAGTCCTTCGTCGCCTGATCCAGCGCCTTGCCGAGATGGATGACGTCGCCGCCCGGCTGCATGGTGATGCCCACGCCCAGCACCTGTTGCGACATGAAGCGCATCTGCTGGCTCGGCGGGTCGTCGTAACCGCGCTTGACGGTAGCGATGTCGCCTAGGCGGAAGCTGCGTTCGCCCACGCGGAGCAGCGTGTTTTCCAGCGCGGCCACGTCGTTGAATTGGCCGGTCGGACGCACGTAGACGCGATCATCCCCGGTACTCATCACGCCCGCGTTCGCCACCGCATTCTGTGCATTGATCGCCTCGGCGATCTGCTGCGGGCTGATGCCCAGCTTGGACAGCCGCGCGTTAGGGACTTCGATGGTGATGCGCTGGTTCTGGTCGCCGAGGAAATCCACCTTGCCCACGCCCGGTACGCGCAGCAGTTCGGCGCGCAGCTGGTCGGCGTAGTCGTGCAGCTGTGCCGGGGTGAAGCCGTCGCCTTCCAGCGCGTAGATGTTCGTATAGACGTCGCCGAACTCGTCGTTGAAGAACGGGCCTTGCACACCGGGCGGCAGCTGGGCGCGGATGTCGCCCACCTTCTTGCGCACCTGGTACCAGGTGTCGGGCACGCTGGAGGCGGGCGCGGAATCCTTGATGTTGAAGAAGATCAGCGATTCGCCCGGGCGCGAATAGCTGCGCAGGAAGTCGATCGACGGCGTTTCCTGCAGCTTGCGCGAGATGCGGTCGGTGACCTGGTCCTGCACCTGCTTCGCGTCCGCGCCGGGCCAGAAGGTCTGGATCACCATCACCTTGAAGGTGAAGGGCGGGTCTTCCGACTGCGACAGGCGGCTGTACGAGAGCATGCCGAACACCGCGATCATCACCATCAGTAAGATCACGAACGACTGGTGGCGCAGCGCCCACGCCGAGAGATTGAAGCGGCCTTCTTCGTGGCCGCCTCCCTGGTTCGCCGGCAGCGTCATAGCGGGCTGTCCTCGGCGTGCGGCGGCGCCATCGGCGCGACTTTCTCGCCAGCGCTCACCGTGTGGACGCCCTGCATGACGATGCGCTCGCCCGCATCGAGGCCGGCGCCGATGAACACGTCGCGCTCGCCGTAGCGCAGCACGGTGACGGGCCGCAGCTCCAGCGTGGAGTCGGCGGAGCGCACCACCCATACCGCGGGCTTCTCACCCTGGTGGAACAGCGCGGTGGCGGGTAGGCGTACGGCCTTGCCGGCCATCGCTTCGCCGGCCAGCGCCACGTCGGCAGTCATGCCCAGCCGCACGCGCGGGTCCGGCGCGTCCAGGCTCAGCTTCACGCGGTAGGTACGGGTCTGCGGATCGGCGGCCGGGGCGACTTCGCGCACGTGCGCCGTCAACGGCTGACCGGCGACCGAGAGCAGGGACACGCTGGCCGCCTGCCCTGGCTTCACAGAGGCGACGCGGTCTTCCGGCACGTCGACATAGACGTCGCGCTCGCCGGACCAGGCGAAGCCGAACACCGCCTGCCCCGCCGCCAGCACCTGTCCGACCTCGGCATGCTCGCTGGTGATCGCGCCGTCGCGGTCGGCGACCAGGGCGCTGTAGCGCCGCTGGTTGCGCGCCAGTTCGTACTGCTGCTTGGCCTGGGACTGCGCGGACAGCGCGGAGGCATAGGCGTCGCGCGTCTGCTCGAGCTGCAGCTGGCTGATTAGGTTGTCCTTGGCCTGGGCTTCGTCGCGGTCGCGCTGCTGGGTGGCATACGTGAGCCGGTGCTCGGCCGCGTCCAGCGCGGCACGGGCGGAAGCCTCGTTCTTGTCCGCATCGGCGTCGTCCAGGCGGGCCAGCACCTGGCCCTTCTTCACGATGTCGCCCAGCCGCGCCTCGCGGGAGATGAGCTGGCCGGGCACGCGGAAGGCCAGGGGCATTTCGTAGCGGGCGTGGATATCGCCCGGCAAACGCAGCGCCTGCGCGCCATCGGCCGCTGGGGCGGGAAGCGCGATGACGGGGCGCGCGGCTTCAGCCTCGGGCGCCTTGTGGCCGCAGCCGGCGAGCGTCAGGGCCGACGCAGCGGCCAGCCATGCGGCGGCGCGGCGCGCACGGCCGCGCGCCGGGAAATCTCGGTGTGTCACGAGCCAACTCCTGGGGGGAGGGGGGAGTCCATGTGGCGGCCCGGAAAGCGGCCGCCGCCTTGATACGGTGGCGAACTCTAATACAGTGTTGTATCTGAGTACAACAAGGTATTCAAATGGTGACTTCCGGCCTACGTGGTACGATGCCTGCATGGCGCGCAAACGACTCACCCGCGAAGAAAGCCGAGACCAGACCTACCAGCGTCTGCTCGATGCGGCTGCGCATGTGATCGCCAAGAAGGGCTTCGCGGCGGCGAGCGTCGAGGACATCGTCGCGCAGGCCGGCTATACGCGCGGCGCGTTCTATTCCAACTTCAAGAGCAAGGCCGACCTGTTCATCGCCCTGCTCAGCCAGGACCACCAGTGCGTGCGCCAGGACCTGCAGAAGATCCTCGACGCGCCGCTGTCCATGGCGGACATGCAGGAACAGATCTCGCAGTACTACGTGCAGGTCTATCGCGACGAAAAGAATTTCATCCTGTGGGCCGAAGCGCGCCTGCTGGCGCTGCGCGACGCGAAGTTCCGTGCGCGCCTCAACGCCTACTGCCTCGAGAAGCGCGACGACATCGCCCACATCATCGAGCAGTTCTTCAAGCTGCGCGGCACCGAACCGCCCGCCCCGCCCAAGGACCTGGCCTTCGGCACCATGGCGCTGGTCGACGGCATGCGCTTCTTCAATGAATCGGCTCCCAAGGAACTGACGGACGAAGCCGCGCAGCACACGCTGGGTGTGATCTTCAACGCGACGTTCTTCAAATAGCGCTCGGTTCACGGCGCTGCCGCAGCGGAGGCCCCATGACGATCACCGGCATCATCCCGCAGCTGCGCACCACCGACATCGCCACCACCGTCGACTTCTACACGCGCAAGCTGGGCTTCGCGGTCGAGTTCAACTACGAGGATTTCTACGTCGGCCTGCGCGCGGGCGACCAGCTCCTGCATCTGAAACGGGTGGATGAGAAAGACCCTTCCATCGCGTACGTGGCGCAGAACGGGCATCTCCACCTTTATCTCCAGACCGAAGGCGTCGCTGCCACTGCGGCTCGCCTGAAGTCCCTCGGCGTGACCTTGGTGGAAGACGTGCACGAAACACCCTGGGGCACGCGCGAAGTCGTCCTCCACGACGACCAGGGCCACACCCTGTACCTCGGCGAGCCGCTGTAAGCGCCATGTCACTACCGATGCCTGCCGTAGTAGTGATGGGCGTGGCCGGCTGCGGCAAATCCACCGTGGGCGCCGCACTGTGCGCACGCACCGGCGCGCGGATGATCGAAGGCGATGCGTTCCACCCCGAGAGCAACATCCGCAAGATGAGCGCCGGAATCCCGCTGGACGACGACGACCGCGCGGGTTGGCTCGCACGCCTGGGCGAGGACCTAGCGAAGGCCGTCGCCGCCGGCGACACCGCCGTACTCGCCTGCTCCGCGCTCAAGCGCCGCTATCGCGACACCCTGCGCGCTGCGGTGCCGGACTTGGGCTTCGTCTACCTGGCGCTGACGCCGGCCGAGGCCGCTGAGCGTGTGGCGCATCGTCCTGGGCATTTCATGCCGGCCACGTTGATCGACAGCCAGTTCCGGGACCTGGAGCCGCCGACCGGTGAGCCGGGCGTGTTGACGGTTCGTGCGACGGAGCCCCTGGCGGCGATTGTCGATCGCGTCGCCGCTTGGTGGTGCGGATCCCGTTCTGATTGAACGCTAATGCCGGCAACTACTGGACAGCCGACTGGTGCTGACCACGGGTGTGACCGGGTGCTTACCGCTATATTCCAGCAATGTGTTGCGTTGACAGGCTGAAGCCGCAACCCAAAGAGGACACTCCAAATAGAAGGTCAGAGAGGATGGATGCTTGGAAGGGCGTGCCGGTTCAAGACTTAGCGGAGTGGCGCACCGCCTTTTCAAACAATCCGGCAAGGATTAGGGTCGGCGCTTCGTGCCCTCTTTGCGGACGCATCGATTTGTTCCGTTGGCACGATGGCGGACGTGGCCTTTGGGAATGGTGCAACGGTTGTGGCACCTACGAGCACTCAAGTGCAAAGGTACCAGCCGGATGGCTTCCCGAGGTTTCCATCACGCCACAGCGGCTGACCGTGCTTCCAACTTCGATTGTGGAAGCTCTCCGTGCGATTCATTTTCTATAGGCCCGAAATGTCCGCTTCCGACCCAGAGCGGACTTGGTTCAGGGAATGAATAAAGGCAGAGGGAATCCATGCTTACCGCTCAAGAGATCCTGGAAGAGTACGAATCCGGCCTTTATACCGAGAATGAAACGGTCTCACGCACGATTGACACGCTATTGGATAGCCCCCAGCGCGACAAGCTTTGGCAGTCGCTGCCTGACTGGATAAGTCTCCGAATCGATAAGATTCTGGATCGATTCTCTCCCAGCGATGAGGTCGTGACCTTTGGTCATGTTGATCCGAAAGTTGCACGGGAAGGGCTGTTGGAACTGAAGCGCTGGCGCGGGCTTTCTTGAAATCAACATGTCCGCTTCCGACCCAAAGCAGACCAGCCGGTTGAAACCGACAGGGGTGCAATGGATAAGTGGTTGCTATCACCCGGGCGTTACCGGGAATCAGGTGAGCGCCACTCTATGGATATGGAGGCCCGAGTGAACAGAAAGGTTTTGGCCAAGCAAATGCAAGAACGCCAGGACTTCCTCGCCTTTGCCAAGGATGCTCAGCTCATGGTCCGAAGCGACTTGGTTAGATCTGCTCTCGAACCGGCTCCCGATATCGAGGCAGAGTTTGAGGACGGATCTCGCGTCGCGTTCGAGCTAGGAGACCTCAATGCTGAAGGGCGTCACAGAAGCTGGAGCTTGCTTGAAACAGCACCGAAGCTCGTGCGCGAAACGTTGCAATCGATGTCAGCCAGCGAAGCGGAGACGTTCAAGGCGAAATTTCATGGCACATGGGTCACGCTGGGCCTGACTCACCAACAAAATGCGGCCAAGCCGAAACTGACGTTCCAAAGAGGGGCCCGAGATATTCTTCGACTACTCATGGATTTGCCCACTGGCTTCAGCGGTGACATTCGAGAAGCATATGGAGTAATGGGAAGCCCGGATGCTGCTAGTTACCTTTCGCGGGTGCAGACTCTTCTTGGGCAGATCGACTCCCTCAGCCTGGTCTATATCAGCAAGCCTTTTTGCGATGCAGAAGTAAGCTTCAAGGCAAATGCAGGCGGAAGAGTCGAACCTCTCCAATCGAGAGTTTTAGAGGACAAAGTCAAGAAGTCTTACCAGACGGAACTGCCGGTGGAGCTCCTGCTAACAGTGCGCATGGGGCATGCCGCGCATCTGGGCGAGGTTGAGCGACTCTGTGAAATGGCAGTAAGGACGATTGCCGGCTCCCCGTATCGCCGAATTTGGCTGCATGAGCGTCTGACACAGCAAGCGACCATTCTCGCTGAGCGATAGAACTGCGCGAAAGCGAAGCAGCGGAAACGCTGGTCTTCGTTCGGCGTGATAAAGGCAGCGAACGGACTTTGACGTAAGGTCCGCTTTCGACTGCGACTTCAGCCGGTCAACGCAACCCACAGCAGACGTTTGATGCCTTGAAGATTCCTAGCAGGCTAGGCGCAAAGTACGGCATCAAGGTCATAGCAGACATCTGCGATAGACAAGGAGATGGCATGGATGGCAACGACAAGGAGAGGGGCGAGCGCGGCGTCCCTTGCAGTCTGTTGAGGCTGTCCAATGGCCGCCTTCGGGTCGTGCTGGATGATGTCAGGAACCTAGCGCCCGGTGAGTCGGGTCCATGGCAGCACGAAGTCTTCGTGACGTTCGAGCAGGCGGAGCTGTCTTCGCTGGATCTATCCGAAGATGAGTTAGCCGCATTCGGCCACTATGTTCTGACGCGATTGCTCGCAGCAAATGGCCTGCTATCTTCGGAACCGTAAGGTCTGCTTCCGGCCCGAAACGGACCTAATCGGCCTGACACAAAGGAGTGGGGTGAATGTCAGTCGAGATCTTTAGATTCCCCAGGCGGCGCCCGCTGCTGATCTTCTGCTTGGCTGGACTGTTTGTGCTTGGCCTGGCCCTCGGGCAAATCTCGCTTTCGGGAACGGTGTTCGTTGCGCTATCTGCACTCGTTATCGCTGCAATAGAAGCAACTGAGTGGCGATATGCGGTGCTAGTACGAGAGGCGAGCATTGAGGTTGGCTCTTTTTTCCGGCTGCAATACGAGCTCCCAAAATGAAGTCGATTAGTGTTCGGCGGGTTAAGGGCGGTAGAACCGGTACTGTTGAGTTTCAGGGCGGGGAGACGCTGGCGTTGGATGGCGGTATCGAGCGTTTCGACGAACTCTTGGCGCTCATAAGCTCGACGGACGTCGTTACCGATCACAAAGCCAGTCTGGGACATGTCGACAAGGGGATGCCAGACCTCAACATTCGCGAGTACTTTGTTAGGGTCAAGTAGGTCCGGGAGCAGCAACTGTACGTTCGCCCCCGCCCCAGAGCGGATATCGAGGCGGCCAGCAAAAGGGAAGTCATTCATGCCGAAGAGTCGAACAGATCTGGAGCTGGCAATTGGAAAGCTGATCGTCGGGGTGCAACGAGCATGGAACGAAGAGGCGGGCTTGCCTGAGGCAGACGAAACTTTGTCTGTGATGTACCGGTGTCACGATCTACTGCAGGCTGCGAAGGGCGGCAGTCTCGCGAAATTACTTCGAGGTCGGGCCGTAGTCGGGTACATCGGGGGTCGATGGCTGGGCACCCATCCAGACGTTGCGCCGGCTGTTGATATGGTCCTGGCCGCAATGCCGAGTGATTGTAAGCAGTGGCCTTAGCTGCTTAGGTCGGCTTTCGACCCATAGCGGACATCGGAAAAGGGGGGGGCGATGTCATTCTCTAGATGGGCCGGGCTATTTGCCTCACTGCTTTTGGGCGGCTG
>JABLTH010093103.1_pt1 | contig 18277 bp, 13 predicted proteins | sample 7875711 | NCBI WGS metagenome assembly JABLTH01 (sample SAMN14941262, study PRJNA633318) | bioreactor metagenome | isolation source: bioreactor | place: China | collected 2019-03-05 | reverse complement strand
TTCCAACGGACTTTGAGCAGCCTTTTCTGTAACGACCACACGGAGGCTTTTATATGGGTCGCGAAATCCTAGATGAGGCTTATCGCCATTTTGAGCTGGAGGGCCGCAAGTACGAGTATGGCCGCGGCGACATGCGTTTGGACAATCAATCCCCGAACCGACATACCGACAGCAGCCGCACGGAACAGGATCTGGACAAAGACGGCTTGTACGGCGTCGACTGCTCGTCGCTCGTCTGGCGGGGATTGAAAAACGCCGGTTATGACGTCGGCGATAGTCCGTTCTCGACATCTCAGCTGTTCGAGGGATCGAAGGTCACCAACTACGCCAAACAGCACTTCGACGTCGTGCCGGCGGAAGAAGCGCGCAAAACGCCCGGCCCCCTGCAACCCGGCGACATCCTCATGTTCAACAGCAGCCACGGCCGGCACGTTGGCATCTTCAAAGGCTACGGCGACAAAGGGAACATCGAGTTCTATGGCTCCCAGGTCAGCACCGGACCTGCGCTGACCAAGGCCATGGGCGAGATCGGCGGTCAGAAGGGCTACTGGAACGGGGGCGACTTCCAGATCGTCGGTGCTCTTCGCGCCAAACCCGAGTTCCAGGCCCACCAACCCTTGCATGGACATGAAAAGGTAGACATTCCGGAGGCGCCGACGCCCGGGCACCGTCGCCACCCTCAACCCACGCATCACGCCACCTCGCCGGCTGTTCAACAACATGATTCGCACCGCGAAGAGCACCTGCACAAAGGCGCCCGCGGCGGCGACGTGATGAGCCTCCAGCAAGACCTCGCCAAGCTAGCCTACCCATCACGCGAAGCTCCGCTGCATCCCGACGGAAAGTTCGGCGGCCTCACCGACGACGCATTGCGCAAGTTCCAGCGCGACAACCATCTGGAACCCGACGGGGTCGCCGGTCCCAAGACTATGGAAGCCGTCCGCCCCCAGCTGGAGCAGCAGAAGCACACTGGGCATGCGCCGGACCAGGTCAGGACACCCATGCTCCTGGATAGCCCTTCGCATCCCGAGCACGCCCTTTACAAGCAAGCTCTCGACGCCGTTCACCGCCTCGACGCCGCCCATCAGCGGGTACCGAACCATCAGAGCGGCCAGCTCGCCGGCTCGTTGGCGGTGCGTGCGCGCGAGGACGGGTTGCAACGCATTGACCACGCGGTCCTTAGCGACGACGCCAAGCGTGCTTATGCCGTGCAGGGCGATCTCAACTCACCCTTCAAGCGCGTGGCCGATGTCGACACAGCACAGGCCGTGAACACACCGCTGGAGAAAAGCACAGCCGCTCTGGAACAGGCCACTAGGCCGGCCCAGCACGCGCAGGATCAACAACAGAAGCAGCAGCAACCGGCACCCGTGCAGACGGGCCCCAGCATCTCCATCTAACGGAAGTTCCGGGCCTGTCTGCGCAATGGGCAGGCCCGAACCCTTCCGCAGGGACATGCCATGTCGACCAGAACCAGGATGGGCTTCTCCTTGCTCCTGGCGCTAACGTCCACCACTGCCTTCGGTTCGCCCATGAAGACCCCAGACGTCAAGCAGAATCCCCATCCGCAAAGGCGCTACGAGCTCACGCTGAGCATCGACGGCGCACCAGGACCGTTCGACTCCATTACCGGAACGGTGCATTACAAGGTACAGAACGAGCGATGCGTGCCGGCGACGCCGATCAGCGGCGCCACGCTCACGCCAGAACGAAACGTCCCGATCGAGTTCGTCCGCGTGAACGACCATGAATACAAAGGCACGCTCTACATCGACCTGCTGCAGGACGAAGACTATTACGGCATGGGCGTCTGTCACTGGTCGGTCAACACCGCCTGGGCCACGCTGCGCATCAAAGGCGTAGAGTTTTCACCAGCCATGGATTCCCGCGAGCTGCTGGCACAGAAACCCGTGCCCACCTATTTCGTGCGCAGCGACTACTTCAATAGCAGCGAGGAACGCACTGCCTTCGGCACGCCCAATCGTGCGCTATTCAAGCCCATCACGCGCACCGACATCTTCTCGATGACGCTGACGGCCAGGGAGACGGCCCCATGAGTACGAACAGCACTACCGATTACGCATTGCTTGCGCGCGACGCCTACCAAGATCGGCAGGTCAATCAGACGATCGAGCTCGGCGGCGTCACCTACCGCATTTTCGATCACACCGACGATCCGAGGACCGGCTACCAGGGCACGGCGTATCAGCGAGTGGATACCGGTGAAATCGTGGTTGCCCATCGCGGCTCGGAGTTCGACCGCGAACTGCTGCAAGATGGCGGCACCGATGCCGGCATGGTGCTGACCGGCCTTAATGCTCAGGCGCCGGATGCTACGGCGTTCACGCAACGAGTCATGGAGAAAGGGCGTCAGCAGTCGGAACAGCTGGGCGTACCCTATGACGTCACCGTCACAGGGCATTCGCTCGGCGGTACCTTGGCCGAACTGACCGCCGCCCGACTGAACCTCAAGGGTGAGACCTTCAAGGCCTACGGCGCCGCGGGACTACTCTACGGCCTACCGGAAGGCGGTCATCAGGTGATCGACCATATCCGTGCCGGCGACATAGTCAGCGCGGGCAGCCCGCACTTCGGAGAAGTGCGTATCTATGCCGCGCCGCAGGACATCGAGACATTGAGCAAGGCGGGCTATCGCGACGACAGCGGCCTGCTCAGCCCACGCAATCCGATCGAAGCAACCGACTTCAGCGCGCACGCTATCGACAATTTCGTACCCGACAACAAACTTCTCGGCCACTCCATCGTCAGCCCCGAGAACGTGGCCCTGTATCAGGAACACAAGGGCATGATCGACCGCTACAGGGAGGATGTGCGCGGCATTCGCACGATACTTTCCGCGCCATGGGAAGTGCCGCGTGCCATCGTTCACGGCGCCGAGACCGTAGCGCGTGAGGTGGGTGAAAAGGTCTCCGAAGGCGCGCATGCGATCGGCGGCGCGGTGAACCATATGGTCCATGACGTGGAAGAAAAGCTGGAAGCCTTCGGCGATCGCGCCTCCCACGCGATCCATACGCTCACCCATCCCAGTGAATGGCATCATACGCGGCCGAATGCTCCCACTCATCTGGACCAGCCCGGGCATCCGGATCATGCCCTGTTCGAGCAGGCGCGTAATGCGATCCATACCCTCGATGCCTCGCGCCAACGCGCGCCTGATCAACACAGTGATAACTTGGCGGGCGCGCTGGTGGTGGCCGCACGTAAGGCCGGGTTGGAGCGGATTGATCAAGTGGTTCTCAGTGAGGATGGCAGCAAGGCTTATGCGGTGCAGGGAGACATTCGATCCCCTTTCAAGCGCGTGGCCGAAGTCCCGACGCAGGAGGCGGCAAATACGCCGGTCGAGCACAGCAGCGCCCAGTGGGAGACCGTGGCCATGCAAAAGCAGCAGGCGACGCCGCCCAACCAGCAGCCGAACATCCAGTCGGGCCAAACACCCTACCTCGGTGCCTAAATCCCGCTCCTCCGTTCACGCCAACGAGGTCATCCGATCTGTCGCCGAAACCCGTTTACACTAGGCGGACGACCGCAGGACTGGAGGTCGCGGCAGGCCAGGAATGGCCCGGTGCTCGCACTGGGTCGGCTCGTCGCGGCCAGGTGAGAAAACAGGGGCCGAAGCACCGCGCTTCGGAGCAATGGATGCAAGTAGGGTTCTCATGAGTAAGACAAAATGGTTCTGGGCCGTCAGTTTGCTGCTGGTCGCCATCGTCGGCGGCGTGTTCCTTTCCGGCTGGCTGGTGCGGTTGCTGTTGAGAGTGGATTTTCCGCTGTCATGGGATAGCTACTACCACTATGTGATGGCAATGCACCTCCCGCAGTACCAGCCCTACGCCGATCGCATCAAGTTAGCGGGCTATGTCGGCCTTGGCCTGCCGATCCTGCTCTGGCTGGTACTGCTCTATCTCATCGCCAGAAACAAAAAACCCTCCATGCACGGCGATGCTCGCTTCGCCAACGGCGGCGACCTGCGACAGGCTGGCATGCTCAAGCCTTCGCCGAACGGCATCCTGGTGGGCAAGTACAAGGGCGATCTGGTTCGCCTGGCGGGTCAGCAGTTCGTGATCCTGGCCGCGCCGACCCGTTCGGGCAAGGGCGTCGGCGTGGTGATTCCCAACCTGCTCGACTACCAGGAATCGATGGTGGTGCTGGACATCAAGCAGGAGAACTACGAGCTGACGTCCGGTTGGCGCGCCGGTCAGGGGCACGAGATCTATCTGTTCAATCCGTTCGCCGAGGACCGCCGCTCGCATCGCTGGAATCCGCTGAGCTACGTCTCGAAGGATCCGGCCTTCCGTGTGTCGGACCTGATGAGTATCGCGGCGATGCTCTACCCCGATGGCTCGGATGACCAGAAGTTCTGGGTGAGCCAGGCGCGCAATGCCTTCATGGCATTCACCCTCTATCTGTTCGAGAAGTGGGACCACGACGAAAAGAAGGGCCTGCCGCTGGTGCTGCGGGACAAGCCCACGCTCGGCGCGGTGTACCGGCTCTCCTCCGGCGACGGTTCGGACATCCGGCAGCTTTACCAGTGGATGTCGCAGCAGCCGTTCCTCAGCAGCAACGCGCAGTCGGCCTTCGCCAACTTGCTGTCGCAGGCGAACGAAACGTTCGCATCCATCCTCGGCACCTTCAAGGAGCCGCTGAACGCCTGGATCAATCCGGTGCTGGACGCGGCCACCAGCGACGACGACTTCCTGCTCACCGATGTGCGCAAGAAGCGCATGACCATCTACATCGGCATCCAGCCGAACAAGCTGGCCGAGAGCCGGCTGATCGTGAACCTGTTCTTCAGCCAGCTGATCAACCAGAACACGAAGGAGCTGCCGCAAAACAACAAGGCGCTCAAGCACCAGTGCCTGCTGCTGATGGACGAGTTCACGTCGATCGGCCGGGTGGACATCATCGCCTCGGCGGTGTCATACATGGCCGGCTACAACATCCGCCTGCTGCCGATCATCCAGAGCGTCGCTCAGCTGGATGCCGTCTACGGCAAGGAAGTGGCGCGCACGCTCATCACCAATCACGCGCTGCAGATCGTCTACGCCCCGCGCGAGCAGCAGGACGCCAACGACTACTCCGAGATGCTCGGCTACACCACGGTGCGCAAGGAGAACGTCACGCGCGGCAAGGGACGCGATGTGTCGCGCAGCGAATCCGAGGAGCGCCGCGCGTTGATGCTTCCGCAGGAACTGAAGGCGATGGGCATGGAGAAGGAGGTTTTCCTGTACGAAGGCATTCCGCATCCGGTGATGTGCGAGAAGATCCGCTATTACAAGGACAGCTACTTCACCTCCCGCCTGATGCCCAAGGTGGACATTCCCACCCTCGCTCTCTGAGCTTGAGGGCCGCCGGGCAGCGTCGGCGCTAGACTGGGCGCATGACGCTGCCCGCCGCCCTGCCCGACATCCTTCGCGCCATCTTTCCTGGCGATGCCCTGTCGTTGGGCGAGGCCGAACGCCTCGCCTACGCCTACGACAACTCCCGCCGCAATGCCCTTCCCGATGCCGTGGTGTTCCCCACCACGCACGAGCAGGTGGAAGCGCTGGTCAAAGCCTGCCGGGAACTGCGGATTCCGCTCGTGGCACGCGGCCGCGGCACCAATACCACCGGCTCCACCGTACCGGTGGGCGGCGGCGTGGTGGCCAGTTTCGAGCGGATGAACCGCATCCTGCGCATCGACCCGGAGAATCGGCTGGCCGTGGTCGAGCCTGGCGTGCTCAATGGCGATCTCCAGCAGGCCCTGAAGCCACACGGCTTCTTCTGGCCGCCCGACCCGACCTCCTCACCCTGGTGCAGCATCGGCGGCAACCTCGCCTGCAATTCGGCCGGGCCGCGTACCGTGAAGTACGGCAGCCCACGCGAGAACACGCTCGGCCTGCGCGCGGTGGCCGGCACTGGCGAAGGTTTCCGCTGCGGCACCTACACCAGCAAGGGTTCGACGGGCTATGACCTGACGCGGTTGCTGATCGGGTCGGAAGGTACGCTGGCGCTGATCACGGAAGCCACGCTCAAGCTCACGCCCAAGCCCAGCGGCCTGCGGACGTTGCGCGCCACCTACCGCGATGTCGGCGCGGCCGCCCGCGCGGTGGCGCGCATCATGGCCCAGCCGGTGACGCCGTGCGCGCTGGAGTTCATCGACGACGTTGCGCTGAAGCTCGCCCGCGATCACGGCGGCGACAGCGTGCCCGTGGCCGGTGCCATGCTGATGATCGAAGTGGACGGCGAGCCGGACACCTTGGCCGGCGCGGTCGAAGCCGTGTCACGCGCGGCCCGCGGCGACGGACTGGAAAGCCTGCAGGTCGCCGAGACCGCCGAGGAAACCCAGGCGCTGTGGTCGGCGCGCAAGGCCTTGTCGCCCGCCCAGCGCACCATCTCGCCGAACAAGATCAACGAAGACGTGGTGGTGCCGGTCAGCCGCCTGCCCGAGCTGGTGGATGGCATCAAGGCGCTGGCCGCGAAGCACGACGTCCTGATCGTCAGTTTCGGCCACGCTGGCAACGGCAACCTTCACGTCAACCTGCTCCCGCGCGACGACGCCGAGCGCGAACGCGCCCACGCCTGCCTTGCCGAAGTGTTCGCCCTGGTGATCCAGCTGGAGGGCACCTTGTCCGGCGAGCACGGCATCGGGCTGATCAAGCGCGAGTTCATGCCCTTGGCGCTGCAGCCCGCCACGCTGGGCCTGATGCGCAGCGTGAAAACCGCTTTCGATCCCGACGACATCCTCAACCCGGGCAAGCTGCTGCCCTAGGCGTCAGCGCCTGCAAGGTTTCCACTGTCGTCCGGCCTGGACTTGCTGATATATAGGGCCTCTTGCGCCGCGGCCTGCGCCGCTTATCGACAGGGGACAACGATGCGTTTCTTCCGGCTTCTGCTGCTGGCCTTGGCCAGCATCCTGGCGGCTGCCTGCAGTCAGCAGGACATGATCGACAAGATCACTCCCCAGGCCGAATCGGCTTACGCGCAGAAGGTCATCGCCGAGCTGCGTGCCGGCGATTACGCCTCGGTCAGGCAAGCGCTGGCACCGCAGCTGCGGACGCCCGGGATCGACGAGCATCTGCCGAAACTGGCGGCACTCTTTCCCAAGGGCACCCCCAAGACCGTGAAGGTGGTCGGCTCCTATACGCTGAGCATGAGCCGCAAGGGCGGCCCGCTGAAGACGCAATACCAGCTGACCTACGAGTACGAATTCCCAGGCTCGTCGGTGGTGGCCAATATCGTGCTGGCGAAAGAGCGGGATCAGCTTGCGGTCACCGGTATCCACATCCAGCCGCTTGCTCACTCGCTGGAGGAAACCAACGCGTTCACCCTGGCCGGAAAAGGCGCCCTGCACTGGGCGTTCCTGCTCCTGGCCATCGCCGTGCCGCTGTTCTGCGTGTACGCCTTCGTCGCCTGCGTGCGCATGGCATCGCTCAAGCGCAAATGGTGGTGGGCGCTCTTCACCCTGATCGGCGTCTTCACGGTGAGCATCAACTGGAGCACGGGGGAACTGAGTTTCCAGCCACTCTCGTTCCTGCTGCTCAGCGCCTCCACGTTCGGCAGCGCCTACAGCCCCTGGTTCGTGAACATCGCGTTTCCCATCGGCGCCGTGTGCTTCCTGTGGCGACGCCACGTGCTGCTGCGCCAGGCTGCCACGACTCCCGCGACGCCGCCTGCCCCACCGAGCGTCTAGGCCGGTCGCTCAGTGGCCGCGCCGGCCGAGTACCAGGTGCAGCCCGAACAGCACGAACATCGCGCCGGCCAGGCCGTCGATCCAGCGCGACAGGCGCAGGTAGCCGCGGCGCATGGCCGGCAGGGCGAAGAACGCGGCCACCATGGAGAACCACAGGAACGTGAGGGCCACGATCATGCCCCACAGGCCCCAGCGCGCGGCCGGGCCCACGCTGTCGCCCACGAACGCCGAGAACACCGAGCCGAAATAGACCACCGCCTTCGGATTGGCCAGGTTCGTCAGCAGGCCGCTGCGCAGGGTAGCGAAATCGCTGCGCTGGACCACCGCGACATGCATGCCGCCGCCGGCCGGGGATTTCCAGGCGCCGCGCAGCATCTTCACGCCCATCCAGGCCAGGTAGAGCCCGCCGGCGACAGCGATCATGCGCGACAGCCAGGCCAGCTTGTGCAGCACCAGCTGCAGGCCCAGCAGCGCCAACGCGGACCAGACCACGATGCCCAGCGTGACGCCAATGACGCCGAACAGCGCCTGCCGGCGCGAGCGGCTGACGGCGGTCTGCGAGACGAAGAAGAAATCCGGACCCGGGCTGGCCAGGGCGATCAGATGGATGGCGGCGATGGTGAGGAACAGGCTCATGAGGCGCTCCCGACGCTGACGGAACAAGGTCTTTTGCGGCTGCGCAGCTTGTCCCGGCTGCGCCGATTCCTCTACGCTGACAGACGTTTGGCCGGGTCTGCAAGCAGTCCATGGCCGCCCGCGGGGGATCACCGAGCTTGCCGAACGGGCAGCGCCAGCACCGCTGGCTGCCCCGCCGGCCGTGCGCCCGATGGACCGCGCCGCGACATCAACGATTCATAGGACCTTAGAACGCCCGATGAGCATCAAACTCCGCCTCGTCATCATGTACTTCCTGCAGTTCTTCGTGTGGGGAGCGTGGCTGCTGACCATCGGCGCGTACTGGTTCCAGAACAAGCATTGGCCGGGGACGCAGTTCGGCGCGATCTTCTCCACCATGGGCATCGCATCGCTGTTCATGCCGTCCATCGCCGGCGTCATCGCCGACAAGTGGATCAACGCGGAGAAGCTCTACGGCCTGATGCACATCGGCGGCGCGATCATGCTGTTCGTCGTGCCCACCATCCAATCGCCCGGACTGATGTTCTGGGTGATGCTGGTGAACATGATGTTCTACATGCCCACCATCTCGCTCTCGAACACGGTGGCCTACAACGCGCTCAAGAGCGGCGGCGAGGATATCGTCATCGTCTTCCCGCCCATCCGCGTATGGGGCACGGTGGGTTTCATCGCCGCACTGTGGACGGTGAGCCTGCTGCATCTGGAGACCACCGAGGGCCAGTTCCACGTCGCCGGTGCCGCGGCGGCGCTGCTGGGCTTGTACGCCTTCAGCCTGCCGAAGTGCCTGCCACGCTTCGAACGCAGGGAGAACCAGTCGCTGCTGGATACGCTGGGGCTGACCTCGTTCGCGCTGTTCCGCAATGTGCAGATGGCGCTCTTCTTCATTTTCGCGATGCTGCTGGGTGCGGCGCTGCAGCTGACCAATGCCTACGGCGACACGTTCCTGCACGACTTCGCCAAGATGGACGCGTACAAGGACCTGGTGGCGGTGCGCTATCCGGCCATCATCATGTCCATCTCGCAGATCTCCGAAACGCTGTTCATCCTCGCCATTCCGTTCTTCCTCAAGCGCTTCGGCATCAAGACGGTGATGCTGATCAGCATGCTGGCCTGGACCTTGCGCTTCGGCCTGTTCGCCTACGGCGATCCGGGCGCGGGACTGTGGATGATCGTGCTGTCGTGCATCGTCTACGGCATGGCGTTCGACTTCTTCAATATCTCCGGCTCGCTGTTCGTGGACGGTCAGGCCGATCCGTCCATCCGCGCCAGCGCGCAAGGCCTGTTCATGCTGATGACCAACGGCATCGGCGCGGTGCTCGGCAGTTCGATCAGCGGCTGGATGATCGACGCCTTCTTCACCCATGCCGACGGCAGCAAGAACTGGCCGGGCATCTGGACGGCCTTCTCCTTGTACTCGCTGGTGGTGGCCGTGCTGTTCGTGTTGCTGTTCAAACACAAGCACGATCCGGCGGCAGTGAACGCAGCGGCCTCGCGCGCCGCGCACTGACCGGGCCGCCTCCTCCCGAAAAGCCGCGCGACTCACCGCGCGGCTTTTTTTTGCAGATCGCCAGCCCTAGGCCCTAGGCCCGCCGTGTGGCTTCCACGAGGGAAGCCAGCCGTCCAGCGGCCGCCGCCATCCGCAAGAATTTGTGGTGAGAATTATTCTCATTTAAGATGCGCGCTTTTCCACGGCTGCCCGCATCCATGTCACGCCTCTCCCGCGCCATCGCCCTGGCCTTCCTGACCGGCGCCGCTTCCGTCCATGCCGGGGATGGCCCGGCGGACGAGAAGCAAGCCAGGAACCTCGATACCGTACGCGTCACCGGCGACTGGCTGGGCGATGCCACGGCACGGGACGTACAGAACCATCCCGGCGCCCGCACCACCCTGCGCCGCGAGCAGATCGTCGCGGCGGCGCCGAGCCAGGTGCGCGACCTCCTGCGCCGCGTGCCGGGCGTGCAGATCCAGGAGAGCAACGGCACCGGCGGCAGCGATGTCTCGCTCAATGTCGGCGTCCGCGGCCTGACCGCCCGCCTGTCGCCGCGCTCGACCATCCTGCTGGATGGAGTGCCCGTGGCCGTCGCGCCGTATGGCCAGCCGCAGGTCTCGATGATGCCGATGGCGGTGGCCAACCTGGAAGCGGTGGACGTGGTGCGTGGCGGCGGCTCCGTGCGCTATGGGCCGCAGAACGTGGGCGGCATCATCAACTTCGTGACGCGCGACATCCCGCAGGATTTCGGCGGCAACGCCGGCGTGATGCTCCAGGGCGGCGCGCACGGCGGCATCCAGACCCAGAGCTCCGTTTTTATCGGTGGCACCACCGCGCAAGGGCTGGGCCTGGCGCTGCTGTACTCCGGCACCAAGGGACCGGGCTACCGCGAGCATCAAAACAACACGAATATCGACGACGTCATGCTGAAGGGTCGCTACCGCATCAGCGACGCGGATACGCTGAGCGGCAGCCTGCACTACTATCGCGGCCAGGCCGGCATGCCCGGCGGGCTCAGCCAGGCCGACTATGACGCCGATCCGTTCCAGTCGCGCCGCCCGTTCGACGACTTCCGCGGCCTGCGCAAGGACGCCGTGCTCAGGTACAGCCATGTCGACGATACCCGCAGCTTCGAGGTGCAGACCTACTACACCGACAGCTTCCGCGGCAGCCATATCGAGACGATCGCGCAGAACGCCAAGAGCGGCCTCTACTCCCACCAGCTCAATGCCTATCCGCGCAATTACCATACCTTCGCGATCGAGCCGCGCTACTCGCAGCTGTTCGATCTCGGCAGCTGGACGCACGAGATCGGCGTGGGCTACCGCTATCTCGACGAGGCGATGCACGAGCGCACGCTACGCAACAACAAAGTCGACTCGCCGCTGTACTACACGCCATTCGACAGCTTTCCCTATGGCGGGCCTTACGTGCGTACCGGCAACAACGTCGGCGGCACCGAGGCGCATGCGCTCTATCTGGATGACACCATCCACGCCGGCGCCTGGACCCTCACGCCTGGCCTGCGCTACGAACGCATCGATACCTGGTGGCGCGCGTTGCCAGACGCCACGGTGATCGTCAAAGGCCCGACCTACCGGCGCGAGAAGTACTCCAAGCCGCTGCCCTCGCTCAACGTCATCTACCACCTGTCCGAGCAGTGGAAGCTGTACGCCAACGCCGAAACCTCGTTCGGTAGCCTGCAGTACTTCCAGATCGGTCAGAAGAACGCCGACAGCCAGTTCGCCACCGGGCTGGCGCCGGAAACCGCGCGCACGTACGAAGCCGGCACGCGCTACGACAACGGCGCCTGGGGCGCCGAAGCGACCGTGTTCCGCATCAATTTCGACCGCGAACTGCAGCTGGTCGGCAAGATTCCCGGCGTGGCCGACTCTCACGACGGCTGGACCAATCTCGGCGCCACCACCCACAAGGGCCTGGAAACGGCGGGGCACGTGGACGTCGGCGCAGTCGCCCCGCGTTTGCGCGGCCTGAGCCTGTGGGGCACTTTCACCTACACCCAGGCCACCTACGACTACGGCTCCTTCGCCGGCCGCGACCTGCCGTTCTACTCGCGCCGCACCGCCAACCTCGGCGTGCGCTACGAGCGCGGGCCATGGACCTTCAACCTCGACGCCTTCGCCCAGTCGCGCCAGCACTCGCCCGGCTCGCCGAGCTTCGATCCGGCCAAGCCGGCGCCCTACATCACCGCAGGCACGCCCGCCGGCGATTACGGCGACATCCCCGGCTGGGCCACTTGGAACCTGCGCGGCGAGTACCGCTTCGGCCCCGCGCTGTCCTACCTCCAGCTGGGCGTGGGCGTGAAGAACCTGTTCGACCGCCGCTACTTCACCCGCTCCACCGACAACAACAACGGCCTTTACGTAGGCCAGCCGCGCAGCTTCTTCGTGCAGGCCTCGGTGGATTTCTGACCCGGCAGCCGGCACCCGGCTAAACTAGTCAGATGCAGATCGGCCCCTACCGCATCGACCCGCCCGTGGTGCTCGCGCCCATGGCGGGAGTCACCGACAAGCCTTTTCGCCTGCTGTGCAAACGGCTGGGCGCGGGCTTGGCCGTGTCCGAGATGACTACGGCCGACCCGCGCCTGTGGCAGACGCGCAAGTCGCTGCGCCGCATGGATCACGCCGGCGAGCCGGAACCGGTCAGCGTGCAGATCGCCGGCTACGATCCCGGCATGCTGGCGGAAGCCGCGCGCTACAACGCGGACAACGGCGCCCAGATCGTCGACATCAACATGGGCTGTCCGGCGAAGAAAGTGTGCAACGTGTGGTCCGGCTCCGCGCTGCTGCAGGATGAGCCGCTGGTCGCGCGCATCGTCAAGGCCGTGGTCGCCGCCGTCGACGTGCCGGTGACGCTGAAGATCCGCACCGGCTGGGACCGTCAGAACAAGAACGCGCTCACCATCGCGCGCATCGCCGAAGACGCGGGCATCGCCGCGCTCGCCGTGCACGGGCGCACGCGCGCCGACAAGTACGAGGGCGAGGCGGAGTACGACACCATCGCCGCGGTGAAAGCCAGCGTGCGCATCCCGGTATTCGCCAACGGCGATGTCACCACGCCCGAGCGGGCGAAACACGTGCTGGACGCGACCGGCGCCGACGCGGTGATGATCGGCCGCGGCGCGCAGGGCCGCCCGTGGATCTTCCGCGAAGTGGCTCATTACCTCGCCACCGGCGAACGCCTGCCCGAGCCGGGGCCGGCCGAGGTCGCCGCGATCCTGCTGTCGCATCTCGAGCACTTGTATGCCTTCTACGGCGAGCAGGCCGGCGTGCGCATCGCCCGCAAGCATCTGGGCTGGTATGCCAAGGATCGTCCGGAGAACGCCGCCTTCCGCGCCGTGGTCAACCGCGCGGAGAGCGCGCAGGACCAGCTGCGCCTGACCCGCGAGTATTTCGACGCGCTGCAAAGCGGCCTCGAACTCGCGGCATGAAGCCCCCGGCTAGCCTCGATCGATACCTCACCTAGCCACGTGCGAGTTCGCTCCACCTATTCCGGACGAACGATTGAGGGTCCGGAAGGCGGAGCCTAAGCTGGGTACCCGCCCTGACGAAGGCCGTCCCATGGCCACCGACTCCACCGGCGACTTTCCCTATATCCACGGCTTTTCGACCGACGAGCAGGCCCGTCTCGTTCGCCAGGCACGCATGTTCGAGACCAGCCTGTTCAGCCATGTCGACCTGAGCGATGCCACGAAGCTGCTCGAGGTCGGCTGCGGCGTGGGCGCACAGACGGAGATCCTGCTGCGGCGCTTCCCGCAGCTGCACGTGACAGGTGTAGACCGCTCGATAGCGCAGCTGGCCGCCGCCGAGCGCAATCTCGGCGCGACCGCCTGGTGCACCTCGCGCTACGAGCTCAAGCAGGCTGACGCCACCGACCTGCCCTTCGGCGAGCGCAGCTTCGATGCGGCCTACCTGTGCTGGGTGCTGGAACACATGCCCAGTCCCGCGCGCGTGCTGAGCGAGGTGCGGCGCGTGCTGAGTCCGGGCGCGACGATCTACGTGACCGAGGTACTGAACTCGTCGTTCTTCCTCGACCCCTACTCGCCGCATCTGCTGCGCTACTGGATGGCCTTCAACGATTACCAGTACGACTCCGGCGGCGATCCATTCATCGGCGCCAAGCTCGGCAATCTGCTGCTGGCGGGCGGCTACCACGACGTGCAGACCGAAGTGAAAAGCTTCCACCTGGACAATCGCCAGCCGGGCCGGCGCAAGCACATGATCGAATTCTGGGAGGAGCTGCTGCTGTCGGCGGCCGAACCGCTATTGGCTGGCGGCAAGGTGGACGAGGCCACCGTCGCCGGCATGCGCAAGGAACTGCAGGCCGTGCGCAACGACCCGAATGCGGTGTTCTTCTTCGCCTTCGTGCAGGCGCGGGCGAGCGTCTATTGAGCCGCCCGCGCCTGGCCTCGCGTCAGGGCGCGGCCGCCGCGGGCTGCTTCACCGGAAAACCGTACGACGCCAGCACGGGCTTCAGCGCAAGGATCCACAGCGCGTAGCCGGCCGGCTTCATGTGCAGGCCATCGTCGCGGAACAGATCGGCGCGAGGCTTGCCCTGGGCGTCGAGCATCAGCGGGGCGATATCGACGAAGCGCACGCCGCGCTGCGTCGCCGCCCAGTCGCGGATCAGCCCGTTCGCCTCGCTCATCGCCGGCCAGAGCGACCAGCGCGCCACGCTGGGCTTGATCGAGATGTACACGATGGGCGCCTCGGGCAGATCCTTGCGCACCCGCGCCACGAAGGCCTTGAAATCGTCCGCTACCTGCGTCGCCGAATGCCCTTCGTACACATCGTTGTCGCCCGCGTACATCACGATGAGGCGGGGATGGTAAGGCGTGACGATGCGGTCGACGTAGTAGGTGCTGTCTTCGATGGCCGAGCCGCCGAAGCCACGGTTGATCACCGGCACGCCCGGAAAATCTTCCGCCAGCGAATGCCAGAAGTTGATCGAGGAGCTGCCGATGAACAGCACCCCGTGCTGCGGCGGCGGATGGGCCTGGTCTTGCGCGGCGAAGGCGTCCATCGCGCCGCGCCATTCCAAAGGGCCGGTTTCCTTCGCTGCTGCGGCGGCGGTCGCCATCAACAACAACCACATCAACACGCCCGTGACACGGCTACCTGCGCTACTGAACCATCGCACTGTCGTCACCTCGTCGGCTTCGCTGGATTCGCCGGCCGATTATGCCCCGATGTCATTGCTGGATCGCGTGCGCCGACATTCAGCCCGCGCCGATCTCGAAAGGATGGCGAGCGCTTCGTTCCATGAGGCGCTCGCGTGTGGCTGGCTCATAGGCCCCAATGCTGGGTCACGTAGCCGTTGAACTTCCCGATGTCGAGGCTGCCCCAGCCGGAGCACGCATTCCAGCCGGGCGTCGGGCAGTTGTAGTTGTAGTACTGGTTGCTGTACGGGGCGAAGTCGTGCAGCGGGCTGCGGTCGTTGGAGAAGTTCGCATACATCTGCGGCGTGGGCAGCCCCAGCCGGTTGCCGTGCGCCGACTCAACGCGAGCGAACAGGCCGGCGAATACCGACGAGGCCAGCTCCGTCCCGTTGAAGAGGTGGTGCTCCACGCCGCCTACGATGATGCGGGCACCATTGGTGGGGCCGGCGGGTGTATTGCTGTCGGGCCAGTTCCCGGGAATGCTCATGTGCGCGTCGAATGCGAGATCGGGCACGTAGCGCTGCGTCGTCGGCAAGGTCGTGCCGTACACAGGTGTCGTGACGGTAAGGGCTTGGGCCGCCTGCCAGGGCGGCACGTTCTCGTGCAAGCTGTAGCCGGCGTTGGCATACCAGTAATCGAGCCCAATGTTGGCCGGACCGTCGAAGACGGACAGCTCCGACCAAAGCGTCTCGCCGGTCCAGCGCTTGGCGCTATCGGTACTCACCTGCGATCCGCCGATCGCGACGACATAGGGAGACGTCGCCGGCTCGGGCGGAAATTCGTACACGTCCGTGATCTGCCAGCCCCCATCGTGGCCCTCGCCAACCGGCGCCACGACCACCTGGCCCTGCGCCTGCGCCGCCATGAAGATCGCATCGTCCTGCTGCTGCGCGCCGCTGAGGTACGCCATCGGCTCCCACATCTGCCATGAGCTCTGGATGATCTTGGCCGTGTCGTCCGAGACGGCGCGGTTATAGGCCCAGGTCAAATCCGCGGGGGATGGCGCCTGCCCGGTATTGGGCATGGCGTAGAAACTCAGGCTGGCCAGCCCGCCCGCGGCGCCGACGATCGTCTGGCTTTCATCATGCGCACGGCCTTCGCCCAGTGGCGCGGCACCGGTGGGTATCACTGTGGTGGGCACGGCGGGCAGCTGATGATTCGCGGTGAAGGTAGTCAGGTCGCTGATCGTCTGGCTCATATCGCCCTGAGCGATGATCGCGACCGAGGTGCCCGTGCCGGGACCGACGCCCGTGGCGTTGTAGATGGTGGCGTAGTCGAGCGGGCTGTTGCCATTCTCGGAGACCGGGGTCGAGGGCGGCAGCAGCGCAGCGTGGTATTTGCTGCCGCTGCCCAGGCCGGGCAGGCCCTGCACGACGTCGACGATGTCGCCGAGGATGGCCGGCACCTGGACCGGGCTGGCGGCGCCATAACCGCTGGAGCCGTAGAGCTTCCACTGCATCATCGTCGTGTTGAAGGCCTTGCTGGCCTGGCCCACCGTGCCGTCGGCGGCGATCAGTAAGCGGTTCGGCGCCACCTGGATGTGCGTGAAGCCGTTCGCCACCAGATAAGCGACAACCGCCAGCGCCTGTGCCGACGTGGGGGCATAGGTTTCCTGGAACTGGGAGCGACTGAGGTATTGCCCATAGGCCGCCGTGCCGGGCTGCGTCACGTCGTGCAGGAAGGTTTTCAGTTCCGGCAGGTGCCGCAGTTTTAATGAAACCAGCAGATGCAGCGGCTTGCTCGGATCGAGCGGCGCGAGGCCGCTGGGATCCACGCAATAGGGAAGCGTGCCGCCGAAAAAGACGTTTCCATAGAACGCACTATTGACCGACCAGGCATTGCTGCCGGCGTAGTCACAGCCCTCTACCGGAGGAGGAATCAGCGCTTGCGGCGTCGCGGTATTCACCCAGCTGCTATCGGCCTGCGCCGACAACGACGCCAGCGCTAAGCTCAGCGCGACGGGCAGGAGAGCGGAACGGGTACGACGGCGAACGCGGGTACGGATCGTGAAGGACATGGCGAACTCCAAGGCGGGAGGCCGCGCGCGTGTCTTCTTCGAAGACCGGCGATCCCACAGCCATCCGGGATGCGCTGCGTGGCGGCCGTGGCCTGGCTTCCCCCTGTCGCGGTGGGCGAGTCTATGCCCGCCGCTTCGTGTTTTCCTACGTGAGACGAAGGAAAAAACAGGACGTGGCCGGAACTGTGATTGGCATCGTGAAGCGTCGCAGGCTTCGCTCAGACGATCGACCGACGCGACCGGACTTTCATTTGGACGTCCGAATGAGTCCGCTTGCACGACCGCAGGCTTCTTGCGTCGCCGCCTTTGCCCGCCGCAGGCCCTCTCTTGCGCGTGCCGGCCCCCTCGGCTTCTCGCAGCCGCCCTTGGATTCGTCTGAGCTATCCTTTGCCGCTTTCGGGGGGCGTCGCCAACGCCGGAATGGGCGCCGGAAACGGCCTCCTGGCCGTCCAAACGGCTGAATCGGCACGAAATCGTCACCTGCCCGGTCCAAGCTGTAGCTGCAAAACCGGGGGCGGGCATGTATCATGCCGCACCCTCTTTCATCTCTTTATCCGTAAGGAAGGATATAAACCGCGATGAGCAACTTCCTCTTCACCTCCGAATCGGTTTCCGAAGGCCATCCGGACAAGGTCGCCGACCAGATTTCCGATGCCGTCCTCGACGCCATCCTGGCCCAGGACCCGCGCGCTCGCGTGGCCTGCGAGACCCTGGTGAAGACCGGCGTGGCCATCGTGGCCGGCGAGATCACCACCAGCGCCTGGATCGACCTGGAAGCGCTCACCCGCAAGGTGATCGTCGACATCGGCTATGACTCCTCCGAGGTCGGCTTCGACGGCGAGACCTGCGGCGTACTGAACCTGATCGGCAAGCAGTCGCCCGACATCAACCAGGGCGTGGACCGCAAGAAGCCGGAAGAACAGGGCGCTGGCGACCAGGGCCTGATGTTCGGCTACGCCACCAACGAGACCAAGGACTACATGCCGGCGGCGATCTACTACTCGCACCGCCTGGTCGAGCAGCAGGCCAAGGTCCGCAAGAAGAAGAACTCGCCCCTGCCGTGGCTGCGCCCGGACGCCAAGAGCCAGGTCACCCTGCGCTACGAAGACGGCGTGGCGACCGCGATCGACGCCGTGGTGCTGTCCACCCAGCACGATCCAGACGTCAAGCAGAAGGACCTGGTCGAGGCCGTGCGCGAGCACATCCTCAAGCCCGTGCTGCCGGCCAAGCTGCTGCACAAGGGCACCAAGTTCCACATCAACCCGACCG